>JACCDS011667205.1_pt1 | contig 28680 bp, 20 predicted proteins | sample 7446441 | NCBI WGS metagenome assembly JACCDS01 (sample SAMN15323445, study PRJNA562643) | freshwater metagenome | isolation source: river surface water | place: USA:Blue River Watershed | collected 2017-08-17 | reverse complement strand
TATTTTTACCTTTCCATTCTACTAAAATGGAGGCTCTCAATCGCTTATCCTTAGCGTCTTCCGATAAACAAACTGGCGACGAACAACCGATGGGAGGCACTCCTTGTGAAGTACCCGTGCCCAAAAATGTTATTCGCATGACCCGTGGTTTTTGTAAATCTCCGTAAATTTAATAATTAATTCACGCTGTCTAAGTGCGCTTTCAAACGGGTAATAATACCCACCTGCATATTATCTGCACCTTTATCGTTGGATGCCCATATACTTAACCAATCGGTAGCATGAATCACTTCGAAAACCGAAGCCAACGATGCATCTGCCACAGGATATTTATATACTTTATTTCCCAAATTCGTTAGAACACCTTCTAAAAATTCAAACCTCGCTGAAACGCGTGCGTTAGCGCCAGAATTCAAGAATATAAAGTTTGTATCGTGCTTTTCGTAATAGCTCTCAATCATGTTGTGATTGGATTCTGGCAAAACAGAAACAAAACCTTCGCCTTTCGCGTTCTCTTGTATCTGTTGACAAAAACGAATTGCCACCGCTTCATAGGCTAAATCACAAACTACAACAAATTTATTGCGGATGGTATCTTGAAAATACCCGTGCATGTCTTTCGCTTTTGAAACGATTCCTGCGGGAGACTGGAACATGGCTTGTATTTGCTCTAAGGAAGCGCGCATATCATCTCCCATTAATTCACCCAAAATCATCACCAATGTACTTAGACCAAAACCTAAGGTCATACGAGGTTGAAATCCTCCTTGTATCGTATAAAACGGCAACCCTTCGGCTTGTGCTAATTCTGTTAATTTACCACCGGCAGCAATACAAACCAACGTACACCCGCGCTCAGTAGCCTCCTGATACATGGATAACGTTTCTTCGGTATTTCCGCTGTAGCTGCAAAGAATCACCAGCGTATCTTCTCCAGCATATCCTGGTAAATGGTATTCATTGAAAACTTCCACGGGAACCGGCATTTTTTGTAAAAAAAGCAATCGTGCCAGCCTGCCACCGATGCCACTTCCACCCAAACCTCCAATGACAATATTGGAAAAATCATCCACTTTTAGATGATGTGGCTTGTAATTCGATAATACATATTCTATTTGCTGATGGAAGTTCTCTAAAGACTGTTCGTGAGTAATCGCTGACATAGCACAAAAATAAAGGAAACTGCATAAAAATGAAAAAGGTCGGAGTGTATTCCCCCGACCTTTTTCTAATTACGTTAAATTATTATTAGAACCACTCAAATTTGTAGCGATAATCTTGGATTTTCGCTTGCTTTTTGAATGTTCTATCCAACGTTCCCGCCATAAACTGACCCGAATTCATAAATGCATACTGATCCGGAGCGGTTAACACAGACTTTGGAACCTCGATAGGCTTACGCTTAGTTACATAAACCACCGCAGTATATTCTTTGCCAATTACGGGCTTACTAAACTTATTTTCTTCTGAGCCAAATACGGCACCTAAGATTTTTAACTCTGCATTCAATTGAGGAATCATACGCTGACCCATTCTTAAATCATTCGCAGGTATCAACAACCCATTCACTGCTTTCGACAAATCGTTTGGATTTTTTACCTTGGCGATAGCTGCTTCTAATTTTTCAGCAATCTTTTTACCTTTTAATTCTTGACGAACCAAAGGCTCAATTTCAGAACGCACATCGTCTAAGGTTGCGTAACCCACATGTTTTGCTGCTTCCACTTTCATTACAACGTGTCTTGAAGGGAAAGAGAAAACATCGGAAACATCACCCGATTTACGATCTTTATCGAATAACCAATACAATACTTCTTTTACGTCTGAAGGCTCTTCTATCCCAGCAAAACGATCGGTATTGGTTTGGATATCCCTTACTAAACGAGGAACTAAACCTTGTTGCTCTTGTGTCTTGTCAAATTTAACAGCATCAGATCCGATAATAGATTTGAATTCACGGCTTGCTTTAGATACGCGTTTTACCGTTTCATTACCCGGTGTAATTGGGATAACATTCTCACTGTATTTAACCAAGATATTCGATGGTTCTTCCATCATTTTGATAACGTGGTAACCAAATTGCGTTTTAACCAATCCTACCTGACCTTTAGCAGCCGATTTACAGAAATCAGCAAACGGTTTCACGAAACCATTTACACCCTTCCAACCCAAGTCACCGCCGTTGGTCGCAGAACCTTGGTCGGTAGAAAACTTACTCGCCAATTCAGCGATATTCGCACCACCTTTAACTTGGTTGAATAATTCGGTTGCCTTCGCCAATGCCATTACCGAATCCGTGATGGTAGTTGTACCATCGGGCAATGGACCATCGTTAGGAATCAAAATATGAGAAGCTCTAACCGTTAAACCAGTATCTTTTTTCTCTTTTAACTTTTGGTAAACATAGAACTTACCTGCTTTGTACAACGGACCTAAAACAGAACCTTCTGGAGATCTCCACAATTGAGAGCCAACTTCTTGAGGTGTTTTCTCCCCTACGTCAGCAATATTTACAAATTCACCGGAAGTAGAAGTATCTGCTTCCGCAGTAGCACGCAACCCTTCGGCATACTTTACTGCTTGCTCGTAAATATTCTGGGTATCTTGAGTTGTTGGTGTTACATCCCAAACAACATACTTCACAGTTCTACGCTCCTCCAAATTCTTATATTCCTCCTTATGCTCTTCCAAATACCCTTCTAATTCGGCGTCAGTAACTTTGATATCTTTATCAGGAATTGAATTATGTGCTACCGCAACGATGCTACCTGCTACTGTTTGGTTAGCTACCAAATATTCCATTTCCTTTTCTACCTTGGTTTTTACATTGGCTTTGGCAACATAGGTTGCATAGCGCGACATCAACTCTTGGTCCTTTATGGAATTGGTTAAGGTAACTAAAAATCCACGCAACATAGAATTGGTTTTCGCCTGTTTGTAAAAACGCTTCACGATCGCGGCATCAAATTTTCCATTGGTTTTGAAATCGGGAATTTGTTCCATGGTTTGGCTATGGTATTCTCCCCACAACAATTCCTCAACATCCGCTTCGGATAAAGTGATATTCGCTTTTTCAATTTCGCTATACAGAACTTGCTTTTTGATCAATTCATCCCAAGCCTCTCCGTACACTTCCTTAATTGTTTTTCTGCGAAGCTCTTCGTCCTTTTGCATTTTTTCCTGCAGGTTGGGATCGTTTTGCAAACGCTGCATAAACAAATCGTTGGCGATTTTGTCGATTTGATCGTCTTTAATCTCTTCTCCATAAATCGTTGCGATAACATCCTGACTTTGATTAGGATTACCGTTGCCGTATTTGCTGCTTAGAATATCGCTAACTACGAATAGAACCAAGGCTGCAACTACAACACCAACCACAACACCGGAGTTTCTTAACTTCTGTATAACTGCCATAATTTTTTTAAGGAAGGCAAAAATAAAACTTCGATACTACAAACACAAAAGACTTGTGCGAATTATGCGGAATTTTCTAAAATTATTTGCGCTAATGCGCTATATTTCAATTCCGTTGCTAGGGTAAATACAAGGATTGCTTTATGCCGATGCCCTTGTACCGCGCATTCACCTCAAATACACCTTTCCCTAATCGATCGATGGGAATGGAAAAATCCATATATCCTTTTTCCCATTGTTCAATGACATTTTGAAAAACAATCTGTTTTCCTTGTTTAATTTCGATGGTTAACGACTTTGCATTGGGCCATTCAACCCATAAAATCAACTTCTTTTCTTTTTTATCGCCGATTAATTTCCCATTTTCTTGAACAGGATCATACGGAAAAACTAGGATATCGGCGTACTCAATTTGCGTGTAGCCCTTCCCTTTATTTTTCTTTTTATTAATTTCCACCATGCGTACATAGGGGAACTTATCCGATAAGGACCAAGCCGGGTAGGCCGCCCAAACCTTATCATTACCAGCATGGAGTCCCAAATAATCTCCCATAAACTGTGATTTGCCGGGATTTAAACTGGGAACGGAACTCCATCGAGCAGGTGTAGCAATCTTATATCCATTTACTTTACATCCATATAAATCCGAGAAAAATCCAGTTTCACTTCTGCGTCTATCCATCCAACACAACCAAATTTCTTGGCCTTTCACATCGGTAGCAATCATCGGGGAATATTGCGCGCCTTCGTTGCTTAAACCCTCCAATCGATCAAAACTCGCTCCATTATCTACAGACCTGTACAGAAATACATCCAAATCGGCATTGTAAAACGGTCCTGGATTTTCTACTTTACCTCCCGCTTTTGGAGCTGCCGTTCCACCAGAATACGCGAAATAAATATCTCCCTTCCTGTTGCTAACAATGAATGGCATCCCGTTAGCACGCATTTGCCCGGCTAAATTGCTGTGATTCCAGCCACCAAACTGAATGGCAATTGCACGATCTTTTCCCCATGTTTTACCTCCATCCTCACTTCTATCGTACCATATCGTATCGTTGCGTGCCCAAATCATGTGCACGGTACCATCCGGCGTAATTGTGCAGTTGGCACCTTCGGCCGTTTTATCATCGTCCGAGGCATCACCACAGACATCGGAAACCTTTACTGGCTTATCGAAACTCACTCCTCCATCCCTACTCACCGCACAGTATATCCGCGAAGAATCCGCAACATCGGCACTGCTGTATTTATCGAACTCCGTATAACTCAGATAAATGTTACCCGTATATTTGCTTCCGTTCCACTCATCGATAGAAAACCAAGGCTTGTCTTGCATTTTTCCTTCGTTATAACCCACATCGGTTGCGGTAAACGACCTACCCCCATCCTGACTTCGTTCAAATACAATTCTATCAAAATGTTGCGGCCAAGGCAATTGCTTGTTTTTCGCCAAATGAGCCATGTACAAAGTATTATTTCTAGCCCATTTCAGGACCGGATCACCATAAAACCCTTGCTTGGGATCCACCACTACCAAATCCCAGGTTCTTCCAGCGTCATTGGTCACAAAAACTTGATTCACGTTGTACGCTAACACCCCAATGAGTGGATTTACCGGAGAAAATGCGATGGCTGGCTCGTTTCCCTTCATCGGCGTACTTCCGATAAAATGATTCTTAATGCCGTTCTTTTCTTGTGCCGAAACGGGTGTTATAGAAAAAAAACTACCGCAAACCCATAAGAAAACAATAACCCAAGTTTCGAAGGTCTTGGAAATACCATTTTCCTCCATATTGCGGCAATTCTTCACGGTGCAATTAAACGAAAAGCGTGGTTTTAACCAGGAAAGATTAGTGGGTTTCGGCAGCTTGTTTTGCACCCAACCAACGTTCAGCATCCAAGGCCGCCATACAACCACTACCAGCAGCAGTAACGGCTTGTCTATAAATTTTATCCTGTGCATCACCCGCACAGAAAACACCTTCAATATTGGTGTAACTGCTTCCGGCTTTGGTGATGATATACCCTTGATCGTCCATTTCCAAATAGGGTTTGAAAATATCCGTATTGGGCTGATGACCAATGGCTACGAAAAATCCTTTAATGGGATATTCCGCGGTTTCGCCCGTTTTATTATTCTTTACCCGAACGCCTTCTACTCCATGCTCACCCAAAACCTCATCTGTTTCCGAATTGAATAATACTTCGATATTCTTGGTATTTAGTACCCGGTGTTGCATGGCCTTCGATGCACGGAATTCATCGCGGCGAACAATCATATACACTTTATTACAGATTTTCGATAAATAGGTAGCTTCTTCACATGCGGTATCTCCCGCACCTACTATCGCTACATCTTGTCCGCGGTAGAAAAACCCATCGCAAACAGCACAAGCACTTACACCACTGCCATTCAACCGTTGCTCCGAAGGAATTCCTAACCACTTCGCACTGGCACCAGTAGAAATAATTACAGCATCCGCCAGTATTTCGTGCTTGTCATCCACCCATACTTTTTGAGGACCACCGTTGGTAAATTCTACTTTTGTAACAATCCCATATCGGACATCGGCACCTAATCTCACCGCCTGTTCACGGAACATATTCATCATTTCCGGACCTTGAACGCCATGCGGAAACCCGGGGTAATTTTCAACCTCCGTAGTAATAGTTAACTGTCCACCGGGCTGCAATCCTTCATAAACCACTGGTTTCATATCCGCTCTCGCTGCGTAAATCGCGGCTGTGTACCCCGCAGGCCCACTGCCAATAATCAAACATTCTACGTGTTCCATAAGAAATAATAATTTACAAATTTACATCGAGGCGTTGCGTAGTTTTTGTGATTTTGTTCACATAAAAAAAAGGGCCACCAATTAGGCAGCCCAAAATCTTATAGTTACAGCAATTAACGGTTCATCCCCCAAGGAATTCCAACCGATAACCCCTATTCTTCGATAAAAGTTACTTTACGCCAAATTCAACAATTCGCGGTATTTCGGCAAATTCCATTCCGAATCATCCACAATTCGCTCAATTTCATCGCAACATTCACGGATTTCATCAAACATAGGCTTCACACTGTTGCAATAAGCCAATGCTTTTTCATCGGCATGCTCTAAGTTATTGGCTTTGGCACGCTCGCCGGTCATAGACTCATTTAATGTATACAATCGATTGATTAAATCGCCCAATTGCTCAATAATCACCCGTTGGGTTTTACCCGCTTCGTTTGAAACCCCAATACTATTTAATGTGGCCACGCTGTCTGCCAAACGTTTTTGGTAGTTAATCGCCGAAGGTAAAACATAGGAATTCACCATTTCGTTCAAGATTCTACCTTCAATTTGCAAACGCAACACATAGGTTTCGTAGCGGATTTCGGTACGCGCCTCCAACTCTTTGTGCGAGAAAATTCCATTTCGAACAAACAAATCCGCAGAATCCTTAGAAACATAAGCCTGCAAGGCTTCCGGCGTGGTAGTGATATTGCTTAATCCGCGCTTTTTCGCTTCTTGCTTCCACTCTTCCCCGTAACCATTACCACCAAATAAAATTCGCTGAGTATCTTTGATATATCCGCGCAAAATTTCAGAAATTACATCTTCCACTTTAGATCCTTTATTGGCCTTTAAACCGGCTTCAACTTCGCTCTTGAATTTCACCAATTGATCCCCAACTATGGTATTTAAAACCACCATCGAACTGGCGCAGTTATCCGATGACCCCACCGCACGGAATTCAAATTTGTTCCCTGTAAATGCGAATGGCGATGTTCTATTTCTATCGGTATTATCTAATAAAATCTCAGGAATAGTAGGAATTTGTATGCTTCCGGCTTTGCCCGAAGCGTTGTTTTTGGTATTAGAGGCAAAACCATTTAATACATGTTCCAACGTATCTCCAACAAAGACACTCATAATCGCTGGAGGTGCCTCATTGGCTCCTAAACGGTGGTCGTTCCCGGCAGTGGCTATAGACGCTCTCAACAAATCACGGTGATCGTGAACCGCTTTAATCGTATTTACAAAGAAGGTTAAGAACTGCAAATTACTTTCGGGAGTGGAGCCCGGAGCTAATAAATTCACGCCGGTATCGGTGATGATACTCCAGTTATTGTGCTTTCCGCTACCGTTAATTCCTTTGTAAGGTTTTTCGTGGAATAACACGCGTAAATCGTGATCATCGGCCACGCTGTGCATCAAATCCATCAACAACGAGTTGTGATCTACCGCTAAATTCATATCCTCATACTGAGGCGCACATTCAAACTGTGCTGGCGCTACTTCGTTATGTCTGGTACGCAATGGAATCCCTAATTCGTGCGCTTTCACCTCAAAATCGGCCATAAATGCCAACACTCGGTTGGGAATACTACCAAAATAATGGTCTTCCAACTGCTGACCTTTCGCGGGCGAATTACCGATAATGGTTCTGCCGGCAAACATCAAATCAGGTCTTGCATTGAAATGCGATGCATCCACCAAGAAATATTCTTGTTCAATTCCCAAGCTCACCGAACAAGTGGTCACTTTCGGATCGAAATACTGACAAACTTCGGTGGCAGATTTTTTTAAGAAGGCAATAGATTTCAATAACGGAGCTTTATAATCCAAGGCTTCGCCGGTATAAGAAACAAAAATGGTTGGAATACATAAGGTCATAGCACCAGCTTTCGGCATGATAAAAGCAGGAGACGATGGATCCCAAGCGGTATAACCACGAGCTTCAAACGTATTTCTGATACCACCGGATGGAAAACTGGAAGCATCGGGTTCCTGTTGCACCAATGCTTTTCCGCTAAAAACTTCTATCCCCGTATCTTGACCGGTAGGCTCAAAAAAGCTATCGTGCTTTTCTGCCGTTGTACCACGCAATGGTTGAAACCAGTGAGTATAGTGTGTTACCCCTAAATCCAAAGACCACTCCATCATACCGCGAGCTACCTCATCGGCCATACTTCTTGAAATCGTTTTTCCCAAGGTAACGGCTTCGTCAATTGCTTGAACCGCCGCTTTGGACAAATACTTCGATTGTTGTTCGGGTCCGAAAACCAATTTACCGTAATACTGAGAAATTCCGGATTGATGAGAATGCTTTGATGCAGATTTTTTTGCCATGGTTTTTAAAATCGATGCAAATTTCGGGGAGAATCTCCAAGTTCCTTGCAATCATGCTGTTTAAATTATCAAATCGTTATTAAGATGATCGAAAAAAACACCAATCACGCACCAATATTGATAAAATCAGTACTTCTTCGGTTTTCCACAACCCTCAAAATGCGGTATCCACACACTTATAAACAAAATGAACACAAATGAAAAATAACCGCAACGGCATCATCAACAACTGCTTAAATTCGCTGCACAAATTTTCATGGGCCACAACCATTCTCAACACTCTAAATTAACCGCCGCTGGCGTTTTAATTACTCTAGGTATTATTTTCGGCGACATTGGAACATCACCGCTCTACGTGATGGGCGCAGTTATTGGAAAAAATACCATTACGGAAACCATGGTTTATGGTGGATTGAGTGCTGTTTTTTGGACGCTTACCCTGCAAACAACCATCAAATATGTTATATTAACCTTGCAGGCCGATAACAAAGGCGAAGGAGGCATTTTCTCTTTGTTCAGTTTATTGAGGAGAAGATTCCCTTACCTAGTTATTGGGTCGATGGTGGGTGGGGCTATGTTATTAGCGGATGGTATTATTACTCCTCCAATCTCAGTTGCATCCGCTATTGAAGGGTTACAATACATCAACCCCAGCAATGGTTACAAATATGATTTTAGCCATATCGAGACCGTTCCCATCGTAATTGGAATAATATCCGTTATTTTCCTGTTTCAACGAGCAGGTACCAGTGCCGTAGGTAAGTTTTTTGGGCCGATTATGTTGATTTGGTTTAGTATGCTTGCAACCCTAGGCTTAAATTTCGTTTTTCAAAATCCAGCCATCTTAAATGCAATTAACCCAGTTCATGTGTACAATTTACTTTCGGAATCACCGGAAGCATTTGCGTTGTTGGGAGCAGTATTTCTGTGTACAACAGGAGCCGAAGCTTTGTACAGCGATCTTGGCCATTGCGGAAAAGAAAATATTCGAATTTCATGGATTTTTGTTAAACTGTGCTTATTGGCAAACTACTTTGGCCAAGGAGCATGGCTGTTAACGAAAGTAGGTACAACGCTCAATGGAGCCCGACCATTTTATGCAATCATGCCCGATTGGTTCCTTCCTGTAGGGATCACCATTGCCGCTTTCGCAGCCATTATTGCATCGCAAGCCCTAATTTCGGGCTCGTTCACCTTGGTTTCTGAAGCAATTCGTTTACACCTTTTCCCAAAATTCACGGTAAAATATCCTACCAATATCAAAGGACAAATCTATATACCTGTGGTTAACTCAGCGTTGTGGTTGGGTTGTGTCTTTATCGTTTTATTGTTTGAAGAATCCGCTAAAATGGAAGCCGCTTATGGATTAGCCATAACATTAACCATGTTGATGACTTCCATCTTGTTATACTACTACTTGAGAATGCAACGCGTGAATTTGATTTTGGTAGCAATAATCATGAGTATGTTCTTTGTGGTTGAAAGTGCATTCCTCGTTGCTAATCTGGCCAAATTCGCAGAAGGTGGTTTCGTTACCCTTCTGATCGGAGCAGGAATAATTTTGCTCATGTATATTTCCTATCGCGGTGGTAAAATCAAGCAAAGTATGGTTGTCACCGAAAAACTTACGAATTATTGCAGAAAACTTAAGGCACTAAGCCAAGATACAACGCTACCGAAATTTGCAACCCATCTTATTTATTTAAGTAAAGCACAAAAAGATGACGAAGTTGAATCACCGTTGATTTACTCCATACTATACAAGAGACCAAAGAGAGCCGATTTCTATTGGTTTGTAAATATCGAAATTACCGATGAACCCTACACCCACGAATACAAGGTAAATATTATTGAGAAAAACGATATAATTCGTGTTCGGTTCCGACTCGGATTTAGAGTACAACAAAAAATAAGCATTTATCTGAGACAAGTAATTCAAGAGTTGGCTACCAATAAAGAAATTGATTTAGACCCCTATTATCATGCCTTTATCGACAAACATTTCTTGGGAGATTTTCGATTTGTATTGGTCGATGAGGAAATTAGTCAGGAAAACGAATTAAGTATCTTGGATGATTTGGTTATCCGAACCTATGATAATTTGAAAATTATAGCAGGAAAACCTGAAAAATGGTTTGGATTGGATGGCTCTGTAGTTACTCACGAATTAGTACCTGTATTGTCTAAACCGATGAGCAGTGTTCAATTAAAACGATTGAAATAATTAATATTTATTTTTAGAACCTCTCACAGCACACGTACGATGAAATTCAACGATCATAAAATCGCTATTTCAACCATTTACTGTTGGTTAGCCATATTTCTAGCTGGACATCTCACTATTTCACTTGCTGCCCAAAGTGTAAACTCAGTTTCTAACACCTCGGATTCAGCTAAAAGCAATAGTTTAAATTCCAAAATCCCTACCGCGGGTTCGATTCAAAGCAGTAGTTCAATTCCAAACACCTCTCGTACAGTAATCGGTTCTACCTCAGTTACTTCTTCTCCTTCTACAACTAAAGAAGTCCCTGCTAAAAACCCAGTAGAAAACACCACCAACGGAGGAAACGGTAAACCGGTTGCTGTAGAACCTGCAAAAAAGTTATCAGACTATACTATCGACGAATTATTCACCGATCGTTCCCTTTCCCCATCCAGAAAACCCATGGGAAGATTCTCCCCAGACGGCAAGCACTTGCTATCGGTTGTAACACAAAAAGACCCCGCTGGTGATTACTGGACGGTGGTTAAAACACCCATCGTTTTACCCCCGACCCCTCAAGCCGATTCAAAATCGAAAAACAACAAATCCTCCTCCAAAAATGTTACCGCGGTGACGGAACCCTCCAATGTTGCTGAAATTATCATTTTTGATAGCAGAGACTATAAAAAGATATTCGACGATAAATTTCCGGGTAAAAATCTACAGGGAGACTTCTCGCTTTCCGATGATGGAAATTTCATGTTGGTAACCTACGATGCACAACAAATCTATCGACATAGTTCCTCAACCATGGGCTATGTTGTTGACTTACAAAAGAAAACAATCACCTTCATACCGGTACGTATGCGCTATCCTACATTATCGCCAAACAATAGGTATTTGTCGTATGTAGCCGATAACAACATCTTTTTACTCAACTTGGGGAATTCCCAAGTAACACAAGTAACCTTTGACGGGAAAAATAACAGTATCATTAATGGTGCTGTGGATTGGGTGTACGAAGAGGAATTCACCATGGATAAAGGCATGGCATGGAGTCCATCCGGTGATTATTTGGCCTACTACCGATTTGATGAATCCGCGGTGAAAGAATTTTCCATGGATGCTTTTAGCAGCGTCGATCTGTATCCCAATCAGGTTCGATGGAAATACCCTAAAGCCGGCGAAGACAATTCCAAAGTTTCCGTGTGGATTTATTCGGTTAATGCAAACACATCGGATTCTAAAAACAACAATTCTTCGATAACTGGTTCCGGCACTGAGAGCCCTTCCCAAAACGGAATTACAACTGCGAATCCACAAGCAAGTGAGGTAATTACCACCGCCTCCGACGACAGCTATTTACCTCGCATACAATGGGCGGATCAATCGGACTTACTTTTTATCCAAAAGCTTAATCGTTGGCAAAACCAATGGCAGGTCTTCAGTATCGATGCGACGGCAGGAAACAAAGCCTCCGCTTCAATGGTTATCGAAGAAAAAGATGCGGCTTACGTGGAAATCCCAGATCGATTTATTTTCGTTCCCAATACCAAAAACCTGATTTATACCAGCGAAAAATCGGGCTTCAATCACTTGTACTTATTGAATTACGAGAAAAAGACTGAGGTAGCAATTACCCGCGGAGATTGGGAAGTAGTGAGTCTTTTGGCCTATGTACCGCATTCAAAAACGGTGTTATTCACAGCTACCAAAGAAAATATTTTGGAAGACCATCTGTATTCCACCGACCTATCGGGCAAAACCCTAAAATTACTATCCACCCCGGGGTACAATTACAGCATCCAAGTGGGACCCAACAGTCAATATTATTACGAAACGCGCTCTGCGATGGCTCACCTGTCGACCAATGGAGCAATCCAAGGAAACTGGCCGATAAGATACAACGGGTATGCTTTTGAATTACGATTAAAATCGCTAACCAGCCCGCAAGAAAAGCTGATTTACCAAAACGATAATTGGAATAATAAGCTCATCAGTATCGGAGCACAGCCCGTGGAATTCAAGCAATTTAATAGTTCCAGCGAAGGCACCGCATTCACAGCATTACCTGCAAATCTTCCCTTAAATTCTTACGTGATTTATCCCAACAATTTTGACCCATCCAAGAAGTATCCCGTATTGATGCATATTTACGGCGGACCCGGATCCAACCAAGTTAAGAATACATTTATGGGACGAAATTTCCTATGGCATCAGTACTTGGCATCCAAGGGATACATGGTGGTTGTGGTAGACAATCGTGGAACCGGAAGACGCGGAGCTCAATTTAAAAAATCCACCTATTTGCAGTTAGGCAAATTGGAAGCCTTGGATCACGCTGCCGTTGCCAAGCAATTGGGAAGACTGCCCTACATAGACAGCTCAAGAATAGGAATTTGGGGTTGGAGTTTCGGCGGATACATGAGTTCTCTTGCCATCACCAAGAGTCCGGACGTATTTAAAATGGCCATTGCCGTAGCACCGGTTACCAGTTGGAGGTATTACGACAATATCTACACCGAAAGATTCTTGCGCAGGCCCCAAGATAATCCAAAAGGGTACGACGAAAATTCGCCCATCAATTTCACCAAAGGAATTAAAGGAAACTACTTATTGATTCACGGTAGCGGCGATGATAACGTACATTGGCAAAACAGCGCCATGATGATCAATTCCATGATCGAGTCCGGTTCTCGATATAATTTCGAAATTTACCCAAACCGAAATCACGGCATCGGCGATCCAGCGGCTAGCAAACACCTATACAACTTGATGACCAACTACATCTTGAATAATTTGTAAGGTTGTAATGCAACGTTAATAAACGTTCAGATTAGACCTTTTTTGTTCAAAACCTGAGCATCAATTTAACTTCCATTGCCAATTCGAGGCCATTTGCGTGCATCATTTTGATTTCGGCATTATCGGTAATTAATCAAGTGGCGATGATGAATGAATTGGGTCAGGATCGGTAATTTGCATGAATTTTTCCAATTTTTCATGCAATTTAAAAAAAACCTCTCTACATTTGTATTAGAACAATGGATTTACTCCGTCAACATATAAAGCAAGGTCAGGTGTATCGCCGTTCTGACTTGGAATATTATTCCACGGCCATAGATAGGCATTTGGCGCAGCTCACTGAAGATGGAACATTGATAAAACTCAACCAAGGTTTGTATTACGCACCCAAACAATCAAAATTTGGGGCTGTTCCACCGGATGATCGACAAGTAGTAGAACGTTTTCTGAAGGACGAAGATTTTCTTTTGGTATCCCCAAATAGTTTTAATTCTTTGGGACTTGGATTAACACAGCTTTATAATACCACTTGGGTTTACAACCATAAGCGCAAAGGCGAGTTTAAACTCAATGGAAAGATATTTGAATTCAAACTAAAGTCCTCATTCCCTAAAAATATCTCAAGAGAATATTTGCTTGTTGATTTAATAAACAATTTGGATACACTTGCTGAAGACCAAACTCAAACTATAGATAAATTGCAAGACTATGTAGCGAATTTTAATATAGATGCGTTGATGAAGGTTACACAACAATATGGATCAGGTAAAACAAAACGCACTTTAAAATCAATAGTTAGAAACGTACTCCAGCATGCTTGATTTTATTCATAACGATCCTGAATTTAAAGAGCTTCTCTCAATTGTCTCTTCCCAAAAAGGAATTGATATTACATTGGTTGAGAAAGACTAATGGATCATGCATGCTTTGTATTCATTGCAGCACCAGGGAATAGAGTTTGAATTGAAAGGAGGTACTTCGTTATCCAAAGGATACGGGTTAATTCATCGCTTTTCAGAGGACATAGACATTCACATTCGTACAAATTTTGGTTTAAACATTGAAGGAAAAGAAGATAAACCTCAAGTAAGAGCGGCACGTAAAGAGTTCTATGACGTGCTGGCCAATTCAATTTCGATAAATGGAATTATAGAAATTAAGAGAGATCATGATTTTGACGATACCGAAAAATACCGCAGCGGTGGAATTCGCTTGTATTATCATAGTCATACACCAACACTTGAAGGACTTAAAGATGGAATTTTACTCGAGGCTGGTTTCGACACTGTAACTCCAAATAAGCCCATCAATATTTCATCCTGGATATGGGAACACCTCGTTTCAATAAATGCAAGCAGCAATTACATCAACAATACAGCTATTGGAGTTCAATGCTATCACCCGGGCTATACATTGGTTGAAAAACTGCAAACCATCGTAAGGAAATATCGCAACAAAGACAATCCAGGCGCTACCAATGATAAAAACTTCATGCGTCAATACTACGATGTTTATTGTTTACTGGGGAATGATGAAATTCAAGAATTTATAGGCAGTCCAGAATACATAGAACATAAAACAGAAAGGATTAAAGGCGCCGACAATTTAATTCCCCTTAACGAACACCCTGCCCTTCTACTGAATGACCCAGAAACCAGAGAATCATTTAAAAGTCGTTATTTATCTACGTCTAAGCTGTATTATAACGGGCAGCCAAATTTTGAAGAGATACTAGAAAGAATAGCAGTTCACTTGACCAAACTATAAACCTACATTGGCTTCGAGTATCCGTTGAATTTATCATAATAAAATTGGAGTTGTTGCATTTTCCCCACTCGTTGTGGTTTATAACCGAATTCTTAAATTAAAATCACAGGATAACGAAAAATAAAAGAAATAAACCTTTTCACCCAGAACTTATCGTCGAAAAAATTGTTTTCATTGTAATTTTACCTACTATGTTACCAGAAATCGGAAAAGCAGCCCCATCATTTACGGCCAATAATCAACACGGCAACCCCATCTCTTTAGCGGATTTTTCAGGAAAAAAATTGGTGTTGTATTTTTATCCAAAAGACGATACCCCCGGTTGTACCGCCGAAGCCTGTAGCTTGCGCGATAATTACGATGCCCTCCTTGCCCAAGGTTATGCCATCGTTGGTGTAAGTCCAGACGATGAAAAGAAACATACCAAATTCATCACCAAATACAACCTTCCTTTTGATTTGCTAGCCGATACTGATAATACTATCGCTTTGGCTTACGGTGTTTGGGTAGAAAAAAGTATGTACGGAAGAAAGTACATGGGGATCGCCCGTACCACTTTCGTGATCAACGAAAATGGTATCTTGGAAGAAATCATCGAAAAAGTAGATACCAAAAACCACGCTCAGCAATTATTGAAATAACTCAATAAGTTATTCAGGAACAGAATTCGCTGAATTTCTGCAAAGCAACTATCCCACTTTAGCAGAAAAATCACCGTACTGCATACAAGTTTATTCCCTATTTCACAACCACCAACGGTTTGGTTTCACTCCCTCTGCTGGTTTCAATTGTCACATAATACAATCCCTGCTTTAACTCAGAAACGCTGATTTCCGTCGATGGGGTTTCTATCATCCTCTTCCCACTTGCATCCCGGATAATAACGGAGGATACAGGAATAGCAGACGAAATACGCAATACTTCTCCGTGCAAAGGATTGGGGGATAACACCCAATTTTGTGTAGTCGCTAGTTCGTTCCGCGCATTCGATGGATTCGCAGGCATTAATTTAAATTGCCAGTATCCGGTTCCGTAATTGATTCCCACCACCAAAACATTGGATTGAAATTCCAAAGAATAGCGCCTAAGTCCTGTTTCTGTACCTCCTGCACCCAACTCCCCTTTGTTCGTGGCTTTGGGCAATCCCAAGTAATTCCCAGTCCCCGCTATAATCAACTCACCACTCAGCGAATCGATGCTCCAACTCCCCGTATTGCTACCGTCATGCGGTGCTTTCGGGGCGGCACAACCCTCCTTACCCCCATTTTGCCAACCTTCTAACCAGGTTTGATTTCCCAAAACATTGGAGAAATCCCCGGAAGCCCCAAAACGATATACGTCGTCAAACAAACACGACCGTGTCTGCACATCGGCCAAACTGTTGCTCCACCAAGTTAACTGACTCTTATCGGCGCCTACAGCCAATGCCCCTGCTTGCGGTACAATTTTCCAATCGCCTGAAAGCTGCTTGGCCTCGATCCATACCGAATCGGAGGCCACACGAGCACCACTGTCATCCATAGCAACCGCATACACCCGATGTTTACCCAAGCTTATTGATTTATATACGGCAAAAGGTTCAACCAAGGAAACCACAGAATCGGAATCCACCCAATACGTGACCTTCCGAATCACACCGTCGGGATCACTGGCCGATGCTTGAATCCGAATTTTTTGATTTTCGATATACACGCTCGAAGCCAACGGCTGAATCAAGGATACTTCCGGCAATAAATTCCTACCATCCCCCACAAACACAAACATTGTTTGTTGGTCGAAATACAAACTATCGCTCACCGTTAATTGCATTTTATACACCCCTTCTTCCAATCCACGAAGAATAGGTTCTTTGGCAGTTTTCGAATCAATATCCAAAACACTCGGACCGTAAATCTGTGTCCACAAATAATTCAAATACCCCAATTTACCCGGGGTACTCATCGCGCCCGATAATCGCACCGAATCCACGGATTTGGAAATCGATTTATTCCCTCCAGCGTTGGCTACGGGCATTTTATCTGGAAAATTGCCGGTTTTAGTAAAGGTAATCGAAGCCAAGTTTATTCCTGCCTCTTCAAAAAACAATCGCAATAGTCGATTCCCACTGCGCAGCGGAATATTGGTTATTTCCTTGTTGCCAAAAGTCTCCCATTTACCGGTGGTAGTAAAATTGCTACCCACACCCACGGTTTTCCCATCCAATTCAAGGTTCATTTTTCCGCGGGCCGATGTGTTTCCGTTGGCATAGCGAATTACGCATTTATACAAACCATCTTCTGCAACTTTCGTTGAATACTCATACCATTCTCCATCTTCAATCCAAGTTAAAATAAGTCCCTCTTTGGCATCTCTGGAAACATCGGCAAACTCATCCTTTCGGCTATCGCCCTGATTCACGGAACCTAGATCCAGGTAACTCACTTGTTGCGCATTGCCCCCTTCAAATTGGTCAAACCTACCGGATTCAATCACACCGGGAATCGCATTCCATTTGGTTTCAAAAGGCACCTGTTCACCCACCAGAATGGTAGGAATATTGCTCTGAAGTACTTTCCCTTGGTAGTACACATAGGCATAAAAACGATACCTACCTGAGGCTAACTTAGACGTTTTCAGTACGATTTCTTTGCTACCTGCCGAGGAAATAACGGTAGAATTCATGTACCAACGGATGCTGTCCGACTCTATCGGTAAGGAATCCATTCGAAGAGTGATAGAACTTCCTTTATAGTATTGTTGGTAATCGGATTGAATTCGTACAGGAATCCCTAAATCCTTACTGGTTATTAATTTTCTAGGTGGCACTTTCAGGCTAAATCCATCGGAGAAAGAAACGTTCACCGTGTCCTTTCCATAATTTTTTGCCACATACGTTTTCTTACCGTCTTGGGTAAAGACCATCGCCAAAGGATAATTCGCAGTAATGGATGGAGTGAATTTCCCCAAGGCATTGAGCGAATGAAGCCAATGATAGGTTTGCGCATCGGAGATTCCAAACTTTAAATTTCTGCTTGGGTAGGAATTATACAGTTTAATTGCGGCCGCCGGATCCATAAATGCGAGGTACTTCCAATACACATCGTGCCACAAATTATCGTTGGCTTGGTTGGTTAAAATCCCAGTGTTTTTCGCCATTTCCTTCCACAACCGCCGAACATAGCCGCTATCCGTTGCCAAGTAAAATGATCCACCATGAATGGGATACAACTCTATACCGTAGGAAGCGGCAATATCGTTGGTCCAAAACGTTCCATTATCGCAGGAGTTGCCCCATACGCGAGATACCAAAGCATAGGATTGTGTTTTAGAAAAATTCCGACGTTGGATATCAAACCAATACTCGTCGATGGCCGATTTCTCGGTACAATACAAATAAATACCCAAATCCCGGATGGCTTTATTCCCAGTCACCATACCCCAATGAATCAAGGAGGAATTAAACTGCATACTTTCCGATGTAGATTCCTGATCATTACCCTGCGGAAACGTAGCAAAACCATTGGCCCAGCAGTGACCGGCATACGGATTGAAATTTCGCAAATAAGGGAAAAGCGCATCCTTTCGATTAGGCGATGCCGCATCCCGAACCAATAAATCAATCATTCCGCCGTATTTCGTAGACCAACCCGGTTCAAATTCTTCCAAAAACGAAGCGGCATGAATAAAATACCCCCAATGGAAATGGTGATCGTTAATATTATTGTCCTGACCATGCCCGGCAGGATAACCCAACAAACTGGTCCACGTTTTATTGTAATAAAAGAGAAAAGCAACCTCTCCCGAAGAATACGACAACCAATTCTCCAATCGATTTTTAATTGTTTTCACAATGGCCGAAACCGCCTCCGTATTACCCATCTCATGAGCCACCCGAGCCGTTTGAATCAATCGATTCATCACCTGTCCTTCGTTGTAGGAATCTGTCCAAGTACTCAACCCTTCGTTTTGTAATTGTTCGATTTTACTCTGCAAGGCGATAGGGTTAAAACCCTCACTCATATAATCTACATAAGGCAAGGTGGGTAAAATTCCTGTAAACGTGTAAGAAACACTGTAACGATTGGAGGCTATCAACTTTAATTCACCACGAACCGTTGGAAAAACATGCCCCGTGAAGGTGGGTTGAGATCCCGAAATGTGCGCCCATTGGTGCGGCAACAAACCACTCAATACCATAGAATCGCTGCCCTCATGCACCAAGGGTTTAATCTCAAACTCCGTATTCACCACATTGGTTGATTCAACGTATTGCCAATTCGCTTGTGTACTTATCGGCTCCACAAACGCAAACCGCTGAAATGTATCCGCCGCATTCTTCAAGGAAGGAGAATTGTGCGGCAACATCATCATCGACCAATAATTTTTCCCATTTAATCCCGAAATGTATGTCGTCCCACGCTTAATCCATTGCGTACCTGAAGGGCCATACACCACAAAATCGGCCCCGTTGTATGCATTCTCGATAATTAAATTTGCTCCGCTAACCGTAACTGTTCCAGAATTCACTAATACCCTTGCAGAATCCGAGTTGCCTTTCTGAAAATAAAGCATCGGCATTCCCATCCCCATCGTAGTTTGAAATCGGCGAGTAGATTCTTTCCATTCCATTGTAACAGTCCAGTCCGTGTATCCCGAAACCAGCGCTGAACTTGAATTCAAATCTTTCACCCCTACTACAATCGGCTGGATATCACTAATTACGCCCCAAGGAATATAACTCACCACCAATCCCTGATACACCGTTTTCATGGTGAAAGGATAATTGAATAAATTATCGCAATGCGCCGATTTTAGTTTCGCCGACCACCAATCGTTGGTGGGAATTGGCTTGTTTTTCAGCGAGTCCACCACCAATGGATTACCCGAGGGATAACTGTTTCTACCGGCAATATCGGTACCCGGAAATGTGGTGGTATAACTACCCGATCCCACGGATACCCGTTGTGAAAACAGAACAGACAGGGTTCCCAACCCTAAGACTAGCAATAAATTTCTTTTTAACATCCTTTAAAACCCCGTTTCTTACACACAACAACGGTTGCTCATGGAACAGAGGATAACAAATATACACGAATAACTTAATTATTGTATTTTTTACAATATCAATAAAGAGATAATTTATAATTCAAATCGTTCCCAACCCCATTCTACATAATCGTTGAATTCAAACCAAGGAACAATCGTTACAACCAAATCAAGGAACAATCCGAACGATCAAACCAAGGAAATCTCTGAAACAATTTAAAAAACTACTAAAAACACCATCCAATACTTTTGATTCCCACAAAACTTATGTTTTTTTGAACCATGAACTCAGAGGTGTCTCGGATTGGCGTAATCGGAAGTGGAAGTTGGGCTACGGCGTTAGTTAAAATATTAACTGACAATGGAAACCGCGTATTATGGTGGATCCGAAATGCGGAGAAAGCAGAGTTTATTAAATCCAACCGACATAATCCCGATTACCTAAGTTCGGTTGAAATCCACACCGATCGGGTTGAAACTACATCGGATATCCAATACACGTTGAACTCTTGCTCTACCTTGGTTTTGGCAGTTCCTTCGGCCTACATTCACCAAGCATTACAAGGGTCAACGCTACCCAAAAACAGCATTTACATATCGGCCATCAAAGGAATAGAGCCCCACAGTCAGCAAGTTATGGCGGGATATTTAAACCAAATACACGGTATATCCATGGAAAATATTGGGATTGTAACTGGGCCTTGTCATGCCGAAGAAGTTGCCGCTGAAAAACTCAGTTTTCTTACCGTTGCCGCCACCCAAAACGATATCGCTCAATCGTTTGCCGATAAATTACAAACCCGATACATTCAAACCCGATGCAATAACGACTTAATCGGTTCGGAATATGCCGCAGTGATGAAGAATATTTATGCCATCGGGGCAGGGATTGCTCACGGTTTGGGCTATGGTGACAACTATTTGGCCTTGTACGTAAGTGCAGCAATTCGAGAAATGGATGCCTTTTTAACGGCATTATCCCCTGACCACCGAGATGTAAAAGAAGCAGCATATTTAGGCGATTTATTGGTTACCTGCTACTCACAATTTAGCAGAAACAGAACGTTTGGAACCATGTTAGGCAAAGGATATTCGGTAAAATCGGCCCAATTAGAAATGAATATGGTAGCCGAAGGATATTTTGCGGCCAAATTGGTGCATACCAAATGTGAGGAATACCGGATTCAAGCCCCCATTGCATCGGCTATTTACAACATCATTTACGAAAACGCCAATCCTTCTAGGCAATTCAAAACACTCAATCAAGATCACTTAGGATAAAACTATTTATTTGTTCAATTGTATATTTTAGGCAGCATGGGATTTAAGATTTACACAAAGCAAGGAGACGATGGAAAAACCGGCTTAATTGGCGGAGAACGTGTATCCAAACACCACATTCGAGTTGAAAGTTATGGTACGGTGGATGAGTTGAACTCCCATATCGGTGTTGTTCGATCAAAAATTGGTGGCAGCGAGGAGGAAGTAATTTTAAGTCAAGTGCAAAACGACCTCTTTACAATTGGATCTTTCTTGGCTTCGGCTTCCAATTCAAACCAAAAATTACCCAGAGCATTGGGCGATGACAAAATTGAAAAATTAGAATCCGAAATCGACCGTCTAACCCAATTGCTCCCGCCATTGCAGAACTTTATCCTGCCTGGAGCTTCGGTTATTGGAGCTCAAGCACATGTGGCTCGATGCGTTTGCAGACGCGCTGAACGCTTAGTAGTTTATTTACGCGATAACGAAGAAGTACCGGATTTTATCATTAAATACCTCAACAGACTTAGCGATTACTTGTTCACCTTGGCCCGCTTCTTGGACCACAAAAATGGTGGTGTAGAAATTATTTGGATTGCCGATAAAGGATAAAAGTACGATTAACCCATTTCACGAAAATCTATCTGCCACTGTTGAAGTTGCTGAGATTAACGGTGGAAAATCCGAAATTTACCCATGTATCCCACGGAATGCTAAACTACTTTCACCCCGCCCTCATATCGAAATTGTAAAAAATATTTAATATTTCGCTTGCGTTTTATTGAATATTGGATTTATATTTGTTCAAACAAACGTTTAAAATAAAACAACAAAACATACAATGAAAAAAACATTCATTTTCGCTTCTCTAGCTACTGCCATCCTCGTGTTAGGATCTTGCGGTAGCAACGCTACCGAAGCCGGTAACGCTGATTCTGCTGCTCAAGCTTCTGCTGCTGCGGTAACTTACAAAATTGATGCTGCTGCCTCTACCTTAGGATGGCACGGTTCTAAAGTTGCTGGGGTTGGCGAACATTCTGGTACTATCGCTATTCAAGAAGGTACCTTGAGTGTTGAAAACGGAAACATCACTGCGGGAACATTTGTTATCGACATGGCGAAAATCGTAGTTACCGATTCTGGTATGCCGCAGGAATATAAAGATAAATTGGTAGGTCATTTTAGCGCCGATGATTTCTTTAACTCCGCTAAATTCCCAACTGCGAAATTTGAAATTAGTGCTTGCGAAGCAAAAGCAGACGGTGATAACACACACTTCATCACCGGTAACTTGACCTTACGTGATTCTACCAAGAGCATTTCTTTCCCAGCTAAAGTTGCTGTAACTGAGACAGGCATCACTGCCGATGCAAAAGTTACTATCAACCGTTTGGATTGGGGTATCAACTACGACAAAGACAACATGAGCTTGAACGAAAAAGCACAAGCTAAATTGAAAAACGGTGTTGTTGGTAAAGATATCGATCTAACCATCAGCTTAAAAGGTAACAAATAATTTAAAACTATTTAAGTGTAAAAAAGGGGCGGTAATTCCGCCCCTTTTTTATTTTCTATCTGATGCTTGTTTTATTTTCTATTTGATGCTTTCGCTTTCAGTTGACATTAATTTGTAGCCAACTAACTACCTTCTTTTATTCACTTGGCTTCTATCGATCCAAGTTTGGGTATTATATAGTAAAGATCAACTTACATTCTGCGATTACCCACCCATACAAATCTGCGATTGATGTATTGAGCATCGGTAAACGTTGCATTACCGCTCGGATTTCCTCCAGTAACGTGAAAATCACTATACGCCGCGTGTTGGTTTACAAACGCTGCTCCAGTAAAATTAAAACTCACCGGAGTAAATACGGAATTCATTTTCTCTTCGGTTTTATCCATAAACTCCGAATTGGTTGTATAACACTGACAGGTAATAGCACCCAACTCACTGGCACACTCCGCTGCTAACTGCAAACTATGATCGGCATCCTTGGTTTTAACTACAAAAACTATGGGACCAAAACACTCGTGCTTCCACGTACTTGCAGCTTCAGCATCCACGGCAATCACCGTTGGTGAAGCAGTACGTGCATCTGGGAACTCTGCATTATCCACTACAACAGAAGCTGCTGCCACTGCGCCGCTACCCACAGATTCCATCGTGTCTTTTACTCTTTTCGCAGTAATTTCGTTCTGAATTGCACCCAAAGTACCCGCTCCCATTTTGGGATTTTCTGCCAAACCTTTAACGGCTGCAGCTATTCCAGATACAACTTCATCATAGCTCAAATGTCCGTCTGAAGTAGTAACTCCGTTCTCCGATACAAACACATTTTGCGGTGCCGTACACATTTGCCCGCTGTACAAACTAGCAGCAAAAGCCAAATTACCAAAAACCGCCGATGCATCTTTTACGCTATCCAAAATCACAGAATTCACGCCCGCCTTTTCGGTAAATACGGTCTTACCAGACAACGTCTCCAAATAGTCGCCAAACGATGATCCACCCGTATAATCAATCATCTTCACTGCAGCATGTTCGGCCAATTCCTTAGTTATAGGTTTTGAAACCGTATCCACCGCTAATTGCACTATCCCATTCGGCAATCCTGCATCGGCAAAAACCTTCTGCATTTCTGCAACAACTATGGCAATTGGCAAAATCGACTTAGGATGTGGTTTAACGATTGAGACATTGCCCGTAATTAAGCTTGCAAACAAACCGGGTACCGTATTCCAAGTTGGGAAGGTACTGCAACCAATAACCAAAGAAATGCCTTTGGGAATCGGTTTGTAATTTTTATGTAGGGTTAAATCAAATTTACCCATGTTCTTCACCCATTCAACCTGAGACGGAAAACGCGTCAATTCCTTGTAACCCATAGAAATCGCTTCCATGGCTCTATCGTTTGCATGTGGACCGCTTGCCTGAAAACTCATCACATAACTCTGCCCTGTAGTATGCATCGTTGCGTAGGCAATCTCAAAAAAACGTTCGGCCACTCTATCCAAACAAGCCACCAACAAATCCGCTCTTTGATCTACACTGGTTTTAGACCAAGTCTGTTGAGCCGATGTAGCTTTCTCCAACAATACCTCCGTAGTGAATGCTGGATACTGAATACCCAATCCTTGCTGTAAAAATGGCGATACTTCCTCTCCTATCCAATGATGGGACCCGCTGTCGTCTAATCCTTTAAAATTATTGGCTAAGGATTTCTGGAAAGCCTCTAAGCCTTTGGCGCCGGCATCTTCGGCATAAGCGCGAGGATTTTCCGGCCATGCCGCGTAAAATGTTCTATTTAACTGCGCCTGATAGGCATCTTCAATTCGCTGTATAGCACTATTAGTCATATGATTTTCTATTTTTTTATAAGGATAATTTATGCCTGACCGGTAGGTCCACCAAATCCAAAAGGAACCGTATTCTGAGGCATGGGTTGATGATTTTCATCAAACACGATTTCCCCGAAATGGTCTTCGTATCTACCGACGTTATCTCCCAAAGCCATCAATAAACGCTTGGCATGCTGTGGCGCTAAAATAATTCTACTTTTCACTTTCCCCTTAGGTATACCCGGCATCATTCGAACAAAATCAACGATAAATTCGGTTTGACTGTGGGTAATGATGGCAAAGTTGCTGTAAGTTCCTTCCGCAATTTCCTCCGTAAGTTCGATATCAAAAGCGTTCTGTGCCTCGTTATTTTCTTCCATAATACCACAAAATTAACCGATTCCTCTCGTTTATGGTAACCAAATTAAACCGAATCCAAATTATTCCGTCTTTAACACAAAGAATACTGCAAAGTCCTTTTAAATTCAAAATCGTAAAACTAAATTGCTTGCTAACAATGAAATTAACAAAACACAATCTTTCTAGATATTTTATTTCGAATACAGGCGATCTCATTTTAACAACTGCACGAAAAACAATTGTTTTACTTGGATTAATATTAACCCAAGTTTTGAATATCAACCCTTTATACTCTCAATATACATGGGGAGAACACATTTCCCCAATCTTATACAACAATTGCGTAAATTGTCATAATGACGGTGGAATTGCCCCTTTTTCATTAATAGGGTACAATAAGGCAAAGGCCTATGCCCAATCGATAAAAGCATCTGTAGTAAACCGATCCATGCCACCATGGCCAGCTTCATCAAGCTACAACCGATATGCACACGAAAAAATATTAAGCACCTCCGAAATTCAACAAATTTCTGATTGGGTAGATGCAGGTGCTCCCGAAGGAGATGCCAGTAAAGCACCCATACCACCTTCACCGCAAAAAGGTATAACCATCCAGAATCCAACGCTAATTGGTAAAATACCAACCTATTTGGTTAATACCAATAACGACGTGTACCGCTGCTTTGTTATTCCAACACAATTTAACACTAACCAGTACTTAACCGAAATCGAGGTCATTCCCGGTAACCCCAAAATAGTTCATCATGTTTTGGTATTCCACGATACCAGCAGTAAACCTAAAAAACTGGACGATGCAGATTCTGAACCTGGATATTTGAGTTTTGGCGGTACCGGGTCTAATTCGTCCAATTTAATTGGGGTTTATGTTCCAGGACAAGAACCCTATCAATTCCCAAAAGGTTTTGCATGTAATTTACCACCCAATGGCTACATAATTATGCAAATTCATTACCCTGGAGGTGTAAATGCTGAAATAGATTCCACCAAAGTAATATTAAAAACCAGTTCCAACGCCTTGCGACCCATTTACATTGTGTCCGCAATCAATCACCAACCTGCATCGCTCACTAACGGCCCCTTGTATTTAGCCCCAGATGAAAGAAAGACATTTTATTCTCGAACCGAAAATAAGAATTATAACCTCATCGCCCTAGCTGTTGCCCCCCACATGCACTTAATCGGAAAGAGTATAAAATCGTATTTGGTAAATGGTAAAGACACCACTAAAATTATTGATATCCCGGAATGGGATTTTCACTGGCAACGAACTTATTCTTTCCGAAAACCTGTAATTATACCAAAAGGTAGTACGTTGTGGGGAGAAGCCTATTATGATAATTCATCCAGCAACCCCAACAATCCAAACTTCCCTACCAAAGCCATTTCTTTGGGCGAAGGAACCGGAGATGAAATGATGCTAGTTTATTATTGGATGTCACCCTATAACCCAGGAGACGAAAACATGGTTCTTGACACATCCTCACTCAAGAGTATTTTATCCATTACTAAAGATCCCCTGTCTTCACAATGGAAAATCTACCCCAATCCCATACAAATAAACAGCGCATCGCCAATAAATATTGAAAGCGAAAATCCGATAGTAGCCATAGAACTGATAGATCCTGCGGGGAAAACAGTAATTGGGAATAATTCGAAGTATTTGTCTTCAGAACATCATACGTTCACACTATTTCCCAGCGTGCCAATGGCGGACAATAAATTTTCCACCCAACTTTCATTGCTGAACTTAGCACCAGGCACCTACCGAATAAAACTTATTGGGGCTCAGGGCCACAGTGTAAATTGTACCCTATTGCTATTGCCTTAATAAAAAATGCGTTGGTAAGACCGATGGTATGTTCAATGTCTATTCCCTTCATTAGTCGAATCAATGTTTATTGATGTTAACGGACACAAATTACCGAAATCTCAACTAATGCGTCTTTAGGCAATCGAGAAACCTCCACCGTTTCGCGCGCAGGGTATTGTCCTTCTCTAAAGTACGATCCGTAAACGGCATTCACCTTGGGGAAATCATTCATACTCTTTAAGAAAATCGACGTTTTCACCACATCAGAAAAAGAAAGACCGGCATCGGCCATTAATGCCGAAATATTATCCATCACCCGTTTTGCTTGAATTTCCACATCGGTCTCACTGTCGAAACTTCCAGTTTCCGGGTTTAGTCCAATCATTCCCGAAAAATAAAATGTATTACCCGCTTGAACGGCTTGAGAATAGGGTCCGATGGGTTGAGGCGCATTTTTAGAATAAATAGGTTGTATCATTGGCTTTGATGTAAATTTGTGGCAACATGAAGATAGGCCTGATAGCAAGCCCAGAAAAACGAAAAGCTTGGGAACTAAAAAACTTACCCGATTCCACCGTTTCATGGACGCAAGATACGCATGAGCATCGGAACTTCGACGTTTGGATTGATTTGGATTTCGACCAAAACATCGAACGATTATTGGATTACGCATCCAATACCCAAACTACTTTTTTGCTAGGTTGCGTTTTTAATACCCTGGAATCTGCATTTCTTCAAATTTCCGGTTATACCAATCAACCGGGTGAAATTATCAAGCCGTCTAATTGGAAAGGAATTGGAATCAACCAATTACCCACCTTCGTAGAAAGACAAACCCTGGAATTCACCAATCCCTTCCACATAGAACTATCGAATTTAGAGCCTATTTTTTTCAAACTAGGTTATCCCCAATGGGAACAGGTAAATAGCAGAGTAGGAATGGTTACTCCTCGCGTTGTCTGCATGATCATCAACGAAGCCTACTACACGGTTCAAGAACGCACTGCATTGCCTGAGGATATCGACCAAGCCATGAAATTGGGTACCAATTATCCCAAAGGACCCTTTGAATGGTGCAAAGAAATAGGGATCGATAATGTTTACCATCTACTGGATGCCATGTATTTGGATACCCGAGAAGAGCGATACAAAATCTGCAGCCTTCTTAAACAAGAATGGCTTAATAGTCAGATAAAATAATTATTTATTCTAACCTTTTCATTGTTGATACGTTCATTAACAATGTACCACTCTAACCGCGTTTTTGGGAAATAAATATTCCTGTAATTACCCCAGTGAATCAACTTCAAACGAACATTTGAATTTTCACATGACGCAAATAGTAACATTCCAATAACAAGAAGGGCGACCAATTTAGGCCGCCCTTCTTAATACTATTACAAATAATGAATTACTTCTGTACGGTAATTTTCTTCGTTACCACTTGCTTGCCATTGCTTACTTCTACTAGGTAAACCCCGTTGCTCAAGTCGCCAGCGTTTACTTCCAATAAGTTGCCATTCAAGTTCATCACCTTCAACTCCGCG
>JACCDS010292886.1_pt1 | contig 28700 bp, 16 predicted proteins | sample 7446441 | NCBI WGS metagenome assembly JACCDS01 (sample SAMN15323445, study PRJNA562643) | freshwater metagenome | isolation source: river surface water | place: USA:Blue River Watershed | collected 2017-08-17 | reverse complement strand
CGGTGGGGATTTTAGCTCACGAATCAGCGCTACAAGGCGGAAAAATTATTGAAATACCTAAATTCTAGACGATGCGTTTTCTCTTATTTGCTGCGGCACTCTTGTTTCAATTCTCGGTTTCTGCCGCACCTGGTAGACGTTTAGAATTATTGTTTTTAGGTGATAAAGGCCATCACAAACCCTTTGACAGATATCCTGCGCTTCAATCCGCGGTAGGAATCAAGGGGATAAATATCACCTACACGGAATCCTTGAAGGATCTGAACGAGGCGTATTTGAACAAATTCGATGCCTTGGTGATCTATGCGAACCACGATTCGATTGCGGCGCCGCAAGAGAAAGCCTTATTAAACTATGTGGCTTCGGGTCACGGTTTAGTGGCTATTCACTGTGCGTCGTTCAACTTCCGGAATTCAAAAGAATTTGTGAAGATGGTGGGCGGTCAGTTCTGGCGTCACGGGATGGATTCGATTCGGGTGAAAAATGAGGCGAACACCTATGTGAAGATCAAGACGGTTGATGAGACCTATTTGCACAGCCAGTTGCAGCCGGATAACCAGATTTGGCAATCACGAATTCTAGGACCTGAACAAGCGAAAGACAAACCGGGTGCAACTACTGAACCTTACACCTGGACAAGAACCTATGGAAAAGGAAACGTATTCTATACGGCTTATGGTCACGACGAACGTACTTGGGAGACCGAGGGTTTTCAAGATCTAGTGACGCAAGGTATTTTGCATGCGGTAGGAGCAGAAAAAAGAGCTTTATTGACGGCATTGAATATTCCGGTGTTGAAATACCGCGAGGCTAAATTGCCTAATTACGAGAAACGTGAGGGCGCTCAGTTGCAGCAATTGCCTTTAAGTCCGGAAGAATCGGTGAAGTTTATTCAAGTTCCTGTGGACTTTAATTTGCAGGTTTTTGCCTCAGAACCGAACGTGATGCACCCGATTGCAATGGCTTGGGATGAGCGCGGACGTTTGTATGTGTTGATTACGAAAGACTATCCAAACGAGCGAAAAGAAACCGGCGGCAGCGATTATATCTTATTGTGTGAAGACACGAATAACGATGGTAAAGCTGATAAGTTCACAAAATGGGCCGATGGCTTGAGCATTCCTACGGGAATGGTCTTCGCGAATGGCGGCTTGATTATTTCACAAGCACCGCACATGATCCTGTTGAAAGATACGAATGGGGATGATGTAGCGGATGAGAAGAAGATTTTGTTCACCGGTTTTGGGACAGGGGATACGCATGCGGGTCCTTCGAATTTGCACTATGGATTCGATAACTGGATCTGGGGTAGTGTCGGTTATTCAGGTTATAAGGGCAAAGTGGGGGCGGATTCGCTTCAATTTGCGCAGGCATTCTTCCGCTTTAAACCAGATGGTTCGAAGATGGAGCATATGACTACGACTTCAAACAATACTTGGGGATTTGATTTCAATGAGGCAGGAGATGTGTTTGGATCAACTGCGAATAACGCGCACGGCTGGTATATGGCTATTCCGCACCGTAATATTTGGCATGCGCCTATGACTTTGAATGGGTCTAAAAATACGGATACGCACAAGGACATGCGGACTATTACGAAGAAAGTGCGTCAGGTCGATGTTTTTGGTGGATTTACTGCTGCAGCTGGACATAATTTCTATTCTGCGCGCTCATTTCCGAAAGAATATTGGAACCAGATCGCTTTCGTTTCAGAACCTACGGGCCACGTGATTCACCAGAATCGCCAAGTGCCAACAGGCTCTGATTTCAACGACAAAGAAGCCTTCAACTTCCTTGCAGGAGCTGACGAATGGGTTTCTCCTGTGTTTGTGCAGGTGGGTCCGGATGGAGCTGTTTGGGTGGCGGACTGGTATTCGTATATCATCCAGCACAACCCGACGCCACAAGGTTTCAAGAATGGGGGTGGTAACGCGTATGACACCGATTTACGTGATTTTACACACGGCCGTATTTACCGTGTAGGCTATAATAAGGCGCCAGCATACACGCCAGTTTCTTTGAAAACGCCAGCGGAATGTGTGGCGGCTTTGAGCAATTCAAACTTGTTTTGGCGTTTGCAAGCGCAGCGTTTATTAGTGGAGCGCGGAAATAAAGATGTGGTTCCGGCTTTAGTAGCACTTTTAGGTTCTGCCAAAACCGATGAAATCGGTCTCGCTCCCGGAGCCATCCACGCCCTCAGAACTTTAGAAGGTTTAGGCGTTTTACCGATGGACGTTTTAGCTCGTGCCATGAAACATTCATCTGCTGCAGTGCGTAAGCAGGCGGTGCAGGTATTGCCTCGTACGGCAGCGTCAGCGAAATTGATTTTGGACCAAAAAATGCTGAATGACAAAGATTCTCTAGTCGTTTTACATTCTATTTTAGCCTTGATTGAAAGCCCCTCATCACCAGCGGTAGAAGCAGCTATGGCACGTAAAATCGCAGCCTCCCAAAAAACCACAGACCGCTGGATCCCAGATGCTTTAACAGCTTATGTAATGGCAGGTGGTCCTGCGCGTCGTGCCGCATTCATCGCAAAACAAGGTGCTCAATCAAGTGCCGTGGTAGCGGAAAAATTAGCAAAAGAGGCAAAAAATCCATCGACAACTGGCACTGAATCAGGGCTAGACTTAGTCGTAGAAGAGGTACAGATCAAAGGCGGAAACTTCCGTTTACGTGAAGGCGCTAGTTTCGTGATCCGCGTAAAAAACAGAGGAGACAAAGCCTTGCCAAAAGGCACCCCACTTCCTTTAACCGTCAAAATTGAGGGCATGGGCCGTCGTACAGATTTGGAATCTTATACGTTCACAGACGGTGCGGCTCCTGGCGAAACGGTTTCTGTCGTAAAGAATAATAACGGTCCTTGGACAGGTAACTTGGGTTGGACAGCTGACGAAGCGGGTAATTATGTAATGGAAATCAACCTAGATACGAAAGCTGTTTTAGGCGAATCTAACCGCAATAACAATACGTTCAGACAACCGATCGTGGTCTCATTGCCAGCTGATTTAGGTTCTTATATCGTAGAGAAATCGTTCCGAGGCATGACCTCAGATGACTCCGCAAACGACATCGTTGCTTTATTGCGCTCGATCAAACAAGTGGCTAGCCCTACCATGGGAGCAGCCTTGAAAGGGGCTTCAGCTACCTGGAATGCGAAACGCGCAGCAGAATTATCCGCTGAAAGTGTGGACTTCTTGAAAGGTTTAGGCAAGCAGTTGCGTCCGCAAGATGTGGAGGCGTATGAGCGTTTAGCGGGTCTTTGGAAGGTAGAAATACCTTCAGCTGAAGTGAAAGGAGTAGTCGTGAAAAGAACGATTATGACAATCAAAGAAGCGATGAAATACAGCCCGGCTGAATTCACCGTACCTGCAGGTGCAACAGTCGAATTGATCTTCGAAAACGTCGATGCGATGCAGCATAACTGGGTTTTAGGCGCTTTAGGCAGCCAAGAAAAAATCGGTTTAGCGGCAGACAAAATGATCACGGCGGCGGATGGTGCAGCGAAAAACTACATCCCTGCGATGCCAGAAGTGTTAGCTTATACTCCATTAGTGGAATCAGATGGCCGCGTGAAAGTGGTCTTCAAAGCACCATCTGTTCCTGGTAATTATCCATTCTTATGTACGTTCCCAGGGCACTGGAGGATTATGAATGGCATTATGAAAGTAAATTAAAGCGGAAGCTTTAATTTACTTTCATAATGCTCAAAGCACAAAGAGCAAAGCACAAAGAATAAAGTAGGTTGTTGCTTCGCAACGACTTTTGAAATGTATTTTAATTAAGCCTTAGGCATTAGAATTCAATCAATATCTATTCTTTGTGCTTTATTCTTTGTGCTTTATATTTAGCTTTGCGCTATGAAATTCTCAATTAGCCACACGGATCCTAGCTCGAAGGCGCGCGCAGGGGAAATAACGACAGATCACGGGACGATTCAAACACCCATTTTTATGCCTGTGGGCACTGCGGGAACTGTGAAAGGCGTTCATATATCAGAATTAACAGACCCTATTAAAGCCCAAATCATTCTCGGTAACACCTACCACCTGTACTTGCGTCCGGGTTTAGAGGTGATCGAAAAGGCAGGGGGATTACACAAATTCAATGGCTGGCAGGGACCTATTTTGACTGATTCGGGAGGATATCAAGTGTATTCTTTGGCAGGAACCGGACGAAAAATTCAGGAGGAAGGAGTCAAATTTAAATCGCATATCGATGGCAGTATTCATTATTTCACCCCGGAGGGGGTGATGGATATTCAGCGCACGATTGGGGCGGATATTATTATGGCTTTTGACGAATGCACTCCTTATCCGTGTACGTATGAATATGCGCGCAAATCGATGGATATGACGCATCGCTGGCTGGACCGTTGTATCAAGCGTTTTGACGAAACAGATCCTAAATACGGCTATAACCAGACCTTATTTCCCATTGTACAGGGTAGTGTCTACCCCGATTTACGGAAGGTTTCGGCAGAATATATTGCCTCCAAAGGAGCTTTCGGCAACGCCATCGGTGGTCTTTCTGTGGGCGAGCCGGTAGAAGATATGTACGCGATGGCGGATGAGGTGACAGATATTTTACCTAAAGACAAGCCACGCTATCTCATGGGAGTGGGGACGCCGGCGAATATTTTGGAAGGAATAGCACTCGGAATTGATATGTTCGATTGTGTAATGCCTACGCGAAATGCGCGTAATGGAATGATTTTTACGACGCAGGGAATTATAAATATCAAGAATAAGAAATGGGAGTCGGACTTTTCGGTCATCGATCCGCATTTTGTGAATGACGTTCACGGTCAATACACTAAATCCTACCTGCGTCACCTAGTACGTTGCGAGGAGATGTTAGGCGCGATGATTGCGAGTGTGTGTAACCTACGCTTCTATCTTTGGATGGTGGGTGAAGCACGCAAGGAAATTCAAGCGGGAACTTTTACGGCTTGGAAGAACCGAATGATCCCGCAGTTTATGCACCGCTTGTAATAAGGATTGCGCGCGCGGCGTATTATCAAGGAATAGGCAATACCTTACTTTCTTTGAAAGAAGACAAAATCACCATCGTCGAAGTGGCAGCCACTTCTTCGATTTCATTGATTTTTTCGAGCATTAATTTCTGGTAGGTCGAAATATCTTTCGAAATTATTTTTAACATAAAGTCGCCAGAACCGGTCACGTGGTGGCACTCGATTACCTCTGGAATTTGGTTCACTTGTTTCACGAAGGACTCGGTCACTTGCTTCTTGTGGCCGGTTAAAGTCACGGTTACAAATGTACTTACCCCTAAGCCTACTTTTTCTCTATCCACCTGAGCGTGATAGCTTTGGATAATTCCCAAAGTCTCTAATTTCTTCACACGCTCTAAAGTAGGTGCAGGCGAGAGTCCAATTTCTTTGGATAATTGGGCGTTTGTGATCTTCGCATTTTGCTGAAGAATCTCCAGTAATTTGTGGTCTGTTAGGTCGAGTTTATTAATGCTCATATATTTTTCGAAAGTATAAATTTAGAGAATATTTTCACTAAAATTTTATTTCTACTTGCATAATTCAATGGGAGGGCTTATTTTTGCATCCACAAAACGCGAAAGTAGCTCAGCTGGTAGAGCGCGACCTTGCCAAGGTCGAGGTCGCGGGTTCGAACCCCGTCTTTCGCTCAAAACGAAAAAGCACCGCTGGTGCTTTTAGTTTTACTAGGACGCTTGGGTGGTGGAACTGGTAGACACGCGGGACTTAAAATCCCGTGAGCCGTAACGCTCGTGTGGGTTCGATTCCCATCCCAAGTACAATTCAAGCGTCTAAAAAAGCCTTCTCTAACGGGAAGGCTTTTTTGTTTTCCGCCAGAGATGACTTTAGTCATGCCGGATAGCAAAGAACAGAAATTTATGTACTTTGCAATAACTATTTGTTCTAATCAAAAAAAATGTGATTCCGGCTATTTGTCTTATAGGCTTTTTAAGCTCTTTGTTGCTTTTAAATTACGCGAACAAAGTTAATCCAGCTAATCGTTACCTAGCATATCATTTCTTTTTGAACGCACTATTTGGAATTGCACATTGGGCATCGGTGGTGTCTGATTCTGATACACTTAGAGCTATCTTTACTGTTCACTACTTTCCAATTTATTTATTAAATACACCCTTTTTATATTTTTATGTGAGGTCTGTGTTGACTGAAAAGGTTTATATTAGAGGCTGGGATTATATTCACTTTTTGCCTTCCGTACTTATATTAGTCAACATCTTTCCCTATTCACTTTTACCTTGGCAAGAAAAATTGGAATTTGCTGAACGCTTACATTTGGATTCCGGATTAATCCATCAGGTGTATTTTCCATTTGTTTCGTTTAATTTTTATTTTTTCTTTCGGTCTGTTTTGTCTTTGGCATATATCATTTATGCATCGAAAATTCTTCAAGCTGCCATTCTCATGGGACAGTTAAAACAAACGAAAGAATTAGAAAAGTGGTTATGGGTTAACTTAGGGCTAGGGGCATTGTTTAATCTGTCACTAATTTTTTTTAGTATCCGTTCATTTTATTTAAATAATTTTTTATTGATTCTCGATGAACAAGGGAAAGGTCGTGTTTTTGCAACAGTCATTATGGCTGCACTAATGGTCTCTGTTTATTTTTTTCCAAAAATCCTATATGGACTTCAGCTTCAATCTGGAGGTTCTATTTCCGATGTAATCGAGTTAAATGGGAAGATTTCCCAAGCCTCTAAATCGCAAGAGTTTTCTCAGGAAAGATTAAAACTGGTGGGAGAGAAACTTCACCAATACTTACACAAAAAAAAGTTCTTGGTTCCCGGATTCTCTTTGTCTGATTTAGTGAAAGACCTGGAGACGCCTGAACATGTTTTAACATATTATTTTAATAATCACCTAGGTATCACTTTTCTAAAGTGGAAAAATCATCTAAGAATTGAAGAGGCTATTCAGCTCTTAATGTCGGGCCAAGCGGAAACAAATACCTTAGAGAGTGTGGGGAAAGCCTGTGGTTATAAATCGCGCTCTAATTTCATCCAAGCTTTTAAAGCCCAAACTGGGGAATCGCCATCGGCCTTTTTGAAAAAGCTGTCCTAATCATTTTGTCTCTTTTAGGGGAATAAGAACAAGCTTGTTGTCTAATAATTTTTTTTCAGAACAACATTACTCTATAATTGATTTTTAGATTTAAAATTATTTCTATGAGATCAATTTTTACCCTCCTTATTGCAGTATTTTTTACATACACTATAAGTGCCCAATCTTGGAATTTCGAAGCCGGTAATAATATTACTCGCTATGTATTCACTAATTCTGCAGGTAATAATCCGGATTTTTTAAAGTCAAGCTCCGGGCTTCATTTAGCCTTATCACGCGAGAATAAGCTATCAAAAGTATTCGCTTATGACCTAGGTTTGGCCTATAATCAATATAACTCCGTAGGCGATGTGCAAAATATTCCCTTTTCCTATCAAGCGGATTTTATGGGATTAACGGGAGGCATAGGTCCTTCTTATACCAGTTTACATGGTTTAACTGTTTCTGCCAAAGCCTCGGCTGCGGTTCAAACTCTAATCAATGGGACACAATTTCTGCAAAATCGCTATCTCGATTTAGCCGGTGATGATCAGTTCGCAGGTTTAAAATTGTCTATTGGATTTACGTTATCCATTACTAAAAAAGTAAACGACCAAATGTCCGTTTACACCAGCTTTCAACATCTAGATACCAATACATTTGGAACTTCTACTATGAATTTCGTTCCATCTACCCTTAGTTTTGGCTTAAAAATAGCCACTAAATAATCCCTCATCTATCTGCTCTGTTACAATGAAAAAATTATTACTCTTTGTTCTTTTATTAGTATCTGTTGTGGCAAATGCCCAAAAAGGTATTTCCTATCAAGCAGTCATTTTAGATCCTGCAAAAATTGAAATCCCCGGTTCCGATATTTCAGGCCAGCCATTAGTCAATGGAAATATTAGCGTAAAGTTTGTAATCCTTTCAGGAACAACGTCTCAATTCGAGGAGGAACAACAAACTAAAACGGATGCCTATGGATTAGTGAATTTAACCATCGGGTCGGTTGCAAGCACAGCATTTAATGCGATTACTTGGGATGCTGTTCAAAAATCCTTGCAAGTATACGTGAGCTTTGATAATGGATCCTCTTACACGAAAGTGTCAGATCAGAAATTGACGTATACGCCCTACGCACTTTTTGCGGAAACAGCAGGTAAATTAGGAAGTACATTAGGAATCGCGGGTGGAGGAACTGGAGCGACTACGGCGGTCGGTGCACGAGCTAATTTAGGCTTAGGAAACGTGGATAATACGGCGGATGTGGATAAACCCATATCATCTGCCACAAAAGCAGCATTAGATTTAAAGGCTAATGTTGCAGATGTGAATGCTGCCTTAGCCCTAAAAGCAACGGTGGCAGCTTTAGAAGCACACATGGCTACCACAGCGGATACAACAATGTTAGCGACTAAAGCGGCATTAACAGACTTAAACGATTACGCTCCTATTAATTCTCCTACTTTTACTGGTATTGTTTCAGGAATTAATAAGTCTATGGTGGGTTTAGGTTCTGTAGATAATACAGCAGATGCTGCGAAACCGATTTCAACAGCTACGCAGGCGGCTTTAAATTTGAAAGCGAATGCAGTGGATGTAAATTCATCTTTAGCGTTGAAGGCAAACATAGTAGATATGAATACTGCGCTAGCTCTAAAGGCAACTACTACCGAATTAAGCTTGAAAGCTCCGTTAGCTTCTCCTACTTTTACCGGAACCGTTTCTGGAATAACTAAATCTATGGTAGGCTTAGGCTTTGTTGATAATACCTCTGATGCTGCGAAGCCTATTTCTACTGCCACCCAGGCGGCATTGAACACGAAGGCCTCATTAAACTCTCCTACTTTTAGTGGAACTATTACATCGGGCTCTAATTTTTCAGGTAATGGAAGAATTAAAATTTTGAGTAATAATAATACTTATAACGATGCTGTTGGTAATCAGCTTTTTATAGACAGTTACGTTAAAACATATACAGGCCCTGCGGGGAATATTCCTGTTTACAGTACGGCCTATATTAATGCTAATACATTATTTAGCAGCCAAAATAGTATAACCATTGATAATGCTACTGCATTGCACTTATTGCCTCCCACTAATTATAATGTGGTTGCATCGAAATTATGGGCTTTATATGCAGAGGGCAATATTAAATCTTTAGGATCAATGGAGGCAACAGGGTTTAGGATACCAAATGGAACTTCATCCCAATATTTAATGGCGGATGGAAGCGTATCTTCTGGAAGCGGCTCCTCTCTTGCAAACCTAGCAAAATCTGTAACTGGTGTATTAGGGGTTGCAAATGGTGGAACTGGCCAAACTTCACTAGCCAATTTCAAAGGAGAATTGGGACTATCTAGTAATAATGTGGCCATCGGTTCTCAAGCGGGAACCCCAAATCAAGGAGTAAATGCGAATACGGTTGCCATTGGTGGGGGAGCTGGAAATTCCGGTCAAGGTCAAAGCGCTATTGGTATCGGTTATGTCGCAGGTTATGCGAATCAAGGAGCCAATGGAATTGCGATAGGAAGTAACACGGCTCAATCTAATCAAGCTAGTCAAGCAGTTGCCTTGGGCTATGCTGCAGGTCAGTATGGTCAAGGCCAAAATGCAGTGGCAATAGGATCATTTGCAGGCAATAATGCGCAAGTCGCAAACAGTATTGCCTTGAATGCAACTGGAGCTAGTTTGAATCCGACAAATGCTGGTTTTTACGTAGATCCTGTACGTTCAACTACGGCAACCTCTAATTTATTGTATTATAACACTTCCACGAAGGAAATAACAACTGGTACCGGAAGTTTTGTTGATTTAACTACCGCTCAAACAATAGCGGGAGTTAAAACCTTTAGCTCAAATATTTCTGCTAATGGTGTTTCATTGGGCCGTGGTGCAGGTAATAATGATGAAAGTGTGGCTATCGGACAGGGAGCTATGGGGGCGTCTAATGTAAATGGAAAGAGAAATACAGCAGTGGGTGCAGGTGCTATGCGTAGCTATAATGGAACGGCATGGGATAATAATACGAGTATTGGGTATAATAATTTACCAAGTATGACGTCTGGTTCAGGTAATACTTCCGTAGGTGCAGAATCTATGTTAGCGAATGTTACTGGTACTGAAAATACATCTATTGGGAATCAATCCTTAATAAATACGACTGGTAACAATAACGTCGGAGTCGGTAAGCGATCAGGTCAAACCATAACTTCAGGATCTCAAAATACCATTATTGGTACAGATGCAGATGTTTCATCCGCCACATTAACGAATGCAACAGCTCTAGGTTATGGTGCTAACGTTGCAGCGAGTAATACAATTCAGTTAGGTAATTCGAATGTCACTAATGTGAAGACAAATGGAACTATTACGGCAGGTGCAGTTACTTATCCTAGAGTAGACGGAACTGCGGGACAAGTGCTTACAACAAATGGGTCAGGGGCTTTATCTTGGGCTACTCCTACCACTTTGTATCAAAAGACACACGGAGATATAACACTCTCGAATACTGTTGGAGAGTTGATAACTCTTACCTTGCCTGCTGGGTCCTACTTAGTAACGTATACAGGAATGGCTTACCAAGGCGCAGGTTCAGGTTCAGAATATGTTGCGTCTAGAATATCTACTACTAATCCTGGGAATTTGAGTGGGGGAGATGCAATTATGGTAAGTAGGACCGTGAATGATGGTCGAGCCTACATAGTGCACCAGCTTGGTATAACCCTTGCGTCTGCAGGAACGGTTAGCGTCTTTGCAAATACTCTTTATGGAAACAATGGACCAACGATAATTACTGGCGCTAGGTTGACGGCAGTTCAAGTTGGAGCACTTATAAACCAATGATGTAAGCGTTTCTTTATTATCAAAAATGGGAGAGGTAAGAATGGTAAAAGAAATTGTATAATTTTCTATTATTTTTTCCTTCCCCCTTGCACTCTGCAAAATCCTACTACCTTTGTGCTCAACAAATTACCATCAATTTATAATCGTATTGCTTCTTAACCACTAATAAGCAATCTGTTCTCTTTAAAGATTGCTTATGAAAAATTATTTCATACTCACAGCGCTGCTGTGTTGTTTCTATTTTGCGCGCGCGCAATCCCCTGTAAAAACGATTAATTTCCAGGCCCATATTGTGGACTCTGCTGCGGTTGAATTGCCCGGAAGTGCAGTTAAGGCATCTTTGTACATGAACAAGGAGGTTTGGGTGAAGTTTGGGATCTATGAGGGGAGCACATTGCAGTTCGAAGAGTTGCATAAGACGAAAACGGATGCGTATGGGCTGATTAATTTGGAGATTGGGGGTGGGGAGAATACGGGTGTCGCGGGGAATTTTACGTCGATTAGTTGGGGAGCCTCTCTCATGAAGTTAACCACGCAGATCAGTTTTAATCAAGGAACCCAATACACAGAGGTCAGCAATCGCGGCCTAAACTATTTGCCCTATGCGCATTTTTCGGGGGAGGCAGGGAAGCTGAGTAGCACCTTAGCGCTGAACCAAGGCGGAACAGGGGCTGTGACAGCTCAGGCCGCGCGCGCGAATTTAGGACTAGATAATTTGGACAACACGGCAGATGTGGACAAGCCGGTGTCTAGCTTGGTTTTGGCCCAAATAAATACCAAAGAATCTCCCCTCAATAAATCCATTTCTATTCTCGCGGACTCCGCGTCTCAGGAAAAATATCCGTCCGTAAAGGCGGTAAAGGACTACGTAGAGAGTCATATAGCAAACTTTCTAGTGGAGAATCAGGTGAGCTCAGCAATTTTAGCCTCTAAAGCCACCGTACTAGAAACGGCGCGCACAATTAATGGGGTGCCTTTTGACGGAACGACGAATATTTCTATTCCACTAAGTGCGTCAGCCTTAACAGGAATTATTCCGCTAGCTAAAGGAGGAACAGGGGCAATTACCACCGCTGAGGCAAGAACGAATTTAGGTTTACGTATTGGAGTAGATGTACAGGGGCCATTAGTTGCTGGAATCGATTACCAAGCTCCATTAATTGCCGGGTCTGGAATTAGCTTAACGGAAGATTCACTCGTTGTATCGGGCTTAACGACAGCTAACTTATCATCTACAGCCAGCATCACTAATGGACAATTAGCGAATAGTCGAATCACTTTAGGTTCGACCTCTGCCTCCTTAGGAGGGACGTATACGAATGTGGCTGGGCTGAATTTAGCGAGTCCTATTTTAACAGGAACTCCTACCGCACCCACAGCGGCTTTATCAGATGATAGTGAGCAAATTGCAACTACGGGCTTTGTTAAGGCCGTGGCAGCAACGTTAGGAATAGGGTCTGTAACGAGTGTTTTACCCATTACATTAAACACAACAGGGAACACATTTTCAACTACGGTGGAAAACGAAGACTCCATACCCCAACTTTCATTGACTATTCCACTTGCATCAGCTGTCGGAACAACCGCTGGTTTATTAAGTAATAGCGATTATGTTGTTTTTAATACGAAGCAGAATACCTTAGAAGCTGGCACGGATTACCAGATCCCTTTAATTGCTGGGGCTGGAATTAGACTGACAGAAAATACACTGTCTGTAGCGGGCTTAACAACAGCTAACTTATCAGCCACAGCCAGCATCACTATTGGGCAATTAGCGAATAGTCAGATTACTTTAGGTACGACGAACGCGGTATTGGGAGGTACTTACACTAATTTAGTTGGATTAGTATCGGTTACGTCTTCTAATTTCATAGGAGATTTGACTGGGAATGCTACTACGGCTACGACTGCTACTACCGCCGGTTCAGCTTCCTCGGCGATTACAGCTGTGACCGCCACTACTGCCACTACCGCATTAGCAGCTAATACCGCTAGCACCCTCACGACACCCCGAACCATCTTTGGCTACACTTTCGACGGAAGTGCCTCCATCTCTGGAATTTTATCCCCGACCTACGGGGGAACCGGTGTTAATAATGGGAATAAATCAATCACTTTAGGGGGAGATTTAGTGACTTCTGGAAATTATTCCACTACGATGATCACCACAGGCCCTACGACGATTAGCTTGCCCACTTCAGGGACGTTAGCCACTTTAGCTGGAACCGAAACCTTAACGAATAAGACGTTCATTAACTCAAGTTTAATTGGTAATGTAACGCTAGGGGGTACTAGTTTTCCCACCACGAGTGGAGCTAGTGGTCAAATCTTAAGCTTGACCTCTACAGGTGCCGCCTCTTGGACTAGTGTATTTAAAGACGCTTTTGATGAGACGTCATCGAATGGTTCTGCTGGAACAATGACCTCCACTACCCTAGGACAAACGAATTTCACACTGACTCAGGTTCCTCATCCTTCTTCAAGGCTGAAGATGTATATTAATGGAATTTTGATTAGTCAAAATGCATATGCGTACAAAACCTCCAGTTCTTTCGCAACAGATGCGACGGTGCCTACCCCTTTTTTGGCCTATATTAATACAAAAAACGGCACTTACTCCATTGCAGTAGGTGATCGCGTTCAATTCGTTTATTCGTACTAGGATGAAGAAGCTAACGATCCTTTTTGCATTCATAGCACTACAATTGAATGCCCAACATAGTAATATATCTTTCATTTTAGAAAGCACGAGTGGTGGAACCTGGTCGCCACTCCTATCTACCTATGACACTGAAACCACCTACACGTTTACCCCGAATACAAATGATGCCAAAGTAAGCCAGATCGAATTAGACAATTTATTACGGGTTAGAAATAGCCATGTCATAATCAACACGGCCTGTGCATCTTGCACACAAGTGGGACGAATTGACTTGAGTATTGCTTTTAGTACGTATAATCAAAATGGACCTACTACTAATCGCACGTTTACGATCAATGCTGGATCAGATGTGAGTATAGCTAATGCAATAGCAATGCGAAGTACTAATTCTGCCAATAGTAATCTAGGATCGATGAATTTAGTCATTAATGCCGTGGGTAATATTAACGTTTTGGGAACGATTCTAATGAATAATCCCACCGCAGGCAGCGGGTATCAGAATGTTACTGAAGGTGGATCTGTTACGTTGAATTCGACAGCTGGTTGGGTCAAAGTGAATGAGCCTATTAATTGTAGCGGCACCACTAATTCAACGTTGGGAACTTATTCAGGGAGCGGGGGAGCTATTACAATTAAAGGCGCAACCGGCGTAAGTATTTTAAGTACCTTAACTTCTACGGGTCGTTTATATAACGCTGGGCCTATAGCAATTCTAGATGGCAATTCTACCGTGACTATAGGAGGCGGAAATGATGGGGTTACGGGAAAGATGTTAGGTGGCGCTTTCACTAAAAGTGGAACGGGGACCCTTTTACTTTCAGGTACGAATAATGGTGTTACCTCTTCTGAAATTATCGATGGGACTTTGAAGTTAAAGGGGGGCACTGCCTTGCCAGATGGCACATTGTTAACTTTCACCGGGACGAATGCTGTGTTAGATTTGAACGGAGTTTCAGAATCGATTGGAGCGATTGCAAGCGTAAATGGTATTGGCAAAATTACGAGTAGCGTGGGGGGAGCGTTAACGCTAACCATAGGCATGAGTAGTTTGAACACCACCTATACGGGTTTGATAGAGGATGGGCTTGGAGTTTTGTCTTTGGTCAAATTCGGAGAAAAAACCTCCCTAGGAAATGCCACCCACAGTACGGCCAATACGTATACCGGAGTAAGCACCATTCATACAGGGACCCTGGCCATCTATAATGCTGCTTCCTTAGGCAGTACAAGTGCAGGAACCATCGTCAGTGGATCGGGAAAATTAGCCCTTTATAATAATATTAGCGTAGCTGCAGAGGAGTTAGTTTTAGACAACTCCTATATTTCTCTTTCTAACGAGAGTGGAAAAAATAGCTGGGGAGGCCCCCTTTTTATTTCCCAAAGCACCACTATCAACTGCACGTCTGGAAACTTGAGCCTCACACAATCTGTCACGGGAACGAACGTATCATTAGTGACCACTGGCTTGGGTTCTATGACTATCTCCGGGACTTTGTCCCTAGGAACTGGAGCTCTGACGACAAGTATGCAAGCATTGACTTTAGCTTCTGCGAATGACTATAGTGGAACCACGACAGTTTCAGAGGGTATTTTGATGATTCGAAATAACACTAGTTTAGGTAGTGGCCCTGTTATTGTTCTGGGAAATGCTGGATTTGCCTTACAAGGTGGGATCACGGTTATAAATCCATTGACCCTTAGTGGAATGGGGATGTTAAATACAGGTGCTTTGCGAAGTATAGATGGGAATAATGTGTATACGAATTCGATAAATTTAACCACAAGTAATGTCAGAATTAATGCAGACCCCATGAGCCAGCTTACGATTAATGGTGCGCTGAGAGCTAGTGCTCTCGCTTTGTTAGTGGGTGGATCAGGAAATGTGGTTTTAAATGGAGGATTGAATGGAACAGGGAGTTTAGCCTATACGTGGGGCATCAGTCCTATTGCCTTGAATATAGCTAGCAGCTTAATTAAGGATGGTTCTGGTAAGTTGACTTTGAATAATATCAATACCTACTCGGGAGCCACGGTACTTAGTGCAGGGACGATTGAATTAGGAGCGTCAGAAGTAATTGCTAATGCAGTTAACCTCTATTTTAATGGAGGGAAACTAAGTTCAAGAGGCTTTTCGGAGACTGTTAGTACTATTTCTATTTTATCTGAAGGATCTTCAATAGAATTAGGGTCAGGCTCACACGCCATTCGTTTTGGGACAAAAAACACCTGGGATTTCTTTACTTTAGGCATTACAGGCTGGCAAGGAACGTCAGGAAGCAGTGGAACCGCTGGTCGAATTTATGTAGACAATAGAGTTGTTTTAGGTCTAACCGAAATAGAACAACTTCGATTCAGTGCCTCGAATGCGATTCAATTAAATACGGGGGAGCTCGTTCCTAATACGACAGTGGCTAGCGGGCATGCTAATCTTATCTTTTCGACAAGACCTACTACTAACGGGACTTGGTCTCCCTCCTTGACAATCGATACTCCTAATTCGACTTACATATTCACCCCCACCGGTAATAACGCAAATATTAATGTGTTAGATTTAAATAAGGTAATGGATTATAATTCGAGTAATGCAACAATAAATACGGCATGTGTTTCATGTACACAATCAGGTCTAATTAATGTGAATGAAACCATTGAAGCCTGGAATTCAAACGGTCCTAATCGTAACAGGTTTTTAACTTTGAATGGGAACTCAGACGTGAATATTCTAGCTCCTATCTATTTACGTTATCCAAATTTCTTTTTAGGTAATACCGGTTATTTATCCTTACAAGTGAATACCCCTAATAATATCTATGTGAATGCAGAAATAAATACGAATATTCCAAATTCGGCTCCATGGAGTTCAGTACTTTCTGATGGGGGAGGAGTATATCTAAATTCAACCGCTAATTCTGTTTACGTGAATGCCGCCATTAATGCCAGTGGCGCTGTCAGCACTATCGCCCCACAATATTCTGGAAGAGGGGGCACCATTTCCATCACTGGGGTAGGCGGTATAACCGTAAATAATACATTGACTTCGCTAGGAAGAACAGGGGGGAATCTGACATTTAGCACCGGGAATAATGTCATTACTTCTGGAAATGGGGTTAATGATGGGATCAAACAAATAATGAAGGGAGGAGATTTTTCTAAATCAGGTACCGGAACATTACAATTAAGTGCCACTAACCAAATGGCTGACTTGTTTATTTACAGTGGGACTTTACAGGCCGGGTCTGCTACCTCAATCCCTGGTTCAAGTAATATGTATTTTTCGGGAGGGAATTTTAACGACGGCGGATTAACGGCGACCTATTATGCTTTTCATATTTATGAAAATGCTACCCTAACACTGGGCAATAAGGGTCACAACCTAACCTTTACTACATTAGGAGGATTAACTAACACTAAATTTTTGACTATCGCCATAAGTGATGGATCGGTGGCGGATGTAGCCTTGGATACTTTCGGGGGTTTAGTAGAGACATCCACTTCTTTTGTCAATATTTTTGGTAAAAAACAAACAGTGACAGAAGGAGGAATAGGTAGATTTGGGTCTCTGCAGAGTACAAAAATGGGGTCCACAAGTGCTCCAGTGAGATTTTTTGTAAAACATTTATTTTCGGACTCTCATAGAGCCTTGTTACAATTTTACAATGTGAGTCTAGGTAAATATTACACGGTATCCCAAAAACCGGTAGCTGTTACCAATGGGGAGTTTCTGCCTTTAAAGATGAAATAACTACTTCGACCCGATTAATAATCCTAATCCAACCACATACAACAGCAACATAATATTTAGCAGCTTATGGGTTTCAGCGGAGGCATTCTTGAATTCTTTCCAAATAAATATTCCCCAAATCGCCGCCACCACAGTCGCTCCCTGGCCTAAGCCATAGGAGACCGCAGCGCCTGCTTTTTCAGAGGCTAAAATAGAAAGTGCCATCCCAACAAACCAGATAGCACCACCTAAAATGCCCACTAAATGGTCATTTATAGAACCCACTAAATAGTGTGCGAGGTTAAGAGGAGCACCGGAGAAAGGCTTTTTCATTTGGAAGGTATTGAAGACTAAAGAACTTAAAAATACCCCCACCGAGAAAACAACTAGCGCCGTATACGGTGTTAATTTGCCCACCTCTGGCGCAGCAAAATTTACAGCCATCGAGGCGGCTACGTATTTGTAGAAGAGGCCCATCAAGCAACCTGCCAGCACAGAAAGGACTAAACCTTTATTAGAAGCAGAAGCAGATGAGATGGATTTATAGGCTCTTGCATTCAAGATGATGGCGATCGCAATCAAGGCAACCCCACCAAAAATCAAGAATGGATTTCCCTGCGGATCGGCTAAATAATTCACTAAAACCCCTAGAACCAAGGCGATGCCAATCCCCACCGGAAAGGCGACTGACATGCCTGCGATCCCGATGGCTGCAACTAATAAAATATTAGCAGCATTGAATAAAACTCCGCCGATGAAGGCGGATTGTAGATTTTCGCCACTTGCCTGGGCATAATCGGCTAAGAACCCTCTGCCTTGTGTACCGCTGGATCCGAGTGTGAAAGCTAGAATCAAAGACGCTAACATAATCCCGATGGCATAATCCCAATAGAATAATTCAAAGCGCCAGCTGGAGGAAGTGAGCTTTTGGGTGTTAGCCCAAGAACCCCAACAAAGCATCGTCACGATGCACAATAAAACAGCAGATGGATAGGTTTCGATAATGAACATAGCGCTTATTTTAGGTTGCCTAAACGGTAATATTTTTCATTCGTAGCCATAAATGGTTTCTCTGCATAGACGATCGCATCGAATAATTTGCAGTCATAGCCTTCGACCTTATTTAACACTTTCAGTTTCACGTGGTGTTTCCCTGTCGCTAATTTATACTTCCACGTAATCTCGTGACGGCGCGTTGTGAAGGCTACTGGTAGTTTTACCTTTTCAAAAAGTTTTCCGTCTATATAGACCTCTAAGTCAAAGGTGCCTGGATCTAAAGAGGCCCATTTCGCAGTTTCGCCTCTTACCACAAAGCCATTTCCTTCGAAATCGAAGTCGTATTCATCCGTCAAATTTTTTCCAATATTGATTTTTTCTGTAGGGAAAGAGTGATCGAAACTTTGTTCAAATGCTACGGCTTTAGGTGCCGTATAAGGGATGCTCACGGCATTTTCTGAAACGCTGCCGCCGTTATTCTTGATGTTTTGCAAAGCATGCTTGAAGCCGATTTCATATACGTCGTTTAAAGACATAGACGTGTATTTGAAGTCAATATCTTCCGCTTCTTTCAATCCTAATTTCCAATAGGCTGGTATTTTGTCATAGCCTATCATCGCGCCTAAAATACCTGCGGCAGACGAAGGATTGCAATCCGCATCTTGTCCACATCGGGTAGATATTTCAATGGTTTTGCCAAAATCCCCGTTGCCATACAAAAGCCCTATCACTACATAAGCTGAATTCACGGTCGCATCGATGTTGAAAGGAGCGAAAACGCCGTCTGGACAACCGATGTCGTTTGCCCATTTATTTTGGACTTCTAACCACGTCTTTGTCCAGTCATTCGGGAATTGTTTATGCCACTTGATGACATCTGAGATGCATTTATAGTATTGGCTGTTGGCTGGAATGGTTTTCAAAGCCTCGGTAACAACCTTGTTGATATCGTTATTGATGAATGCTAATGTATAGCAAGCCCCTAAATACACCCCACCATAATAGCCATCGCCGTAGTTCATGATGTGCCCGATTTTATCCGAGATTTTAGACGCGGCATTCGGCATACCTGGGGACATCAACCCCGCAAAATCACATTCGATTTGGTAATCAATACAATCCGCATGTGGATTATTTTCCCAGTATCCAGACGCCGGGGGCATCATTCCGTTCAAGATATTATAACGACCCGCTTGGTTCGCATGCCAAAGCGCATAGCCCGCATTCGCATACGCCTTCGCATGTGATTCGATAGGCGCATTCAATCCCTCTTTCTCAAAAACCTCCACGAAGGTCAAATCCATATACAAATCATCGTACAATCCGGGATTGTTGATCATCGTATTTTTTAGATAGCCATCGTACCAGGGAATAGGATGGTACGAATTGATCATCGTGCCATTATAGCGGAACTCGACAGGTCCACCAAAGGTCACACCGATCGTTTGGCCCGCCCAGCCACCTTTAATTTTATCTTTCAAAACCGCCTTACTCATCGAGATATTTTGAGCTTGAGCAGCTAGTGCGATGAAACAGAAGAGGAATATTTTTTTCATGGTTGTAGATTTTGATAGAGGTAGTTTTGCATTAGTATTTTAATGAATTCAGCACTTTTAATGGTGGTGCCTACCGTGGCATTAGCTGGCTTATTAGGATCTAATCGAGTGAAGCCTTGATTGTCCACATAGACGTGCACTTTCTCCGTCGTAAATAATTCTGGATTGGTTTCCATTCCGATGGCTACCGGGTCAAAAAGGGTAGGGGTTTCCTGCCCCCACAAGACATATAAGCCTTGCATTGTACTCGTAAGTGGCGATTGGCGCATCAATAGTTTCAGTCGATTTTCTGCAGACAATTTAACCATCGCGGTTACATCTAATCCGGCATAAATGATGTTCGCACCGGATTGAACGAATGACTTTGCCGCTGGAATATCACAGGTTACGTTCCATTCTGCATTAATTTTTGGGCTGCCATCATAGCCTATTTTGAAGGAGCCAAACATCGCATAAATGGCTTTCGCTTTCTGTAATTCAGTTCCTAGTGGGGCTAAATTAGTGACAGGTCCCACAGAGAAAATGATTACTTCTCCAGGGTATTTTTTTAGCTGAGATTGGATGAATTCGGTGGCCCCTGGCGCTTTAGTTTTTACTGGGGGTAATCCTTTAGCCTGGCGGAAATTGTTATTGAACTCTGATCGTTCTTTGGGAACAAACCCTTTAGCCCAATTAAACTGATCCGAGTACCAATTCGCACGCTCTGAACTTTTCGAGGTGTTTTTCCCCACATAAACGGGGATGTGCGTTTGACCTGTAATGGCCAGAAACTTCTGCGCTAAAATGGCTCGATCATTTGTACGTCCATAACAAGTGGTGATTCCCAAAATCTCATAGCGATCTTGTAGCGTCAATAAATAACCCAAGGCATAAGCATCGTCGATATCATCACCTAAGTCACAATCGAAAATCACTTTTTGACGTTGTTGCGCCGTCATTGAAAAACTAATTAGCAAAAAGAGTAGAAGTTTTTTCATAGTTCTTCAAGTCTAGGCATGGAAGCTTGTGCTCCTAATCGAGTAACAGAAATACAGGCTGCTTTGCAGGCAAAGGTAATCGCCTCCGTCCAGCTCATTCCTTCAGATAAACCTACAACCAGCGCTCCATTGAAGCAATCCCCTGCTGCGGTGGTGTCTTTTGCCTCGACTTTCGCGACAGGAATGTGCTCAGTTTCGTAGGCCGTTTTATAGAGGGCGCCTTCTGCACCCAAGGTAATAATCACGTGTTGAACGCCTTTATGTAAGAGAATATTCGCTGCTTTTTCCGCAGAAAGAAGATCGTTTACAGGGATACCAGTTAGGAATTCCGCCTCCGTCTCGTTCGGAGTAATCGCATATAAATGAGCGAATAATTCGGCAGGTAGCTCTGCTGCTGGAGCAGGATTTAATACAACTTTCAGTCCTTTTTTTGCAGCTATTTTCGCGGCATATACAACGGTTTCCAAAGGCGTTTCTAATTGAGTCAAGACAAAATCCCCTGCTTCGAAAATTTCGGAGGCTGCGTCTATGTCGCCTTTCGACAGGCAATTATTCGCTCCTGAAGCAACAGTGATACAGTTTTCGCCTTTGGCATCCACATTAATCAACGCAATCCCGGAGGGAGCCAAAGGGTCTTGTGTCACAAATCGTGTGTGAATTCCGTCCTGTTTAAATTGCTGCAAGGCCGTCTCCCCAAATACATCCTTACCCACCTTGCACACAAAATGAACCTCTCCACCCAGCCGAGCGGCAGCCACCGCTTGATTAGCACCTTTGCCACCCGGATTCATAAAGAAGTCACCGCCCAAAACGGTTTCTCCCGGTGCTGGCAAATGACCAGATTTGATCACCATGTCGGTGTTTGAACTACCGATAATTGTGATTTTCGTCATTTTAACTAGGTTTAGTCGTACTTTATCTGTGTAAATTAACATAAATTTTTCAATTTCTGACTTACCTTTACAGCAATGAGAAATTCAGTACTTCTCTTATGCTTTTGCCTACTCGCTTTCTTTTCGAAAGCGCAGCAAATCTCCTTTCAACAGATCACGGATTTACCTGTGGCAGGTTTAAAAAATCCCTGGGCTGGAGGCTTTAACTCCGTGCAGTTTTTCCTTATTGACCTTGATGGTGATAAGAAAGAAGATTTGGTGGTTTTCGATCGCAGTGCTCAGCACTTGAAGACTTTTGTACGGAATACAACGGGTGGATTTACGTATGCACCGTCCTATCAAACACGTTTTCCTCCCATTGAAAACTGGATGAATTTAGTGGATTACGATGGGGATGGAGATAAGGATCTGTTTACTTCGACATCGGGTGGGATTCAAGTTTACCCAAACGTAAATAATAACTTTCCTAAATCACTTGGGACACTTAAGTCCTCAGGTCTTAATGGACTGATCAATATTTATGTAAATGCCACGGATATTCCGGCCATAGCAGATGTGGATGGCGATGGGGATGTAGATGTACTCGCCTTTGAGCCCGCAGGTCATTACATTTCATTTTATGAGAACACAGGGGATCTGAAGTTTACCACGAAGTCGCTTAATTGGGGCAACTTTTTATTGAATGACTGCGAGGACTTGGTGTTTGGGATTGTCCCTGAATCTATTTTGGCCACACAATCTACCTCGCGCGTACAACATTTAGGAAGTACCTTAGTTCTTTGGGATCCAGATAAAAATGGTATCAGTGACCTGATAATCGGTCATGTAAACTGCTCACATTTTCTTTACATGAAAAATGAAGGTACAAGGGCAAAACCGCTTTTTCGCTCGGTAAATTATAATTTTCCAGCAGGTTCGCCACACAGCGTGCCTTCTTTAGCGAGTGCCTCGCCTATCGATTTAGATGGGGATGGAGCATTGGATTTGCTTGCCTCTTCGCATGTAGCCGATCTAAATCCATCTTTGGAAACAGCATCTTATTACCGATCAGAAAATGGGGTTTTGACCTTAAAAACGAAATCCTTCTTACAGGAAGAAATGATAGATGTGGGGAATAATGCCTCGCCTGTATTTTTTGATGTGGAGGGGGATGGCGACCTGGATTTGTTGATAGGAAGCACTTCAGTTATTTTGTATGAAAATGAGAACGGAACACTGAGGTGGAAGAGTCGCGATTTTTTGCCTCTGCCTGGAGCATCTAACATTCAATTACAAGTAGTTAATGGCCGATTAGCCCTGTTTTACTTTGTAGGGTCTGCTAGTAAATACCGCGAATATGCAGCAGGCCAATTGACTGGCGAAATTGCTTTACCCGTTGTAAGTATCCGTGAAACGCCTCGATTGTATGATATTGATCAGGATGGCTCGCTAGAGTTAGTGGTGTTGGAAACATTAGGAGCCACTCGGATCTATGACTGGTCTTCTCTTACGAAACCGAATCAACGTCTGGAGACTTTGTTTCGCGGGATAGCTTATGCAGATATCACTGGAGATGGAACGGTCGAAAGGATTACGTTAGACGCCTCAGGAAACATCTATATTTCTGGATTAGGGCTGGAAGAGCAGCGTTTACCTTTTCAGGTAGGCCAAAACGCTCAAATCTCCACGGTCGATTTCAATCGCGATGGTAAAATAGATATCGTCGTGGGACTTGCCTCGGGGGGAGTGCAATTATTCCAAAATACCTCGGACATTATTGTCCCCAAGGACGAATTATATGTTTGGCCTAATCCTGCCTCATCACTGTTGAATGTTCGCGTTAAATCCGACGGGACCCTCCGTTGGTTTGATCTACTTGGACGTAGTCTAGGTGAGGTGATTTCGGTTAAGGCCGGTGAAATCTTGCGCATTCCTTCCCCTCTTCCAGGGGCAGGAAATTACCTATTGAAATATGATTCTGCGAAAGGATCCCTTACCCAAAAGGTGTTGATTCTACCTTAAAATGAAACAAAAGCAGTCACTTATGTGTTTAGCAAAAATGAAACAAACCTTTTTACTATTGCTTTTTTCCTTTTCAGTTTTGGCCCAAAACAACGGCCGAATCTCCGGAAAAATCGTCGATCAATTAACCCAAAAACCCATTTCTGGTGTCTCAATCACTTTAGATGGTGCCACCAAAGGTACGACGGCAGATGAAAAGGGCGTGTTCCGTTTAACGGGTTTGGCATTAAAAACCTACAATATTTCATTCTCCGCGGTAGGCTATGAGAAATACACCTCCTTCAACGTCATCATCAATGCCGGTAACGAGAATTTCTTGAACATAGAATTGTTGCCCTCGAATCAACAATTAGCAGAAGTGGTGGTCACCCAAAACCGCCGCACCGCGAAAGCCGCTACCTTAGAGTCTCCCCTCAGCGTTCAGCGTCTTACATCCGAAGAAATCAAAAGTAATCCAGGTGGAAATTTTGACGTCAGCAAAGTGATCCAAACCCTTCCCGGCGTAGGCGGCGGCCCACAAGGCGGAGGCTTCAGAAACGACATTATTATTCGTGGTGGAGGCCCGAACGAAAACGTGTATTACCTGGACGGAATTGAAATTCCCGTTCTTAATCACTTCCAAACACAAGGCAGTAGCGGAGGCCCACAAGGAATTCTAAATGTATCCTTCATTGAAGATGTAAAACTTAGTTCCTCTGCTTTTGATGCCCGCTATGATAATGCGTTAAGCTCCGTTTTTCAATTCAAACAGCGCACTGGAAACCCAAATAAATTCCAAGGCAATGCCCGCCTAAGCGCCACCGAATTTGCCTTAACCACCGAGGGCCCCTTATCGAAATCTGGGAAGACTACCTTCTTAGCCTCTGTCCGTCGATCCTATTTGCAATTCCTTTTCCAGGCATTGGATATTCCCATTCGCCCCAATTTCTGGGATGGCCAGTTTAAAATCACGAAGCAAATTAACTCAACGACGACACTTTCGCTGATGGGATTGGGGGCGATTGATGAGTTTTCTTTTGGAACCCTAAGAGAATCGACACCGGAAAAATTGTACATCTATAATTCGAATCCATTGATTAACCAGTGGAATTACACCCTGGGCTTATCGTTGAAGAAATTGCTAGACAATGGCTATTTGAATATTGCGCTGAGCCGAAATTCGTTTGATAACACGATCATGCGCTATGAGGATAATATTAAGCAGGATCCGTCGAAAATGAATTTTAATTATTTATCCCGCGAAACTGAAAATAAATTACGCGTGGATGTGAATAAAAATACGAATGGTTGGAAGATTAATTACGGACTTTCGGCGCAATTCGTGGAGTATTCGAATAGTACCTACCAGGTGTTGAATAATAACACCCCTAACCCCGCCGTTCGCCTATCGAGCCCAATTACCACTATATCCTATTTTAGTCCTTTGAATTCACTTTGGAAATACGGGGCGTTTGCACAAGTTTCGAAGACCTTTTTGGATGCCAAATTAGGTCTAAGTGCCGGCCTTCGCACCGACATGAATAGCTTTACCACTACCGGCTTGAATCCTCTTGAAACACTTTCTCCTCGCATTTCCGCTAGCTACGTATTATCTGATAAATGGACAGCCAATGTGTCAGTAGGTCGTTACTTCAAATTAGCGCCCTATACAATTTTAGGATATGCTACGACCCCTACGAATTACCCGTCGTACCTCAGCTTTGCTGCACCTGATTATGCGCCAATGTTAGTCAATCAAGATGTGAAATACCAACAAAGTGATCATTTCGTGACTGGACTTGAATACTTGCACGATGAATCGTTGCGATTCACCTTGGAAGGCTTTGTGAAAGAATATGCAAATGTGCCTATTTCAAATCGAACAGGGGTTTCTCTAGCAAACTTAGGGGGTGATTTTAATATTTTGGGCAATGAAGACGTAACGACTACCGGTAAAGGTCGTGCTTACGGTCTTGAGTTTTTCGCCCAAAAGAAACTAACCGACAAATTTTTCGGTATCCTATCCTACACCTATTACCGCAGTATGTTTAGTGGTTTCGATGGAAAATTAATTGCCTCAAGTTGGGATAATCGCCACCTATTAAGCGTCACTTGGGGTTATAAATTCCCGCGCAACTGGGAGCTAGGACTACGTTTCCGTTATCAAGGAGGTTCTCCCTACTCGCCCTATGATGAGACATTATCAAGAGCAAACTACCTCACTTTAGGTCAAGGGACTTTCGATTTTTCTCGTTTGAATACACTACGCTTACCTAATTTCCATTCAAGCGATGTGCGTATTGACAAGAAATACAATTTAAAGAAAACGACCATCGATTTATTCCTCGATGTAACTAATTGGTATGGTGCGTTAAATCTGGGAGTTCCTACTTATACTTTCCAACGCTTAGAAGATAACTCAGCCTTTGCGACGACGAATGGCCTACCTATTGCTAAAGATGGAAGTAACGCGATACCTACCCAATTCTTAAATGACCGAGCACAAGTAACGCCTACGATTGGATTTATTGTGGAGTTTTAAGCTCGTGTAAAGCTTTGGCAAAATCTACTGCATAAGGGCCGTCACCATGGATACACCAGGTGTCGGCCTTTATTTTTTCCACCTGATTAAGGACATCTTGTATTTTTGTAAAACATGCACCCGGCTGACTTCGCGGAGTTAAGGAACCATCACTTTCATAACGTCGATCCGCGAACGCTTCTTCTGCCGTTATTAAACCTATATTTTTTGCGGCCGCTATGGAGTGACTATTTTTTAGGCCAAACAAAATCAGGCTAGAATCAATATCTTTTACCGCTTTCGCTATGGCTTTCGCCACCGCTTCATTTTTTGCTGATATATTGTACAAGGCACCATGTGGTTTCACGTGGTTTAATTTTGCCCCAGCCTGCTCTGTTATTTTTTTTAGTGTTTCGACTTGTTTCCTGACTAGCAAATAGATTTCCTCCGGACTGAGTTCAATCTCTTTTCTTCCAAAATTCTCTCGATCTAAATAGGACGGATGTGCCCCTATTTTCACCTTGTGACGGATACATAAAGCCACCGTTTCGCGCATGGTAAACGCGTCTCCGGCATGAAATCCGCAGGCAATATTTGCCTCATTGATGTAGGGCATGAGTTCGGCATCATTTCCGATTCCTTCGCCAAGGTCGCAGTTGATTTGCATAGTATAGGTAGCTAAAAAAAAGCCTGTGTTTCCACAAGCTCGTTTATTTTAAATTTTCGTAGGCCTAGCCTAATATGATATCTTTTTTCATGGGTTGGGTTTTTAAAACTGTTAAACCTTCGTTAAAGGTACTCATTAATTTTTCAATTGATTCCGCTAATTCCTATTTTAATTCAACAGAATTTCCAGATAAAAATTTCCCAGAACTGATACGATCTAAGCTAGGGTAATCCTGAACGAAAACTTTATTGAATCCTGATAAGGCATGTTTTGCTATAATAGTTAATCGAATAAAGGACGATTCATCCTGCCAGGTTTCTTCAAGCGGTTCTATTGTTCGAATTCGTACGGCGTGTAAGGAAAATTGATCTGTTTTTCTCTCACGAGGGACGTAGGCAATAAAATTGTCTTTAAGTTTTATGTCCCGGCCCTGCAAGTTGCTACCATTAAATGTCCCCACCGGTTTATAGAAGGTGAGTTCGATATGTACATCGAAAATTTCTGAGTTAGTTAAATTGACAAACTTGAAAAGATAGTTTTGTTCCCCATTAAATAGGATTCGACTAATTTGGCTCGAAATGAGAATTTTAGGTTTCTTATTGAGTAAAAAGAAGACTAAAAATAAATAGGACGATAAAAGTCCTGCTGCGATACTTAAGATAAAATTCATAGTGGTTATTTTTTCAAAGGTATTCCTAATTTACCTTCATACCATCTGCCACTTTCATTTTATCAACTAATTGATAGACAACAAAAAAGCCGGTGTAAAACCGGCTTCCATATTTTGTTATTCCTCTATAAAAGGATAATTCTCTTCTACATACACATCCTTGTATGCCTCAGACTTATCTGGGAAAGGAGATGATTCTGCAAACTCAACAGATTCTTGAACTTGAACCTTGATTTTCGCATCGATCTCATCTAATTCCGCTTGCGTTAAGATGTTGTGCGTTAAAATCGTGTGCTTAACTTGTTCGATAGGATCGCGGTCTTTGTAAGCCTCTACCTCTTCTTTAGAACGGTATTTCTGCGGATCTGACATCGAATGGCCTCTATAACGGTAGGTTCTAAATTCTAAGAAAGTAGGACCTTCGCCAGCACGTGCACGAGCTGCTGCACGAGAAACTGCCTCGTGTACTGCCTCTACATTCATGGCGTCTACCGGCTCAGATGGCATATCATATGCTTCACCAATGGTATATAATTCTGTAACGTTTGAGGTACGAGCTACGGACGTTCCCATCGCGTAACCGTTGTTTTCTACAACGAAAATCGCAGGTAATTTCCAAGTCATCGCCATGTTAAATGCCTCGTGTAAAGCACCTTGACGAACCGCGCCATCACCAAAATACGTGATAGATACGTTCCCCGTTTTTTTGTATTTCTCGGCGAAGGCAAGGCCAGCTCCTAAGGGGATTTGGGCCCCTACAATACCGTGGCCACCTACGAAACCAACTTCTTTATCGAAGATGTGCATGGAGCCACCTTTTCCTTTAGAAGCACCGGTAATTTTACCGTATAATTCCGCCATAATTGCGTTAGGAGAGGTTCCTAAGGCCAAAGGGATACCATGGTCACGGTAAGCGGTAATGTATTTATCGCCTTCGATTAGGGCAGATTTAGCACCTGAAGAACAAGCCTCTTGTCCAATATATAAGTGACAAAAGCCTTTAATTTTCTGCATCCCGTACAACTGACCGCATTTCTCTTCGAATTTGCGTTGTAATTGCATGGATTCGTACCAATACTTGTAAGTCTCTTTAGAATACTTGGGCGCGTCTGCGTTTTTCTTTGCCATCTTCTTGATAGAAT
>JACCDS010933464.1_pt1 | contig 28726 bp, 20 predicted proteins | sample 7446441 | NCBI WGS metagenome assembly JACCDS01 (sample SAMN15323445, study PRJNA562643) | freshwater metagenome | isolation source: river surface water | place: USA:Blue River Watershed | collected 2017-08-17 | reverse complement strand
AGGCCATTTTTGAGTTGGCAAGTGGTGGCTTTGAAAGTACCGTTCGTTTGGCAAAAAGTAGTCCCGCTATGTGGGCGCCTATTTTTTTGGAAAACAAGGAAAATATATTGGAAGTGCTGAAAGAACATATCAAGCAATTAAGAAAATTTTCTACAGCATTGGAACAACAAAATCAAGAAGCATTGGTGGCTATTATGCAGCAAGCAAATACCATAAAAAAAGTATTGAACCCCCAATTTGGGAAACAAAAAGATACTTAATAGCATAAAAATATAGCAATTATTTTGCAGAAAACAATAAACAAAGGCGTTTAGGGCCGAATTAGCTACCTTTGCGCAAATTTTTAAAATTAGTTATGATTACATTTAGTGAGTTAGGCTTGGATGAGCGTTTGGTTCAGGCAACAGGAGAGTTGGGGTACGTGAACCCAACTACTATACAAGAAAAAGCCATTCCGGTACTTTTGAGTGGTACAAAGGACTTTATAGGATTGGCACAAACCGGTACCGGTAAAACAGCGGCATTTGGTTTGCCATTGTTACATTTAATTAGCGAAACAGAAAAATATCCACAAGCGTTAGTTGTTTGCCCTACAAGGGAATTGTGTTTACAAATTGTAAACGAGATAGAATTGTTTAAAAAGCACATGCATGGTATTCATGTGGTAGCTGTTTATGGTGGCGCAAGCATTGGATTGCAAATTCGCGATATCAAAAGAGGAATACAAATTGTTGTGGCCACTCCCGGCAGGCTTATTGATTTGATTGAACGTAAAGCAATCAATTTAGAGCAAATTAAATATGTAGTTTTAGACGAAGCCGATGAAATGTTAAACATGGGCTTTAAGGACGATATAGAATTCATTCTTCAAAATACACCGGCAAGAGAAAGTACTTGGTTGTTTAGTGCTACCATGCCCCCTGAAATTCGTAGAGTTAGCAAAAAATACATGAACAATCCGTTAGAAGTAACGGTTGGAAAAGTAAACAGTAGTAATAAAAACATTGACCACCAATATTATATTACTAGTGCACACCACCGCTACGAAACCTTAAAGCGGTTAATTGACTTTAATCCCGGTATATACGGTATCATTTTTACACGTACTAAAGTAGATGCTCAAAGCATAGCGGAAAAGCTTACAAGAGAAGGGTACGATATTGATGCGTTGCATGGCGATTTAACACAGGCGCAGCGCGATAAAGTAATGGGCGAGTTTAGAGACAAAACCTTGCAACTATTAATCGCTACCGATGTGGCAGCAAGGGGTATTGATGTGAAAGAAATTACACACGTTATCAACTACGAATTACCCGATGATGTAGAAGTTTATACCCACCGTAGTGGCCGTACGGGTAGGGCAGGAAGCACCGGTATTTGTATGAGCATTGTACATAGCCGCGAACTATACAAATTAAAAAGTATTGAACGAATGGTTCAAGCACCTTTTAATAGAGTGGACATTCCAAGTGGTAACGATGTATGCAGAAAACAGTTTACTTCTTTCATGGAAAAATTGTTGCAAACAGATGTTAGCCACGGTAATTATGAGGCCTATTTACCCATGTTGCAGGAAAAATTTGCCGATGTTAGCAAAGAAGAAGTACTACAAAAAGTAGCTGCTTCCGAATTTGATAGGTTTTTACGCTATTACGAAAATGCTGAAGACCTCAACATGCGCGATAATGGCAAACGTAGAGAAAGAGAATTTGGTAACGACAGCCGAGATGGTCGTAGTGGAAGAGATAGAACGCCGCTAACTCGCGAACCTAGAGGTCGCGAATCGTTTAGTCGCAATTCAGGCGGTGGCGACTATGCTCGCTTGTTTGTGAATTTAGGAACCAAAGATGGCTTTTTCAAAGCGAGCTTCTTACAGTTTATTCTAGATTTGTCCGACTTAAGAAAAGAAGTCTTAGGTAGGATAGATATGAAGGAAATGAACAGTTGGATAGAAGTAGACAAAGGCGTAGCGCAACAAATGATTAAATCGATAGATGGCAAAACCTATAAAGGCAGACGAATTAGAATGAACGATGCTAATAGCCGATAAACAAAACCTATACCTATCACCAAACATACAATTTCAATACACACATACAAATGGAACAAGCACAATTGAACATGAAAGAGCTTACACAACAAGCTTGGAATAAAAGACCACTTATTATTAGTGGACCATGTAGTGCCGAAACTGAAGAACAGGTTTTGGCCACTGCCAAAGGCTTAGCAGCCACCGGTAAGGTAGACGTAATGCGCGCCGGTATTTGGAAACCTCGTACACGTCCGGGAAGTTTTGAAGGTATTGGTACCAAAGGGTTGCCTTGGTTGCAAGCCGCAAAAAAATTAACCGGAATTCCTGTTGCTGTAGAAGTAGCTACGGCCAAACAAGTAGAAGATGCTTTGCATTTTGATGTAGATATTTTATGGATAGGCGCACGTACAACGGTAAATCCGTTTAGTGTACAAGATGTAGCCGATGCATTGCGCGGAGTAGATATTCCGGTACTCATCAAAAACCCTATCAATCCCGATTTGGAATTGTGGATTGGTGCCGTAGAACGTGTGGCTAAAGCGGGTATTAAACAAATAGGCTTGATTCACAGAGGTTTTAGCAGCTATGGTAATACAGAATATCGTAATGCACCTATGTGGCACTTGGCAATTGAAATGAAACGCCGCAATCCGGATATGTTGTTAATCAACGATCCATCTCACATTTGCGGACGTAGAGATATTTTGCAAGACGTAGCACAAACAGCTATTGATTTAGACTTTGACGGTTTAATAGTTGAAAGTCATGTAGATCCAGACAATGCTTGGAGCGATGCAAAACAACAAATTACACCTGCACAATTAGGTGCAATGATAGATAGCATCCGTTGGAGAAAAGAAGATGTTGCATCTGAAGAATACCATGCCGCTTTGGAAAAATTGCGTCAACAAATCAATCAATTAGATGATGAATTGATGCAAGTGTTAGGACAGCGTATCAAAGTAGCAGAAAAAATTGGTCAGTATAAAAAAGACAACAATATCACTATTTTACAAACCAACCGTTGGAACGCTATTTTAGAAAGAGCATTTGCCAAAGGTGAAAAATTGGGATTGAGTAAAGAATTCATCACCAAATATTTTGATGCCATACACATGGAAAGTATCAACCATCAAAATAAAATCATGAATTCTTAGTATGCTTAACTATTAGGCATCTTTATTAGCTAATTAATAATTGTACAGCGTATTGATCACTCTTTTTTGAGTGTCTTAATACGCTGTACACCATTTAAAATGCCTCTAATTGAGGTAAGAACGAATGACACAACAAACATTCAATTTTACCAATTCTTCGGTGAACTATTTTTTTGACGCATCTATTTCCCTATTGCCTCAAATAGTAGCTCCGGCACATGCCATAATCATTACCGATGAAAATGTACACCGATGCCATGCCGATAAAATGATTGGATATAAAACCATCATTATTCCGGCAGGCGAAATTCACAAAAACCAACATACGGTCAATAGTATTATAGAGCAATTGATTGCACTAGAGGCCGATAGAAAATCAACACTTGTTGGCATAGGAGGTGGCGTAGTTACCGATATTACTGGATATGTTGCTAGCGTATATATGCGTGGCATTGCATTCGGTTTTGTTCCAACAACTTTACTCGCAATGGTAGATGCAAGCATTGGTGGTAAAAATGGAATAGATGTAGGAATTTACAAAAACATGGTGGGTATCATTCGACAGCCCGGGTTTTTACTGTACGATGTTACCCTTTTGCAAACACTGCCTTCCGAAGAGTGGAGCAATGGATTTGCTGAAATTATTAAACACGCCTGTATCAAAGATGCTAGTATGTTTGCATTATTGCAAGAGCATAGCTTACTCGATTTCAAAACCAATAATGTGCTGCTTGCCGATTTGGTTGAACGCAATGCACGATTAAAAACCCAAGTGGTACAAGCCGATGAGTTTGAAACCGGTGAAAGAAAATTACTCAATTACGGCCATACACTAGGTCACGCATTGGAAAATGAATACCAATTAATGCATGGACAGGCAGTAGCTATAGGTATGGTGTATGCCGGTATTATATCGCAGCAACTGTTACAGTTTGAGCAATTACCCGAATTACTCGAGGTAATAGAACAATACCAACTGCCCACTAATGGTGCTTTCGATTTATCCAGAGCAATGGAAGTGCTAAAAATGGATAAAAAACGCGAAAGAACAAACATAAATTATATTCTATTGCAACAAATAGGCAAGGGCGTAATACATACCTTGCCGCTTACACAAGTAGAAACCATCATTCAACAACTTTAAAACGAGCCGTAGAGGGCTCAACAAATAGCATGATTGTAACAGTACAACCTTCTGTACTCACGGGTACTATTATGGCGCCTGCTTCTAAAAGTTCCATGCAGCGTGCTTGTGCCGCCGCTTTGGTGCGCAAAGGAACAAGTGTTATTAATAATGCCGGTATATCTAACGACGACAAAGCGGCCTTAGGCGTTATTGCTCAATTAGGTGCCAATTGGACATTGAACAACACCACTTTGACGGTAGAAAGCAACGGCGTAAGCGCAATCGGAAATGCCATTAATTGTGGCGAAAGTGGTTTAGGTATTCGCATGTTTGCCCCTTTAGTGGCTTTGAATACCCAACCTATGACAATTGACGGACAGGGTAGTTTGTTGAAAAGACCTATGGATTTTTTTGACGATACTTTGCCGCAGTTAGGCGTGGTTATTACTTCTAATCAAGGAAAACTTCCGTTGCAAATTACAGGGCCACTTGTGCCTAATAATATTACAATCGATGGTAGTTTAAGCTCACAATTTTTAACAGGATTGCTAATGGCTTACGCGGCAGCCGATGCCCAAGATGTTGCTATTAATGTTACTGATTTAAAAAGTAAGCCTTACATTGACCTGACACTAAAGGTGATGGCCGACTTTGGGTTGAAAGTACCGGAGAATAGCCAATACGAGCGTTTTTATTTTAGTGCTTTGCCGCACAAAAATGTTTCTGAACCTATTCATTATCAGGTAGAAGGCGATTGGAGCGGTGCAGCATTTTTATTAGTGGCAGGCGCATTGGCTGGCAACATTGAAGTAAAAGGGCTAGATGTTTTTTCAACGCAGGCCGACAAGGCTATTTTGCAGGCTTTAATGGATTGCGGTTGTAAGTTGTCGATTCAAGAATCGGTAATTGAAATTGGTTATGCGCCGTTGAAAGCATTTCATTTTAATGCAACGGATTGCCCTGATTTATTTCCGCCGCTAGTTGCATTGGCTGCATACTGCGAAGGTACTAGCGTAATTGAAGGGGTAACTCGACTTACGCATAAAGAAAGCAACAGGGCTTTGACTTTACAGGAAGAATTTGGAAAACTAGGAATTGATATTGTATTGCAAGAAGATTTGATGTTGGTTAAAGGAGGTACAGGCGTGCAAGGAGCAGTTACACATTCGCACCACGACCATCGAATTGCTATGGCATGCGCTGTTGCAGCACTGAAAGCGTCGGGTAATGTAGTAATTGAAGAAGCAGAAGCAATCAATAAATCGTATCCTAATTTCTTTGAACATATTGCGCAGCTAGGGGCAGTTGTTGCTTAATTATATGTATAAATTATAAACAACCTATACATGAATAGTTTTGGTAGAATATTCAAGGTGTCTATTTTTGGCGAGAGCCATGGTGAAAGTGCCGGCATAACTATTGACGGGTGTCCGGCCGGATTGCCACTGAGTGTAGATGATTTTTTAACGGATATTGAGCGTAGAAAGGGAGGAACCCAAAAAGGTACTACACCAAGACAAGAAACAGATTTGCCTATTTTTAAAAGTGGTTTGTTCAACGGGTTTACTACGGGTGCCCCTATTACTATTTTGTTTGAAAACAACAATACACGTTCAGGCGATTATCAAAAGCAGCGTGATTTTCCACGACCAGGCCATGCAGATTTTGTTGCACATCAAAAATATGGAGGCTTTGAAGATTATAGAGGCGGTGGACACTTTAGTGGAAGATTGACTGTTTGCTTAGTAGCTGTTGGGGTTATTGCTAAAAAATTACTTTCCAATATTGAGGTGAAAAGTACCATCCTATCTATAGGAGGTGAGGTAGATTTAGAAAAAGGTTTGCAAAAAGCAATTGATCAAAAAGATAGTGTTGGTGGAATAGTAGAATGTAGGGTTAATGGGTTGCCGTTAGGCTTAGGAGAGCATTTTTTTGATAGTGTAGAAAGCCTCATTAGTCATGCGGTTTTTGCTATACCTGCTATTAAAGGTATTGAATTTGGTACAGGCTTTGCGGCAGCCAATATGTTTGGCGTAGATCACAATGACGCTATTTTGGATGCAAGTGGTATTACTGCAACCAATCATGCAGGCGGCATAGTAGGTGGTATTACCAATGGCAACGAACTTGTATTTAGAATTGCTGTGAAACCCACTTCGTCTACTCCCAAAACGCAATCCTCGCTGAATTGGACCACCGGGTTGGTAGAATCTTTTTCTGTGAAAGGTAGACACGATTTGTGTATTGCCCTCAGGGTGCCTGTTGTTTTGGAAGCTGTAACAGCTATGGTGTTAGCCGATTTGATGCTCATTGATCAAAAAATACCTAGGGTTATTGCTCAATAAATTGCCAATAATTGGTGTTGACCATTGATATTTCAGTTGAATAGTGCCAACGCCCATGCAGCCAAATAGTAGTACTAGCTTCTGGCTCATAACTCTAAAAGGCTACCGTGTAGCCGTAAAAATTCACAAAAGAAACAGATGGATATTGGTTCATCGGATGATTGGTAATATAACGATTTTAAAATGCATTGGTAATGGGGATGGTAGTGTTTCAAGTGGAACTACCATCCCCATTTTTTTTGAAATAGCGTGTTAATGTACTACTAGTATTTTTTGCTTGAAGGTGTTGTTGCCGTTGTTAAGCATAACCGTGTACAAACCATTGGGCCAATGACCAACTTCTATCTGATATGTTTTACTCCGAAATGCCGAAGTGTGTACCGTTTGTCCATTTGGAGCCACTACTTGTAGGTGTACTGATGCTATGGGAAAAGAAGGTAATGACACTTGTAGCCAATTGGATACAGGATTTGGATACACGCGAATAGGGGTATGGGTATTGTTTGGTGGCAATGGTTCGGTAGAGGTAACCAAAATATTGAAATTATCGCTTTGTAGGGTACAAGTAACTTTAGTAAGAACATCTACGCGATATTTACCCACAACCGTTGGTTTATAAAAGAAAGTCTTGGCGCCGCTAATAGGTATATTGTTTACATACCATTGGTAGTCGGTATAATTGTTATAAGTACTTAACTGATTCCCATCCCACAAAATAACGGGTAGCAACACGTTTTGAATGTTCATGTCCAAGGTATTGCTCGTGCTAGTACAACTGCCCGTTTGCGAAATGACAAGGCGGTATTTACCACTCGAATCGGCCCACAAATATTGGCTATTGGCGTTGGCTATGTTAATGGAGTCGCGCTGCCACTGTAGCGTGCCGGCATTTACAGAGCTAAATAATTGAATAGCGCCGGTATCGCACAACGCAGGTGCTTTAACCCTTGCAATGATTGGTTTATAGGGACTTGGCAATGCTGTTAATGAGTAGCTATTTGAAAACAATACACATCCATTGGTATCGAAATATACAGTACGGTAGGTGCCACTTTCTCTTGCCAAATATTTTTGCATATAGTTGGTATTGGTAATGTAGGTGCCATTTCGTTGCCAAATAATTTCTTGAATATTGGAAGTTAGTAGTGCACCGGTATCGCTACAAAAACGTTCGGTTGCATTGGATGTAATAACCGGCTTCACAGGCGTGCTTTTAGCCGTTACCACAACATTTTTAGAAAAAGCAAAACAGCCATTGTTGGCAAATGCAACCGCATTGTACAAGCCCGATTGGGAGGTTGTAAAGTTGATGGTGTCTTTTTTTTGTGTGTAAATGCCATTTTTAAACCACAAAACGTCTTTGGTATTGCTAGTTAGTTTAACGCTATCACCATTGCATAGTAAAATACTGTCGTTATTGGTTACCAAAGGAGTAGCAGGGTTTGGTAGTAGCGTAACGTTGATAGAATTGGAGTAAGATGGGCATCTTTCGTTTGTCCAAACGGCTCTATAATTACCTGCTTGGGTAGCAGAAATCGACGCTCTATTTGTAGCAACAACGGTGGTGTCTTTCAGCCAAGTGATGTTTGCAACATTACTATTGATGTTGACAGATTTACCATCGCAAAAAGTAGTAGCGCCCGCAGCGGTAATGATAGGCACTACACTTGGTTTAAATTGTGAAATGGTAATGTTATTGCTCCCAGCAGAACAAGTGCCATTACTTATTAATGCGGTATACACGCCTGCTTTGTTGACTGTGAGCGACTGTGCTGTAGCACCCACTAGTATACTTGTATCTTTATACCATTGAATATTGGGGATGTTGCTGTTTAATGTAATGCTACTACTATCGCAAATAGCTGTAGGGCCGTTTGCTGTAATAATAGGTGCCACCGGCAGCGAGAGCATTTGCACCGCAATTACATTTGAATAACTTGGGCACAACACATTGAGCATAGCCGCCCTATAATTGCCCGTTTCGGAGGCAAAAAAGCGCTGTAGGCTTGAATTAGGTAGCGTAATGCCTTCTTTCTGCCAAACCACTCCCGATACATTGGCTACCAAGCTTACCGTTTTGCCACTACAAACAGCCGTGGCGCCTTCCGCAGCAATAGAAATACTTTGTGGTACATTTACTGTAACTGTTAGTAAATTAGATACACTTTTACAACCTTCGGTATTGGTAACAATTGCTTTGTAGTTGCCCGTTTTGGTGGCATTGATGGTTTGATTGATTTCGCCTACTAAAATGCTGTCATTCCTTGTCCATTGTACCCCACTTGTATTACTGACTAAAATGACGCTGCTACCTTCACAAATGTTTGTTGCGCCTGTGGATGAAACAATCGGTGCCGTAGGTATTGGCAATACTTGAAGCGCAATCGTGTTGCTATAAGCCGGACAAGTGGTGTTTAATAATGCAGCTCTATAATTACCCGATTCTGTGGCAAGGTAGGTAGTAGCCGTTCCATTGCCAACTACTGTTTGATTGTTTTTTTGCCATACCACCCCTGCTACACTTGAGGTAAGAGTAGTAAACAAGCCTTGACACAACAGTATGCCACTACTGCTACTAATATTGATGGTTTGTACGGGAAGTACAGAAACAGTTATTTCGTTTGAGTTGGTGGTACAACCAAACTGATTGGTTGCTACTGCTTTGTATCTTCCGGCAGTAGCAACATTGATGTAGGGATTGCTAGCGCCAGTTATCAATTGGTCGTTTTTAAACCATTGTACGCTTGTAGTATTGCTTGTTAATACCACCGATCCGCCTTCGCAAAAAGTGGTAGCCCCGTTAGCCGTTACAGTAGGTGCGGTAGGCAACGGAACCATTGTAACAACTAGGCTATTCGATTTTCCTATGCAAGCTCCATTGGTAAACAAAGCGGTATAAGTACCCCCAGTACCTATCAATACCGACTGTGCTGTGGCGCCATCAATATTGATATTGTCTTTTTGCCATTGTACATTGCCTAAATTACTGGTTAATAGTAGCGTTTTACCTGTGCATACATTGGTACTGCCACTAGCAGCAATAATGGGATTTACAAGCGCATTCACGGATACATTGATACTGTTAGATACACTTGTACAGCCATTTAAACTAATGGAGGCTGCGTAAATACCCGTATTGGTAACATTGAGGGTTGCCGATGTTTGATTGACGATGTTGGCACCATCTTTCATCCATTGAATTCCTCCCACATTGCTAGATAAAAGAACACTTGCTCCTTGACACAAGGCTGTGTTGCCTAAAGCAGTAATAATCGGAGGATTCGGGGTAGTAGTAAGGGTGGTAGTTAACACATTGGAATAGCCAATACAGCCACCATTTCGCACCAAGGCTCTGTAATTGCCTGCCGTTTGTACTATTAAAGCACTACCTGTGGCATCTGCTATATCCAAATTGTCCTTTTGCCATTGCACATTTGCAATATTGCTATTGATGATAATGCTGTTGCCTGAACATATGTTTAATGCCGATGTAGTACTGATTGTAGGAAGTATAATTGTATTCACTTCTACATTTATTGTATTGGAAACAACGGTACAGCCATCACTTGTGTAACCCGCTGTATAGTTACCACTTTGGGTAATACGTAGGGTATCGCTCACGGTACCAACAATTGGTTGCATATTTTTATACCATAAAACCGGTACAGTACTTTTTAGTAATACCGAGGATCCTTCGCAGATACTTGTATTGCCAGATGCTGTGATGATTGGCGCGGCCGGCAAAGGTTTTACCACTACCGTTAAACGATTGGATTGGCTATTTCCACAAACTTCCATTTCGGGAATAAAAACACTATATGTCCCTGCTTTGCTAGCTAGAAAACTACTTTGATTTGCTCCCGGAATGGAAATGCCATTGAGTTGCCATTGCACATTTGAAGTGCTCGCTTGTAGCAAAACGGATGTGCCTTCGCAAATAGACATGCTGCCGGAACTACTAATTGAAGGAATTGGTTGGGGTGTAACTGATGTAACTACTATAGTGTTCGAAGTAGAAAAGCAAGCACTATCGGTGGCATAATGTAGGGCCTGATATGCCCCTGTTTGGGTAGCTTGGTAGGTGCGGGTATTGCTTAATGCAATGGATACGCCATCTTTTTGCCATTGAACATTTCCTATGGATGACTGCAAAAGCGCCGAACCGCCATTGCAAAATAGGGTTGGAGAGGTGGTAGATATAACGGGCGTATCGGGTAAGGGATAAACTGCAATACTAATGGCATTAGAAGCTACCTGACCACATACTCCTGTAATATTTAATCGAGCTGTATACACTCCGGAGGTATTCACTATTAATGAGGAATATACTTGCCCTGCTATGTCTGTACCATTTCTTTGCCATTGTACATTTGAACTGGTAGTAGATAAGATGGTTGATGAACCCTGACAAAATTTTGTTTTTCCAACAGTGAAAATAATGGGAGGTTGGTTGTTCGATACCGATACTACGATGGTATTGGATACACCCACGCAGCCATTGCTATTGGTCAATACCGCTTTGTACGAACCACTATCTGACACAACTAGGGTGGCCGCATTAGCACCTTGGATATTGACACCATTTTTTTGCCATTGAACAGGCAACTTGTCGGTAGTAAGTGTTACCTGTTCTCCTAAACAGAGTGTTGTGGAACGACTTGCTTGAATGGTGGGTTGAATGACCGTGTCTACAATAACGGTAATGCTGTTAGAGGTGGATTGGGGAGTACATTGATTGGTATTTTTTAGAATAACACTATACACACCCGATGTGGTTACTGAATAAGCGTTGCCGGTAGCCGGGAGGGTTACGCCATCTTTTTGCCAGTAAATATTGTCATTAGAACTCGTTAATGATAACTGATTGCCGGAGCAAAAACGCGTAACACCATTTGCCGTAATGGTGGGCACTGCATAGGGTGTTTGAAAACCATTAACCACAATACTGTTGGAAGTACCGTTACATCCTGTAGCGTTGTTGATAGTAGTAGCAGTATAAGTTGCATTGTTGGTAACAACAAGGGTATTGGTATTGGTGGCTAATGTGGTAGTTCCATTGGCCATCCACCTTACGCTAGACAAATTAGAGGTAAGCACAATGCTATCGGTTCCTATGCACAAAGGATTTTTTATAGTGCCATTGCTAATAATTGGGGTAATTAATGGATGAACGGTTACCGAAACCACATTGGACAAAATATTGTTGTTGCAGGTGTTGGCATTTAATAAAATGGCAGAATAAGCACCACTTTCAGTAACGGTGTAGGTTGCAATATTGGTATTTCCACTAATGGCGTTGCCATTTTTCAGCCATTGAATACCCACTTTGTCAGATGTTAGTACCACATTGTTGCCTTGGCATATAGTAGTAACACCTGAAGCAGTAATGTTAGCGGGCACCTGTTTTGGCAAAAAGGCGGTTATCACCATTTCGTTAGAAAAAGTACTACATACTGAGCCATTTACATTGGGTATATAAGCTTTATAGGTGCCATTTTCTACCACTTTCCACAAGGCGGAATTGGAAAAACCTATGTTTACGCCATCCTTTAACCAAAAAATACCGCTCTGATTGGCAGTTAGGGTTATGGTATCTTTTTCTAAACAAAGCGTTGTATTGTGTGCCGATTTGGTAATGGTAATTTTAGATGCATTGGGAACAGTTACTTGTATTTCGTTGGAAAAGGAGGCACATTGGCCATCGGGCGATTGGTATTTGACCCGATATTTTCCGCCAACGGTAGCAGAATAGTTTTGAGCCGATGCGCCTAATATATTGATGCCATCTTTTTGCCAAACCAAATTGTTTGACAAATTACTGTTCAATAAAACACTGCCACCGTCGCAAAAAATGGTATTTCCACCTGCCGTTATTACCGGCACAACGGTTGGAATACCTTGGCTAATAACAATGCTATTGGTGTTTACCGTAATGCCCGAACTACTGTATAATTTCACAAAATAGGTGCCTGCCTCTTTTACTACCAACATGGGGTTTTGTTCGCTTAACAATACATTGTTTTGATACCATTCAAAGCGTGTAACAGCATTGTCGGTAGTTAAATACAAGATGGTACTGTCTTCGGTACAAATCGTTTGTTTGCTAGCAATAATACTACCCGACAGTACTAGTGTGTTTGTTATATTGTTTACCAAAGGAAGCCATTTGGTATGAGGGTCAGCAAAACTTGGGCTGCCATAGCAAAGGGTGGTAAATAATACAATAACACTAATTAACTTTTGCATTGGATAGAATAATTTACTGCTGCTAGGATAGGAATGAAAAAGGCACATACGTATTTTTCAAAAAAGCTACATCGTTTTGGTAATTCGTTCTTTCCATTCTTGTTTAGTCATTGCATAAAAATGGAAAGGTTGTCATTAAATCACACAGTTACAAAACGAAAAAAACAATCGTTTATTAGCATTAGATGAAACAAGGTATGTCCCATTTTTTCAATGGCCTATTTCAAAGATACTAAAAATTGCATCGTATCTACCCCGTCGGCATAGTTGGTAAGTGAGGGCGTTTGTGCGCAACCAAAATCGATGAAACCATTGCCTACAATACATTGTATGGATTCGTTTGCTTGTAGGGTTTCTAGCAAATCCGATTTTTGGGTATAATATTCATAATTGAGTTGACTCACGGGCGAAAATAAATTGGTGTCCTCGGCCAAAACAATACTTCCTTCTGTCATATAAAACTTACGTGCCATCATCAGTAATGCAAGTTGGTAGTCGTAGTTGTTTTTGTACTTGTGGTATTCGAAGTAATAATCATATTGCTTTAATGCATTGAGTAGGGGCACAAAATGGTATTGTTCAGGAACATATATTTTCGTAACGTTTCGGCAGCCCAAACCAAAGTACAATTGAATATCGCTAGCCAATTTTTTCAATTGTTCATCGGTTTCTGTACCATCAATGATGGCCACACTTGTTCGGTTGCGCCGAATAATGTGTGGGTATTTTTCAAAATAATAATCAAAATACCTGCTGCTGTTGTTGCTGCCGGTAGCAATGTAGGCATCGCAACCCTTTAGGGTATCGGCAAATTGTACATAATCAGGCACACTCGCATTCCATTCAGTCAGTTTTGCAACAAGATGTTTTATGAGTACTTCGTCTTTGCTGCTTGGTTTGATAATAGCCATATGGCCACTCATAAATACACATAAAAAATCATGAAATCCAACAAGCGGAATATTGCCTGCCATTACAATGCCTACTTTTTTCGGTTGTGTTTGCACCATTGGTACTTGGTAGTTTTCTAGCCATTGTTGCAGTAGGGCGGGTTGTAAAAATTCAGTTTGAATATTGTTAATGGCCACCTCTACAAATTCGTTGGTAAACCATGCATTTTGCCTTACTGCACGGTCTTTCACGTTTGCCAATTCCTGACTGTTGGAGGATAAATACTTACCTAATTGACTCATCAATTGTATACGTTGTGCTAAATCCATTTTTTTATTTGTTAAAGAAGTTTACTTTTGTTTACAATCTAAATTGAATTCTTAACAAACAAAATTATAACTATGGCTATTAAAATCACGGATGAATGTATCAATTGCGGAGCTTGCGAACCAGAATGTCCCAATAATGCCATTTACGAAGGTGGTGTAGAGTGGGCTATTGCTGATGGTACTACCGTAAAAGGTTCATTTACACTAATGGATGGCACAGTAGTAGATGCAAGCGAGCGTTTTGCTCCCGTTAGCACAGATACGTATTATATTGTAACCAATAAGTGTACTGAATGTCAAGGTTTTCATGAAGAACCTCAATGTGCTTCAGTTTGTCCGGTTGATTGCTGTGTTCCCGACGAATTGTACGAAGAAACTGTAGAAGCTTTATTGGAGAAAAAAGACAAATTACACATTTAAGCCGTTGGGGTTTTCCAAACACCGCTTTTTTGCTAATGGCAAACGTTCCATATTGCGAAGCAACTCATTTAATGGCTAGCAAATAGCCAACTTTTTTTCGAAGCACTTTTGCATATTTATTGTAAAAGTGCTTTGTTTTTTAGAACGGTTGTGTACAAAGGACAATCATAGGGCATATGCGAATGCTTGTATCCACAGCTACATTTGCCTGAAAAGAATTACAGTTGTTGAATGGTGCCAACGCCAATGTAGCCCAATAGTAGTACCGGCCTCCGGCTCATACCATAAAAAAACGATTGGTAGTACCACCTTTTTATTGAGCGACTAATTTTTTACAAGCACTATTTGTTGAACGCTAGCTACCTATATTTGTTTCGCTTTTATAATTTCTAGTACATTAATGATATGATAACGAAAAAACGAATTGCCCTTGTTACCGGCGGATATAGTGGCGAAGCAGAAATAAGCTACAAAAGCGCTGTAACGGTTGGAAACAATATTGATACCAACTTATTTGACGCCTACCGAATAGATATTAATCCGGAAGGATGGTTTTACACTCCTGATAATGCACCCGCCATTCCGGTAGATAAAAATGATTTTACGATTGTGGATCAGGGCCAAAAAATATCGTTCGATGCGGTATTGCTGTGCATACATGGCACACCCGGCGAAGATGGAAAATTGCAAGGTTATTTCGACATGCTTGGATTGCCCTACACAAGTTGTAATGCGGCTACGTCGGCCATTACTTTCAACAAACGCTATACGGTGGCAGTGGCTGCTTTTGGCGGCATTAAAGTAGCTAAAAGTTTACATTTGTTTAGCCATACGCCCACTACTCCGGAGCAAATTTTGCAAACCCTCACGTTACCCGTTTTTGTAAAACCCAATAATGGCGGCAGTAGCATTGGTATGAGCAAAGTAACCACTGCCGATGCGCTACAACCTGCTTTGGATAAAGCCTTTCGGGAAGACAATCAAGTATTGGTGGAAACCTTTATAGCCGGTAGAGAATTTACAATTGGGGTGTTTAAAACCAAGGGAACTATTGTTACCTTACCAATCACAGAAATCATTGCCCACAAAGATTTTTTTGACTTTGAAGCCAAATACAAAGGGTTAAGCGAAGAAATAACACCTGCTAAAATTGATACACACATGCAGCAACAAATTGAAGCTGCGGCAGTACAGGCCTATCAAGTACTCAATTGTAGTGGAGTAGTAAGAATAGATTTTATTTACAATGCCGAAGAACAAGTACCTTATATGCTAGAAATCAATACCGTACCGGGACAAAGTGCGGCAAGCATCATACCGCAGCAAGTGCAAGCAATGGGTTGGTCGTTAAAGGAGTTTTATACGGCTGTAATACAAGAGGCATTTCTTAAATAACTACAATTATCTTTGCCAAGGCAAATTTGCCATTTGTACCTATTAACAATCTATCGCCGTGTTTAAGTTTATTACCAACAAACCACTTTGGGTAAATATATTGGTGGGCATCGTACTTTCTGTATTACTTGTGATTGGTTTTTTTGCTTCGTTAAGTTTTATCACTAGTCATGGCAATTACAAGCGCGTTCCGGCCTTGGTAGGACAAAATATTTCGGCTGCCAAAGCAACTTTGGAAGCACAAGGTTTTACGGTACAAATTACCGACTCCGTTTTTATCAGTACTTTCCCGGCACTCTCTGTAACCAAACAAATACCCGAATCGGATGCGATGGTAAAAGCAGGACGTACCATTTATTTAACGATTAATAGAGCCGTACCACCCCAAATAGACATGCCTAGTTTGGTGGGCTTTTCTTTCAAAAGTGCCGAAATGTATTTGGCGTCAATTGGGTTGAAACTTGGCGATACCACTTACCGAGCCGATTTTGCACGAAACGCTGTTTTAGAACAACTGTATAACAATCAGCCGATAAAACCTGGAACCAAAATACCTTATGGTAGTACCATAGGTTTTGTTTTGGGAAGTGGTATTGGCGGAACGGAGATAGACGTACCTAGCCTTGTGGGACTAACCTTAGCTCAAGCAAAAATGTTGCTAGCAAGTCATAACCTTAGTATTGGTTCTATTGTAGCGCAAGAAGGAAATATCACCGATTCGTCTATGGCCTACATTGTAAGACAAAGTCCTGAAGCATTTACCGAACCAACACCGGGTCAAAAAATGCCTAACAAAACAAGGGCAGGCTCATCGTTTGATGTATATATTTCTAACACAGCCCCTCCCAAAGATTCCATTGCAGCACCGGCTACGGCCAATCCATAAATTATTCACTTTAATAAAATCATAAAGTATGCAAACCATTACGGTAGAAGCACTCAAAGCCCGCTTAGATGCAGGCGAACAACTCAACATTATTGACGTAAGAGAACCACACGAACATGCTGAATTTAACATCGGTGGTACTTTGATTCCCGTTGGGAAAATTAGAAATATGGAAATAGAAGAATTGGAAGAACTCCGCAGTCAAGAACTCATTGTGTATTGTCGCAGCGGTAATCGTAGTGGCGTGGCTTGTATGGTTTTGGAACAATTGGGTTTTGCCAATACTGTAAATGTGGTGGGTGGTATGCTCGATTGGCAGAGTAAGTTTGCTTAATACAAGCAGCAACCCATATTCATTAATTTGTAAATGGATATATCAATACCCGAATATTGCTTTCGTTTTTGCGAAAGTGATATTCGGGTATTCCTTTTGCGGATGTTGTTTGCTCAAAGCAATGCATGTTTGCAACCTCCTACTTTCATCCTCTTATTTTAGCGATTATAAATTATTCACAACAAGCGGATTCGGTCAATACGTCAATTGGTGCCGAAGCCGTACTTCCAAAACAAATGTTTGCATACCGGTGGTATTGGTATTCCCACGTAGTGGCATTTTGAGGTAGATAGGTGTTTGTTTCGTAAGATTGTTGCACTACTTCCCTAATCGTTTGATGGTTGGTTAACTGCTTCAGGGCTAAGGCTTGCACAAGTAAATTGCCCGCAGCAGTAGCTTCCGTTGGGCCGGCAATAACGGGCACTTGTAATGCATTGGCTACAAATTGGCAAAGCAGCGTGTTTTTTGTTCCGCCGCCAATTGCGTGCAATGTTTTCAATTCAAAAGGACTATGCTGTTGTAATTGGGTAAAAGTGGTGCGATACTTCATGGCCAAACTTTCAAAAATACAACGTGCCCATTCCCCAAAAGTAGCCGGTACACTTTGTTGTGTACGATCAAAATACGTATTCATTAGGTGCAACATATTGCCTGATTGCGTGAACAATGCATCGTCGGTATCTATAAACCTTGCAAAGGGTGGTGCTGCGGCTGCTTGTTCATCTATCACCCGATAATCAACTTCCAGTCCTAGTTTTTTCCATTCTGTAATGCATTGTTCCAACAGCCAAAATCCGGTAAGATTTTTTAAAAAACGGATAGTATTGTTAATTCCCCCCTCGTTGGTAAATGCATCGGAAAAGGCTTGTGGGTTGATAATGGGCTGCGCCGTTTCAATGCCCATCAGCGACCAAGTACCCATACTTAAAAAAGCCCATTCATGTCCTGTTGCAGGAATAGCTGCCACCGCCGATGCCGTATCGTGCGAAGCAACGGCTATTACAGGTATGTAGGGAATGTTTAAACGGCGACACAATTCATCGGACAAATATCCTCTGATGCTTGCAGGGGCAATAATTTCAGGAAAAAGTTGCGATGGCAATTGCATACGGTGAATAATATCGAAATCCCAATGGCGGTCTTTGGCATTGAGCAATGCCGAAGTAGAGGCAATGGTATACTCTACCGATATGTTATCGGTCAATAAATAAGCTAGCACATCGGGGGTAAACAGCAAACATTGTGCATGGTGCAACGACGATAGATGTGCCTGATGCTGTGCGTACAACTGAAATATACTGTTCAGTTGCATAATTTGAATGCCCGTTTTTTCGTACAAATCGGCACAAGTCATAACCTCTTGTTCAAAAATGGGAACAATACCGTTGGTAAGGGAATCGCGATAAGCAAAAGGCAAACCACTTAAGTAACCGTCGCTATCGAGCAACGCAAAGTCAACTCCCCAAGTATCAATGCCAATTGAGGAAATGGCATACCCTTGTTGCTGTGCTATTTGTAGACTTTTCAATATTTCTTCGAAAAGTTTATAAATATTCCAAAACAAGTGTTTGTGTTGGGGTACAAACTCGTTGCTAAAGCGATTTATTTCTACAGTGGTTAATTGCATTCCATCTAGCGTACCTACAATGGCACGTCCGCTTGTGGCGCCTAAATCGATAGCTAAGTAACTAGTTTTCATAACATTTGTTTTTTCGGTTTACGTTCTTAGTTGGGGTACAGGTGGTAATTGCTATTTACCAAAATCTTTGTACACCTCCATCAATTCGCTCATTTCGGCTTCGGTTAAACCGGTGGGTTCAAAACCGGCAGCTTTACATTGTAAATACATGGCTGCCGATTTATTGAGTACATCAATTACATCAAATGCTTGTGTAATAGAGGTGCCTACTGCAAAAGCACCATGCTTTTGCCACAAAATGGTGTTTTTAGTAGCTAGTTTGGCAATTGTTGCATTGGCAATAACGGTGTTTCCCGGAATTTGATAGGGAATAAAGCCCATACCTGTGGGTGCAAATACCACGGTTTCGGGGTGCATTTTCCATAGCGTTTTGTTAATCAGTTCCTCATTATTCATGTCGGGGTGGTGCGAAAAACTAATTAAATCGGATGGATGCGTATGTAAGATGGTATTGTAATTGGGTTTGTTGGTTTTGAGAACCCCATGGCAAGCTAAATGCGTTGGCAACTCCGAAGTTGGTTTTATTTGTTGTCCAAATGAAGTATAGTAAATGTGGTAAGTAGTGGCATTACTATGTACACTTACAATCATAGTATGTTCTTTCGGTTGTTTGGCAATTTGTCGCATCCTTCTTCCGGTACCGGTAATTAAAACAAACTCATTGGCCAAAGCCGGGATGGGTGCCGGCAAACTAAAGGTTTCTGAAATAGCCAAATCCTGAAAAGTGTGTTCCGAAACGTTGGCTAAACGAATAGAAATATTGCCGGCATTGAGTTCGGCCCAACCCCGTTCCCATAAGTAGCCGGCTATTTCGGATAATTCTTGATACAGCGGTTCTATAATTGCAAAATGATGGTTCATAAAATGAAAATTTAACCTTGATAGGCATTGATAAAAATTTGTTTAATGTCGTCCACGGTTACGGTACGTGGGTTGCCACCGGTACATACGTCGCGCATGGCTTGTTCTGCCAACTTGTCGATATCGCTTAGTTGAAAGCGAGTGTCTTTTAAGGTGGGTATTTGGAGGGCTTTAGCCATTTCGCGTAGCGCATCAATGGCTAATTGCGCAGCATCGGCGGTATTGAGTCCAATGGTATTTTTACCCAAGGCCGAAGCAATTTGAGCAAATTTTTCAGGACAAGCCGATAGGTTAAAACTAGCAACATAAGGCAACAATAAAGCATTTGCTACACCGTGGGGCAGGTCGTACTCCGATCCCAATTGGTGCGCCATAGAATGAACAATACCCAATCCGCAATTAGAAAAAGCCAAGCCTGCTATATACGAAGCCCATGCCATTTTGGTTCGGGCAGTTAAATTGCTGCCATCGGCAACTGCGTCGGCCAACGATTCGCCAATCAATTTAATGGCTTCCAAAGCCAATGTGTCCGATAGTCGGAAAGCCCCTTTGGTAATAAAGGCTTCCAATGCATGGGTTAAAGCATCCATACCCGTAGCGGCGGTTAATCCTGCGGGTTTGCCAAGCATTAGTTCCGGATCGTTAACCGATACAGAAGCCAAGCAGTTGGGATCTACCATCACCATCTTAATTTTCCTTACTTCATCGGTAATTACATAATTGATGGTTACTTCCGATGCTGTACCTGCAGTGGTATTGATGGCAACAATTGGTACCGATTTGTTTATCGATTTGCCAATGCCTTCATAATCCACAATATTGCCACCATTGGTTTGTAATAAGCCAATTGCTTTGGCGGCATCTTGTGGTGAACCCCCACCTATAGATACAATGCCTTTGCAACCCTGTGCTTGGTACACTGCCAATCCGTTGTTTACATTGGCAACCGTTGGGTTGGGTTTTACATCGTCATAAATGGTAAAAGCAATACCCGCAGCTGCTAGCAAATCGGTTACTTTTTGAGTTACACCCATTGCCCTTAATACTTTGTCGGTTACTACCAATACATTGGTTAATTGTAAGTTTTGCAATTCTGTAACAACTCCTTGTATGGCTCCTACGCCAATCAAATTGATAGCAGGCCAATAAATACGTCTGTAATCTTCCATGATATTTTATTTTTTAATTATTTTATAACCATTCATTCCATAAAAAGCAATGACCACAAAACCCACAAGGGGAATTAAAAAGCCAATTTGCATGTTGAATTTGTCGGCTATGTATCCCATAAACATGGGGCACACAGCACCTCCTACTATTGACATTACGATAAACGAGGCGGCTCTTTTGGTGTTGGCCCCCAAATTTTTGATGCCCAAAGCGAAAATGGTAGGAAACATAATGGACATAAAAAAATAGGATGAAAACAAGGCAATTACCGATAACCAACCAAGATTGGCAACTACCAAAGCCATTAATACAATGCTTGCAAGGGCATAATAGGTTAGTAGCTTATTGGGAGGCAATTTGGCCATTACATAACTACCCGATAAGCGACCAATAAAAAACATTCCCATGCCACCAAATGCCAAAATATACCCCGCTTGCATATCTGAAATAGAGGGAATGGCCTCGGTTACATAATTGATGAAAAAACTATTAACGCCCGTTTGCGAGGCTACATAAAAAAATTGTGTTACAATGGCTAATACAAAATGTCGGTTTTGGAATAAGGGTATTTGTACGGTAGCGGCCAAATCCACATGGTTTGCTATACCGTGTTCGTCGGTTTCTTTTACTTCCGGCAAAGTTGTTTTGAAGAAAAAAACACCCACCATCAATACAAATGCCGCTAAGCCCAAATAAGGAATGGCCAACGCACTAAATTGATTGCCACTTTCTTTCGTGGCAGATAAAATAATGAGCGACCCCACCAAAGGACCAACAATCCATCCAATTGCATTGAAAGATTGCGATAAATTGATGCGCCTTTCGGCACTTTCTTTGGGTCCTAGTACGGTGGCATATGGATTAGCGGCGGTTTCTAACGCGGCCAATCCACATGCTAAAATGAATAAGGGAATTAAAAAAGCCCAAAATGTTTGAATTTTAGTAGCCGGAACAAACAATAACGAGCCGGCTACAACAAACGCTAATCCCAGAAGAATGCCTTTTTTAAAACCATACTTTTTCATAAATAAACCGGCAGGAATGGCTGCTACAAAATATCCTCCATATACGGCTGCTTGTACCAATCCCGATTCCGAACGGCTAACGCCTAGTACATTTTGAAAGTGTTTATTCAGTACATCTAACAGTGCATGGGCAAAGCCCCAAAGAAAAAACAAACTTGTAATAAGGATAAAAGGAACGGTATAGTTAATGCCATTGGCTTTTACCAATGATTGCGATGATTTGCTCATAAAATGGTCATTAATGCTTAATTGTATAATGCGCCATAATTGGCACAAGCTCTAAAATCGGCGCCCTCGGTATCTTGTCCAAATGCCGACCAAGCGCTAGGGCGAAATATTTTTTCGTCGGCTACATTGTGCATACAAACCGGAATACGCAGCATAGATGCAAGGGTAATTAAATCGGCACCAATATGTCCGTAACTGATAGCACCATGATTGGCACCCCAATTGGCCATTACCGAATAAATATCTCTAAACGCCCCTTTGCCGGTTAAGTTGGGAACAAACCAAGTGGTTGGCCATGTTTCGTTGGTGCGTTTGTTTATTTTTTCGTGCACATCGGCAGGAATATCTACACTGTAACCTTCTGCCAATTGCAAAACCGGGCCCTGTCCTTTTACCAAGTTCAAGCGAGCCATAGTCATTGGCATACCGCCTTTAGATAAATATTCTGACGAAAAGCCACCTCCTCTAAAATATTCTGTTATTGCGGGATACCAAGTGGTGGCATCTAAACAGGCTTGTGCTTCGTTAGGTAGTATGTCGTAATAGGGTTTCATAGCCGGAGCACCGTTGATGGATTGTTGCCCGGTACCGTCTAGTGTTGCCGACCCTGAGTTAATTAAGTGCAATAAACCATTTGCGGCAAGGCCGTCGAGCTTTCTGCCGGCCACTTTTTCTAGTGCATCAGGGCTCCAATAAGTACGAACATCGGCAAATATTTGAGCTGTATTGGTGAGTAAATGACCAAACAGCATGGTAGCACCATTCAAAGCATCGTTTTCAGTGGCTACCATAAATGCTTGCCTAATACCATTCCAATCGAAGGATGAGTTTAAAATGGCTTCTAAAAAATCCCCATTCGGTAAGTGGTCGGTCCAATGACGCTGTCCCTGAAATCCACTGATGATGGCATTATGACCCAAAGCTTCTTCGCCAAAGCCAAGTTCTTTTAGTTGGGGATTGCCAATCATTAAATCGCGGGTAATAATGGTCATTTTAACCACGGTTTCCCAATTTTTGTCCTTTTGTTCTCGCGACATTTGTTCTCCGGGCGTATTGGTATCAGTTCCCTCTTTGCAGTTAGCTTTTGTCCAAGCCAACGCTTTTTCAAATTCAGCCTGATCGTAAATACCTCTTTCCATGCGGCGAATCAATTCGCTCATGTCTACATATTCGTTGCGCATACCCAAATAATCTTGAAAGAAATTGGCATCTACAATAGAACCTGCAATGCCCATGGAAACGGCACCTATGGATAAATACGATTTTCCCTTCATGGTAGCCACAGCCAAACCGGCTTTAACAAAACGGAGAATTTTTTCAACAACGTCGGCAGGAATTTTGGGGTCGCCGGCTTCTTGTACATCGTGTCCATAAATACCAAAGGCAGGTAAACCTTTTTGCGTGTGTCCGGCAAGTGCAGCGGCCAAGTACACGGCACCCGGACGTTCGGTGCCATTAAAACCCCAAATAGCTTTGGGTAAGTGTGGGTCCATGTCAATTGTTTCGCTGCCATAACACCAACAAGGAGTAACGGTAAGCGAAACGCCAACCCCTTCTTTTTGAAATTTTTCCGCAGTTTGGGCTGCTTCAGCCACACCGCCAATGCAACTATCGGCAATCACACATTCTACTGCCGAACCATCGGCATGGCGCAAATGTTGCGTAATTAACGCCACCACATTCTTGGCCATATTCATGGTTTGTTCTTCTAACGACTCTCTAACGCCGCCTAAACGACCGTCGATTGTGGGTCTGATGCCCACTTTGGGTAACTGACCTCTCAACCTGTTGACAGGCTGATTGAGGAATAATTCCGTGCTCATAATGATAAAATTTAGTTTGAATCATACTCATAGTGTCCCACGTTTGATTAATGAAGTAGGTACTGTTGTTTGTATCGGTTGTTTGTGAAGGATAAAGTTGGCTGCCAATTGACCCATCAGGGCAAAATTGGTAGAGATAACGGTGATGCCCTTATTGATGACCTCGAACATTGGGGAATCGTTGTAGCAAAAAATGCCAATGTCTTTGCCGGGTGTCAAGTTTTTGGATGTAGCTATTTTAATGAGTTGTACCACATCTAAATGATGTACTAGAAAAAATACCTTGCCTTTTACTACCTCGTTTTCCAAAATAGTAGGCACAATGGAAAATACATAGTTTTCTTCCGCGCAAAAGCGGCTAAACCATTCTTTTGTATCGGACGGATGCTGCGAAAGACGGTTGTTTACATATACCAAATGTGTATATTTTTGGAACAAAGGTTTGGCCTCCAATAGGCATTTGTAGGGTTCCTCGCCAAAATTTTGATTGACGTATGCAAAGCCATTTTTTTCAAAATTACCCCAATCGAGTAGCAGCAATTTGTCTTTTTGTATCGTATGCAATGCGGGATGCAGTGCATAATTATTGATGTTCATTACAACATAATAGTTGTATTTACCCAAACTATGTGCAATTACGGTTTCAAAAACATCCTCGTTATAGTGATGAAAAGCTAGATCCACCGTGTATTGTGTGCCAAGCGATTCTACAAATGCATTGTATAAAATATCTTTATATGTGCTATATACATCGAGAAACAAAAATATTTTGCCCCGTGCACTAGCTACATGGTAGCCTTTGGCACGAGTAGACTCTACAATACCTTGTTTTTTTAATTCCAAGTAGGCTTTAAAAACAGTGTCGCGGGCAATGCCTAGCGAGGCACTTATTTCGTTCACGGAGGGCAATTTATCTCCTTCGGCTAGTGTATGGTTACGAATAGCAGCAGTGATAGCATCTACCAATTGTCGAACTTTCGACGTTTGTAAGTGGCTATTCAGTTGTAATGGTAATTGGGTAGACATAGCTGTTGTTATCAATCGTTACACTAACTTATACTGTGCTGTTCTGTGCTGATACAAATGTTGTGAAAAAAAGACGAGCTATAAAAATCAAAGATTGACATTGGGGTAATGCAGTTGCAGAATAAAAAGGATATATGACAATTATCAGTATTTATTTACTGTTATGTGTATTGAATGATAATGTATTAGATAACTTAAAGATGCTTGTAAAACAAAAGATGATATTGGTCGTGTTTGTTGTTTAAAGGGTATTAAATAGCCGTTGATGGCGAAAAATATCCAAAATGTAGGTGAAAGGAGATGGGTTGTTTCAGCGTTAGGGATTGCAGCGATTACCCCACAGCCAACCATCCCGGAGGGTGGGGGCGAGGAGTAAAAGCGAAAAGCCCGCCCCGAAGGGGAACGCCCAAAAGTTACAATATTGTATAAGGGGAAATGTTTGTATGTTATAGCCGATTGCCCAATAACCATTGCAATCGATGCCATTTAACTTGGTGATAGGTTTCGGTTAGTGGTGCAAATTGCTGATAAAAATGTGCTACAGACGGTATGTCGGAGCCTTCAAAATCGAAGCAATGTTGCGATTGGCTGTATTGTTGTACAATTTGGCTGATGAAAAAATAAGTAGCCCGGCATTGTCTTCCTTGTGCGGTAGGTGCTCCTAGCCAATAATAAATTCGATGCTTGTCGTGTAGTAAAATGGCGGTATATAATGGCTCGTGTGTAAGTTGTTGCTCCACTTGCCAAATGCTTGCTTTTTGGTGTTGCAATGCTGCATGAGCAAAGGCAATGGCCGATTGATAATTGCGTTGTGTATGCGTGTTTTGTAAACCGCCGTAGGCATTGTCGTACATTAGAATGATGTCTTCTACCCGATTGGCAGGTGCTAATTGGCAGCCTCTTGCCGTAGCCTTACGAATGTTTTTGCGACAAGCTTCGGTAAAACGCGCTTCTAAAGTGGCATAAGTGTGCGAGAGCGGTAAATACAAGTTGGTGCGCGAGCGTGTAGCCCAAGGCGCACATACCAAGTTGTCAATATCGGTATGGATAAACGAAAAATGTTGCTGCATGGCTTGCAACACGGCGGGGCTATCGGTAGGCTGCCAATTAGCTCCCATCACCGAAAGGCGCGGCATAAAGGGTACTTGGTAAAGATATTTTATACCCCATTTTTGTCGCCATGGTAGTGGTAATACCGCCTCGTAGTCGTTGATTATCAATCCGTCCCAATAGGTGCATAGAGCATCAAGTGCCCATGAATACATAAAAATATTAGGGTGATTGGCGTCTGCTACACATTGGTTCCATTGCTCAGTATGGATGCGCTGCCGTGGCAATATTTGAATGTGTAGCTGCATTTAGAGCGGAATGTATTTACTAAAGTAGGATGGTTTAAGGCGTTGTATGTCGATGCTGAAGGAAACTGTTTTCCAAAATCGGTTTTTACCCAAAACGCTTTTTTGGTAATCGGTAAACACTTTGCTGCTCACCAAAGGAAAGTAAATATTTACAAGGTTTTGCAGCAATGATACCTGTAATCCCGCATCGTACAAAAACCTGCCCGAAGCGGCATTGGCTTGCCAGGCTTCGGCATAGGTGCCTGCATCTACAAAAAACTTTAGGGGCAGTTTGATAGGTAATACACTAAGCGGATTGTATTGATTGGGGATATTGCCCGAAATATTCAACGCCATTAGCCAATTATCGGTACGCCCCACTTGATCGGCATTCTGCTGTGTATTGACTTTAAAAAATCCGTCGCGCTGCATTACTTGCTTACTACGCCACCCTTCAAAATCGCCACGACCGATAAAATATTGGCTATAGGTGTAATCACTTGCTCCATTTGGCGCACTCAATTGCAAATGATAACGGTAAGTTTGGCTTTGGGTAATGTATGTTTGAGGTGCGAGGTACACAAACTTGCCGGCAAAAAACCGAGCTTCGATACCGCCTATTTGTGAGGGATAGTTGAAAAAATAATTGCCGGTAACGCCGGCTCGAAGGAATTTACTTCCTTGGTCTATACCTACTTGTAAACTATAGGGATACAATTTGCGGCTATTGCTCCAGGTAAATGCCAATTGATTGATGTAGCTATGTGTAGGCTCTGTAGTAACCAATTGCTTGGTTTCGGTAGGGCTAATATTGATGGTGCTAAAGCGCAATTCAGTCTCTTTGAGCAAAATGCTGCGTACCAATAGCTCGCACTTAGCTTTGTTCCGCAAATCTTGGTTGTACCAAGTATACTTTACAGAAGGAACCCATCGTGTAACACCTAAATACAGTTTTGGCGCATCGTTGGGTGCAAAACTGCTGTAATTGTATTTGATAACACTTCCCGAAACAAGAAGGCTACTACCCGGTTGAAACTTTTGGTAGGCCACTCGGGCAAAACCATTGAGTTGCTTGCTACCGGTAGCCCATAAAGGTGCTGCTATGAATTGCCAATTGGGCAAGGGCAATTGATAATTGTGTACCAACATGCCCAACATCAGTTTGTCGTTGGCATTGGTAGCTACCATCGGCATTACCGAAATATATTTGTATCGATTGGTTTCGTAGAGCGAAAAAAAAACGGTCAGTTTCCATTGTGTATGCGCCGATTTAGGGGTTAGTGAAGTGGTTGTGGCTAATAAGCTATACAAGGAGTCGATGGATTTGCCGCTTGTATGTTCAATGGATTTCTTAAAATCTAAAGGATAGGGATGTTTGAACCGCCATTGTTGATAGTACTGCTGCATGCATTTTTCAAACTGCGTTTTTCCCAAATATTGCTCTAGGCGTTGCATCCATTGGCTTCCTTTTGTATATACCATTAAACCATAATTGGCATCTGTATAGGCAGTAGAAGCCAAGTTGATGGGTTGTGCCTTGTGCATTTTTTCTAGAGTAGCTACCAAAGTAGCATCTAATTGGTCGAGCCCTTTTCTTTCTTCAAAACTTTTATGGGCATTGCTTGGTTGGTTGATGGATTGGGTTAAATATTGTTCTTGTTCGTATTTTTCTTGATAAAATGTATTCATGCTTTCATCCATCCATGCATGGTTGCGTTCGTTGCTTGCCAAGGCTCCATAAAACCAATTGTGTCCCAATTCGTGTGCAATAGTGGCATCCAATTCCCTGCCGTCACTTTGGGTGGTAATCAAAGTAATACCGGGATATTCCATTCCTCCGCTACCTATTGCTTCGTTACCGGCTACCACACTTGCTGTATGGTAAGGATAAGGTCCTAGTTGTCGGCTATAAAACGACAACGCGTTTTTGGCAAATTGTACAGCATTGCTCCACTGCTTGGCTTGCCAAGGGTGAAAGAATGTAAAAACGTCAGTGGTAGTTTGGTTGGTATTGGGCACTGTATCGTACTGCACCACAAATTGTTTGCTGGCAAACCACGCCACATCGTGGGCGCTATCTATGGTAAAATGCCATGTTTGCTGTGTTGCCGCAGAAGTAGGAACGAGTGGCCCACGTGGCTTAATAGTGGGACGCTTGCCTTTAGGGGTACGAGGTTGGTTAATTTGTGTTTGATGCCAAAGTGCATTGGGCTGTTGTGCTATAGGCTGTTTGCCAAGTTGTTTGAGGTTTTGTAGTAGCGCTGCATTTTGCAAACGTCCGCTTGCTGCAACCAAGTAATTGGATGGCAGGGTAATTTGTACGTCGTAACTACCAAATTCACTATAAAACTCCCCTTGGTCTACATAGGGCATGGTGTGCCACCCCTTGTTATCGT
>JACCDS010260753.1_pt1 | contig 28748 bp, 34 predicted proteins | sample 7446441 | NCBI WGS metagenome assembly JACCDS01 (sample SAMN15323445, study PRJNA562643) | freshwater metagenome | isolation source: river surface water | place: USA:Blue River Watershed | collected 2017-08-17 | reverse complement strand
GTTCAGTGACCGGGAGAGAGGTCGCACACGGCCTGTCGGGCGCGGACCAGGAAATCGGACTTCGATTCGTCAGCACGGCGCTCCAGCACCTCGCCGAAGTGCACCTTGTTGATGAGCGGCACCGGCAGCGTGGCGCCCTTGGGCAGGATGCGGTGCAGGTTCTCGAGGTAGACCGGCGTCAGGTTGAGCTTCGGGAAGGCCTGCGCCAGGTGGTAGAGGCCGCTCTTGAACTCACCCGGCAGCTCGGTGTCGCGGCGTGTCCCCTCGGGGAAGAAGATGAGCGAGTCGCCTTGGCTCAGCGCCTCGTACAGCGGCGCCAGTGGGTCCTGCCCTTCCTGGCGGATGCGGTCGATGAAGACGACGTTGAGCACCTTGGTGGCAATCCAGGTCCGCAGCCGGTCCTTGGTCCAGTAGTCGCGGGCCGCCACCGGACGTGTGCGCGAACGGGCCCGCAGGCTGAGTGCAGCCAGCAAGGTCAGTGTGTCGAGGTGGCTGGTGTGGTTGGCGAAGTACAGGCGCTGTGAGTGGCCGCCGGGCTGCTTGCCCGCGGCGTAGGCGCCGACCAAGCCGCGCACCAGCGAGCACAGCAGTTCGCGCGCGATGCGCAGATGTCGAGGACGAGAAGTCATGCGGCCTCCCGGGCCGTGAGTTGTTGTGCGATGGCCCGAGTCCGACGAACGCAGGTCCAGGCGGAGCCCAGCGCGATGGCGCCCAGGCCAGTGAGTTGCAGAGCGGGCTGCCAGGCCGCGGGCAGGAACATCCCGACCAACATGGCGGAGGCCACGGCCATGCGGTGCTGCTTGGCCATGGGGCCGGTAAAGGCTTGCGGCAACCCGAGCGCGCCGCCGAAGACGCGAACGTAGGCGGTCAGCGCTGCGAGCAGCGCGCACAGCCAACCGAGGCTGGACCAGCCTGCCGCGAAGCCCAGTGAGACGAGGACGATGCTGTCGGCAATGCGGTCCGGAAATTCGTTGTAGAGCGCGCCGACGACCGACGACTTGCCCCCTTCGACAGCCACCAGGCCATCGACTACGTTGGCGAGCAGCCGCAGCTGGACGCCAAGCAAGGCGAGGGCGCAGCCCACGGCACCGCCGCAGACGAACAGACCGAGCGGAACGAGCAGTGCGGCCAGGACACTGAAAGTTGAAATCTGGTTCGGGGTGACTGACGTGCGCGCGAGCGTTCCGGCCAGACGACGGATGAGGGTGTTCGAGCGGGAGCTGACGGCGCGGCGTTCCATGGACCAGACTGGAGTGCGGATGTCTGGTCTAGCCAGGGGGCTTTAACCATCGTGGAAAACGAAGGCTTTGGTCCTTCTCGGTCAGCCGCTGCAGCTCACGGGTGCCGCGGGCGCGAATTTCAGAGCGAGCCTTTTGCGCGCGGCCCAGTCCTGGGCGTTGGCGGCTTCGGCGGAATTGCCGTAGGCCTCGGCCGCACGCAAGAACGTCTCTTGCGACTGTGGCGCGCCGCACTCCCGGGCGGCCCGGCCCAGGGCGTTGAACGCCACGACAGCGTGGTCCGGCGACAGCGCCAGCAATGCAGCCCACATCGTGCAGTCCTCGTGCGAGCAGCGCGTGAGCGCCCTCAGGTCGGCAGCCGCTTCCTGGTTGCGCACCGTGTCCACGCCGGGGCCGAACTGGTCGAGCGAGCGCTCGAGGGTGGTATCCAGGTAGCCGCTGGCCAGCATGCGCTGCGCGATATCCCGACCGGCAGAGTCCTGGGCAATGGCATCCAGCCACGCGTCATGGGTCAGACCGTTCGAACCGGCCACGCGATGGGGATGCTGCTTGGCGTAGTCGATGAGTTCTTGCGCGGTGTCGTAGAGCGGGCCTTGGGTGCGTGCGTAGGCGTGCCACGCCTGCAGGACCCCCGCCGGACTGAGGTCGGTCTGTCCCCAAAGCCAGGTGGGCCGCGAGGGAGAGTGCTGCCCTGTCGTCGCACGGGAGAGCGCCGAAGCCGAGGGACTTGTCGTGTCGGTCAGCCCTGAAGAACCAGTGGGGTTGACACTGGCTTCACGGGACATGCTGTGGCCGGCGTCGAATCGTTCCAGCGGCCGTTCCGGTGCGGTTCCTGGCTCGTCTGCTGCCAGAAACTGCCAGGCACCTACCAGCGACACGGCGGCAACAAGGGCCAGGGACCAGGGAGACAGGACGCGAAGCATGGCAAGTCGAACGAAGCGGCAGTCCGACCTGTAGGCAGGTGCTTTAGTCGACGAGCGCCTCCAGAGAATGCCTGTTCCGATGCTGCTGCGCCGTCCGGTTTCGGGCCGGGAATAGAACGGGGCGCTACAGGGACTACTTGTCCAGGAGTAGTCCCATGTCGGAGCTCGAATACACCGTGGTCGGCGTCGTCGACGGCCAACATTCCGTTCGCATCCATGACGTCGTCCGCGCGTACGACCCGGCTCATGCCCACCTGAAGGTGGTCGCAGGGCTCGAGGGGCGGTGCGCCAAGACCAGCCCGGGTACACAGGGACTGCTGGCTGCTGCGGTCTTCTCAGGTCGCTGCCCCTGTGCCCACCGGGGCGTCGTCAATGGCCCCTGGGCCGAGGACCGCACGGGCATTCCGGTTGCCAGCGAGGATGAACTGCGTCCTTACACGGTCGTTGCCATCGACCCCGCGACCCGGATGCTGACCGTCGAAGCCGGCTTCTGGGCCTCGGCGGCCAATGCCGAGCGGGACCCGATGTTCGATTTCTACCTGGTGGCCAGCGTGCTGGAAGGCATGCACTCCCCGACGCTTTGGCGGGACAGCGTGCTTCGACGACCGCGTACGACGCGCAACGAGCGCATCATGGCTCTGCTGCGCTACTCGCCGGCCTACGCCGCCTACTTCGCAAGCCGCTCCCCCATCGACCAGCCAGCCTGAGCCGAGCCACCGTTTCGTTGGCGGTCAGCGGGACAAACGAGTCCACCAGTCACGCAGCGTGTCCACGAACGCGACATGCGCGCGAGTGCCGAACAGTGAGGAGGGCGCTCGGCCCCGGGTGACCGCGCGGTGCAGCATGAGCGCAAAGAGTCCCGCAAAGATGAGAGCGTTCTGCCAGCTGCGCAGGTTCCACTGCCCGGACCAGGCCAGTGTGAGCGTCTCGGAAAAAGGCCCCAGGTAGTGTACGGGCCAGATGTCGTCGGGCCGTGGGCCGCCGGAGCCCACCAGGTCGCACAGCAGATGCAGGTGCACGCAGGCAAACGCCGCCCAGAACGTCTTGGCCCGTGCGCTTCCCGCACACAGCGCCGCCACGACGGACAGCAGGACTGCTCCCGGCAGGCCGTGCAACAACACATGGTGATAGCGGGCGTACCAACCTGGCGACGTGCCGGTCGCCCAGGACATCGCCACATCGGCCACGGCGCCGAGTCCGTCCAGGTCGGGTGCGAGCCCGACCCAGACCACAGCTGCCTGTGCACGCGGCGGTAAACGCAAGGACTCGGACAGGGTCCAGGAGGCGAGAAAGTGGCTAACGGGGTTCATGGCGTGTGTAGCGCGGGCCGCGGGAAGCCCATGCTGCGACGTGCCCCTGTGCCAGTCATAGACGACATTTCGGGCCTAAAACGACAAAAGTGTCGTCTATAGCTTGCACGCCGGGCTTGCCTTGGTCCGGAGGGCGGGTCGCTACACCCTATCAGACCCTTCCCTGAACTCTTCAAAGGCAAACACCATGAAATACAACCTGCACGTCGCCGCTCACACCGAACTGGGCCTGTTCGAGGGCAACCTCAACGGCGAACCGACGGAGAGCGTGCAAGACCTGGAGACCGTGCGTGACCGGATGCAGGCTTCCGAGCTGAACTACATGGTGCTGGCGTCTCAAGGCCCAGACGGTGGCAGCGTCGAGACGCTGCTGCCCGGCGCTGTGCTGGCGAACGCCGTTCTGGTGTTCTCCATCCGCGCGGCCGAGTAACGCCAAGGCGGACCTCCCGTCCGCTTTTCATTCCGACCGAACCCGTTGATGTCCTTGCAGGCATCGACGGGTTTTCTTCGTTCAGCTTTTGAGAATGAGATACGGTTCGGTCCCGCGGGCGAAGACGACCGCCTTCTGGTGTTGGCCGAAACTGAAGACTTCCAGCCGGGTATCCGGCACGTCGAGATGCTGAGCCTGGGCGGCAAACGTGGACTGGAACGCGATGGTGGTGCAGCCGTCCACGGGCCTCGATTCGCATTCATGCCCGTAGGCCGGGCCCGCCTTGGCGGTGAACCTCACGGAAGGGCGTGCGAGGTCGGCACCGAATACAAGCGTGCCCACCATCCGCGTGCCGGGCGGCAGGTCCATCAACTGCAGCGGGGCGTCGGCTTCTTGCGCCGCTCCCTGTTGAAGGTGCAACACGAGGAGGAGGGCAGCAAGAAGAGCCGTCGCGGCGAGACCGAGCAGCTGCAGGTGGCGAGGCAAGCGACGAAGGGAGGAGAGAACGGGCATCGGGCGAGAACGCTGAGGGTGTGCGTCTGCATAGCCAAATGCGTTTAGCGGCTTGCGGTCACCCGAAATAAAGACACCTCGCAAATTGCTTGCGAGGTGTCATTAAATCAGGCGAGAAGCTTCACGAAGTGTGAATATGTCCTGTGTTTCAGCAGTCGCAACGACTCAGCGGCGGGAGCCAGTGAGCAGTTGGTCGAGGGTCCTAAAGGTCTCGCGGAGTCCATGGAAGTAGGCTTGGGGGCCTCGGCAGAAGCCGACCATGAAAGCCGAGAGACATTCGTTGAGCTTCAAGGCAATCTCCTTGTTGAGTTAGCGCTGGAAGGGCTTGTGCATGGCGTGAATCACCACGATGCGCAACAAACCGACGACGTCCACGAGGAGCATCGCACGCTCGAGAAAGCGCAGCATCTCCATGCAAACAGGGTCTCCCCCGTTGGCTTCGAGAAGATGCACGAACTGTCCGAGTCCGTACGACAGGGCAGCGATGGCGATGAAAATCATCGCGCAGCTGACCAGCTCTCCAATCGTTTCAAGTCCTTCCAGAAACGAGTTCTTTCGGTTTTTCATAGTCTTGGTCTCCTATTCGAGTTTTAGTGTGGAGTGACGTTCCGCTCAGAGCTGTTTCGTGGCGCGCTGGCCTCGAAGACAGCAACTGGGAGGGTTGCGTCCCCGAGGTCCTTCGCGAAATTGCGAATGCCTCAAGACGTGTAGAGAAGTCGTTCATGCAAGCACCGTGCACCGGCTACGGTTAAAAACCGGGGGCTATACGGCTGCATGAATTCTGCTCACCTGCTCCGTTTGCGCTGCTCGGTTGTCGTTCTTGCCCTCAGCGGCATGGCGTTGACTGCATGCGACCGTCTTTCCTCGCGCCAGACCCAGCCACGCCCCGCTGCTCCGGCTGCTTCCGAGCCCCGGACGGTCGAAGGCGTTCCCCTGCCGGCCGTGACCGTCGAGGGCGTCACCCTACCCGCGGAAGATTCACGTCGGCTGGCACCGCCGACCTCGGGTGCGCCCGGCTCGGCTGCGCCTGAGCTGTCTCCGCAGGCTTTGCAGCAGGCGCGTGAGCAATTCGCACGCGAACAAGCTACGCAGCAACGTGCGAAGCTCCAGGTTGACATGCCGGTGCCCAAGGGCCCGCATCGCGGCGTCATCGGCAACACCGACAAGCCCGTCTCCCAGCCTTGACAACAAAAAGGGTCTGCAACCGAAGTTGCAGACCCTTTGAAATTGGTCGAGGTGACCTGCTTCAGAGCGGCGTGAGCCGGTGCATGACGCCGGCGTATTGCAGCGCCAGCAGGAACGCATTGTCGACGCCCTCCTTTTCACCCTGGACGTAACGAACGCCCGGTTGGCCGAGCTCGTAGATGTCGCCAGTCTCTTCCTGTCGAGTGCTGCGGTAGACGCGCTTGCCCTTCGAGTACACCGCATGGTGCTCGAGGTCTTCGTCGTCGTGCAGCACTTCCACAAGCAGGTGCTCGTGATTGGAGAAGGGCGTGGCGGTGAAGTCCAGTTCCGTCATCACCGGCGGCCGGCGGTTGCGTTCGGCACGGTAGACCAAGCCGCCGCAGCCGTCAGGAGGGCTGAGGTCGAGTGATTCTGTCCGAAAGCTGTAGGAGGGGTCGGCCGCTTCGGCCATCAGGATGACGCGATGAACGTCCAGGATGGCGGGAAGCGTGCCGAAGACGCGCACCAGCGTGCGGTGATGTCGAGACATGGGAGTTCTTTCAAGAGTTGCCTGTCTCGTGTAGGGAATGCAACGTCCGATGCTTAAATGGTAAGTATTCTGACCAGAATGCCAGCTACTTGCGTAAAATGCTGAGCATGCCCGCCCATGCCGCACCTTCCAACTTGCTCGAACGACAGCTCCTGCTGCAGTTGGGTGACCGGCTGACCGCGGCGCGCAAGCAGCGCGGCCTGTCGGGGGTGGCGGTGGCCGCGGAAGTCGGCATTGCTCGCAATACGCTTCGTGCTGCAGAAACCGGAGACCCGTCGGTCACGATGGGCACCTACCTGCGCATCTTGTCCCTGTACGGCATGGCTGCCGACCTGGCGCTGGTCGCGTCGCGAGTCGTCGGTCAGCGCACGGCGTAGCCCTGCCGTAGCGTGCGCGCCGCCATGGAAAAAGCCTCGGCTCAACACCGAGGCTTTTGTCGTTCAGAGGGGCTTGCGCCCCGTCTCGCTTACCAGTTGCCGAAGGCAGCCGTCGGCACCGTGTAGGTCGTGCCGGTGTAGCGCGCCACTCCGCCGGTGATGCGCACATCGTCGATGGAGCCGTTCAGCTGGTAGAGAGGGCTGTGGAACAGCCAGTGCGAGCCAATGGTGATGCCCGTGCTGAACATCGTCACCGCGGCCGTCGTGCTGCCGGTGGCGCGGACGCCATCGACGTACACGTAGGTGGTGCCTGCGCTGCGAACCAACGCCATGTGGTGCCACGTGCCGGTGGTAATCGGCGTGGCCAAGGTGTAAGTCTGTCCCGCCCACGTCAGGGTGGTCGAGTTTGCCAGGTTCCACTGCCACTGCATGTCGGATGCGCCGTACTGACCAATCAGACCCGCATTGAAGGCATTTGGCTTGACCCACATCTCGATGGTCCAGTTCGCATTCGTCAGCGGGTAGATGTTGCTCGCCGTCAGGTAGGCGTTGGTGCCATTGAGGTCCGCAGCCTGACCGAACTTGCCAGTGCTGTAGGTGACGTTCGGAGCAGCGGTGGTCTGGATGCCCTTGACGTCCGTTGCGTTGCCATCCAAGTGCAACAGCGCGTTCACGCTCGCGAAGCTGGTGTCCTGAGCGCCCGTGGCCGTACCAGTCAGGCTGACTGTCGCCGTTGCCGGCGCACCGCCGGTCGTCACTGTCAGCGTGCCCGTGCGGGTGCCCGATGCGGTCGCGATGTACTTGACCGTGAACGTGCAGGTACCGCCTGGCGCAATGATGGCCGCGCAGGAGCTGGTCACACTGTAGTCCGTCGCGCCAGCGGTCACGGCTGCTGACATGTTGGACACCGGCAGTGCGCCGTTGTTGGTCGCAGTCACCGTCTGCGTGACGCTGCCAGTGCGTACTTCCATTGCACCGAAGTTCAGGGAAGACGCGGACATCGCCACGGCCGGCCGCGGTTCGAACGCGGCGGTGTAGCGGGCGGTGCCGCTCGTGATGCGCACGTTGTCAACGTAACCGGGCATGTGCCACATGACGGTGTTGTCGCCAATGCCTGAACCAATGCGCAGTTCCTGCGTATTTGGGCCGGTCGGGCGCGCGATGGTGATAGCGGACGAGGCGGTAGCTGCGCTAACGCCATTCACCCACAGCGTGAAGTTGGAGCCCGAGCGGGTGACCGCCAGGTGCGTCCACTGGTTCAGCGGTACCGCGTTGGCCGCCGATGTGAGCAGCGCGGTGGTACCGTTGGCGCCATAGAACACGGCTGTCTGGCTGGTGGTGAGGCCAAGCATCCACCCGTTCTTGTAGCCCTGGTACCACTGCAGTGTGCCCGCTACCAGTTGCCAACCGCTGGCGGCCGCCGTTGGGTAAACCCATGCTTCGGCGGTAAAGTTGTTGGTGCCGAAGTCAAACTTGCCTGGGTTGGCGGCACCCAGGTAGTCAGCCGTGGCCGGCAACGACAGGCTGGAAGCGCCCGCCTTGTACTGGGCGGTCGACGTCACGGCACTGCCGTAACGGGTGTAGACCGCGCCGGCGGCATCGGTGAACGTCGTGCCGTTGTTGCTGCCTTCGAACGCGCTGTTCAGGACGTCGCCTGCTGTGCCGGTGTTCGTCAGCGGGATGTTGAGCGATGCCTTGTTGGCGTTTGACGCGACGGTCAGCGTGCCCGTGAAGAGCCCAACCGCGCCCGCGATGCTGGCGACGGTGACCGTGCAGCTGGCGCCGACGGCCAGGGTGGAGCCGCAGTTGTTGGTCTGCGAGAACACGCCCGTGCCGCTGCTGATGCTGATGCCGGAAATCGTCACGGCCGTCGTGCCGTAGTTGGTCAGCGTCAGCGCCTTGTTGGGCAGGGCGGCGCCCACCACGGCAGTGCCGGTGTCAAGGGTTGCCGACGAGGGAACCAGGATGCTGCCGGACATAGCCAGCGGAGCCGCTGGCACCGGGATGGAAGTGGCGGTGCCGTAGCGAGACACCGTGCTCACGCGCAGGTCATCGATGTAGCCGACCCAGCCCTGGCCGATTTCGAGCAAGTTGACCGTGCCGTTGGCCGAGTAGGCCGAAGCCATGTCGGACGTGGCTTGCAGCGTGCCATCGACGTACTCACGCAGGACGTTGCCCGTGCGGGTGAGCACGACGTGGTGCCACGAGGTCATCGCCGCGCCCGTCATCTGCGCCACGATGGAGGCCGAGTCCCACGTGCACCAGCCCGCACCCCCGGCAATCACGCCGCAGTGAGACAAGACCACGCCGTTGTAGCCTTCGACGAAGTTTTGGTACTTCGTGGCGACCCACCAGCCATCGGTGCCGATGACGCGACCCGAGCCGCTGGTGCGCTTGGCCCAGAATTCGACGGTGAAGTTGCTGGTGGCCAGCAAGGAGGTGCTTGTGGCCTGCAGGTACTTGCCGCCGGCGAAGTACATGGAGGTTCCACCGAACTTGCTGTCAGTACTACTGATGCTGGGCGCCGTGCCGGTGCCGACCATGTTGAAGCTGAGGACGCCCTTGTTATCGTAGATGGCGTCCGTGCCGCTCGGGCCGTCACCGCGCATCAGCGTGACGACGTTGCCCCAGTACGGGTCCGTGCCAGTGGAGGTCAACGCGTTGCCGACAGTCGCCAGCGTGCTCGGGCCACCCGGTGCGCCGTGGTTCACGGTCACCGTACCGGTAAGGTAGCCCGTGGTGGTCGGAGCAAACGTGACACCAAAGGTGCAAGTGCCGCCCGCAGGAACACTCACGCTCGTGCAGGTGTTGGCCGTGATGCCGAAGTGGGTCGACGGGGTGAGCGTGCCCACCACCATCGGATGATTGCCCGTGTTCTTGACCGTGACGGTCTGCCCCGCCGAGGTCGCGCCTTGAGCCGTGTCGGGCAGCGACAGAGTCGTAGGGGACAGGGTTGTGGCAGGCATCGGCAGCGTGAAGTTGCCGGTGTAGAGCGCGGAGCCCTTGACGACGCGGAAGTCGTCGATGCTGCCGCCCAGCGGGTAAGCACCGTTGTAGTTGCTGCCAATCCACAGACGATTTGATGCGCCGTAGTTGTTGCTATCGGCAACGGAGCCTTGGCTCTGACCGTTGATGTACAGAGTGGTGCTTGCGCTACGGCGAACCAGCGCGATATGCGTCCAGACGTTCAAGTCCACAGCTGTAGGCGAGGTCAGCGCGAGCGTCTGGCCAATGTAGAGAAGTAGATTGCCCGATGCCGAGATGCCCACGTAGGGCTGAACGCTCGAAGTACCCGTGCGTTGTTCGAAGAGGACACCCGCGCGCGAAGTCAGGTTGACCCAACTTTCGATAGTGAAATCGCCGGTGCCGTATCCGAACGACGAGTGGGGGCTCGCGACGGTCATATAGCCGCTGGACATCAGGGCGCTGGACATCCCATTACGAGAGGTCAGGGTGTTCTTCGTGATGGTTCCCGAAACCGTGAGCGGCACGTTCGCATCACTGGTATCTGTGGTGACGCTGGCTCCTTCGAAGTTCAGGTACAGGCCACTGCTATTGCTGACCGTAGCGGTCACGGGCAGCGCGAAGTTCGTGGCCGTTCCCAGCGAAGACGGATTCAGCACTTCACCGTTGGCCGTCGTGAAGGCCAGCGTGAAGCCGCTGGAGTAGGTGCCCGGGATGTTCTGCACCTGGACAGTCACGTCGCAGGACTTGCCGGCGGGGATGACCATGTTGGAGGCAGACGTGCAGGTCGCGCCGGTGTTGCCGACGGTGGCAGCCACGGCGGTTACCGAGAAGGGCGAGCCCGAACCGGTCGACGACATGCCGTTGACCGTCAGCGCTGCACGCGAGGTCGACGAGTTGATGATGCGGAAGCTCTTGGTCGTGGCCGTCGTCACCGAGCCAAAGGCCAGGCTCGTGATGGCGACGTTGCTCGTGTCGGAGACGGACACCGTGATGGGCGCCGTCATGGTGAAGGTGGCGGTCGCGAGTTGGACCGAACCTGCCATCACGGCCAAGGTGTAGCTGCCGGCCGCCGGCAGTGCCACGGTGTCGAACGAGGCGGATACGGTCCGCGTCGCACCGTCATAGGTGGCGCTGCTGCTCGTGGCCTTCACTGTAGAACCGGTGCGCAGCTGAACCGACGTGGCATCGGTCAAGGCGTAGCCTGCCGGCGCGACGACCGAGACCGTGCTGGCACTGGTGCCCGTGGTGGAGGCGATGAGCGTGCCTGTGGCCGTGACGCTCGATGAGGTACCGCCAGACAGGGTTACCGACTTGGTCCCGGCGTTGGTAACCACCGACATCGTGCCGGCATCGTTGCTGCCGGCGAGGGTGGGGGTGTACATCACGTTGACGGTGCAGCCCTGCGCCGGCACTGCACTGTTCAGGCCGCAGTCAACCAGGGCCGCCGTGTACGCACCGGTGGTTGTCACTGACGAAATCAGCAGGTCTGCAGAACCCGTGCTCTGGACCAGCACGCCCTTTGCGGCGCTGCTGCCGCCTGCGAGAGCGGAGAACGTGCTCAGGGTGCTGGTGCTCAGCGTGAAGGACGCCACCAGTGCGGAGCCCGTCAGGCTCAGGGTGTGCGGCGTGTTGGACGCGGAGCTGTTCACCGTCAACGTGGCGTCGCTCAAGGTTTCGGAGCCGGACGGGGCGTAGGTCACGCTCAGGTAGCAAGCGCTGCCGCCGGGCACGCTCACGGGCGAGCCTGCAGTTCCGCAGGAGTTGCTGGTGATGCTGAGCGCCGCGCTGCCGGCAACCGAACCCGACACGTTCGTCAGCGCCTTGCCGCCGGTGGCGCTGAACATGAAGGTGCGCGTGACCGGAGTGCCGACGACGACCGTGCCGAAATCAGTCGAGGAGCCCGACGTGACGGTCAGCGTGCCGGTGTTCTCCACCACGGTTCCCGACAGGGACACGGTGGTGCCACCGCTGATGTTGCTGTGGAACTTCAGCGAGCCGTAGAACGAGCCGGCCGACGCCGTCGGCTTGAATTCGACGGTGGTGTCGCAGTACGCACCCGGAGCCAACACGGCGTCGCAGGTGGTTGCGGCGGTGGCAGGGAATGCAAAGGAAGCGTCACCCGTCAGAGTGGGGGCGCCGGTGAAAGTCAGGTTGGCCAGTCCGGCGTTGGTCAGGCGCACCGTGCGCGCTGTGGTGGAGCCGGTGTCTTGCGAGCCATAGCTGAGGCTGGTGGCCGAGAGGCTGGCGACCGGCAGCCCTTGCGAGGTGCCCGTGAGCGCCAAAGACGCAGCTTTGCCGTCCAGGGTCAGGTTGACTGTTTGCGACAGGTTGCCGACCGCGAGGGGGGTGTAGTTGAAATCCAGGGTGCAGGACGCACCGGCGTTGAGCGAGCTGCCGCAGGTGGATGCGCTGTCGAGCGACACAGGGGCGGTGAGCGACTGCATCGCCAGCGTGGCGTTCGCGTTTCCGCTGTTGGTCAAGGTCAGGCGCGCGGTGCCTGTGTCGCCCACCATCACCGTGCCGAAGGTCAGCGAAGGGCTGCTCAACACCACGTTGGAACCCAAGCCCATGCCCTCGAGGGTCACGGCGACGTTCGACGCGCCGCTGGAGGCCACCATCTGTCCGGTCATGGCGCCGCCGCCCGTCGGCTTGAAGTCGATGCTGACGTCGCAGCTGGCGTTCACGGCCAAGGAGGCAGGACAGTTGTGGCGCGACGAGAACGCGGCGGAGCCCGTCGTCCACAGCGTTACCGGCCCAGCGGCGGAGCCGGTGTTGGTCAGCGTGATGGTCTTGGTGGCCGTCGCGCCGGCTGCAGTGCCCGCAAAGACCAGTTGTGCTGAGCTGGACGACAGTGAAACGCCATTCGAGGCGCCGGGGTTGCCGGGCGGCAGCGTTGGGACCGTCGGGGTGGTGACGGTCGAGCCGCCGGGCTGGACGGCCAGGGTCGGCACAGCCACGCGTTGCTCGTATTGAGCGGCCATCGCGGCCAGGGGCTGCAGGAAGGTTGACAGGGCCAGCAAGGCGCTGACCGACTTGCGAAATCGGGGATTCATTGGATGGGGTGGGCGAAATAGGGCTACTAGGCCGTATAGGCAACGCATTCTTATATGCGGGGGCCCAGGTTCTATACCAGGAAGGTTCAACTTCATCCTAAAGAGGCCCTCGCCATGCGCACCATCCACCTCGCTTTGCTCGCCTTGCTCTGTTTCCTCCTCACCGGTTGCGGCTCGCTGCCGTCGGACATCGGGCGAGAGCTGGCTTCGGTGCATCGCAACGCGCTTGCGCGTGAAGATGCCCAGTCTGCCAAGCTCGTTCAGGCCACCCGTGGTGTCGTGTCCCTGCGCACGCCCAGCCTGTCGAACATGCCTAAAACGCTCGCGGCTCTCCAGTCCGCTTGCACCCAGGGCCAGTTCGTCGAAGTCATCGCCTACGCCGGAGCTGCTCCCCAGGCAGCCTCGCTCAAAGGCTCGTGTGTTCCGGTCTACCTCTCCGACAACCCCGACGTCGGTCGCGGGGAAGCCGTGCTCATGCTCGACTCGAACCGTCTGGTCGTCCAAGGCGAACTCGCCAGTCAGAACCTGAACAAGGTTCGCCAGGAATACGCCTTCCGCAACTACGTCAAGTCGTCCGCGGTTCGCTTCAACTGAACGACTCGTTCTGCGCCTGCTCTTTAGTTAGAGCGGGCGCTTTCTTTTGGCTGCAGCACTGATGCTATAATGGGCTCCCCTTAACGTTTTCTTGTTGGAGGTTGTCTATGTCGTCGCTAAACGCAGTCTAAACCCTGACTCTGGTACGCAAGGTACCGTCAGAATCAGCCCCAAGTGGAAGCGCACCGCTGCGCTGTACGTCCACTTCTCCCAGCCCTGGTCGCATCTGTGCGACTACTCCACCCAGGCCGAAGAGGACATGTTCCTCTACGAGTCCCGCGGCATCCCCATCCCTCAGCGCGAACAGCGCAACGGCTTCCAGCTCGGCAAGCAGTGGATGGACATCAACGTGGCCATGTGGAAAGAGGGCATCGCCGAGGGAACCTCGCTGCGTCGGGAGTTCTACGAAGACCCGAACTACCCACACTGGTGGCTCGACAAGGTGTTGCGCGAGTAGCGCGACCGGTCGCTGCTGCTAAACCGCCCGCAGCCGCTATACGTCGTCAGAACCCTTCTAGGAGAACCCTGTGGACCTGATGAAAGACCTGCTGTGGGTATACCCGGCACTGGGCATGACCGTTTTCACGCTGCTGACGGCGGTCGTTGCCTGGACACTGCGCCTGGGCTCGAGCATGCCGTTTCCGATGGCATGCCACGCGATGTGCTTCATGCTCAACCCGAAGGACGACAAGCTCTACCAGCGCCCGTCCGTTCTGGCCGTGCTGGGCTTCCTGCTCGCCGGCGCCATCCCGGTGGTGTGCGCCTTGATGGCCCTGCTGCACCTGGCGGCTATGGCGCTGCTGGTGACCGAGTACCTCCGCCAAGCCCGCAAGAAGCGTCAGGCCGCTGCTTGACGGGCCTCACTGCCTGCTAATTTTTGAGCCCCGTTCGCTTCGGCGAGCGGGGCTTCCTTCATTCGAAGCGTTGAATGACTTTGGAACCCCAGATTTGTGCCGATAATCCCGGCCTATGGACCGCCTACTGGTTATCCTCACAGGCAGCCTCGCGTTGGTGCTGACGTACCGCTGCGTGCGTTACTGGCTGTGGTTCGAGCGGGAGACGGCGGAGGGCGCCCGGTACTACGCGAAGCTGCGCAACTGGAGCGTGCGAACCTCGGACCTGGACGACACCCGTCGCGTGCTGGTCGAGCTTCGGCGGGGTGTGACCGTGGCCACGGTTGTCGCGTGGGCTGCCTTCGTGGCCGCCTTGGCCTAGCAGGGCAAGGCCGTCACGCCGCGACTGGCTCACTCATTGCCGCATTGCTGCTGGACGCTCCCGCGCCGGGATGCAGCCAGAACGCCAGCTCCGGGTAGACCGGCACCGGTCGGTGCGGATTCGCGCGCAGGCAGGTCCAGCCTGCCGCCTGCAGTCCGTGGATGCCCATGAAGGTGCTCGCTTTCAGACTCAGCAACACGTTCTCCGAGTCCCCGGAGTAGGAGCCCTCGGGAAAGAGCCACTGCTCAGGCAGGCCCATCGCCACCGCGGCGGCGTACTGCCAAGCGGTCGCTTCGTTCTCGTCGGCCTGCAGGATGGCGCGGCACAGGGGGTCCTCCGGATAGCGCGTCAGGCCGTCGCCGTGCTCTGCCAGGTACGCATGCATGGCGTCGTTGGCGCGCTTGAGCGTGCCGTGGGCCAGTTGCCGGAACGGCGCCGGAATCACAGCCATGTGCGCTGCCTCGTGCAGCACGTCGCCCGGAAACACCTGGGCGAGGTCCGCCACCAGCCGACCTTCGACGATGCGCACCTGCGGCAGGAAGCCCTTGGCGGCCTCGCCATCGCGGCAGTCCTCGACTTCGATGCCGATGCCACGCAGGAACCGCGCGACCTGCTGGCTCCAATGCTGGCGCTCCAGCGTGGTCGCGTTAGGGGCGGAAGGCTTGGTGGCAGTGGGCATGCCGTCATTTTACGAGAACTGGCTGTCGCGCTCAAGCCTTTGCCTAAAATCTCGGTCGACTTTAGGCTGAAGCTGCGGGGGCCTGCTATACTGGTGACAGGTCACCTTGCACCCATCCGTCCGCCCTGCATCGCAGGTGCCCCCTCGGGGCAGGAGAAGCACAGGCACCGGCTTGAACGCCGGCGACAACCCTCTCGTGAATCGACCTTGAAGGCAAAGTAGCCCGACAGGACGCCGAAACGACAACGCGGACATCACGTCTTCAACGAAGACTCTCGGCGTCCGCACGGGCGCTTTTCTTTTTGGAAGATGACGATGAGCAATCAAGACAAGGCCGTCACGGCCCTCGTTCGTTCGATGAAGAAGGCCCTCGCGGGTCAGCATGGCATCGACGTTCCCCACAGCGCACTGCGCGCAAGCTACCTCCAGGCCCAAGGCGAGAACCCGCATGCGTTCGCTGGCAAGGCCGGCGGCACGCGCGAGGCTGAACTGCAGGCCGAAGTGGCGCGGCTGACTGCCCTGGTGCAGAAGGCGCCGAACTTCTTCGCACCGCAGTACGACTTCGATGGCGAGAAGGAGACGTGGCTGCGCGCCGCGGGCTTCCTCGACCAGCCGAAGGCCGAAGTGCAACGCAGCGGTCGCACGCTCTACCTCGCCTACGATGAAGACGGTTGCACGTCGCTGATGGCGCTGGATGCGGAAGGCAACTACGTGCTGCCCGACGACTTCCAGTTCGCCGAAGGCAGTGTGGTCACGAGCCAGCATGCCGAGGTGCCGAGCGTTCGCCGCTACGGGCTGCCGGAGTACCTGGCCAACCCGGGCAACTTCTACAAGGCATTCGGGCTGGGCCTCAGCCAAGGCTACACCGCCGGTCATGACGACCTGGGCGACGACAGCGGTGACTCCTGCGTGGTCGAGCTGTCGATGTCCGACGCACAGTGGGAGCGGGTGCTGCTGGCTGTTCTTTACGGCGACACGTCCTTCAAGGACGACGTCTCCGAGTGGGTCGGCCTGCACTACCGGCACAACTTCGACGCGATGAACGTCGCTGACCAGTTGGACTGGGTCGAGCGCTACCTCGAAAGCCTGGCCGACGAGGCCTCGCCGAACGCACTGCACTTCGAGTGGGTCTACCCGGACGAAGACGGCGACCACTGCGACGCGTCGGTCGACCTGACGACCGGTGTGGTGACTCTGCAGGGTACGGTACCCGCGGACATCTCGGACAGCAGCGTTCGCACGCGGCTGAACCACGAAGCCTGGGCCGAGCCGGTGGACGTCTACTTCCAGCGCAACGATGCTGGCGGTGTCTGGAAGCTGAAGAAGAAGGACCTGGCCGAGGTCAGGAAATTGATGGCCTGAACGCCACCCTCATTACCAAGCCGCCCTGCATCTTTGCCGGGCGGCTTCTCTTTGGGTGGCGCCTGAAGCGGTCGGTTTCCGCCGATAAGCAATGTGCTCTGTCAGGCAGCGTCGCGGTGCAGGCGCTGTACGGCTCGCAGTTGCTCGAGCGCGCGCTCGAACCAGTTGTAGCAGCGGTGCTGGGAAAAGAAGATGTCGTCCTCGGTGGCGTAGCGCTCCACCGGCACGCGCGCGGCGCAGGACTCCAGGCCCCAGAGGCACTCGCGCAGACCTCCGACCAGGGTCGGCGGCATCAGGATGCGGCGTTCACCGGCCTTCGGCTTCCACTTCGGGTCTGCGGTCAGGTGCAGCGTGACCACCGCCTTCACGGCTTCGATGGCGGCCTTTGCGCTCTCGCGCAGGCTGTCCGAGGTCCACAGGCTCTCCGGCGCCTTGCGCGACAGCGTGGCTCGCAGGCGTGCGGAGGCTTCACGCAGGGCGCGACGGTGCGACGGCGGCAGGGCGATGCCGGGATGGCGGGGAACTCGGAGGGTGGCGGACGTCATGACGTTTCCAGGGGGCCATTGAAAAACGGCGCTCAGGCGGCTTGAATGCTGCCATTATAGATTGCTTTGGGTATTTAAAGATAGCGCCAGTGCTGCTACAATATGACTTTAGATTTGAGAACAACATGCGCGAAATCGAACTGGTTCCCTTGGATGAGTCGCCCCGCTGGTATTTCAACTCCAGCATCGACCTGGAACACTGGTTGCCGGCCATCACCAACCATCCCGGCGACGGCCAGGACAACGACGGTGCTCTGGTGGCGGCGTTCCATGACCAGTTCAAGCCTTGCGAGAAGCACGGTCGCATGATGGCCGCTTCGCGTGAGATGTACCTGCTGCTGAAGGCTGGCCTGCCTCTGCTGCGCGCGGCCGCGGTCGAGAACGAAGACAAGGCGTTGCGTGAACAGTGCGACGAAGTGGCGCGCCGACTGGCCGAAATCGACGCGGCCCCGGGCACCGAAGGTCCGGACCGCGCAGCCTGGTGAGCCCAACATGAGTGCGTTTTCGACTTTGAACATCACCCGCGGCAAGGCCGTGCAGGTGCTGCTGGACAAGATTGCCGCTGGCCTCAGCGACGAAGAGCTGGCCGCTTTCCTGGACCGCGAACTCGAGCCGCGGCTCTACAACGTGCGCATCGTCTCGGACGATGAGCCTAACGACGACGAGGTGGTCTGATGCTGCAATCCCTGGTTCTTGAAGGCATGTTGGCTCAATCCGTCCGCCGGCCCTTCGGTGTCGACGAAGACGGAGGCTACTGCACCGCGCCGCATCTGGTGCGCCGCTGGCGCGAGGAAGCGGACTACGCCGAGGAGGCCAAGCGGTCCAACGAGGTGCTGCTGGCGTTTTCCAGCACGCGGTTCAAGGTGGGCGACGACGTCTTGCTCGAGGGCCGGTCGCGTGTGCGCATCACCGCCGTCCAGCCGGTGGGGTTCATCACGGTGCCGCGCAAATACGGCAACCTGGGCCGCCTGCTCCCCGCGGTGGTCTGCGACGTCGAGATTTACCAGTACCGCGGCGTTTCGCCCGGCAGCAGCGCCACCGGACAAACCAGCGTCGACCGGCTCAGCCCGCTGCGCTGAAGGACTTGCCAGCCGCGGGAGCGGTCGGGCACACGGTCAGGCGATGCGGCGCAGCTTCCAGGCCAGCTCGGGCAGACCCGAGCCCACGGACGCTTCCGCCTGAGCCAGCCAAGCCGACAGGCGCTCTGACAGCTGCTGACGGGTGCAGGTGCGGTCCGACCACAGGGCCTGCAGTTCTTGCCAGTTCTGATGCAGCTTGGCCAGGCCGACATGGCCGCTTCCAGCGGAGGCGGTCGTACCGTCGATGAACGCACGGCTCAGCGCCTTGCGCTCCCGGCGCGACTGCGCCACGCGGGCGACAGCGTCGTTCCAGACTCGTTGGTACCAGGAGCTCACTTGCAGGCGGTGCTGCGCAATGCTGTCGAGCAGCCGGCTGAGGTCCGGTTCAGGCAGTGCGGTCAGCTTGGGCCGACGTTGTGCCTTTCGCACGGTGGCCAGGCCGAGGGCCTGCAGCACACGGATGGCGCCCCAGCCGATGTCCACTTCCCAGGAGCGGTAGGACAGCTTGGCCGACGTCGGGTGAGCATGGTGGTTGTTGTGCAGCTCCTCACCGCCAATCCACAGGCCCCAGGGCAGCAGGTTGCGGCTGGCGTCCGCACTGTTGAAGTTGCGATAGCCTTTGGCGTGAGCCACGCCGTTGATGACGCCTGCGGCCCAGAACGGAATCCAGGCGACCTGGATGGCGGCGAGCAGCAGGCCCTGGGTCGGGCCCAGCAGCAGCACATCCAGCAGCGTCAGCAAGACCGGGCCCCAGACGCCGTGCGGCGTGTACACCTTGCGCTCCATCCAGTCGAACTTCACGCCTTTGGCGTAACGCGCGACGTTGTCAGGATTGCGGGCCTCCCGGTGGTAAAGCCAGACACCTGCAAACAACACCTTCTTCAGTCCATGGACCTGCGGGCTGTGGGGGTCAAGCGGCGTTTCACAGTGCGCGTGGTGCTTGCGGTGCACGGCCACCCACTGGGGCGTCGACATGCCGGTCGCCAGCCACAGCCAGAACCGCATCACGTGCTCGAGCGCCGGGTGCACGTCCAGCGCGCGGTGTGCTTGGCAGCGGTGGAGGTAGATGGTGACGCAGAAAATGGTGGTCTGCACGAGAACCAGCGTCAGCAGGAGCCAGGCGCCCCAGGAGAGGTGAAGCAGCGAAAACACGGGATGGTCGAGATGCGGGTGAGGGTGTGACGTGTAGCGGAAAAGCTTTAGTCTCGGACTTCGGCCGTCAGGGCCACTGCTCTTCGGGCCACTGCAGCTCCTCCAGGAGCTGGCGCAGCGCGTCGACCGAGGACACGCGGTACATCGCGCACCAGAACACCTTTGCAGGCAGCTGTTTGAGGGAATGCACCTCAACGGCGCGTTCGCCGAACTGGCTGGCCGTGATGTCCACCATGAACCCTTCGCATTCGACGAAGCAGTGCCCTCCGCAGTCTTCGGTGTCGAGCACCGCGATGCGTGCCGTCAGCCCCTCCTGGACGAGCAGCGTCAGCAGGTGGGACGAGGCGATGGCGCACATCCCCGTCAGGCACTTCGGAAACGAGCGAGTGTGGCGTTGCCGAACCGCCCATCGCCTTGCCGCCCGTGCCACGCGCGCAATGCGGACGTGAACAAGGGCACAGGTGGAGGCAGGAGCAGGGGAGGGGGAGCTGAGGGGGCCGGGCACCTCTTTTGTAGCGGCCGAGGTTTAGTGCTCGTGGCTACACGAGGCAGGACAACTCAACACCAAGAGACTCACATGCAAATCGCCTACATCACGAGCATCGAGCTCCGTGTCGACCGCAACCGCCACACCGTGGCTCAAGCCGAGTTCGGCCAGTCGCTCGAGAAAATGGAGCGCAGCTCCATCGAGAACAACTTCCAGACGGCGCTGGCCGAAACCGTCGAGGACTGCGGCAAGCTTCTGGCGGAGCAAATTCGTCAGCTGTACGCTTCCGTGCTCCGGCGTCTGAACCTGGACCCGAAGGACCTGGTCTTCGAAGTCGGCTACTCCGATGTCAAGGACGGCCTGTTCTGGTCGCGCGGCATGCTGTCGGGCAACCGTTTCCGCGTCAGCGATGGCGCCGCCGTGCGCTGAAAGGACTGCCCATGACCCGCTTCCTGAACGAATCCCCCTTCGAACACCGCAGCCGCTACGGCAGTGAATTCACCGGCGCCCGCTGCGACTTTCGCGACGGCGTGAAAGTGGTTCGCCCTCGGCATCTGTCGGACGTGCAGTTCGCCTCTGACGTGGCGGAATTCGCCGCCTGGCACAGCGCCAACATCTGGGAGCAGCTCAACGGCTTCCAGGGCTACGACTGCATCGACTTCACCATCGAGCTTGAAGCCGAGTGACCCCATGAGCCTGCACACCTACCCGGAAAGCCCCTTCAACGTCGGCGACCTGGTCATGTACCGCAACCGCTGCCAGACGACGTCTGGGGGCATGCGTGTCGAGGAAGTCGACATCTCGATGTTCGACGTCCGACTCAAGGTCGATGGCAAGTGGTGGACACCGGCCAGCTTCATGCTGCTCGCCCAGTGGCGCGCGCAGATGGCTGCGGCCTTGCACTGAACAACAACATAGGAGCCTGATGAGCGATATTTCCCTGGACCCCGAGTTTCCCGCTGTCCCTTCCGTGCCCTATGCGGTGCGTGAAGCGGAGTCGGAGCATGTCTGCGGCTACGCCGTGAAGCACCCCACGTCGGGCGACATCGTCTCGAACCGTTCTTTCAAGGACGGCTACTGCGAGCAGCCGCTCACGATGCTTCAAGCCGAAGCTGACGCACTCGCTGCGCAAATGTCGGTCAAGACCGGCGTCGCGTGGGTGAGCGAGGTGGCACCGTGTCCCTGCCCCAACTGTGGGCGGGTCATCTGGGCCGACGACCTGGACTTCTGCTACCCGCAGAACCGTGAACGCACGCTGTGGCGCGCGGGTTGCAACGAGCATGACTTCGGCTGCGGCCACGAGCTCTACGCGACGACCTACGACGAGGTGATGAACCGCTGGAACGGCGTTTCGCCGTAGAAATGATTACGCCCCTTGAGAGCAATCTCAGGGGGCGTGTTTTTTGGTGCTGTGGTGTGGGTGGTTGGTGCGCCCGGTGGGATTCGAACCCACGCTCAAGGTTTTAGAGACCCCAGCTTTGGACCAACTAAGCTACGAGCGCATGAATGCAATTATAGAGCAGTCTGTGGGTTTAGGAAAGCACTTTAGATAGGCGACAGTCTCCGTGCCATCTGCTAAAATCAGGCTTCGAACAAGGAGAACAACAATGGGCTGCTGGGGCGCTGGCATCATGGAATCGGACACGGCACTGGACGCCGAGTGCATGTTCTACGACATCGCGGGCATGGACTCGGATGAAGAGGGGTCACCGGTGGACGGTGGCCGCGCGCGGATGGAAGCGGTGCTGACCGAGCTGGCAGCTGCCGCGGCGATGCCTGCGTTTGTGGGCGACCTGCCGCAGGTGCTCAAGCTTTTCGAGTCGATGCTCACCTATCCGACGGCGATGTCGGCGCCGTTCAAGGCCCGGCTGGAGGCCGCTGCGCAGCTGATTCGCAGCGGGCGGGCTGTCGCAGAAGACGAGCGGCTGACCTCCGTCGTGCCCTCCTACGACCGGGCCTGCAGCCATCAAGTGCTGGCCACGCTGCTGATGCGGCACGGCTGCGCGTTCACGGAAGAGCTGCGGCAGCAGATGCTGGACCAGTTGCTCAACTGCGATGAACACGCGATGGCGCTGGACGGCACGACTGGCCGCTTTTTCGAACACGACGAGCGCCACCGGGCGCGCTACCGCGAGCGCACTGCCGCGCTCAACGAACTTTGGCAGCAACTCTCCCGCTATGACATCCGTGGCGGTCAGCCGTGCGAGTTGAAGTCGCGCGGTCTGTTCGAAGTCCTTCAATCCGCCCCTCTGGAGAGTGCTCATGTCCACTAAGGGTCGCCCGCTGATTCCAAGCGCCGAACTGTACGACCTGTCGGACGACCGCTGGGCCGACTTCAAGCCCGAGTGCCCCATCTGCGGCGCTGAAGAGGGGCAGTCCTGCAGTGAGCCGGACCCCGATGACGACCGGCTCGGCGTCGAGCTGGGCGCCCACGTGCACCTGGCACGCATCGTCGGCAACTGACAGGCACGTAGCTGGATGAACAAAGCCCGCTTTGACAGCGGGCTTTGGCTTCAAGGACTTCCTGGCGTCAGGGGAGGGCAAACGCCGCAGACGGCACTGTGTACGTGCTGCCGCTGTAGCGCGCGGTTCCATTGCTGACGCGCAGTTCGTCGATGACACCCAGGAACGGCGCTTGTCCCCACGTCGGACCGGCGATGCCCACCGAGACCTTGTTTGTGGCGAACGTCGGCACGCCGCTGGAGGTGCTGGCTACCAGCGCTCCGTTCATGTACAGCCTCAGCTCTGTCCCCGAGCGCACCAGCGCGATGTGGTTCCAGGCGTTCAAGGTGGCTGACGTGGTGGCGTTGAGGTTCCAGCTCACCGCGTTCCAAGCGCCGACACCCGGCTTGCCGTTGTACAAGCCTACCGACCACGTGTTGTTGTTGTTCGGAATCAACTGACCAAACAGATACTCGTACGTGGCGACGCGAGTAGGGTAGAACCAGGCTTCTGCGGTAAAGGCGTTTGACCCCAGGGCCACGTTTTGGGTGGACACCGCGTAGGCGCTGCCGTTGAAGTTGGCGGCGCTGGTGCCAAACTGCTTGTTGGCAGTGGTGAGTGTCAGCCCAGTGTTGGTCCAATTGCTGCCGGTGACGGCGTCTCCGAGGGCTGTTGCCCCGTTGACGCCCTCGAAGTGCAGCAACGAGACCACCGAGGTGTCCGCAATGCCGGCGCCACTCAAGTTCGCAGTCGCCGGGGTGTTCTCTGCGCTAGACGCAACTGTCAACTTGGCGTTGGACAAGTTGCTGACCACATTGGGTGCATAGGACACCACAATCAAGCAGCTGCTGTTGGCCGCCAGCGATGACGAGCATGTCGTGCTCTTGATGTTCAAGTCCGCGCTTCCGGAGACGGCAGGGGACACACCGGTGAGCGCGACGGGGCCCGACGTAAAGGTGAATGTCTTCTCGTTTGAGGTGGTGACCGTCACCGCGCCGAAGTTCGAGTCCGTTTGGGCGGCGAGGGCTCCTGCTGCGAATGTTCGGACGCAAGTGGGGTAGTGGTAGTCTGTGTCGGCTGCGTAGGAGCCGCTCGAGACTGCAAGACGAACGACATGTGTGCCTGCGATGTAGGGCGTGCTCGTCCAGTAGTAGTCTGCCGCGGTAGCAGGCCACCCAGCACCGGCGATGTTTGCGGCCGTGCGAAGGGTTTCAAACTCGGCCTGGGTGGCCATCCGCCAGCCAGACTTTCCGTTGATGGACTGACTGCACAGCAGGGCGGCGTTGGCGTACGTGTGTCGGACCAGGGGCGAAGCCAGGTCCCATCCGTTCGTCGTGGCGGTTGTGTAGTTGGCGGCCGTGAGGCTGCCGGTAAGGTTCACACTCGCCGTGCTGCTCGTGAACGTGCCGTAGGCGCTCACCGTATCGCTGAGCGCAGCGGACGTGGCAGCGGTCCAAACGACGCTAAAGCCGCAGCTGGCTCCTGCCTGCACTGTGACGGGTGCTGCTTGCGTGCCGCAGGTGTTCGACGACAGGCTGAGGTTGGTCCCTGTGCTGAAACGCACGTAGACCCCGGTTGCGGCTTTGTTGCCCGTGTTGGTGAAGGCGAACGCACGGGTGCTGGTGCCCGCCAAGGGGACCGCACCGAAGTCAGGTGAGACGGTGGCCGCCAGCGAGCCTTGCGCTTCCAGGCCATAGCCGTTCAACGCGACGGTGGGTGCCCCTGCGCTCGTCTGGAACCGCACGGAGCCGGTCTGAGTGGCGGTCGATAGCGGGGTAAACGTCACCGTGGCATCGCAGTACCCCCCGATGGGCAAAGACGCCGGGCAATTACTGGTTGCGCCGAAGGCCGTGGAGCCCGTCACCTGCACAGGGCCGGTCAGGGTAAGCGCCGTGCTTCCATTGTTGGTCAGGCGAACAGTGGCGGCAGAGGAGGAGCCGACATTGGTCGGGTGAACCGCGGAAGTCCAAGACAACGTGTTCGCGCTCAAGTCCGCCGTGGGCGTTCCCTCGCCAATACCGGAAAGGGCCAGCGACAGCGGAGACTCATTGGTGCCGTTGTGTGTCACCGACAGCGTGGCTTGCTGGGCGCCTTCGGAGGCGGGCAGGAACTGCACAGTGAGTGCAACGTCGGGGTATTGGCCCCCAATCGCGTCCGCCTGGCAGTCGCTCAGTGCTCCCGTCGAAAGCGTTGCGCCGCAGCTGCTGCCTTCATAGGAGGCGCCGTCCGCACTCGTGCGAACTTTGAGGGCAGACAGCAATCGGAAGTTCGCGGTGCTGCTCAGCTGCGCGCCGATGGCCAGCGCTCCGGTTTGACCCGTGTTCTTGACGAAGATGGTTTGCTGCCGCGCTGAGGACACCGCGGTGGTTTCAAAGCTGCCCGTAGGCGGTTGAATGCTATTGGCAGAGGCGCTCAGCTCGGCGGTGAGCCCGCGCAGGCCCTCGCCAGTGAGGGCGACGTGCACCGTGCCCGCGTTGGTCTCCAGTTGGGCGGAGCCGGAAACCGGGCCTGCTTGCGAAGCCGCAAAGGTCAGGTTAAGCGCGCACTGCGCACCCGGTGCCAGCGTACCTTGACAGCTGGTTCCCATCGTGAACGGCTTGGTGATGCTGGCGCCACCAATCTCAAGCGGCACTTGGCCAGAATTGAAGACAAGGACGGTCCGCGGTGCAGAGGTTTCACCTTCAACTACGGCGCCGAAGGACACCGAAGATGCCGAGCTGCTGACCTGGGGCAGGCTGGATGAAGCGGGCGCTACGACCAAGCCTGCGCGCGACGCTCGGTACTCATGAGCCGCCAGGGCGGCAGACGTGGTCAGCAAGTACGAAATCAGGACCAAAGAGCTGGTCAATGGCTTGAGGAGAGGTCGAACGCGCATTCAGAGTACCTTGGACAAGGGCGGCACTCGTATAGACAGCGCCGGAGCACCGGGTTTGCCCGCGATGGACCTGTGACCCGCCCGACCGTTGTTCCTTGGCCATGAAAAAGGGACACCGTGAGGTGTCCCTTGTTGAATGTCAGGCCGGAGTGTCTTGCGACGTCTCGGTCTGTTGCGCGCGCTTGGCAGCGCGCTCAGCTTCTTCCTGCGCCCGCAGCTCACGACCCCGTTGAACGTAGGTCTCGAGCTGCGACAGCGGATAGTGGCCGTCGGGCATGTCCGGACGCGAACGCTTGCTCATGAGCAGGCGGGCACCGGGCACCGTTTTGGCCTCGTCCATCCAGACGAAGGACTCGAACACGCGCAGCAGAACGCCGTCGGCGTGCAGGCCCATGTGCAGGTGGATGCCCCAGTCACGGTCGCTTTCCTTCACCGTCTTTTCGATGGCGTTGTTGTCGACCACAGGACCGCGGTTGTCCGCCCACTGCTTCAGCTCGTCGAGCGTGAACCAGCCATGGGCGTAGGCCTTCTGTTCGCTCGGGTTGAGGAAGAACAGCAGGTCCGAGCCTTCTTCGTCGCGCCAGGCAGGGCTTAGCGCGTACCACTTCTTGCCCGCATCGGTCAGCGTCTGCTCGATGCCGGAGGCGTCGGCCGTCTGATGCAGCCGCAGGAACGCTTCGTCTTGCTCGCGCACCTGGGTCTTCACTTCCTCGTCGAGCCGCTCGTTCATCACGAGCGACAGTGCCTTGCGCTTGAAGCCCATGATGGTGGCGTCAGCCACCGACACAGCGCATCGCTTGAAGGCTTCATGCAGCTCTGCCAGGCGTTGCACGTTCTGCTCGCCGCGGACATGCACGGCGAAGCCGTTGTTCGCGGACCAGGTGCTCACGATGTCGTGCCGCGCCGGCTCGTACCACTTCTTGTCGGCTTGGAAGTCGACGTCGAAGCTGACCCCGAGCGCCTTGGCCAGCTCGGTCTCGTCAGCGTAGCTGTCGAGCGAGCGGCACTCGCTGGTGCACAGCAGCAGGGCTGCCGGCATCGACTTCTTGTACCGTTTGTCGCGCGAGCGATGCTCGTAGGTGACGAAGGCCAGGTTGGAGGGCACCTGGGTAGCGGTGCGGTCCTCGACCCCGATGGGGATGTCTTTCTGGGCGATTCCGAGCGCGGCCTTGATGTAGCGGGCGCCGAACTCGTGTTCACCACAAAAGTCGAAGCCCAGCGAAAAGCCGAACGTCTGACCCGTGGTCTCGTCGACCAGCCAGCCCATGTCTTGATAGGCACGTCTCATGTCCAAGTTCCTTTTAACAAGCTTTATGCCCTTGTGGGGCAGATAGGGTTCTCAGTGGTCGTATAGCCACAAGCATGCCTTTTTTGGTGGCAAGGCGCTGTCTAAACCCACTTGTTACACCTAACGGCGGTCACGAGTCCGCCATTTTCTTTCCGGCTCGGCCTGAGCCACTCTCCTTGGAGCATCCCATGAACACCCGTACAGCGGCCGCCAAGCCGACCCTGGCGGGCGGTTCGTCCCGCGGCGCCCGTCCCGCGGCTTCCGTCCGTCGTTCTTCTGCCACCTCGAATTCTCGCCTGCCTTCGGCCGGTCAACTGCGCACGTTCTTGCAATCGCGCGTGGGAGAGCCCTGGGCGAGCGTCAGCCAAGCGCTGAAAGACACGTACTGCCAATCGGGCCTCACGCTCGAGGTACTGCTGCGTCGCGCCGACGTGGCCACCCGGACCGTCGTGCGGGAAGGCAAAACGCGCGTGCAGGACGAACTCCGTGGGCTGCTGAGCCTGGAGGAGGCCGCCGAGCACTTCTACGTGGACCCGGCGAGCAAGGAGCTCCGCGTCAACGAGCCGCGTTTGCGGAAGGAAGAGCAGGACCGGCAGCGCCGGTTGCAGGTTGAGCGCGAAGCGCAGGCGCGCCGGCGTGACCTGGCTCCGACCCTACAGGCTCACAAGACCGGCGAACGCTGGCTCGTGGTGGAGCTGGCGCCGCTGGAAGGAACCGCGTTCGACGCCATGCTGTCGCGCCACGTTGGTACGACTGACCGTGCGGAATTGCAGCGTCTGTACGGTCGTGCCGGCGTCTACGCGCGGCAAAAGCGTGAGCTCAGCTACCGTGAGCGTCAACAATTCCAACTGGCTTGAGATGAGGGCCTGGTGATGTCGAAAGCCGACCTGGTCGATGCCCTCGTGGCGACCTTGCCCCGCGACGTGCCGGGCCTATTCAACCCCTGGGCCGACCACTGCCCCGCCGACCTGGCGGTCAATGGCCCTGAGGACAAGAAGCAGCGGCTGGCGGCCCACCTGGACTGCGAGCCGCGATTCATTCTCTGTGGCGAAGCACCTGGGTACCTCGGATGCAGGCACTCAGGGGTGGCCTTCACCAGCGAGCGACTGCTCCTGGAGGGGGCCATTCCCCGGATTGCGGCTCCCTCGGGGCGCTTGACGTCACGCCGGCTGCCCTACAGTGAGCCCAGCGCCACCATCGTGTGGAAGACGCTCAGAAACCTGGGCATCGCCGAACACGTCATCCTCTGGAACGCGCTGCAGATGCACCCGCATCGTCCCGGTGAGTTCGAATCAAACCGCACCCCGACGGACGCTGAGCTGATGCAAGGCGCGCCGGCGATGCGACTGCTTGCGCAAGCGTATCCGAACGCCAAGCTGGTGGCCATCGGCCGCAAGTCGGAGCTGCTGCTGCTGCGCATGGGACTGCAAACGGCGGGGCAGGTGAGGCACCCGGCCAATGGCGGGGCGACGGAGTTTGCGCAGGGGCTGGCGGCGCTGGCTCAGTAGCGCCAGACATGCGGCGGACTAAAGCGGACCCCTACACAAGCCAGGACCGTTTCGAAAGCCGCCTTTGTCGCCCCTGCCTCTCTACATTCCGCCCCTGGGCACCGAAATCGAGCTCGCCACCCCGTGGCAGTTTTGGCTCTACGCCGAGCAGCGCAATCTCACGCTCTTCGAGGCGCTGGGTGAAAAGCCCCAGGGCGCGCAACGCTGGAACCTGAATTGGGGTGAGCGTCTGCTGAACCCGCTGCAGGTCGAACTGCCCGCCGGCACGGTACTGGTGCTCGACCGCATCTACATCCGCCAGGGGCAGGACGACTTTGACAGCGTCACTTTCAAGCTCAAGCACTGCCCGACGTCGCTGTCGCCGATGGCGCCTAAACCACGCAAGGGAGTCCGGTTCTGGGCCAAGTTGGAAGACGTCAACCGCATTGAGGCAGTGCGCACGCCCGCGCTCGCTCCAAAGCCTTTGCAGCCCAAGCCGTACATCTCCGAGCAGGACGTGCAAGACCTGGCTGCCAAGCTGGGTGAGAGCGACTACCGCGTCCGCTATGCCATCGAGCGACACGGCAGCCTGGGCGCGGCGGAGCGAGCACTGCGACCCTGACTCTGCCTTGATGCGTGTGCCTGCAGCCTGGGCCCGCAGCGGCCGAAGCTAAAGGTTCTCACTACACGGAGAACCTGACTTTGCCAATGTCCGCCACCATGTCATCTCCCTGGAGTCCCGACCCTCTGCTCAACGAAAGCACCTTTCTGCACGCCCGGGAAGGCTACCGGCCCAGCCGCATGGCGAACATCGAAGAGATGCGACTGGAGCAGTGGGCGGAGCGCGTTGCTGCGCAGCCGGAACTCGTGTCGGCACGCGAGCTGGCAGGTCTGCCGGAAACCGCGCTGACGTCGCTTGACGAGCAGTTTCGGGAATCCCCGCAGCTCAATCGCAAGGGCTTGGTCGCGCTGGCCGGCCCGGCCGGGGGCGCATCGGCGGCCGTCGGCATGGCCGGTC
>JACCDS011719704.1_pt1 | contig 28760 bp, 28 predicted proteins | sample 7446441 | NCBI WGS metagenome assembly JACCDS01 (sample SAMN15323445, study PRJNA562643) | freshwater metagenome | isolation source: river surface water | place: USA:Blue River Watershed | collected 2017-08-17 | reverse complement strand
GACCGGGCTGCGGTTGGTCAGCCTGATACGAAGGGGCGCTGAGCCGGCGTCAGGTTGCAGTTCAAGCTGCAATTGCTGCTGCCAGAACTCGCGATAAGCTTCAGTGTCCGCCGGCGTGGGGGCCTGCGGCGGGCGGCCGACAAACAGTGGCAGCGAATAACGCATGCGGATATGGACCTGATGACCGGGTTTGTCGCTGACCGCCGACACATCATCGATCAGCACCCGGTAGCTTTGTTCGGTTTGTTGCGCGCTGACCTTGTCGGCCGCCAGATAAACCAGCCGGACCAGCTGACGCTCACGGGCCGGCACTGTGACAAATGGCGGGCTGACGACGATGGCGGTCTGTTCGCTGAGTTGCTCTTTGTTGTCGACCGATCGCCAGCGCCGCACCCTCAGCTGCAGTTGCTGCGGCACATCGCTCTGATTGTCGAGATAGATAGCGCTGGCTTTTTGGCCCACCGGCAGTTCGGCAATGAGCGGCCAGATGGTGAGGCCTTGCGAGCGGCTCGTTGCCGGCCACAGCGTCAAGGCTGCAAATATCACTGCACGGCAGAACATGTCCATTTCCCTCCATTTCCTCCGGTTTCCTGAGCTACCAACTGACGGTGACGGTCAGCGTGTCCGAATACTGACCACTGGCGGGCACCGGTTGGGCTGGCAAGGTTGCATAGACGTTGAACTGCTGCAGCAAGCCGGTGGCGACTGCGCTCAGCCCTGTGTTGTCATCCCAGATTTGGGAGCGTTGCGGGTCGCGATACAGCTGATAATCCAGCGTGCCGCCTCGCTGCAGATCTTTTAGCTGCCGGCTGTTGACTGAACTGCCGTGCAACCCTTGGTTGATCAGGATCTTAAAGTTGACTCCGGCATTGCATTGCAGCTGGATACTGCCGGCTCCCAGTTGGGAGTTGGCAAAGCGGGGGGCGGTGAGCAGGCTGAAGCTGCCAAAATCGAGCGTGCCGAAGCTGGCGCCATTGTTGCCACTGAACTGACAGCTTTGTGCCAGTACAAGGGTCAGTTCAGTGCTGCGTTGTTCAGTTTTTTGCTGCGCCAAAGCGGACCCGCTGCACAGCAATGCGCTCAGAAGCAGGCCTGCCCGTATACCAAAGTGCAGGCCTGCTCGTATACCAAAGTGCAGACCAGAGCGCTGACCAGAGCTCAGGCCAGAATGCCAGCCAGTCGGCAGGGCGCTGCTGTGCTGAAGATCCATCTGACTACAGTTCCGTGACGGCCAGTTACCAGACCACAGTCACCTGGATAGTGTCGGCATAGACTCCGGCCGGCGGCGTGGTCGTACTGTTAATACGGCCATACACCAAATGATACTGGCTGTTGCCGGTACCGCTGGTGTTCAGCTCATTGGCAGTACCGGTATCGCCCCAAAGCTGAGTGCGGCTGTTGTCGCGGTACAGCTGATATGGAATGAAGTTATTGTTGCCATCGGTCATCCGGCGACTGCCGCCACTGGGATTCAGGCCATCGTTGAGGCCGATTTGATAGCTCAGCCCGGTTGAACAGATCATCTGAAAACCGATGCCGGAGCTGCCGCCACCTTGGGCATCCACATTTTGTAGCAGGTTGGCGTGCTGACCGAAGTCAACGGTACCAAAGTCATTAAAACCACCAGAGGTCACCAGATTACTGACTGAGCAGCCATCGACTACAGTCGCGGTGACTCTCATAGAACCGGCGATTTGATCGGCAAATATGGCTGGCGTCCACAGCAGGCCTGTCAGCAGGCTGCCAACACAAAAGATGGAGGGCGTGAAAGACACGTTCATCAGTATGCTCCTTGTCAAGACCAATCCAGTCGTCAACCACACACTTCTGACGTAATTTTTATAGCATAAAGAGGTAAATTATACCTGTTAAAGGTAAAAAAATATGAAATAAGGAACAAAAAAAGGGCCCTGTGCGGGCCCTGAATGGCAACACCATCAGAACTTAAAGTCCATATACAGTGGGTCATGATCAGAAGAACGGTACGGCGTCGGCGCATACAACGACTGCTGCTGCGCTTTGGATTTAAACTCGGTGTTGTAATCCAGCACCGCCGGCTCATCGGCATTGATGGCCCAGTGGTGGAATTGCTGCAGTTTGCCTTTGAGGGCCGGGCTCGCCAATGCGTGGTCGAGCGTGCCGGAGCGGCCTTTATAAACAAAGGACGAATGCACAGTACCCGCCGGGGCCAGATGTTGCCAGCCAGCCTGTTCCAGCGCCTGCAGGGGTTCTTCCTGCCGATAGGCGTTTAAATCGCCCATGATCAGCTGGTAAGGAGTCTGTACACCGGTCGGATTGCTGCGCAGCCAGCTGGTCAGTGCTTTGGCGGCGACAACACGGCTGGCAGTCCAGCAGCCCTGTCCGTCTTCCTGATCTGAGTCCGGTCCGCTTTGTTTCGGGCAACTGCCTTTGGATTTAAAGTGGTTGATACTGACAGTCAGCTGCTGTGCCGACGCTTGATGCAGAAAACTTTGCGCCAGTGGCGGCCGGCTGCCTTTGTTAAAAGGTGCCTGCAGATTGACGGCGGCTTTGCCGGTCGGCGTGACCACGGCTTTGCGGTAAATCAGCGCCACCATGATGTCGTCTGAGCCCGGCTTTTCTGTCGGCTGCACAAAGGCGTACACCTCGGAGCCCAGTTGCTGATTGAGTGCAGTGACAATAGTGGCAATAGCGCTGCCGGTGGCAAAGCCGTTATTTTCCACTTCGAGCAGACCAATGATATCGGCATCGAGACTGCTGAGCGCCGCCACCATTTTGGCTTGCTGACGTTGTAATTCCGCTGCATTGCTGGCACCGCGGCGGGTCGGGAAGGCGTTGGCGCTGCCGTCACCGGTAAAAAAGTTCAGCACGTTGAAGCTGGCGACCCGCAGCTCATCCGCCTTGCGGGCGGCTGGACTGGCCGGCCTTGGATTGGTCGCGACAAATTCCGGCACTGCAGCCGGCAACAGCCGATAGCCGGCTTTGGTGTGCAGCAGATAACCGCTGAGCTGGCGCACGGTGTCACCAACCCGAACTGTGGTGGCCGCGCTGAGGCCGGCAGGCGGGTAGGGTACCGGTTGTGGGTTTTGCGCCTGACTGCCGTCATCCAGCACCAGCTCATCAAGCAGCTGTCGCGCCAGCAAGGCTTTGGACTCAGGCCCAGGTTTGCTGACTTCAGTGGCGACCGGCAGGCGTTGGCTGGACAGCAGCAACTCGCCGTAGCGGGCCAGAGTGTAGCTGTCATTGACGATCAGCGGCTGGTCAAAACTAAGCAACATACCTTCCAGCGCTTCCCAGTCACTCAGAGCCTGCACCGGCAAGCGGACTTTGATGGCCGCCGGCACGGCCTGTCGGCCACAAGACTGGATGGCGGTGATATTGGTCAGCGCCGTCATACCACTGAGCTCGCGCACTGTCCCGGTCAACTGGAGCACGTCACCGGCCTGATAGAGCCTGGCTTGCTGGCTGTCAGATAATAAAATGGCTTCTGAGGTGCGTGGGTTGTGGTCCGGTTGGGTGCTGGCAAGCAGCAACTGCGGATTTTTACTGCCGGCATACAGCACTGTTTGCACCACGCCACGGGTTTCAATGGTCTGGCCATTGAGCGGGCTTTGCTCGCCATCACCCTGGATTTGCGCGATGGGCGTAAAACTGTCAGGGCAACTGGCCTGACTGGTCAGGCTCAGGGTACTGAGCAACAAGGCCAAAGATGTCAGTCGAAAGGACATACAGGGTTCTCTTGGTTAAAACCGCCACCAAAGCGGCCGGTCATAGTGGATCTAAAGCGCCCGCGGCGGGTTCGTCCGCCCGCTTGAAGGACGCGCCAGCCTGGCTGATGGGTGCATCGTCAGCGCCGAAAAAAAACGCCGGGCTGCAGCCGGCGTTTGGTTTCAGATAAGCTGGTTTATTGTTTCTGCTCGCGGGCAACAGCGCGATAGCCGATGTCGCGGCGGCTGAACACGCCATCCCAGTGGATTTGGTCCACCAGCTGATAGGCAGCCTGCTGCGCAGCGGTCACGCTCTCACCCAAAGCCGTGGCACAAAGCACCCGGCCACCAGCGGTCAGCACCTGTCCGTCTTTGAGCACAGTGCCGGCGTGGAACACTTTGGCTTCCAGATTATCTGCAGTTGGCAGGCCGCTAATCACATCGCCTTTGCGATAGTCATCCGGGTAGCCCCCGGCGGCCAGCACCACACCGACGGCCGCGCGGCTGTCGAACTGGATCTGCTGGCTGTCGAGTTTGCCGGCACAAGCGGCGGCGCAAAGTTCGACCAGGTCGGATTGCAGTCGCAGCATGATCGGCTGAGTCTCCGGGTCACCAAAGCGGCAGTTAAACTCGAGCACTTTGGCGGTGCCGTCCGGCGCCACCATCAGGCCGGCATACAAAAAGCCGGTGTAGACCTGGCCTTCAGCCGCCATGCCACGCACGGTCGGATAAATCACCTGCTCCATCACACATTCGTGCACCGCCGGGGTGACCACAGGCGCCGGCGAATAAGCGCCCATGCCGCCAGTGTTCGGGCCTTTGTCGCCATCGTCGCGGGCTTTGTGATCTTGCGAAGAGGCAAAAGCCAGCGCGTGGGTGCCGTCGACCATCACGATAAAAGAGGCTTCTTCCCCGATCAGAAACTCCTCAATGACCACGCGGCTGCCAGCGCTGCCAAATTTATTGCCAGCCAGCATATCTTCAATAGCGGCATAAGCTTCAGCTTCGGTTTGCGCGATGATCACGCCTTTACCGGCCGCCAGGCCGTCGGCTTTGATCACAATCGGAGTGCCCATTTCGGTGACGAATGCCTTGGCATCGGACACATCAGTGAAAGTCTGATAGGCGGCTGTCGGAATGTGATGACGGGCCAGAAAATCTTTGGCAAATGCCTTGGAGCTTTCCAGCTGCGCAGCACCTTGGGTTGGGCCAAAAATCTGCAGACCGGCGGCACGGAAACTGTCAACCACACCACGCGCCAGCGGCGCTTCCGGGCCAACAATAGTCAGCGCAATCTGCTCATGTTGGGCAAAAGCCAACAGCGCTGCCACGTCATCTGCCGCAATGGCCACATTGGTCAGACTGGGCTCCAGCGCGGTGCCGGCATTACCCGGCGCGACAAAAACCTGACTGACTTTCGGTGACTGAGCCGCTTTCCAGGCCAACGCATGTTCACGGCCACCGCCGCCTATCACAAGAACTTTCATTGAGAGATCCACTTATTTAGTTGCAGGTTTACGGAATTTCAGCGTCATCCGGTCGCTTTCACCAATGGCCTGATATTTGGCTTTATCCTGCTCTTTATTGGTGTAAGTCGGCGGCAAAGCCCAGACACCACCCGGATGATCGGCAGTATCTTTTGGATTGGCGTTCACTTCGCTGGTGCCGTCCAGCACAAAACCAGCCTGTTCGGCCAGCTTGATCACCAGGCTTTGTGGCATATAACCGGATTTTTTCCAGTCGGTGTTCAGTTTGCTCTCTGGCAGCCGGTGTTCAACCACGCCCAGCACACCGCCCGGTTTCAGGGCCGTATGGAAAGATTTAAACGCGGTCAGCAGGCTTTCGTCGCCTTTGCCCATGTACCAGTTATGCAGGTTGCGGAAGGTCAGTACCACATCTGCACTGCCGGCCGGCGCAATTTCTTTGCCGCCCGCGGCAGAGAATTCCGTGACGACCACTTTGCTGTATACCGGATTGGCAGCCAGTTTGGCTTCGTAGTCAGCCCGTGATTTTTTGGCGTAGTCGGAGCTGGCGTCTTTGGGCTGATGCGCAGCGTAATATGTGCCGTTTTGTTGCAACAGCGGGGCGAGAATTTCGGTATACCAGCCACCGCCCGGGGAAATTTCAACAACAGTGCTGGTTGGCGTGACGCCAAAGAAACTCAAAGTTTCCACCGGATGGCGGAAGCTGTCGCGGGCTTTGTTGGTGGCGCTGCGGACCGGGTGGTCGACGGCTGCCTGCAACGCTTTGGTATCGGCGATGGCGGCTGATGCAAACAGCGCGCCGGTGAATAAACTGGAAGCAACCACGAGCGAAGTCATAACTTTCATGCGTTTGTCCTTGTGTCGGGCCGGCTTCAATGCCGGCTCAGTTTATGAAACCGGCGCTATTTTAGGCTGGCTGGCCGGCGCTGTCTAATGCTGATGCGCTGGCTGGCGGCATTTTCCGGCAAAAGGCTACAGAATCAATTTTGGATGGCCAGACTTCTATATTTTACTGCCCAAGCTCAACTTCCTTATGCTAAAATGCCGCACTTTTTTCTTTGGCTATAGCTTTTTGGCGACAACGCCAACGCAGCATACAGGCACAGTCGAGATGTTTGAGCAGATCCGCGTCATTCTGATAGGCACCACCCACAGCGGCAATATTGGCTCAGTGGCGCGCGCCATGAAAACCATGGGGCTGACCCGGCTGGTGCTGGTGGATCCAAAAACGGAGATCGACGGCCAGGCTTATGCACTGTCGGCCGGTGCCAGCGACGTGCTGGCCAATGCGACCATAGTGCCAACGCTGGCCGAAGCCATTGCCGATTGCGCGCTGGTGATTGGCACCAGTCACAAGAGCAAAAATCATGACATCGAGGTACTGGACCCGCGCCAGGCAGGCCTGAAAACGGCGGCCGAAGTGGCACAAGGCCAGGTCGCACTGGTGTTTGGCCGCGAAAGCAATGGCATGTCGAACGACGAATTACGGCTTTGTAATTATCATCTCTGTATTCCGACCAACAGTGACTACACCTCGCTGAATCTGGCGATGGCGGTGCAGGTGGTCAGTTATGAAGTGCGGATGGCGTTGCTGGGGAGTCAAACACTGCCGGAACCGGACCCTGATATGGTGCGTTACCCAACCGCCGAGCAGCTGGACGGTTTTTATCAGCATCTGGAGCAGACACTGGATCAGACCGGTTTTATCATTCGCCAGCATCCCGGTCATATCATGATTAAACTCAGACGCTTGTTCAGCCGGGCGCGGCCCGACGAGAACGAGCTCAGTATTTTGCGTGGCATTCTGGCTTCGGTGCAGCGACTGGGCCGCCAGCAGCGGCAGGACAGTTAAGGAATTCGCATGTTTGCAGGTATCAAAGAAGATATTCAGAGTGTGTTTGACCGCGACCCGGCCGCACGCACTTTTATGGAAGTACTGACCAACTATCCGGGCTTACACGCCATCTGGTGGCACCGGCTTAATCACAAACTGTGGCGGGCCAACTGGAAATGGCTGGCCCGTTTTTTAAGTACTATTGCCCGTTGGCTGACCGGCGTGGAGATCCACCCGGGCGCACGCATCGGCCGGCGTTTTTTCATCGACCATGGCATGGGCGTGGTGATTGGAGAAACCGCTGAGATTGGCGACGATGTCACGCTTTATCACGGGGTGACGCTTGGCGGCACCAGCTGGAACCCGGGTAAACGCCACCCGACGCTTGGCAACAACGTAGTTGTGGGCGCCGGCGCTAAAATCCTTGGTCCTTTGTATGTTGGTGAAAATGCCCGCGTCGGCTCCAATGCAGTCGTGGTCAAAGATGTGCCGGCAGGTGCTACTGTGGTCGGGATCCCCGGCCGTATCGTGGCCAAGCAAGGGGCTGAAGTGACGGAGCAGCGTCAGCAACTGGCGAAAAAATTTGGTTTTGATGCCTATGCGGTGTCGAGCGACAACCCGGACCCGGTGGCCAATGCCATTGGCCGGATGTTGGATCATATTCAGTGCCTGGACAATAAAGTGGCGGAGCTGTGCGAAAGCGTTAATCAGCTTGGCGGCAATGTCTGCACCGCAGTGCCGCAGATGGGGATTGAAGATGAGGCTTTTCTGGAGGCAGAACGGCAGGCGGCGGAGCAGCGTCGCAAGCATATGGACGAGTTTGATCCGACCATCTGATACTCAGTATCACGCAGAAAAATACCTGACTGTTTTAGTAGGGCATATACTTGACTAAATCAGTCAGGAATGTACAATCTGCGCCATTCTGAAACCGGACCCGGAGTTCTTATGCGTCTGACTTCCAAAGGCCGTTATGCCGTCACTGCGATGCTTGATGTGGCGCTGCATGCCCACGCCGGGCCGGTGCCACTGGCCGATATTTCGGTACGACAGGAAATCTCTTTATCTTATCTGGAACAGCTGTTCGCCCGTTTGCGCAAGCAGGGGCTGGTCAGCAGCGTGCGGGGGCCGGGCGGCGGTTATCAGCTGGGCCGGCCGGCAGCGCAAATCAGCGTGTCGGAAGTGATCAGCGCTGTCGATGAATCCGTAGATGCCACCCGTTGCCAGGGCAAATCGGATTGTCAGGGCGGAGCTAAGTGTCTGACCCACAGTCTGTGGAGCGATTTGAGTACCCGTATTGAAGATTTTCTGACCCAGATCTCACTGGGCGAACTGGTCAGCCAGCACGAAGTGCAAAGCGTGGCCAGACGGCAGGATAGCCGGCAGTTAAAACATCCAATCAGCGAAATTGAAGTCAATTGTCAGTTGTAAGACTTCAGACGGAGCACAGCATGAAGTTACCGATTTATTTAGATTACGCCGCCACCACCCCGGTTGACCCGCGCGTCGCCGAATTAATGATGCAGTACCTGACGATGGACGGCCAGTTTGGCAACCCGGCGTCGCGTTCGCACAAGTTTGGCTGGCAGGCCGAAGAAGCGGTTGAAGTGGCCCGCAGCCACATTGCAGATCTGGTGCATGCCGATCCGCGCGAAATCGTCTTCACGTCTGGTGCGACCGAATCCAACAACCTGGCAATTAAAGGCGCAGCGCAGTTTTACCACAAAAAAGGTAAGCACCTGATCACCGCCAGAACCGAGCACAAAGCCGTGCTGGACACCATGCGTGCGCTGGAGCGGGAAGGTTTTGAAGTCACTTATCTGGATGTCGAAGCTAACGGCCTGCTGGATCTGGACAAGCTCAAAGCAGCAATGCGGCCGGATACCACTGTTGTCAGCGTGATGATGGTCAACAACGAAATTGGTGTGGTACAGGATATCGCCGCCATCGGCGAGCTGTGCCGTGCCAATGGCACTATTTTCCACGTTGATGCAGCGCAGGCTGCCGGTAAAGTTGCCATCGACCTGCAGACGTTGAAAGTCGACCTGATGTCGTTTTCTGCCCATAAAATTTACGGCCCTAAGGGGATTGGCGCACTGTATGTCCGCCGCAAACCACGTATTCGCCTCGAAGCACAAACGCACGGCGGTGGTCATGAACGTGGCATGCGTTCAGGGACTTTACCGACTCACCAAATCGTCGGCATGGGCGAAGCATTCCGTCTGGCGAAACTGGAAATGGCTGAAGAGAATCAACGCTTTGCCACACTGCGCCAGCGCTTGTGGGATGGCATTAAAGACATCGAACAAGTGTTTTTAAATGGCGATGCCACGCATCGGGTCCCAGGCATTACCAATATCAGCTTTAACTATGTCGAAGGCGAGTCGCTGATTATGGCGCTCAAAGACATCGCGGTGTCGTCCGGTTCTGCCTGTACTTCGGCCAGCCTGGAACCTTCTTATGTGCTGCGCGCACTGGGGCTGTCTGACGAACTGGCGCACAGTTCAATCCGCTTCAGCATCGGCCGTTTCACCACTGAAGAACAGATTGATCATACGATTAAAATCGTGCATCAGGCGATTGGCAAACTCCGCGAAATGTCGCCGCTGTGGGACATGTATAAAGACGGCGTCGACCTGAACACTGTGGCCTGGGTGGCCCATTAAGCCGGGCGCTGTGACGCCCTGATATCGAGGTAAAGCATATGGCATACAGTAACAAAGTTATCGACCACTACGAAAACCCGCGCAACGTAGGTTCTTTTGCCAAAGACGACCCGACGGTTGCGACCGGTATGGTTGGCGCACCGGCTTGTGGTGACGTGATGAAACTGCAAATCAAAGTGAACGAAGCTGGCATTATCGAAGATGCCAAGTTCAAAACTTATGGTTGTGGCAGTGCTATCGCGTCCAGCAGTCTGGTGACTGAATGGGTCAAAGGCAAGTCGCTGGATGAAGCGGCGCAGATCAAAAACACCGACATCGCGCAGGAACTGGCCTTACCGCCAGTGAAAATCCACTGCTCGATTCTGGCTGAAGATGCCATTAAAGCGGCCATTGCCGATTACAAACAACGGCACGGGAGCTGAGCGTTATGGCCATCAGCATGACGCCCGCTGCGGCAGATCGGGTGCGCAGTTTTCTGGCCAACAGAGGCAAAGGCATTGGCCTGCGCGTCGGGGTGAAAACCACCGGCTGTTCAGGGCTGGCCTATGTGCTGGAGTTTGTCGATGAGCTCAATGACGATGATGCAGTGTTCGAACAGGACGATTTAAAAATCATCGTCGATGGCAAAAGCCTGGTCTACATCGATGGCACCCAGCTGGATTTTGTCAAAGAAGGCTTAAACGAAGGGTTTCAGTTTAATAACCCGAACGTCAACGGTGAATGTGGTTGCGGTGAAAGCTTCACCGTCTGAGCAGGAAAGGCATGAATTATTTCCAGCTGTTTGCGCTGCCAGCCCGCTTTGAAGTCGACCTGACAGAACTCGGTACCCGTTATCTGGCGCTGCAAAAGCAATTTCATCCGGATAACTTTGCCGCGGCTTCAGAGCGCGACCGTATGTTGGCTGTGCAGCAGGCCGCTAATATCAATGATGGCTATCACAGCCTGAAACAACCGTTGTTGCGTGCAGAGCATTTGCTGGCGCTGCGCGGTGTTAAAATCAGTGCCGAGCAGCGCAGTTTTACCGATACACAGTTTTTGCTGCAGCAGATGGAGCTGCGCGAGTTGCTGGCGGAGATACCCGCGGCGCGGGATCCCGACGCCTTGATAGATGACGCCGAGCAGCAGATCCGGACACAGAAAAGACAGCTGTTAGCCGCGCTCAGTGATTGCCTGGCCGCCAACACGCATCAGCAGGATTTAGCCGCGGCTGATATAATCCGCAAACTGAAATTTTTCTTCAAACTTGAGCAAGAGCTTGAGTTCATCGTACAGCAGACACAAGACTGACCCATGGCTTTATTACAAATTGCTGAACCCGGCCAGAGCGCCGCACCGCACCAGCACAAACTGGCGGCTGGTATCGATTTGGGCACGACCAATTCTTTAGTGGCGACAGTGCGTAGCGGCGAAGCCAAAACGCTGCCAAACAGCCGGGGCGAGGACATGGTCCCCTCGGTGGTGCGCTACAGCGCCGACAAGGTCGTGGTTGGACGTGAAGCGCAGGCGGCTGCCGCACTTGATCCACATAACACCATTGTGTCCGTCAAACGGCTGATGGGGCGTGGTTATCAGGAAATGCAGGCGCAAGCCGCCGACTTGCCTTACGAGCTGGTCGACCAACATGGTCTGGTGGCGCTCAACACTGTTGCCGGCATCAAAAACCCGGTGGAAGTATCGGCCGAAATCCTGGCGACACTGGCGGATACTGCCAGTCAGACGCTCGGCGGCGAACTGACCGGTGTGGTGATTACAGTGCCGGCGTATTTTGATGATGCACAGCGCCAGGCCACTAAAGATGCGGCCCGGCTGGCGGGGCTTAATGTCCTGCGCTTGTTGAATGAACCCACTGCGGCGGCGCTGGCATATGGCCTGGACTCCGGTCAGGAAGGTGTGGTCGCCGTGTATGACCTCGGTGGCGGTACTTTCGATATTTCTGTCCTGCGGCTGCGCAAAGGCGTGTTTGAAGTCCTGGCTACCGGCGGCGATTCGGCGCTTGGCGGCGACGATTTTGACCATGCCCTGGCTGAATTACTGAAACAACAAGCTGGCGTTGCAACGCTGAATCACTCACAACTGCGTGAGTTATTGCAGCTGTGTCGGCAGCTGAAAGAACAGCTCAGTGCTGATGACAGCGTGCAGTACGACCTGGCGTTTTTAGGTGCCGGCCAATTCAGCCTCAGCCGTGCCGAATTTGAGCAACTGATCCAGCCGCTGGTGCGTCGCACATTGCGCGCCTGTAAACAGACCTTGCGGGATGCCGGTCTGGACGTCAGTGAAGTCGCCAAAGTGGTGATGGTTGGCGGTTCGACGCGTGTGCCACTGGTACGCCAGGCGGTGGCAGAGCTGTTTGAGACAGAGCCGCTGACCTCCATTGATCCGGACAAAGTAGTGGCGCTGGGCGCAGCTATTCAGGCCAATGTGCTGGTTGGCAATAAGTCGGACAGCGACACTTTGCTGCTGGATGTGATCCCGTTGTCGCTTGGCCTTGAAACCATGGGCGGACTGGTCGAGAAAGTGATCCCACGTAATACCGTGATCCCGGTCGCGCGGGCGCAGGAATTTACCACTTTTAAAGACGGCCAGACCGCAATGGCGATTCATGTGCTGCAGGGCGAACGTGAAGCGGTCAGCGACTGTCGTTCACTGGCCAGGTTTGAGCTGCGTGGCATCCCACCGATGGCGGCCGGCGGCGCGCACATCCGCGTGACTTTCCAGGTCGATGCCGATGGCCTGCTGAGCGTCACAGCGCAGGAAAAATCCAGCGGCGTCAGCGCTTCTATTGAAGTGAAGCCGTCGTATGGCCTCAGTAACGACCAGATAGCGCAGATGATCCAAAGCTCGATGTTACATGCCCGCCAGGATATGCAGTTGCGTTTGCTGCGTGAGCAGCAGGTTGAAGCCAACCGGGTGCATGAAGCCGTCACAGCGGCCTTACAGGCGGATGCTGCATTGTTGTCCGCCACCGAACTGCTGGAAATAGAGCAGGCGCTGCATCAGCTGGCACAGGTTGCCCAAAGCGAAGACACCGCAGCCATCAAAGCTGCGATCGAACACACCAATCAGTTAACAGATGAATTTGCCGCCCGCCGGATGGATATGTCAATCCGGCTGGCGCTGCGAGGCCATAAGGTCGACGAGGTCTGAGATGCCACAAATTATATTTTTACCCCATGCAGAGCTATGCCCGGAAGGGGCTGCGCTGGAAGCGAAAGCCGGCGAAACCGTGCTGGATGTCGCGCTGAAAAATGGCATCGATATCGAGCATGCCTGTGAAAAATCCTGTGCCTGTACAACTTGCCACGTGATAGTCCGGCAGGGCTTCTATTCGCTGAACGAAAGCGACGAGCTGGAAGACGATATGCTCGACAAAGCCTGGGGACTGGAGCCGGAATCCCGCCTCGGTTGTCAGGCGCGGGTCAGCGATGAAGACCTGGTCGTGGAGATCCCGAAGTACACCATCAACATGGTCAGCGAAGGCCATTGATTTTTAAGTAAAATTACCCAAATTTCTGACAAAAGCCTGCAGTTTGCAGGCTTTTTTACATCTGTGAAGATGTGTTGTTGTAACTCGCTGAATTGTCGGATAAAGTGCGCGCCAATTTTTTTCACCTGTGACGGAACTAAAATTTATAGTTCTGAATTTTCTGGTGATTTTGCTTCGCTGAACTAAGCTGGTTGAAAAATGCCGTTGTTTTTCTGGAGATTGTGCGCATGAAGAAAAGTCTGCTTGCTTTATCTGTGATCACCGCCTGTTTTATGGCTCAGGTGGCGCAGGCTGAAGTGAATATCAATGGTTTTGCTTCCATCAAAGGCGGGATGACTACGGGCAGTGATGAGTCTCTGCATGGTTACACCGACGATATCGAATTTAAAAATGAATCACTGTTTGCCGTCCAGCTGAGCTCAGATCTGGGCGACAAACTGTCAGTGACAGCACAGCTGATGGCTAAAGGCGTCGATGATTTTGACGCCGAATTTGCCTGGGCTTTTCTCAGTTACCAGTTGACCGACGAGTGGCGCTTAAATGCGGGCCGCATTCGTATTCCTTTCTACAAATACTCAGACTATCTGGATGTCGGTTATGCCTATGACTGGGCGCGTACGCCCAGAGCGGTTTATGATCTTGAGTTTGATTCGATGGATGGCGTCTCGCTGTACCACAGCACCAGCATCGGGGATGTGACATCAAATCTGCAATTGGTCTATGGTGCTTTTGATGATGATTTGGAAGTCAGCGGCATCGCATCACCCAGTAAAGTACAAGACCTGACCGGGGTTGCCTGGGAAATCAGCAACGACTGGCTGAGTGGCCGCGTGGCTTATTTTGTTGGGGATGTGACCGTCAATGCGCCAGCTCTGGATCCGCTGCTGCAGTTGCTAACCAACAATGGTTTTGCGTCCGTCGCCAAAGGTATCGACTTTGATGAAGACAGAGGCACTTTCTTTGGTGTCGGGCTGAGCTACGATCGCAACAACTGGGTGGCGGTCAGTGAATATACCCGTGTCAAAGTGAAAGATTCTTACTTTGCCGACAAAGATGCTTATTACCTGTCGGTCGGTTATCGCTTCGATACTATCCTGCCTTATGTTTCATTTGAAAAAGACGACGACAAGAGCAAAGCGCAGATTTATCGCGGCATTCCGGTGCAAGCGCCATTTTTTAATATCGTGGCTGGCTTAGTCGAAAGTCAGGCGTTTGACCGTGACACCTGGAGTCTCGGTGTGCGCTACGACTTCCATCCGTCAGCCGCTTTCAAAGCGCAGTTCAGCCGCGCTGAAGACAATTTTACCGGCCATAAAGATGGGTTGGTAACGATGGGCGTGGATCTGGTGTTTTAAGTCTGCCATTCAATCAACGGGCTGAATTCAATAATTGAAGGAGTGACGTGATGAAAAAAACGCTGCTGGCTGCTGCGCTCACTGTGACAACTTTGTGTAACTTTGCGCAGGCCGAAGTGAAGATTTCAGGTTTTGCCTCTGTGGTAGGCGGTAAAGTCCTGAGTGGCACCGGAGTGCCGGAATTTGGGCTCGAACCTACTTTTTTAGCCAATTATCCGATAGTCGGATACTACGATGAGGATTGGAGTTTCAAACCCGACTCCAAATACGGGCTGCAAATTTCAGCAGATTTGCTGGATGGCCTGACCGCGACAGCTCAATTGGTTGGCCGCGGTGCCGACAGCTTTAATGCTGAATTTGAATGGGCGTATCTTTCTTACGCGCTCAATGATCACTGGACCTTACAAGCCGGCAAAAAACGGCTGCCGCTGTATTATTACTCCGACTTTTTTGACGTCAGCTATGCCTACCTGTGGATCCGGCCGGCGGCGGACAATTACACCTGGCAAATCATCAATTACAACGGCGTCAATGCGCAGTTTAACTATCAGCTCAGTGACTGGACGGTCAGCGGCAATATCTACACGGGCCGCGAAGACGACAGCGAAAACAAATTGTTGTCCGAGTTTTTTGGTAATGAGCCCGTGCGCGAGATTTGGAAAAATATCATCGGTGGTGTGCTGAGTCTCAATCGCGACTGGCTGGATCTGCGTTTTACCTACATGACCTATCAGAATGAGCGTTACCGTAACGGCGAACCCGTGACTTGGGAAGGTGATGACAGCCGGCGCGGCAAATTTATGGGGATGTCGGCCAACGTTGATTACAACAACTGGGTGCTGCTGACGGAGTTTAACCGGCTGACGCTGGACGGTGGTGATTTTGACACCTACCTGCTGTCGGGTGGCTATCGTATCGGCGCCTGGACACCTTTTGTCTCTTATGCCGATTTCGATTCGGAAGGCGAAAAACACAATACCACCAGCATTGGTGCGCGCTGGGATTTCCATAGCTCGGCGGCTTTCAAAATCCAGTATGACGATGTGTCGGACGACGGCATCAATGGTGGCCAGGTTGCTGGTGACAGCAAGGCCATCACCTTCGGCATTGATTTAGTATTCTAAGAGTGGAGAAAACCATGAATTGGTTGAAATTTGTATCTTTACCACTGGTTTTGGTCAGCGCAATCGCAACGGCGGAAGTGGCTGTCATTGTGCATCCGTCAAACGCTGCGGCACTGGATCAGGCTGAAATCAGCCGGCTCTTTACCGGGCGTGGCAATACTTTTAATACTGGCAGTAAAGCCACCCCGTTAAATCAGGCGGAAAGCGCGCCGGCGCGGGCTGACTTTGACAGTAAAGTGCTGGGGAAATCGTCCAGTCAGATGAAGGCTTATTGGTCCAAACTGGTGTTCACCGGTAAGGGCACACCGCCAAAAGAACTGGCGTCTGATGCAGACGTCAAAGCCGCAGTGGCCGCAGATCCAACTGCCATCGGTTATATCGATGCCGCTGCCGCCGATGCTTCTGTAAAAGTGGTTGCCAAGTTCTGAAGCCATGCCTGACAGACCAATAAAAAACCGGCTTTTGCCGGTTTTTTATTCGCACCATCCCTGGAGCTCACCCTTCGGGCCAACGCTGCGCGTTGTCCAATATGCCTTCGGGCAATTTTTATCCATAAACACGGTTTTACGGGTTCTTGTCATCGTATTGAAAGCCGTCACACAAACCATAGGCAAGGCAGTTGGGATCGCGTATAATTCGCGACCGCCAAATTTTAAACCAATCTTTAAGGGAGTCTGACATGGCTTTAGAACGTACTTTCTCGATCATCAAACCAGATGCAGTGGCTAAAAACGTGATCGGTGCTATCTACAACCGTTTTGAATCTGCTGGCCTGCGTATCGTTGCTGCCAAAATGCTGCACCTGAGCCGTGAACAGGCGGAAGGTTTCTACGCTGAGCACAAAGAGCGTCCATTCTTCAATGCACTGGTTTCTTTCATGACTTCAGGCCCGGTGATGATCCAGGTACTGGAAGGCGAAGATGCCGTGCGTAAAAACCGCGAAATCATGGGTGCAACCAACCCGAAAGATGCAACAGCCGGTACTCTGCGTGCTGACTACGCTGCCAGCATCGACGAAAACGCGGTGCACGGTTCTGATGCTGCTGCTTCAGCTGCCCGTGAAATCGCATACTTCTTCAGCGATGCAGAGCTGTGCAGCCGCACTCGTTAATTGCTGATGTTGCCGGCTGAACGGAATGTCAGCCGCGATGCTATAAAGGAAGGGGCTTTGGCCCCTTTCTGTTAGAACCTGAGACGGTTTTGTCTGTCATATTGAACGCAGTACTTCGCAGTTTGCGGATGAGATCACAGACAACACCGCCGCTTCCATCTGGATAAAAGCGCTGCCGCTGCCGGAGACCACCTGAATGAACAGCCCTGAACAAAAAGTCAATTTACTGGATTTGACCCGTGACCAGATGAAAGAATTTCTGGTATCACTGGGAGAAAAGGCCTTCCGCGCCGACCAGCTGATGAAATGGATTTACCATTTCTGTATTGATGATTTCGACAAAATGACGAATATCAACAAGGACTTGCGGGCCAAGCTGAAACAGCATGCGGTGATTGAAGCGCCGCAGGTGGTGACCCGACAGGACAGCGCCGACGGCACAATCAAGTTCGTGATGGGCCTGGCCGGTGGTCAGGAAGTAGAAACGGTCTGGATCCCGGAAAAAGACCGCCGCACTTTGTGTGTCTCTTCGCAGGTCGGTTGTGCGCTGGATTGTTCATTTTGCTCAACCGCCCAGCAAGGCTTTAACCGCAACCTGACGGTTTCCGAAATTATCGGTCAGGTCTGGCGGGTCGGCCAAATCATCGGCAGTTATGGCGACACCGGCGAAAAACCAGTGACCAACGTGGTGATGATGGGGATGGGCGAGCCGCTGCTGAACCTCAACAACGTGGTGCCGGCGATGGAACTGATGATGGAAGATTATGGCTTTGGGCTGTCCAAACGTCGTGTCACCTTATCAACTTCTGGTGTGGTGCCCGCCTTAGATTTGCTGAAAGACAAAATCGACGTCGCGCTGGCGATTTCTCTGCATGCGCCCAACAATCAGCTGCGTGATGAGCTGGTGCCAGTCAACAAAAAGTACCCGATGGAAGAATTCCTTGCCGCGGCCAAGCGTTATGTCACCGATTCCAGAGCCAACGACAAAGTCACTGTCGAATATGTCATGCTGGAAGGCATCAATGACAGCATGGAACAAGCTCATGAGCTGGCTGCTGCGCTGAAAAACACGCCGTCGAAAATCAACCTCATTCCGTTTAACCCGTACCCAGGCTCTCCCTATAAGCGCTCCAGCAATTCGCGGATTGACCGCTTCAATAAAATTTTGCAGGAATACGGCTTTACGGTGATTGTCCGTAAGACGCGCGGCGACGATATTGATGCGGCCTGTGGTCAATTGGTAGGCGATGTGATAGACCGAACCAAACGTCTTTATAAAAAACAGATGAAAGGTGAGGAAATTTCAGTAAAAATGGTCTGAAAAGACAAGGACAGGCAATAGGTTATGCGTTTGAACTGGCTGCTCGTTTCAGGATTGTGCAGCACGCTGCTGTTAGGCTGCGTGTCTGAATCCACTATTGTCGACAGCAATCGCCAGCCTGAGCGTAAAATCGATAACAAACAAGTCGCCAGGACTCGTTTGTCGTTAGGCCTGAATTACCTGCAGCGCGGCGAAACGGCGCAGGCCCGCTTTAATCTTGAAAAAGCCAAAGAACTGGCGCCTGAGCTACCCGAAATCGCCAATGCGCTGGCTTATTATTATCAGCAGGTCGGTGAATTTGATCAGGCCGAGGCGGCGTACCGGGAAGCCCTCAGAAAAGACAGCAACAACCCGGACACCTACAATAACTTTGGCGCTTTTCTTTGTCAGATCAATAAGTTCGAACAAGCTGAAGAGCTGCTGCTGGCCGCTGTCAAACGGCCTGGCTATATCCGTGTGGCCGAAAGTTATGAAAACCTGGCTTTGTGCGCCTTATCGCAGAAAGATTTCAGCAAGTATGAGCAATACCTGCAGCAGGCGATTCGGCATAACGGCCTGAAACAATCAATTGTGTATGCGATGGCGGTGCTAAAATACGCCACTGGCGATTTGCAGCAGGCTAAGGTCTGGCAACAAAGGCTACAGGATGTTGGCGCAGTATCGCCGCAAGTGAGCTTGCTGCGTTACATCATTGCTTACCAGCTCAAAGACGAAGCAGAGCGACAAAAAATCGAAAAATTTATGCTGTCTGTCTACCCAACTGCCGCTGAAACTGCCTGGGTGCTGTCAGCGGATTTCAGTGAATCCGAACCGGAAAAGATGCGGCGGGACTACAAACAAAGCCTGATAGGCAGCACTGATGACAACGCACAGTCTGGCAGCAGTCGCCATTCGCCCAAAATAAAAGTGGTCAAAAGAAAAACGGGTGTGCAGCCGGAGTCTCAGGCGTATGCACTGACTACCGACAATACGCCTCAGGTGGAATTGGCTGCACCGGCGCAGCCCGCCGTTGTTGCAGCGCCTGCTTCAAACCCATCACCAGACACTCAAATCGCCGCAGAGGCTGTCAATCAGCCGACGTTCTCTCAGAGCAGTACGGCGGCAATAGCTGCACAAACTCAGTCTGCACAGCGCCAGACTACGCAAACAGATCTGGCGCAAACACAGCCCGCTCAAACACAGCCAGCGCAAACACATAAGGTGCAGTACGGCGAAACCTTGTACCGCATCGCCAGCAAGTACCGCCTGAGCGTTTCCGAATTGCAGCAACTCAATGGTTTGCGGGACCCGGCAGATATCAAAGCTGGGCAATTGCTGCAGCTACGGGCAACGACAACGCTTCCTGAACAATATCTGGCACAGGATGGCGATACGTTATTCAGCATTGCCTATAAATTCGGCCTGACATTGCAGCAACTGGCGCAGTGGAACCAGCTGTCTGCAGATGCAGTGCTGACCAGCGGGCAACAGATCCTGCTGAAGGACCCAACACTATGAGCGCCATGCACTGGCTGGAATCCGGGCCTGGCGCCAGCCTGGCCAAAAGACGTGAGGAACTTGGACTTTCGGCGCAAGAGGCCGCTGCGCAGCTGAAAGTGAAGCCTGAAGTGATCCGCCAGTTGGAACAACAAAGCTGGGATCCGAAGACTGCCGCGACTTTTATCCGCGGTTACCTGCGTAACTATGCCCGTTTGCTGAAAATCGATGAGCAGGACGTGCTGAGCCAGTTTGAGCCTTTGTTGGGTCAGTTACCCCACCAAAGCTCTATGCAGAGTTTTTCCCGCAAAACCACCCGTGACGCCGCTGAAAGTCGTTTTATGCTGGCTTCTTATTTTTTGCTGGTGGTGTTGATCGGCTTGTTTGTAGTCTGGTTCTGGCAGACGCACATGCTGGATGCCGAGCCGGTCTCGGTATTGCCCGAGCTTGAACAAACGCAGTCTGTACCTGCTGAAACACCAGCGCTGCGGCTGGAAAGTACGCAGCAGCCTGTCGACGGGTTGGCTGCCACTGAGGCGGCTGCCGGGCAAACGCACGAACAAGACAACCATGCCAGTTCAGTACAAACGCCATCAGACATCACCACCACCGGCACTGAGTCTGTGCCGGTAGATCTGACTGCAGCAACCGCGTCGTCGCAGTCCGGCACGCAGCCCTCAACAGCAGCGCCGGTGGTGACGGATACGACGGCCGGGCCTGCGGCTCAGCAGCAGACCCGGCCGCCAACCGCTGCGGAGCAGTCAGCAGGGCAGCCAGCGACAAGCCCGCAAGCCGAAGTTATTCCATCTCAGACGCCAGTAGCGGCGGGCACAGGCTCGCAGGCAACCGCAGAGTCACCCGGTACCCCCGCGGTGAGCGGAGCTGAACCGACAGCGGGTATGGCGCAGTTGCAGCTCAGCTTTAGTGCGTCCTGCTGGGTGGCGGTCATTGACGCAGATCAGCAGCGCTTGTTTTACAACATGCGAAGTGCCGGCCAACAGCTCAATGTCAGCGGTAAAGCGCCGTTGCAACTGACCTTAGGTGACCCGGCAGCAGTGCAAGGTCAAGTGAATGGTAAACCTCTTGATTTATCAGCATTTAAACAGGGCCAGGTTGCCCGCCTGACTATTACCGGATCTGAATAAGATGTTTGCAGAAAGCCCAATAATCCGTCGTAAATCGAAACAAATTCGTGTCGGCTCTGTGCTGATCGGCGGGGACGCGCCTATTGCGGTGCAGTCGATGACTAATACCCGAACCACAGATGTGGATGCCACCGTGGCGCAGATCCGTGCTATTGCGGCGGCTGGCGCTGATTTGGTCAGAGTTTCCGTGCCGACCATGGAAGCTGCGGAAGCCTTCCGGCTGATTAAACAGCAATCACCGGTCCCACTGGTCGCTGATATTCACTTTGACTATCGGATCGCGCTCAAAGTGGCCGAATACGGCGTGGATTGCCTGCGGATTAACCCGGGCAACATCGGTCGGGAAGACCGCATCCGGGCGGTGGTCGACTCGGCGCGCGATCACAATATTCCGATCCGGATTGGCGTGAACGGCGGCTCGCTTGAAGCCGATTTGCAGGAAAAATATGGGGAACCGACGCCGGAGGCTTTGGTCGAATCGGCACTTCGCCATGTGGAAATTCTGGACCGGCTCAATTTCGACCAGTTTAAAGTCAGCGTGAAAGCCTCTGATGTTTTTCTGGCCGTCGGTGCTTATCGCCTGTTGGCCAAACAGATTGAGCAACCGCTGCATTTGGGGATCACCGAGGCCGGTGGCGCTCGTGCCGGCGCGGTCAAATCAGCGATTGGCCTGGGCATGTTATTGGCTGAAGGGATTGGTGACACGTTGCGGATCTCACTGGCGGCCGATCCGGTTGAAGAGGTCAAAGTGGGTTTTGATATCCTCAAATCGCTGCGTATCCGGTCCAGAGGTATCAACTTTATTGCGTGTCCCAGCTGTTCCCGCCAGGAGTTTGATGTCATTAAAACGATGAACGAGCTGGAACAGCGGCTTGAGGATGTTGTCGACCCGCTGACCGTATCTGTGATAGGGTGCGTGGTCAACGGGCCCGGCGAGGCGCTGATCTCCGACCTGGGGGTGGCGGGCGCCAACAAAATGAGCGGCTTTTACATCAAAGGTGAACGGCAAAAGCTGCGCATCAGTAATGAGTCGGTCGCTGAGCAACTCGAACAGCAGGTGCGGCAATATCTGGCAGCACAGAAGCAGTTGATCGGTGTGAAAAACATAGAATAATTTTATTGTATTCAGGTATTTAAGTGTCTAAAGATATCCAGGCCATTCGCGGCATGAACGACTGCCTGCCGCAGGAAACTCCGATTTGGCAATATGTGGAACGACTGATCCGCCAGACTGTCAGCAGTTATGGCTATGATGAGATCCGTTTTCCCATCGTCGAAATGACCGAACTGTTTAAACGTTCCATCGGCGAAGTGACCGACATCGTCGAAAAAGAAATGTATACCTTTGCAGATCGCAATGGCGACAGCCTGACGCTCAGACCCGAAGGGACTGCTTGCTGCGTGCGCGCTGGCATCCAGCATGGTTTGTTGTACAACCAGGAACAACGGTTGTGGTACATGGGACCGATGTTTCGCCACGAACGCCCGCAAAAAGGCCGCTACCGTCAATTCCACCAGTTGGGTGTCGAAGTGTTTGGCATGCAGGGGCCGGATATTGATGCAGAAGTCATTCTGCTGTCCGCGCGCCTGTGGCAGCTGCTGGGGCTGACACCATATGTGCGGCTGGAGCTCAATTCACTGGGCTCTAATGAGGCTCGCGCTGCTTATCGCGACAAGCTGGTGGCTTATCTCGAACAGCATAAAGAACTGCTCGATGAAGACAGCCAACGGCGTTTGTACAGCAATCCGCTGCGGGTGCTGGACAGTAAAAATCCGGCGATGGCCGACATGCTGGCCAAAGCGCCGCAGTTGCTCGACCACCTCGATGACGAATCCAGACAACATTTTGCCGGTTTGCAGGCACGTTTACAGGCGGCGGGTATTGAATTTACCATCAATCCGCGCTTGGTTCGTGGCCTGGATTATTACAACAAAACTGTGTTCGAGTGGGTGACCACCAACTTAGGATCGCAAGGCACTGTCTGTGCCGGCGGTCGCTACGACGGCCTGGTCGAACAGCTCGGTGGTAAAGCAACGCCTGCAGTTGGTTTTGGTCTTGGCCTCGAGCGACTGGTGTTGTTGTTACAAACGCTGGAATTATTACCCGCCGTAAGCCAAGGCGCTGATATCTATCTGATGCCACTGGGCGAGGCGGCGGAACTTGCTGCAGTTTCGGTTGCCGAACAGCTTCGCCACGCGCTGCCCGGCAAGCGGGTGATGCTGCACTGTGGTGGCGGCAATCTGAAAAAACAAATGAAACGCGCGGATAAATCCGGCGCCGCTTTAGGTTTGTTGTTAGGTGACACTGAACTGGCTAATGGCCAGATCACGCTGAAGTGGCTGCGACAAGAATTGCCACAACAAACGGTCTTAATCAAAGATCTGGCCGCAGTATTGGCCCAGATGTAACGGAGTCTCTGATGGAAATTTATAATACCGAAGAACAACAGGTCGAGGCGATAAAACGTTTTTGGAAAGAACACGGGACTTCAATTATTGCAGGTGTCGTGATCGGCCTTGGTGGCTTGTATGGCTTTCGTTATTACCAGGGCCAACAGCTGGAAGCTCAGCAACAGCTGTCGTCTCAGTACAGCACTTTATTGCAAAAAGCAGATGCCGAAGGCACAGATAAAAAAGTCTGGCTGACCGAAGCGCAGAAGTTTATTGACGCGGACAAGACCACAAACTACGCGCAGCTGACTGCGCTGGTTGCCGCGAAAGAAGCTGTGGCGCAAAAAGATTACACGACAGCCGAGCAACAGCTGAATCTGGTTGCCAGCGCCAGCAAAGTACCTGAAATCAAAGCGGTCGCCCAATTGCGACTGGCACGGGTACAGGCTGAACAGGCGAAGTATACCGAAGCGCTGGCCACCCTGGCTGCCACCATGCCAGCGGCTTTCCAGTCGCAGCAAAATGAACTGAAAGGCGATATTTTGCTGAAGTCAGGCGATGAAGCGGGCGCTTTGTCTGCTTATAAAGCAGCGGAAGCGGGTGCAGAGGCGGGTAAAAATCCGCTTTTGAAAGTGAAACTGAATGAACTGGCTCACGTAGCAGGTTAAGAGGTGGCTGTGAAGTTATCGATCCGTACTCTGCTATTGCCGGCGCTGTTCGCTGTCGTGTTGGCAGGTTGTTCTTCCAATGATGAAGAAGAACTGGTGCTGCCGGAAATTGACAACAAAGTTGAACCTGAATACGTCTGGAGCAGTTCTGTTGGCGATGGTATTGAACATTACGATTCAAGCATCAGACCGGCAGTCGCCGGGGATAAACTGTTTGTTGCCAGCCGTAAAGGCGAAGTGGTTGCATTTAACCTCCACAACGGCGAGAAGCTGTGGCATTACGATTTACGCGATGGTGACGATGCCCCGTTGTTCGGCTCTTTGAGTCACTGGTGGAATAACCGTAACGCGCGGTTGGCCGGTGGTGTCACTGTCGGTTTTGACAAAGTGCTGGTCGGCACCGAAGACGGCGAACTGGTCGCTTTGAATCCGGAAACAGGTGAACTGGTCTGGAAGGTCAAAGTCAGAGGCGAGATCCTGGCTGCACCGACCGCCGGCGAAGGCCTGATTCTGGTGAATACTGCCGGTGGCCGTATTTTTGCGTTAAGCCCGGACAATGGCGAACAGCGCTGGATGCATGAATCGGAAAACTCCTTACTGACGTTGCGTGGTTTGTCGGAAGTCACGACCGCGGCAGGCGGTGTTATTTTCGGCACTGGCAATGGCAAAGTCGGCGTGCTGATCGCTGACCAGGGCGCGCCAGCCTGGGAAGAAGCGGTTGCCGTCGCGAAAGGTTCGACCGATTTGGCCCGCATCATTGACGTCGATGCGACACCAATAGTGCAAAATGGTACAATCTACGCCATCGCGTACAACGGTCAGTTGGTTGCATTGGAGTTACGCAGTGGCCGTCAACTGTGGAAACGCGAGTACGCCAGTTTCCGTGACATGCAACTTGTTGATAACGTTCTGTATTTGGTTGATTCAACCGGCAAGCTGTACGCCGTGGATGCCCGTAGTGGTGTCGAACTGTGGTCACAACAGGTGTTACACAAGCATTTTGTGACCGGCCCGACAGTTTATAAAAACTATCTGGTGGTCGGCGACAATGAAGGCAACCTGCACTGGTTTAGTCGGGACAAAGGCGAATATCTGGCCCGCCACGAGTTTGACAGCTCTGGTTTTTATACCCAAGCTGTCAGCACGACAGATTACCTGATCCTGCAGACCCGCAATGGCGAAGTTGACGTGTTAAAAACCGCAGACTAACTGCCTGAGAAGTTTGCAGAACTGATGACAGGCCTGAGTTCAGGCCTGTTTTTTTATTGCTGGCCCCCAGCAATCGGATGAAAGCCGCCGGCCGCAGATAACGTCGCCCGGCGTAGTTGAGGTGAAATATGTTACCGGTAGTTGCTCTGGTAGGCCGGCCTAATGTTGGCAAATCCACGTTGTTTAACCGCCTGACCCGCACCCGCGACGCCCTGGTGGCGGATTTCCCGGGCCTGACCCGTGACCGTAAATACGGTTCGGTCGATTATGAAGGGCTGGAATTCATCGTGGTGGATACCGGCGGCATCGACGGTAGTGAAGAAGGCATTGAGCTGGAAATGGCCGGGCAGTCGCTCAAAGCCATTGATGAAGCCGATGTGGTGTTGTTTCTGGTGGATGCCAGAGCGGGCGCCACAGTGGCGGATCAGGCAATTGCCAATCATATTCGCCGCGTGAATAAAACCGTCTTTCTGGTTGCCAACAAGACCGATGGCATCGATTCAGACACGGCCATTGCTGATTTTTACAGCCTGGGCCTGGGTGATGTTTACCCGATCGCCGCTGCGCATGGCCGTGGTGTCACTACCTTGTTGCAACAGGCACTGGTACCGCTGCTGAGTGAGCAGCAAACCCAGCGTTTAGCCGCTTATGAAGCCGGCGAAGATTTAACTGCGCTGGACGCTGAGCCCGACCTTGGCGAGCGCGACGAACACATCAAACTGGCGATCGTCGGCCGGCCTAATGTAGGCAAATCTACGTTGACCAACCGTATCCTCGGCGAAGAACGTGTGATTGTATACGACATGCCGGGCACCACCCGCGATGCGATTTACATCCCGATGCAGCGTGGCGAGCGTGAGTACACGCTGATTGATACCGCTGGTGTGCGCCGGCGTGGCAAAATTGACGATGTCGTCGAAAAGTTCTCAGTGATCAAAACGCTGCAGGCGATTGAAGACGCCAACGTGGTGATCCTGGTGCTGGACGCCCGCCAGGGCATTTCAGAGCAGGACCTCAGCATTCTGGGTTTTGTGCTCAACGCCGGCCGTTCGCTGGTGATTGCCGTCAACAAGTGGGATGGCCTGGACGACGGTATTAAAGATGAAGTCAAACGTGAGCTGGACCGCCGGCTCGGTTTTATCGATTTTGCCCGGCTGCATTTTATTTCCGCTTTGCATGGCTCCGGTGTCGGTAATTTGTTTGAATCGGTCGAAGAAGCTTTCGATTCCGCGACTAAACGCACCAACACCGCGCTCTTGACCAAAATTATGAATATGGCGCAGGAAGATCATGCGCCGCCAATGGTAAAAGGTCGCCGTGTGAAGATGAAATACGCCCATGCCGGCGGTTATAACCCGCCTTTGATCGTGATCCATGGCACTTTGGTGCAGGAATTGCCAGATTCGTATAAACGTTATCTGATGAACTATTTCCGCAAATCCCTGCAGCTGATGGGCACACCGATCCGGGTCGAATTCCGTGGCACCGATAACCCATTTGCAGAAAAACGCGAAAATCTGACGCCGAACCAGCGTTACAAACGTGAGCGTCTGCTCAAAGCCCGGGCGAACCTGAGCAACCGCAAAAAAATCGGCCACAATCAGGGATAAATCAGCCCGTGTGCTGGTAAAGAAAGTGTTGTTGAAGCCGCCGTCAGGCGGCTTTTTGTTCCTATAATGATTTCACTCATCACATCATAAAATGCAGCCTATGCCAGAGCTCTGCGTTGAAAATCTGTTGTTGACGCTGCAACCTGTGTTGCAGCCTTTGCTGGATCTGCCTGAGTCTGCGCAGCAGTGGGGGATTGGCGGCAGTGTGTTGCTGGTTCGGCTGGGCTTGCTCAGACAGGCGCGGGATTTGGATTTGGTCTGTACCGAGCAGGTGTTTCCGACGCTTGCTGGGGTATTAAGCCGGCACTATGAATTGTTGGCGGTGATGCCACACCCTTTATATTGCAGCCGCTGTTTTCAGCGCTTTCGTCACCCCAGTGGGCTGGTGATTGAGCTCATGGCCGGCATTGCCGTGCGGCAATCCGACTCCGCCTCACAACCCTTGCGTGACTGGGCCTTTCACCCTGAAATGCTGGAGTGGCAGGGGGGCTTGCCATGGATGACGGCGTCGCAATGGCTGGCGCTTTATCAGCTGTTTGATCGGCCGGCCCGGGTGTGCTTGCTTACTGATTATCTGCTGACGGACTGACGCTGAGCACCTGGGCTGCGACCTGGCCGTCGCTGAGGCGGATACTCAGCAGTGCTTCGGTTTGAATTTGCTGCACGGAACGGACCAGCTCACCTTGCTGATTTTGTACCACCGCATAACCACGGTTTAAGGTGGCAAGCGGGCTGACCTGATGTAATTCGCTGCTTTGATGCTGCCAGTGCTGACGGGCCAGCAGTAACCTTTGTTTCATAGCCCGGCTTGCTCTGGCTGTCAGTTCTGCCAACTGACGCTGTGCTGCGTCAGTTTCGGGACGTTGCCGGTGCAGCTGTTGTTGCAAGTGCTGCTGTTGCTGACGCTGCAGTTGTAGCTGGCGCTGCATTTGCTGCATGAGCCGCAGGCTTAGTTCATCCAGCTTTTGCTGCTGTTGTTCCAGCTGTCGTCTGGGATGCAATAACTGCAACTGGCGTTGCTGCTGAATAAACTGCTGTGCTTTAAAACCCAGCTGCTGACGGATGGCTCTGACGAGGCGTTGCTGCAACAGCTGAACTTGCTGTAACTGATGGCTCTGGTCCGGTGAGATCAGTTCAGCGGCGGCGGAGGGCGTGGCGGCACGCAGATCGGCGACAAAGTCGGCGATGGTAAAATCGATTTCGTGACCCACTGCGCTGACAATCGGCAGCGGGCAGGCTGCGATGGCACGCGCCAGTTGTTCGTCGTTAAAGCAGGCCAAATCTTCCAGCGAGCCACCGCCACGCCCGATGATCAGTACATCCACTTCATGGCGCCGGATAGCATGCGACAAAGCCGCCATTAAATCGGCGGGCGCCTGAGCGCCTTGCACCAACGCCGGATAAATGATGATTTCAAGCGCAGGGGCGCGTCGTTGCAGCACAGTGACAATATCGCGTACCGCCGCGCCAGTCGGCGACGTGATCACGCCTACCCGGCGAACCTGCGTTGGCAGCGGCTTTTTGCGCTCTGGCGCAAACAACCCTTCGCCAGCCAGCCGCGCTTTGAGCATTTCATATTGCTGACGCAGCAGACCGTCGCCGGCCGGTTCGATAAAATCGACCAGCAGCTGATATTCACCGCGCGGCTCGTAGACGCTGATGCGGGCACGGACCAGTACCTGCTGGCCATTTTGCGGCCGGAACGCCGCATTCCGGTTGGCCTGCTTAAACATCGCGGCCTTAACCTGCGCATCCTGGTCTTTTAACGAAAAATACCAGTGGCCGGAACTGGCCGCGACAAAGTTGGAAATCTCACCGCAGAGCCACAGCTGGCGGAATTGCAGCTCTAAAGCCAGCCGTACTTCGGCATTGAGCCTTGAAACTGTATAGATTTCCGGGTTTGTGCTTTGATTCATGGCAGGGCTTTGGGTCGACGGTCAATGCAACAGATCCGGCTAATCTACCACAAAACTAAAAAATGCGTTGTTTGAAACCACCTTTGCGGATAAAATAGCGCCGCAACATTCCCCCGACTTTTCACCACCACAGCGAGATTGTTGCAATGCTCAGGATAGTTAAAGAAGCCATCACTTTTGACGATGTCTTACTGGTACCGGCTCATTCCACGGTACTTCCCCACACCGCAGACCTGCGGACCCAACTGACCAGCAAAATCAGCCTGAATATTCCGATGGT
>JACCDS010986385.1_pt1 | contig 28771 bp, 13 predicted proteins | sample 7446441 | NCBI WGS metagenome assembly JACCDS01 (sample SAMN15323445, study PRJNA562643) | freshwater metagenome | isolation source: river surface water | place: USA:Blue River Watershed | collected 2017-08-17 | reverse complement strand
GTGAGGTGTAATTAATATTTAAAATGATGTTACCACGAATTCTCCATTTTTTAGAAATAACCATTCGATTGCATTCGAATTACCATCAAATAGGAACTAATTCTTGCTTTTACATTTTAATGATTCGAGAATTAGTGACTACTAATTCAAAAACAACGAATACATTAAAAATTACACCCAACGGGTAAATAATAGTCTAGTCATTTAGCTATTTTTTTAACAACTGCTGCAGGGATAGCCTTGCTCCTTTTATAGTAGTAAAAGTTGTCTTTTTAGTGCCATACAATAGGGTAACCGGATTGCCTAAAACCGAGGTGATTTGTCCTGAAATCAATTGGCCTTCTTTCCAGGTCAAATCCACAATAAAGCCCCCACGGGCACGCAAGCCTTTAACCTCGCCCGTTCTCCAAGCTTCCGGTAGTGCTGGCAGCAGCTGCAGTACATAGTGGTCTTGTTCCTTCAAATGACTTTGCAATAGCATTTCGGCCACTCCTGCGGTATACCCAAAATTGCCATCAATTTGAAACGGCGGATGCGTATCAAAAAGATTGTCTAAAATGCATTTTTTGAATAGGGTATTCACTAAATCATAGGCGCGATTGCCTAACCCAAGTCGGGCAAAAAGGTTGATTTTCCAAGCGGTACTCCATCCCGTACTGACATCACCACGGGCATTGAGCGAGGTAAGTGCTGCTTTGGACCACTCGGGTGTGAGCAAGGGACTGATTTGGCGTCCTGGGTGTACAGCAAAAAGGTGTGAGTTATGGCGGTGGTGATCCGTAGGATCGTCGAGATCGTCCATCCATTCTTGCAATTGCCCCCACTTCCCTATTTGAGGACCGAGCAATTGGTTGCGCATTGTGGAAATGGTAGTACGATAGTCTTCGTCTTCTCCCAAACTTGCTGAAGCTTCGATCGTATTACTCATTAAATCGTATACAATTTGTTGGTCGTAAGATACTCCTGGATAGGGCGTACGATCGCCCTCTACTTTTCCAGGGCCATGCTCCGGCGACCAGCCATCAGGTGTAATGAATTTGCCGTCTTTTTTTACCAAATGATCTTCCCAATACCCACAAACGTCTTTCAGCATGGGATAGGCACGGTTTTTTAAGAACTCTTTGTCGCCCGTAAATGCGTAATGTTCCCAAAAGTGTTGGCTCAACCATGCGCTACCCGGACGGTGTAGCCCCCAAGTGGAAGGACCTCCCATTATATTGTTAGTACTGTAGGCTATCCAGCCTTTTGCAGTTTTTAGTTTTGGATCTGTGGAATTTTTATTCACTCTAGCTAAATTTTCCACCCAATCAAAATACGGTCCGGTACATTCGGTCAAGGCTGTAGGTTCGGCCAACCAATAATTCATTTGTAAATTGATGTTAGTCGTGTACTGCGAGTACCAAGCAGGCTTGTATTCGTTGTTCCATATCCCTTGCAAATTAGCCGGCAAGCCACCCTGACGGGAAGAACTGATTAACAAATAACGCCCATATTGAAACAGCAGTGCTTCCAATGCTGGATCTTTGGCTCCATTTTTAACGGCATTTAATCGGTCTAGCGTACTGCTATTAGGGGTTGCTCCCAAATTCAGTTGGACACGTTGGTAGAGATTCTGGTAATCCCGTACGTGTGCTTTTCGCAATCTAGCATACGGTTGGGCAGCAGCCAAATGAATGGTTTTATCTAAGCCAGCATGCGGATGTTCGCCTTTGAAGTTTTTGGAGAAATCCTTAGAAAAATCGGTACCCGCTACCAGTAAGATTGTAGCTTCATTGGCATTGGTTAGGGTAATCGTCTTCGTGTTACTACTCCATTCACCTCCTTGATGTAGAACTATCAATTGTGATTCGTACTGCATGCCATTTTCGGATAGTGTTCCAGAGGCCGTAATTGTATTGCCCGAAACCTTTATTGTGGCATTGTGTGCATCGGTTAATTGAATGGTAAACGAAATTTTCCCTTTCTTATTGGCCGAAAAATAGGCTGCCAATACCTGGTCAGGATAACTCGAAAAATACTCCCGACGGTAGTTGACTCCTCCGGCACTAAACGTAACTGTCTGAATTGCCTCGTCCAATCGCAACTCCCGACGGTAATTTTCGGGCATGAGATTGCCAAAATCGATTATAACATCGCCAAAAGGTTGGTAGTAGCCCACTGTTGGTTTGGCATTTCCATCAATGGACGTGGTGCCCGTAATTAAACTCGATTCGTTGAACTGAATTTGTTCTTTTTGCACCCCACCAAATACCATTCCTCCTAAGGATCCATTGCCTATAGGTAGTGCTTGCAACCATTGTTTTGCAGGTTGTGTGTACCACAAAGAGGATTGTTGTGCAAAAGTGTGAACTGAAAAGAAAAGTACCCAAAGTAGTACTCGTTGTTTTTTGTGTGTTATCATATAGTCAATTTCTATTTTTAGAATGAATTCGTTTGTTTATTGTCCTCTGTAACTAAGTGTAGCGGTTGTACCGAGCTACTTTTTCAAGACCTTATTGTATATTTTTACAAATTGCAAAGTCCCTTTAAAATTGTGCCATTGTTGATCAATTGTTTTATTTTCATTAGCCATAACAACAGCTCCTACCGCATCAAAATTTTGATCTACCGTTCCTAATCTTCCTGCAGCAGTATCATCTTTTGTGTTTTGCGTAATTCCCGTTGCTGTATTCAACAATTTGCCATCCACATAAATAAAGGCCGTTCCAGAAACAAAAATACAACGTATATCAGCTGCTTTTCCAGCTTTGTATGCATTTGGCGCAATCACATCGTGGTGATTCGCCTCACTACCGATGCTGAATACCAATCCGCCGTCCTTACGCAACTGAATTGCCCAACCCGAATCACCTTTTTTAGGCATACGAGCAAGGGGTATGGTATTGGCCATTTCGGCAGCATTGATTCTAAAATTAACTGTAATGGCATCACCATAGCCTACATTTCTATCGAAAAAGTAAAACTTCTGATCGCCCGTAAAAGTTATAGGTTCTTTGATTGCCAGTTGCCAAATCGGCGCTTCTTTTGGCCAAAATGGTTGCTGTTTGGCTATTTTTTGACCTTTCAACGCCGGTTTCATGAACTGGATATCGTCAATTTCTAACCATTCATCTGCATTACCCTCTACTTCGATGGTCAATGAAACCTTATGATTTGTCACATTAATACGAGGAAGCATAATTTTTGTCCACTTTTTTGAAGATCGAATTGGCACTACCCAATCATCTCCTCCCAATTCTGAAACCCTAATTACAGCATTTTTTAATTTAGCCGAAGTACGAACGTATGCAGACAACTGATAATCACCGTTCATAATATAAAAAAGTGGCTGCGAAACAGCGGCTAAAAAGGCTTCACTTTTTCCAATATGCAGTTTGTAATTATCTCTAACAGCCTCACCCTCCACTACCTTAATTGCATCTTCTGCTCCAGAGGGTGTCCAGGATACTGGTTTACTTGATTCAATTCGGTCCTGATTAAATTCAAAATTGCCATTCGGCAAAAGATTGATTCCTGGATAATCTTTGGCATAGTAACGAAAGTATTTAAAAACCGATTCGCCAGGCTGGGCAGCTGAATCAAGTTTACCAACACCGTTGAGCGCTGTAAGCCATACCATTTGATTGGCTGTAAGTTGGTGCCATTCTGCTTTTGCTACTACTTTTCCGTTATCATAAAAAATAACACCTTCAGGGGTATATTCATAGGCATCTAAAAACCAGCCGTCGTTGTCCAATGTAAATTCTACCTGTGCTCGATGTGGCCAAGGTGAATATCTCATCCCTTTGGGAGCCAAACTCATATACAAATTATTAGTAGCTACATAGGTTTTAGAATCAATCTCATACGAATCGATTTCGAAAATATCGTTATTTTTTCGCTGACTACCCCTTTGCCAGAAAGAGGTATGCACGCCATGACCTGCCATGAAAGGCTTGGAAAGACATTCGTAGTAACCATACCCAAAATCGCGCTTACTAATTATACCACCTCCGGTATTTTCCCAACGGTCATTGCGTTTTTCCCGGCGACAAACAATATGCAACAAACCGTCTTTGACATACACATTTTCTTTGGCATTAAAGCCATCTACCCAACCTAAACCTTCTCGACGACCTTCACGGTAAATCCAGTCGTTAGTATTTAGTGTGTCGCCATCAAACTCTTCGTTATACAAAAGGGTGTAGCCTTTTCCAGCAGGCGGCTGTGCCTGGGTAGTAATGGCTAAAACAATTAATAATAAAAAGACTCTAATTTTAAAATTCATCATGGATTTATTTAAGTTAATTCGATTGTAATTTGTTGCGGACTCTATCCGATATTCCAGCATGTAAATATACTATATCTGCGTAATTCCAAAGACACTTATTTTAGTAAACCTAGAGAAGTTGAATACAAGCAAGGAATAATCTAAACAAAAGTAGCTATACAGTTGAACCGGATTTTTAAAAGGTTGATAAGAAGACTATTCAAATACCTATTATTTTAGTCATTTGCAAGATAGTTTATAATGTATTAATTCTATATTTCATTCCCTTTTCTGTAGGAAAGAGAAGCAACCCTTTGCCAACAGCTACTACCGTACCCTTGCTGTCAACTATTTGTACTTTTTCGTGTACTAACAATTTACAATTGGATCCTATTTTAGAAACAAGCTTTCCTTCGGTTAATTTTCCGTTTTTCCAACAAAAGTCCACCACAAAACCACCTCGAGCATTAAATCCTGTAGCACTTCCATTTTGCCAATTGGCACTTGAAGGTAAAGCGGGCAATATACGGATAATTTGCTCCTTTCCATGACTTTGTAATAGCATTTCGGCTATGCCCGATGTAGCACCAAAATTCCCATCTATCTGAAACGGTGGATGCGCATCAAACAAATTAGGGTAAGTACCACCCCCTTTCGCCATTTTTAAACCATTGGCATCATACATAGGAGTCAAAATTTTCTTGAGCAAACGCTCTGCATCGTCGCCTCTACCTAGCCGAGCCCAAAAATTAATTTTCCATGCCAAACTCCAGCCCGTCCCATCGTCGCCACGCATAGCCATTGTTTTTTCAGCAGCTTTTGCCCATTCAGGGGTATCCCAAGGTGTAATTTCGTCGTAGGGATGCAAGCCATAAAGATGTGAAATATGGCGGTGATGTGGCTCATTGTCTTTCCAATCCTCGAGCCACTCATTGAGGTCGCCCTCCTGTCCTATTTGTAAAGGAGCAAGTTTTGGAACAACAGCTATAAGCTCTTGGGCAAAATCAGCATCTATTTTCAAAATTTGGGACGATGTAATGACTGCACCAAACAATTCGCGACAAATTTGCATATCAATAGTTGGCCCCATACAAGTCGTTGCTTTAGTACCATCAGGTAGTATAAAAGCGTGTTCTGGGGAGTTCGAAGGTGCGGTAACCAGGTACTTCGTTTTAGGATCAGTGATTAAAATGGATTTTAAAAACTGAGCAGCACCTTTTAATACTGGATAATAGGTAGCCAAAAATTGCTTGTCGCCAGTAAATCGATAATGTTCCCAGATATGTTCGCACAACCAGGCACCACCTGTAAGTGTAGCTCCCCAATTAGCACTTTCGCCAGGCGATGTAAAGTGCCATGGATTAGAAATCACATGAGCCACCCATCCTGGAGCATTGTAATAGGATTTGGCGGTTTTTTCGCCATTGGCCACCAGTAGTGACGTATAGTGGTGAAGTGGCTGCGCCAGTTCACTAAGTCCGGTGAGTTCTGACGGCCAATAATTCATTTGCAAGTTGATATTCAGATGATAATCACCATTCCATGGTGTTTGATATTCCTCTGCCCAAAGTCCCTGCAGATTTGCTGGTAGTCCACCCGGTCGCGATGAACTAATAAGCAAATACCGCCCAAAATCAAAATACAAAACTGGAAGTTGCGCATCGTTGGCATTGTTGGCATAACTAATTAAACGCTCCGGCGTACTGCTCTCATGTATTCCTGGCTGATTTGCTGTAAGATGCAAACGGCATTTTTGAAAATAAGATGCATACTTAGCACTATGCGCCTGTCGGTGCGATTCGTATTTTTTTGGATTAAATCCGGCAAGCAATTTTCTTATTTTTTTATTACAATCTAAACTAGTATCTAACCTACCTTTCGAAACATCATAATCAGTAACAGCACTGAATACAAACAGGCAGGAATCGGCTTCGATAACATCTAATTTATCTGAATTGGAATTAACCTTTCCTCCAAAATTATAGACTTTCAATACGGCCGAATAACGCATGCCCGGTCGGTCTTTATTCAACATTCTACCTGCCATTTTTACTGTTTTCCCCTCCAGACTGATGGTCGCATTTTCTTTTCGAAATAACGAAACTGCAAAAGTAAGTTTTGTTTTTTTGGAAATTAATTTCATCACAAAAACATCATTGGCAAAGCTTGTAAATGCCTCTTGATGTACCTGCGAACCATCGCTCCTCTCCCACTTCACTGTAGCAACAGCATTTTCAAGGTTCAGACTGCGTTCGTAGTGAACCACTTTTGATGAATTTTCTGCCCAATCAATCTTTAAATCGCCCAAGGTTTGGTAACAACCAAAATGTTGTTGACTTCCTTTTGCAGAGCCGGGACCAGCACAGGTAAAATTTTTCTGTAGTAGATTTTGTGCTTCCCGATTTTTACCTTCAACTAGTAGTTTTTGTATCTCAGGTAAGTATTTGTATGCATCGGCTCGATCCGCATCCTGCTCCCCACCAGACCATAGGCTTTGTTCATTCAGCACAATTCGTTCATGTAATGTATCACCCAAAATCATCGCTCCCAATCGGCCGTTACCTAATGGAAGGGATTCGTGCCAATCGGCAGCAGGTTTTTTAAACCTAATTTGCGTCTGCGAACTAGCATTGGTGATTGTCGCCAATGTTCCAAAAAGAATCAAATAAATTGAAAATTTTGTGATTTTACCCATATAAATTGATACTATAATCCATTTTTATTGATGCTAACTGGTCCAATAATCAAAGATTAAACACTTTACAATTAGATACTACGATATAAATGAAAGAATTACTATCTGGCTCTTACTTATTGCTCAATTGGGGTTAATTTTATTCCTTGTAAACTCTCCTTTTCAAATTTTCCTTCAAGCAGCGAAACCGTGATTTTCTTTTTTCCAGCGGTTTTGAATGAAACCCATCCAAATGGCTGCGTACTGTATATATTAGAAGCATTTTGTTGGTTTTGAATAGACTCGCCATCGCTTGTTTCAATTTTCCATGCCAATCGACCTTCGCCAGCATATTGTAAGTCCACCTGATAATCGCCAGGTTGCAGCACATCGAAGGTCCAAGTCGCCTTCGACTCTTTGGTCCACTTTTCCACTTGCATAATGGTTTTCCATTCACCAAATTTTTCCATCCACTGCTTTTTCTTTAGGATACCATTTTCGACACTAGCAAAATACGCAGAATAATAAGTTGGTAAAATAGGATCAATAGTAGGACTTTCGTCCACAAGGATATCATTTTTAAGCTCCATTTCAATAACCGATACAAATTTCTCAGGAGCTAGAGGTGGAATTTTTATCACCACAGCATTATTACGCAGTTCGTACTTTAATTTGCTTTTTTTAGCATTGAGTAATTGAAGTGATCGTATATCGCTTTTCAATCCAGGTAACCATAACTCACCTTTTGTATTCCAATCGTAAACAAGTAAATACAACTTATTCCCTTTTCGAACCACATCGCCCCAAGAAAACTTTTGTGGCCATGGCGAAGCTTCAGTACCATACACCACTTGAGGGTATTTATGTATCCAATTGCCCGCCGATAACAGGATTTTTTCTGCTCGTTCTGGAACAGTACCGTCTGGACCAGGAGGAACATTCATCAAATAATTGCCCCCACGAGCCACAATAGAAAGTAAATTAGTTAAAATGAGCTTCGGACTTTTCCAGTTTTCATCGTAATATGCCCATCCCCATGAGTCATTGGTGACATCACACGATTCCGAAAGACCCTCGATACGTTTCTGCGGCACTTCCATATCACCACCACCTATATAATCTCCTAGATTGTTGCCGATACGTCCATTGATAAAGGCATTAGGTTGGTTTTTACGAACTAAGTCTACTATTTCCTGACCGTGTTTTTTTGAAATATTTCCAGGTAAATCGAACCACAAAAGGGCTAAAGGCCCGTATTGTGTAGTGATTTCATTAATTTGGGGTAGACTTTTAGAATAGAAATACTGATCAAATGAAATCGTATCGCCCACCGCATTTGTTTTAGGTCCCATTGATGCACCAGGTGTAGTCCAATCGACAACATGAGAATAGTAAAATCCTAAGCCAACACCTTGTTTTGCACATTCGGAAGCCAACTCTTTCATAGGATCGCGGCCATAAGGCGATGCGGCTACAATATTGAAATCACTTACTTTGGAATCATACATTGCAAATCCATCGTGATGCTTAGCGGTAACAACAATGTATTTCATACCTGATTTTTTGGCTAACGCAACGAGTTTAGAGGCACTAAAATTCACTGGATTGAATTCTTTCGCATAATCCATCATCTCCTGCGGTTTGATTTTATGCTTATACATAGCCCATTCGCTAATTCCATAATACGATTTTCCATTCCATTTGCAGCCCATTTGCGAATACAAACCCCAATGTACAAACATGGCATAGTTGCCATCAATAAATAATTTCCCACGATCGGAATTGGACTTAGCCTTTGAAGGAGTTTTATCTTGCAACCCCCATTGGTCGTTCATCTCCTTGTTTTGTGCAAACGAAAATAAGGAGGTAACGATTAGCATCAATGATAATAAAGTTGATTTCATAATGGATAATTCGATTACATTTCTACTGAAACAAGTCCGCCCAAACCAATCCATTCGCCTTGCTGGCCTTCAGCAATTACGGTCAGTTTTCTATCCGTTGCTCCTTTGGATAACGGAATGGTCACATCTTCTTTAGTGGTAGTGGTTTTAGTCCACACCAATTGATTATCCAACCAAACTTCAACTTTTCCAGCAACTGCTTTTAATACGATTTTCCCTCCGTTTATTTGTTGCGATGCAAAGGGTTTAAAGGTGGTTTTATAAACTAGATAACCTGTTTCAGATAATTTATTGGTTTGACCAGGCTTTGTATTGGTCCAAGTATTCATATCAAAATCAGCAATTTCTTGGGTGGCATCGGGTTTTACTTTGAATACCGAAGACATACGCCATTTGCTTAGAATAAGTTTTGGATTTGCTACATCAACAGATGGTATTGGTGCCACTTCAAGCACCGGAATAGTAATTTGTGTGGATTGTAAACCTGCTGATTTTGCACGCAAAATAAGACTGCCTTTACTATCGAAATGGCTCTGTACAATCACTTGAGCCAATCCGTTGAACAATTTACGTTTTGTTCCTTTTTCGGCTTCGTGCGAATTGGGGTTGCCATTACCCAATCCGATAATTGCCCCTGCTCCGCTGATTTCGAACTCCACAGGAATATTGGTGGTGGGAACCGCTCTACCTTTTGCATCGAGGGCCTGCACAGTAATTGGCATAGCATCATAACCATCGCCCTGTAATGCCGAACGATCGGCTATTAGTTGCAATCTAACTGGCTGACTTGTCGTTTCCGCTTTAAAGCGAGACACTTCTTTACCTTCTTTATCGTAGCCAATGGCTTCTATTTTGCCTGGTTGATAGGGAACTTTCCAGTCCACCATTTCGTATTTGTCGACTGCTTTTTCTTGGACTAATTTTCCATTTACTAGCAATTTAACTTTTGCGGCATTGGTCAATGCCATTATCTTAATTGGTTTACCAATACTATCGGTAGGCCAATTCCAATGTGGAATAAGTTGCAATACTGGCTTTTCAAGCCATTGTGCTTGACGAAGGTAAAAAGCTGCCTTTGGGAAACCACATTGATCCATACTACCAAAACTTGCTCCCGCAGCAGGCCAACTGTACGGTTGTGGTTCGCCTCTATAATCGAAACCGGTCCAAATAAAACAACCTGCTAGAAATGGACGCTCGTTCACTAATTTCCATCCGTTGCGATGTGTTGTTCCCCAGCTTGCTGCTTGAGTATCATACGAATCGTGCAAACACAATTTTTTATTGGTTACATATTCACCACGAACCATAAATGCCGAAGCATCTTCAGAGCTAGTAATGGGAGTATTGGGATACGTTTCGTGAATTTTATCGTAATTTCGAGTTTGGTAATTCATCCCAACCACATCCACAGCATGCGCTACATTTTTAGGAGAAGAGAGTCCTCCACTTGCAGCAGCAGTAACGGGACGAGTTGTGTCTAAGGTTTTTACATGCGCACTCATGCGGCGCACTAATTCGTAGCCATTCTCGGTTCCCTGCATTGGTTCTTCGTTGAATACCGACCAAAGAATTACACTCGGGTGGTTGCGATCCCGACGGATAAGCCACTCCAATTGCGATACATATTGATCGGAAACATTGAAATTGCGGTTTTCGTCCATCACCAAAATACCGAGGCGGTCACAAGCATCTAAAAACTCTGCTGCCGGTGGATTATGAGAACATCGGTAGGCATTTGTACCCATTTCTTTGAGCTTGCGCAAACGAAACTCCCATAGCGCATCAGGTACTGCTACACCCACTCCAGCATGATCTTGATGGTTACAAACCCCTTTTAATTTTACCGATTTTCCGTTTAAAAAGAAGCCCTCATTGGCTGTAAACTGAATCGTTCGAAATCCGCAGCTAGTGATTAGAGAATCGATAGTAGTATCTTTTTCACGAAGTACTGTTTTCACAGTATATAAGGTTGGTTTTTCACACGACCAAAGTTCGGGATTGTCAACAGGAAGTGAAAATTTAACAACTGTCTCGGCCAAATTATTGACTGAAACAGTACTATTTCCTGATACTATTTTTTTTCCACTCTTATCATAAAGGGTAGATTCAACCGCAATAACTGCAGGAGATTTTCCTGAATTTTCAATCGTTACTTCTACAGGAATAGTCCATTTTCCCGCAACATCTTTTATGGGTTGTGCAAAAACACCATCGGTCGTAATGTGTGTAGGCGAACGCTTCACTAACCAAGCGTGACGGTAAATTCCGGAGCCCTCATACCACCAACCTTCTTGTTGTACTGCATCCACCCGCACAGCAATAGTATTCAATTCATCACCATAATAAGCATAAGGTGTTACGTCTATATTAATCGAATTATAACCACAAAAATTGCGGGATACCACCGTTCCGTTGAACCAAATAGTACAATGGGTAGCGATTCCGTCAAATTGTATTTCAATATGTTTTCCTTTATCATCGGGAGAGAGTTTGAAATTGCGACGGTACCAACCGAAACCACGTTTACGATACCCTTGCGATAGGTTTTCTAAAGAATCATAAGGCATTTCTACCGACCAATCATGCGGAAGATTTACGGTACGCCAATCAGTATCATCAAATTCAGGTGCGGCTGCACCCCATGATTTACCGGCTTTGGCATTAGCATAGGACATTCCATGTCCCGTAATAATAGGAAACGCAATATCGCCTTGATAGAAACGCCAACTTTTATCTAAAGAGAGACGTTGACGAACATTTTGAGATTGGATTTTGCTTGGTATTAGTAAGCAACAAAATGCTAATAGAAAGAAAAATAAGGCTGATTTTTTCACTTTTGGGTTACATATTTAATTGGAAAGTTATTTTTTCCGTTACAGAGATTTAAGACTTATTTTAATGGAATCGCCACATTAAATGTATGTGAACGCTTTTTATCTACACCCATAGCGCCGTAGAGAAATTTTGGTTCACCATTCTCAAAATAAACCCAAGGACGTTCTATAGCAATACCACTTTGTGTACCGTCTGCCCATGCAAAAGAACTTCCAATGACAAGTGGGTGTTTAGCAGGTTCCCAATCTAATCCATTTTTAGAAACCATCAAGGCCAATGCCCCTAAGTCGCCGGTAAATTTGCCTACTACATCACGAACAATGGCATAGTAATAGCCCTTTTTATACCAAATGAATGGATCCTCGGCCTCCATGTGGGAGCTTTTACTGTCTTTGGACTCGAAAATAGTGTTGGCATATTTTTTAAATGGCCCCTGAGGAGACTTAGCAGTAGCTACCCCAAAACGAACACGTCCGCCTTTAAGAGTTCCATTTTTACATACTTGTTTGTACACCATCAACACACGACCTTTATCATTAAAAGTAACGGCAGGATTGCTAACCAACATAGCATCATAAGCCGTGCTGTCTTTTTCGTTGTTTGACAAAACGGGTTGATCAAAACGTTTCCATTCCCCCTCAATATCTGAAGCCACGGCTACACCTATACGCTGATGATTGCGCTGTACCCACCAATTGGTTGGATTTCGCTCACCTGTACCAGTTGTTCCCATATGATACAAATAGTATTTTCCTTTGTAGAAAGTGACATACGGATTGTGTGTTACTACACCATCCCAGTATTGCGCTCCACGGGCAGGTAACACCACTTTTACATGTGTATAAGGCCCTTCGGGTTTATCGGCTTTCGCCAAAGCAATTTCAGAATTGTAAATCCAGGATTGATGTCCATCAGCTCGCGGCCAACGAGAATAAAGCATATAAAACTTACCATTTTTATCCTTGATAACTGAGCCACACCAAATGGCGTAGTTCTCGTCAATAAAACGGTTTTCTAGTGGAACGGGCTGAATCATAGCACCAAAATTATAATCAATAGGACGTTGTGATTCCAATTTAGCCTTTTGAGCTTTTGTCAATGACTTATCATAGATAGTTTCGGCCACTTTTTCGCCAATTTCATTCAATGCAGTTTGGTTGTAATGCACAATGTCTTTAAGCCATTTTTTCTCAAGAAAATTAGGCGTTTGGTCATAGGCAATATAGACCTGTTTAAGCTTTGCCGCAACGATTTTTTGAACATGTTGCACCGCTAAACTTCCTTCGGTGGTTTTATCAGTTTGATTACCCGTAAGTACAATATAGAAAGGAAGATTCTTTCCAAGCTGCTTTCTAAAACGGTTGATTACGCTTTCTAGCGAATGTTGGTATTCGTCGGCTGTCAGTTGTTTATTTAGAATGGCATTCGCATCGCGTTCGCCTTGCATCCAGATAATACCTGAAAGGGAGGTTCCTATTTTTTTTTGAGCCATTTGGGTTTTATTGACTGCATCTGCAAATAGTGGATTATTACCCGTTTCATCCCAGGTACCATAGTTTCCCATTTCAGCTTTTACGTTGCACGAAGCACCACCACGTGCCGCTGCAACAATATATACTTTACGACCGGTCAACTCGTTGAATCGTTTAGCAAAAGCAGGCGCTATAGAGCCCGTTCCTGCCTTTTGAAACAATTTCCATTTTTCTCCAACAGGATCTTTGAGGGGAATACAATCATTGGTAGTAGCAATGTACTCAAAAGCAGTTTCAGGCTGACAAACAACACTTTGGCTCGCATCACCTTGTCCAACAGCATTACTTTGCCCAGCAATAAGAAAAAGGGAACTATTTTGAGAAAAAGTACAATAATAACTAAAAAGACAAAATAATAAGATAATTCGTTTCATATTCATACATCAATAATTTATTGCAAATTTAATAGTTAACTATTTATAATCAAGCCATGCGGTTGCAGTGGTATTCGCGTTAGAAACAAAACGAATCCAACGAGCTTGAACCGATTTTGGCAACTTCACTATCACTTTTTTATTGGGCGCTACTTTGAAAGTTTGATAATTCATCCAAACATTGTCTCCTGTAGGATCAAACTGTACAGTAATATCAACCGTATTTGCTGATTGCTGAGACAATGTTAGCGTACGGTCGTCATACATTCCAAAAAGATAGGCATCAGAAGGAACATTAGCTTCAACACTAGAGTTTACCCAAGGACCACCTCTACCAATCGGTTTACCCAACTTCCATAAATCGTCAATAGCACCTGCCCAAACGCTACATTTTTTATCTGCCGATTGAAAAATATGAGGGTTGTTATTTGCCTTTGTGGCATCAATTCCAGTCATCACCAACATACCGCGATACGAAACATAATCATTAATTGTTAGGTCGTGTGTCGCAATAGGACGGATTTTAGCAAAACCATCCGCATTTTCAGCCGGAAGCTCATAAAATGTTCCACCACAACTGAATAAATCCCGCTCTGTAGCCACTTCACGACAAATACGAACCGCTTGTTTCTCCAACAATCCTTGATAGATTGGGTTACCCAATGGCAATCGCCAGCGACGCTTCGCATCATCCACTACTAAATAGGAACCTGCTTCTACGGTAACTACCTGGGACGGTATTGCTACTTTTTCACGAATAAATGCAGCTGATTTTTCATCCGTTTTCGGTACAATATTCATGTTTTCATCCATCTCGTAATAACCTGTTTCTTGAGTTGCAGTAGCAGTAGTACTATTTGCTACTATTCCTAAGGCACGACGATTTTCACCTAAACTATAAAGTAATCCTCCCTGGGTTGTAGTAGCATCTTTTGTGGCCAATCCGGCAAACATAGCATCATTACTATTCTTTCGTATTTTAGTATCCGAATAAACGTATGAAACAGTAATTGTTCCCTCATTTTCAGTTCTTACACGTATCCATTCTCCCGTCTCATTCTCTGGAAATTCAATCCTTGCAGCATCATTTGCTGGAACAGAGATAGACCGAATTTTCATCCAGCTGTTATTACCCAAAACATCAACTTCAAAAACTAAATTTAAAGCCTCATTATTGTCATTCTTAATCCATGCCGATCTATTTTTCCAACCTGCAAACAAATACGGTTCTGAAATAGCACCGGCTTTTACTTTTTCGTTTTGCCAAACAGAACCACAAGCATCGATAGTACCTGTATTATCGGGTTGATTAAGAGATGTAAACCAAAGATTGGATTGTGATTGACCCGGTGCTTCGATCCCCCCCTTGGCTTTTCGTTTGTTTAAGAATTCGCTTTTGGCTGCATCGTCACATCCGAAAACCAATTGATCATTCCAACGCGTAAAATCACCGATTACTTTTAAATAAGACGAGCGTGGTCTTATGCCTGCGGAATTTTCAGAAGAAAAATGCTGTGGAAAACGCCAGAACATACCATGCATAATCATCAGATAATCCCGATTTTCATCAGTACCAATATTGCGAATACGGGGCCATTCAGTATTCCACCCGTGAGCTCCATCATAAGAATTACTTGCTTTTGGCAAACGGAAGAAGGTCCATTTACCATGATCCCTTGTACCTAAAATTACTGATTTATAGTCCCAGCCCGTTGCCCAAATAGGATCTGTATCCGGATTCTCATTACCATAAATAAAACCAGGTCCAGTTACTTCGGTAAACTGATTACGACGAATTAATTTCCAATCTTTGCCATCCCATTCATTAAGTGAACCCGCCGGAGTACGTGGATTGGTTCGCGCCTGCATACCTTGTTCTCCATTATTTGAAAAAACCATTACCCCTTGTCCAGAATACAACCCTTTTCCATGTACCCCAATCAACAAATCGCTCTCAAAACTTTTTGAAAGACCTTCTTTTCTTTTCTGGTTACCATCTTTATATAGTATATTGATGCTCAACGAGTTGACATCAATTTGATAAAACCCTTCTTCCATAGTACCGATTACTACTTTATTTTTAGGATCTACTAGATCTCGGGCAATCCCTGTAAAACGTCCAGGAGCATCTTTCACTGGAATAACGCGCACGTTTCTATTGGCATCGATAACATAAGGCCCAATAAACAGCTGATTACTTTCTTTGTGTATCATCCGGTTAGCTGGCGTTCCTCCGATACTTTCAGGACGAACAATTTGTTTAAAATCAGGAGTAATTTCATATAACTTATCCGATGAGCCAAAAGCCATGTGTGGACCGTAAGTAATTACCCAAAGGCGGTCGGCCCAAGGCACTACAGCTCCAGTTCCACATTCACCTTCATTATTAAAATAACCAAGACTAGGGTATATACCACTTACACAAATTGATTTTTTTTCTTTTTGAGCAAATAAAGGAGTGGCCATAATACTGACTAGTATTGATCCTATAAAGGAAATTAAGATGAATTTTCTACTCATGATTTATAATTTTATTGATTTATAATTTTATTTTTGAATATCCTCAAAAACTATTCAGCTCTGAACAAAATCAATTCATTTACAGCAGGTTCAAATTTCACATTTTCTAATACAACACGGAATTTCTGAGCTTTTATAGGAGTAAACAATTTTGTCAGGCCAGTCCCAACAGTTTGTCCTTTGAAAATGGTTTTCCAATTTGTTCCTTCCAAATACTGAAGTTCGTGCTTTTGTGTAACGCCACTCCATGGATGCCAAGGTTCTACTAAAGATAAGCATTGTATCGCTGTTGGAACACCCAAATCAATTTCAAGCAGTGCTGTTTTTTCCCCTTTAGCAGCTTTCCAACCCTGTTTAGGATCGCCATCTGTTACTGTTCCCAATTTAGCTACATCATCGGAAGAACTTGCTACAACCATTTTTCCTGCAGATGGAATCGATTGAATAATTGGTTCTCCTTCAATCTGAATAGCGACAACTGATGCTATTTTATCAGGTGCATAATTAGGCAACTGAATCATTGAATTAAATTTTCCAGCTTTCACATCCAATGAGGTCGTTGCATCTGCCAGTAGATATGCTTTTTTGATTTTATTTCCAATCGGTACTATTAATTGACCATTTTTAGGCCAGTCAAAGACATGCAAGTATATGGTTTGACCTTTGCGAGTAGCTCGTCCCCAAGATAAAAATGGAAATGGTGAGGCTTGAGTTCCGTATATTGCTTCACCATTATTTTTTAACCAATCGCCAATTTCTTTCAAGTTTTGCTGACACACTTCTGGAATGACACCATACTGATTTGGACCTACATTCAATAAGAAATTACCTCCTTTACTAGTAATGTCTATCAGTTTTTGAAGTAAATCTGAGGTGCTTTTCCATTGATCATCATACGCATTATACCCCCAATGTCCGTTCATGGTCATACAAACTTCCCAGTTACGTCCAGGAAAACCAGTGGCAGGAATAAACTGCTCGGGAGTTTCAAGGTCCCCACCTATCCCTCCGCCTAAGCGGTTATTAGTAATCAGAGTTGGATATTTTTTTACTACAGCTGAAATTTTCTGAGCCATTTCGGGTGTAATCCCAATTGGAGTATCCCACCAAACTACAGCTACATCTCCGTAATTTTCCATAATCTCCTTCACTTGTGGTACCACAATATTATCCACGTAATCATTCATATCTCCTTTATGCGTTTCATCCCATTCTTGATTACCTGATAATGCGCCACCAGGATGGTACCAATCCTGTGCTTGCGAATAATAAAATCCAAGTTTCATATCGTTTTTACGGCAAGCTTCTGCCAATTCTTTCAAAATATCGCGTTTAAACGGCGTAGCATCTACCACATTGTAGGGATCTGACGATTTGAACATCGCAAAACCGTCGTGATGTTTCGAAGTGATAACCATGTATTTCTGACCCGCCTCTTTGGCAATTTTAACCCATTCTTCCGCATTAAATTTGGTCGGGTTAAACTGTTTGGCAAGATTTGAATACTCGGCTCTTGGAATTTTAGCAGTGTGCATTAGCCATTCGCCATAAGTGGTTTTATCTCCCCATTTCCCTGAGGGAACGGCATACAACCCCCAGTGGATAAACATACCAAACTTGGCTTCGCGCCACCACTGCATTTTAGGATCATTTTGTTTTGAAATCGAATTAGTTTCTACATTTTGTGCCACTATACTCATTGAAAACGAGGTAATGGAAAGGAAAATAAGTACTGTTTTTTTCATGATGCTTTTTTATATTTATTTTTATAGGCATTACTTACTATAAAGGTTGATTTTAAAATTCCTCAATTGCAGCAACTCCTCTTGTGTCTTTAACTTTTACTTAATTGTAGTTTTTATAGCTATTACTTATATGAATAGTTATTCCATTCGAATACTATTTGTTTTCCGAAAAATAAACTGATTTACGTTGTTTTTTTACTGCCTTACCAGTAAGTGTAATCGTTCCATTCAATCGAATATCAGCAGATGAAGCTCCGATTTTAAATTCATAATCACCTGGTTCAACCACCCATTGTCCTTTTTCATAGTGCGCCAATTGATCTAAAGCAAGCTGAAACACCAGCTTTTTATCTTCACCAGCTTTAAGTTCAACACGATTAAAACCTTTGAGTTGAATTGGCTTCAATGGTTGATTGCCTTTTGGAGAAATGTAAAGTTGTACTACTTCTGCACCATCTATTGCACTTGTGTTCTTTACATTGCAACTAACTTCAATCTGATTTGAACTTGTTTTAGCATTGCCTGCAAGTTGCATATTACTGTATTCAAACGTTGCATACGAAAGTCCGTACCCAAACGGGTAACTTACCTTATCAGAAGTACTAGTTCCATTGTTGTAACAAATCTGATCTTTAACCTCTTTTTTAGGATAACTTACACATAACTTGCCAGAAGGATTTACATTACCTAATAATAAATCAGCAACTGCATTTCCACCTTCCTCGCCTGGATACCAAGCTTGTAGTATAGCAGCACAACCATTTGCAATCTCATCAATCACCTGTGGACGACCGCCAAAGATTACCAATACAACAGGTTTTCCGGTGGCAATCAATTCTTGTACAAAACGTTCCTGATCTCCAGGCAAACGAATACCTTTTCGCTCACGAGCTTCGCCACATAAGGTAGGATTTTCACCCATAGCCGCGATAATCACATCACTGTTAGCTCCCAGTTCAATAGCCTTATCCCAATTAGTAGCATCAGCAGTAGCCATCAACATTAATTTTAATGCTTTGGTACGTGGGTCGCCATCACCATTTTTGGTTATAGCTACCTCATTGCCTGAACTCCAGTCGCATCCACGTTCATATCCTAGAAGGGTTGATTTATCTATTTTTTGCTGTAATGCTTCACGTACACTTACAATTTTAGGTTGGGTCGGATCAATTTTTCCACCCCACCAAAACGAATACATCGACTGATAGGTATAATCGCCCAACATACACCAAAAAGTATTAGCATTTGGACCAACAAGTGCTACTTTTTTATTTTTTATATTCAACGGAAGAACGCCATTATTTTTGAGTAAAACTGAGGATTGACAAGCTAAATCATAAGCAGTCTTACGCCATTCAGGTTGATCTATAGTAAGATCCCCATCGGCATAAAGCACAGCATTTTTTTCTAAAATCCCAAGATTAGCTTTTAGCGTTAAGGCTCTTTTAACCGCTTCTTCAAAACGTTTTTCAGTAACTAATCCTTCTTTCATGGCCTGAGGTAGATAAGGATAACTCCAACCTTCACTGAATTCCAAATCGTTTCCGGCATTAATCGCTTTTACACCACGTAGTTTGAGTTGTTCCGGTTCTTTGCCCGTCCACTGACGACTTACGGCAGAATAATCACTTACTACAATACCATCGAATTGAAGGTATTTGCGTAAAATTATTTTTAATAGCGTGTCGTTAGAAACTGTATTTTCTCCACGAAATTTATGATAACTAGTCATCACCACTTTACTACCTGCTTGACGAATCATCGCTTCGTGTGGAAATAAAATTTCTTCAAACAACTCCTTATCAGGCAATTCAGAACCACCACCATATCCCAAAAAGTGCTTGCTACAAGCCGCAACGCCACCTTTTAAGCCTTTTCTCTGTAATCCATCAACAAAAGCCACACCCATACGAGCACTAAGATAACCATCTTCACCATAACTTTCTTCGATTCTTGGCCAGTGCGCCGAGCGGATAATATCTACCATAGGCGAAAGTGCCAAAGTACCCCCAATGGTGCGCATAGCTTCTGCAGTTTGCGCTGTTTTCAAGGATGCTAATTCCGGATTCCAAGTACAAGCTACACCCAATTGTTGTGGATAAATGGTGGCGCCTTTAGCCGCTACTCCAGTAATGGCTTCTTCGTGAAAAATAGCAGGTATACCTGATTGGGTCTCGGTCATCAGATAGTGCTGAAGTTCTTTTACAAAATCGCGCAATTGATTAGGATTCATATCCAAAGCACAAGCATACTGACTGATATGACCAATGCCATGAGGTATTTTTTTACGACATTTTTCAAGAGACAATTTACCATTTTCGACCAATTCCGAAGAACGGATACCGCATAGCTGCGCTACTTTTTCTTCCAAAGTCATGCGATTATAAATAGCATCTACCACGCGCTGTGTAGCGGCTGTCTCAAACGGTGTCGATGGTAAAACAGATTGTTTTTTGGCTGTTGAATTTTGAGAAAAGCTACTCAATGTAATGAATATAAAAAACAAGGTAGCAAATGAGTGTTTTTTCATAGAAATAGTAGTAAGAAGTTACTGAATCGCATATTTACTTGACTTTTAATTTAATGATAGTAAATGACCAGGGCGCAAGCTCAACGCTGAATTTTTCAGATACATTTTTCAACGGCACAGTTTGAGGCACCACTTTTTGAGGCGCATCAAACGAATTTTCTATAGTAGCATCATTGGCCGCTAAAACAATCATTTCGCCAACAGGTTTTAATTTTGGGGAATTTTTAATGCATAACTGCGACGAAAAAGATTCTGATGAAGCATTGACCATTTTAACAATCAACTCTTTTGTTGTTACATTGTAACCCGATTGTGCATACTGACGCAAACCGCCAAGTGTATCCATTACAAACTCTGTATTATCCTCTAAATGAGTCAAAAGATTATACGTTGGTCGATGATTCGCGTACATTTTTTGAACGTAATAGGAAGTACGACCAATAATCTGGTGGTTGTTAAGCATCATCATATTTACCGGCCACTTACGACGGTTAGAATTTTCGAAAAGCGGTGCGTAAGAAGTCATTGTTATTAGATCTGAATTACGCTCCATGCCCATAATAAAAGCTGCTTCGCTCAATGCTCCAAATAAATTACCAGTACCCACTTTACGATGACATGCATATTCGCCAACATAAATTTTGAAATCGTGACGCGGTTGTATTTTATCAAACAAAAATGCGTGATTGTAAAACCAATCCGGCCCATCATACCAGTGGTAATCAGCAATTTCAATTTTTTTAACTTTGAATTCAGGTTGCAGTACTTCAACCCCTCCAGCCCCAGTTGCTACGCCATTAAAAATCAATTCAATCTGAGGATACGTTGCTTTTAAACGATCATAAAAAAGGTTGTAGCGATTTTCGTAAATCGGCCCATGATTTTCGTTTCCAATTTGTACATATTTTAATGGAAATGGCTTGGCATGACCTGCTGCCACACGTTTTGCACCCCAAGTAGTTTTCGCATCTCCAATAGCATATTCAATTGCATCTAGTGCATCCTGAATGAAAAAATCGACCGAACCCTCAGAACAATAATCCCCATTGTTGAATTCGCACGCCAACCCTACATTGGCCACAAACATACCATCCATTTTTAAATCCTCACAAAACTGCAAAAATTCATGATACCCAAATCCATACGTGTTACGGTAACCCCATTTCATATATTCGCCTTTTCGCTGCGCTGGGTCGCCAAGAGTTTCTTTCCACTTGATGCGGTTTTCCAAGGTTGCACCTTCCACCACGCAACCACCCGGCCAACGCATAAAAGCTGGCTTTAAACCTTGAATCATTTGTACAATATCTGAACGAAAACCACATGGACGATGTTTATAGGTATCGACCGGTGAGAGGGAAATAAAATCCAATTTTACAATACCCGGCGCATCAAATTGTAGTTCAAATGTACCTTTATGATTCGTATTGAAAGCTTTGAACTGACTGTTATATTCCACCCAACCAGTTCCTTTTTTAGCAGGTGTAATTTGCTTTGAAGCAATTAGTTGACCACTATCCGAACGAACAACAGCCGTAATACTGCCTTTGTAATTGGATGGAATATTGGCAAAAAAGCGTAAATTATATTTTTTGTTTTTCTCGACAGAAATGCCCCAATATCCTCCATTCACAAGTGAAACAGGTGCTTTGGCCGTTGCATGACGGATATCCATTTGCACATAGTGGGGTGAATTTGCATTGAGTGGCGTGGCTGTTTGAACAGAACCTACAACTTCAGAATTTTTCGCAACACTTAATTTCCAATTCTGCAGTGAATCGTTGTTCCAACCGGCCGACTGACCTTTAACTATGCCGGTAACGTAAGAAGGCGTAGAAGGCAAAAAGTATTTTTTCCCGCGCAATTCAGAACCAGTTGGAGGCGTATGATCCTCAAATGAACGATTCAAAATCATTTCAGAATAAAGACCGCCATCACCAGCATTGTTTATTTCTTCAAAAAAAACACCATACATTGAAGGTGGAATTACAGCTCCTTTTTTTTGAAAATCAACAACTATTCTAGAGGGTATATTTTGAGCAAAAAAAGAAGAAACCAACATTGAAATGCTGATTATAAAAATATTTCTCATTGTAATTTGGTCGTATTCAATAGCTAAGATGTAAAGATAAAATTTCAACCACTATCTTAATAAAAAAAATCAAAAAACGGCTTTAAATGCTCTTTTTTGAGTGTAAAATTTATTGTAAACGATTACAATTTGTAAAAAAAGTTCAATTGTTATTGAATGATGCTATTTCTGAACTGGCATACATCCCTATCACCGAACCTACAAAACCACCCGCTTTTTTAGTACTCAGGTTAGTTACATTTACTTTTTCAGCCAATAGGATTGGTGCCTCTCCTTGAAATGAATAGCTAAATCTAGCCTCTCCTGCATCAACAAATACACTCATTAATAACTCTTTATCTTGTGACACTGACAAGATTTCTTTTTCAGCTATTACGGATGTAAGTCCATTTATACTACGCTGTAAAATAATTACTTGTTTATTGTTTTTAAGTGTTTTTCCAATCACAAAATAATTTTTATCGTTTTGAAAATACGCCATACCTGCTAGTTCTTTCTCAGATTTAGGAGTAAAATGCATGGATGTTGACGCTTCAAAATTAGTATGTTGCTGCCGGAGGGCAAAAAAAGCAGGATTAACCAACTTGCTTAAACTACGTGGTAACACATCTAATTCAAGTTGACCATTGGCAATTTTCCACCATGTCTCACGGGGTGTCCGAAGCATCAACCATTTCATATCTATAGTTGGTTTATTAAACTCATCACGCCATTTGAAGTTTCCCGATTGTGTTTCGCCTTTGGCGGCAATGCCTTTTTTGGTAATTACCATGGGTACTGTTTTCCCTTTTTCAAGAATCACGGGAAAGTCATCCTCCCATTTTACAGGCAACATAAATGTTTCGCGACCGGTATTGAATTGCTCGTCGGCATAAGGTCTACAGCCCAAAAAAACAGCAAACCAATCACCATTTTGCGTTTTAATCAAATCCGCATGACCCACATTGGTCACTTTGTTAGGACGATCGACAGCTAGATCTAATTGTGTAAGTATCGGATTATTTAATCCTTGAATATAAGGCCCTTTCACTGACTTACTTCTAAATATAACTTCTTTGTGACCCGATTGTGTTCCTCCCTCGGCAGCCATCAAATAATAATAACCATTCTCTTTGTAAATATGGGGGCCTTCGAGCCATCGGGGATGTTGAATAGTATCTGGTCCACCATCAATCACAATTTGTCGTTCAGAAGAAGCTTTATCGTTTACCGCATCAAACTCATGCATCCAAATGACTGTATGTCCACTCCATTTGGGGGCTGGACTTGCCTGACTACACACTATGTAGCTTCTGCCATCTTCGTCGAAAAAGATGGAAGGGTCGATGCCTTTTACTTCAGGTAGTTGTATCGGTTCACTCCATCCTTTGAAAGGATCTTTGGATTTTACTATAAAATTGCCGATGCCTCCCACTACCGTATTGATGATGTAAAAGGTCTGATTCCTTTCATTGTACTCAATAGCCGGTGCATAGACACCACTAGAAACACCCAACCCATCAAGTTTGAGCTGAGAAGGCCGGTCTAGCGCATTCCCAATTTGCTTCCAATGCACCAAATCTTTGCTATGAAAAACAGGTATGCCGGGGAAATAGCTGAAGGAAGAGTTAATCAAAAAATAGTCATCGCCTCTTCTGCAAATACTGGGATCAGGATAAAATCCGGGAAGAATGGGATTGCGGTACTGCGTTTTCGGGTCGATTTTCTGTTCGAAACAGGCATCTTTTCCTGTGTATTGAAAATAGGAAAAAGAGGCTTTGTTTTGAGCCAAACAATTAGCAGCGACGAGCAATACGAAAACAAATGAGAAAAGTTTACTAAGATACATAAAACTAATTATTACTGATTTCTAATCAAATAAAGATATATCACTTATTACAGACTATTATTTTTTAATCGATTCGGGTTTGTACTCAAACCAATCAAAATCGGCAGGTGTCTTGCTTACTTTTCCATTTCCGGTAGCATACATAGCAATATATAATCCGGTATAGCTTTTGGCAACTTCTGTCGAAAGATATCGGGTTTCGCCTACTGCAAGTTCTTTAAAGGGAGAACCGTTAAGAGAAAAGCTAAACCTTAACTCCAATGGTTTTGCACTAATCCGTAATTGAACATTTCCTTTGCCAACCACTTCCTGAGCAACAAGCGCCGAAAGCTTCCCGATAGTGCGTCGTACAATTACCATGCGCTTACCATTGAGTTTCGTTACTGCTATTTCGTAGTGATGAAAGTCCTTTTTATAAGCAGTCAGACCTGCTTCTTCTCCATTATTTTGTGGTTGAAAGTTGAGCAAAACGGTTGATGTGCAAGTAAAATGTTCCATTCTTCTCCCTACAAACGTTGGAGAGCTTACTGAATCGAGTGTTAAAGTTTGACCATTCAATCGCAACCAACCTTTGCGTTTTGAAAGGGAATAGAAATCAGTAATCTGATTACGGAGAAAATTCCATTCAAAGCCCAATTTATCTCCTTCAAAATCATCTTTCCAGGTCAATTCGGGTTGTTTAACAGCCACCCGCCTGTCAGTTTTCATGATCAATTCCAGCCCGTTATTGTTGTTCACAACCGGCCAACCCTCGCTATCCCATTCTACCGGAGCCAGAAAAGTTTCACGTCCCAAATGGTGAAATTGCTGAAATGGAGCAACTTGTCGATATGCCAGACAGACCATCCACCATTTACCATTCGTATCGGCAAATAAATCGGCATGACCTGCACCCTGTATCGGATGAACTCCCTTATCGCGTTGGGTAAGAATTGGATTACGTGGACAATTTTGGTAAGGTCCCCAAATATTTTTGCTTCGCGCAATGGTTTGCATGTGGCCATATTCGGTACCACCTTCTGCAATCATCAAATAATAAAAACCATTTATTTTATACAGGTGTGGTCCCTCCGGAAAACGTCCACCTGTACCACCCCACACTTCTTTTTGAGTAGAAATGCATTTACCTGTTGTCAGATTTATTTCTGAAATAATTATTGAATCAGATGAGGATACAAAATAAGATTTTCCGTCATCATCAAAAAAAACAGAAGGGTCGCCACCTTTCTGCTCGGCAATCACCGGCCCCTGCCAATCGCCTCGGGGATTTACAGTTGTGTAAATGAAATTTTTACCAAGTGTTTGATGGTGAACAACGATGTAAAAAACACCATCTTTATAATTAATCGTGGCGGCAAAGAAACCGTGCGAATGTTTGGCATTTTTTAATTGCGCCTTTTCAGGTGTATTTGCACAATATCCTATTTTTTCCCAGTTGATTAAATCTTTTGAATGAGAAATAATTATTCCAGGAAAATACTCGAAAGTGGAATTAACCATATAGTAGTCGATCCCGACCCGCACAATGGATGGATCAGGATAAAATCCGGGAAGAATGGGATTGCAGTACTGCGTTTTCGGGTCGATTTTTTCTTCAAAACAGGCATCTTTTCCTTTGTATTCAAAATACAAAAAAGAAGCTTTATTGTTTTGAGCCAGCAAATTAAAACTTACAAAAAGGGAAATTATAAAATAACTATATTTCAATTGGAACATTTTCTTTAAAATTAATGGTAATAATTTGTCGATACGAATTCGTATAAAACATCTTTTTTAGCCTGAAATACAATGCTTTCGGTTTTGGGCTGAACCAATCGTGTTGGTATAACTCCTTTGGCAAAAAGCGGTGTAGCCACTTCGGCACTTTTATTAAGCGGATTAGTAGCTGACAAAATTGTTGTAAGTTTTTGATTTGATTTCAACGCATTGGGTAAACGCAAATTGCATATTCCATCCAAGGTTGATTTTACAACTAATCGTTTAACTTTTGTATCTTTCCACTCAATATCTACTACGAAACCACCACGAGCTTTCAGTCCAGTGATAGAACCGTTTGGCCATGCTTTAGGAAGAGCAGGAAGAATATCGATAGCACCGTCGTGACTTTGCAGTAGCATTTCAGCAATGCCAGCTGTAGCTCCAAAATTGGCATCAATCTGAAAAATATCAGCTCCCCAAGTACTTAAAATCGCACTAAACATATTAGGTAAACTACCTCCTGTTGAATTATAATCTGCAGGCTGAATCACTTTTTGTAAAAATTCGTAGGCTTTTTCCCCATCGTGCATTCGAGCCCATTGAGAAATGCGCCAAGCACGTCCCCAAGAAGTATAATTGCGATCACTGCGTTGGTCAAGAGAGTGTTTTACCGCGGCAGCTAAATTAGGTGTATGATAAAAACTGATTTGTCCTGAAGGATAAAACCCATATAAATGGGAAATATGCGGTTGATTTTCATTATTCAAATCCCAATCCCATAACCATTCCTGGAGCTGTCCAAATTGTCCCACTTGATGAGGTACGAGCTGTTTGCGAACAGTATTAATTTGAGTCAGAATAGCATCTTTTTTAATTCCTAATGCGGCAGCGGCTCGCGTGGTAGCATCAAACATATCGAGCATCAATTGATTGTCGATAGTCGTGCCATAATTGATTTTAGATTCACGATTATTGCCTTTCGGTGCATTTTCAGGTGAAGTGGAAGGAGCCATTACCAGCCAACCATGTTCAGGTTCTTTTACAACTGCATTTACATAAAATTCACTTGCACCACGGAGAATATCGTAGTTTTTACGTAAAAAGTCTTTATCTCCTGTGAATAAATAATGCTGCCAAATATGGGTTGCCAACCATGCACCCCCCGAAGGCCAGCACCCCACAAAAGCACCATCAATCATACCCGTCATACGAAATAGATCCGTATTGTGATGGGTCATCCAACCGCTCGAGTTGTACATTTTGCGGGCAGCTTCTTTTCCAGTAATACTTAAATCACGAAGCATACTAAACAAAGGCTCTTGCATTTCCGATAGATTGGTGACATCGGCCAGCCAATAGTTCATTTCGGTATTGATATTGATGGTATATTTACTATCCCAAGTTGGCCGTGCACGATCATTCCACAATCCCTGCAAGCTAAGTGGCTGACCACCAGGACGCGAGCCCGAAATCATTAAATATCGACCAAACTGATACGACAATACATTCAGTGAAAGGTCTTTTTCGTAATTATTCAAACGTTCAACAAGAGGAAGTTGGGCGTAGGAAGAAGTATCCAAAGAGAAAACCGAACGATTGAAATATTTTTGATAATCCGCAATATGTGCTTGTTTTAAATTTTCAAAACCTTTAGCAGCAGCCCTATCTATATCGGCAATGGCCAATTCTGGATTTGCTGAAATATCATTGTATGATTTATAATTAGTGCGCATGGAAAGTAAAACTGTAATAGCGTTCGATTTAGTAACAACCATACAAGAACCTACTCTTGTCAGGCTACCCGATTCGGGCAAAATACGTAAATAGGCATTCAATTTCAGTTTTCCAATAATACCCTCCTGATCGGGTGACACCATTGCCATTAGGATGGTATTCGCATTGTAGTTAGAAACTTGAGCTAACTGCTTCGAATCCATAAAAAACTGACCATTGACCATGCCCGGCTTACTGGCCGTAATGCGCATGACCAAAACTTGGTCGGGTTGAGAGATAAAGACCTCACGTTGGTAGTCTACTCCTCGCAACGAATAGGTCGTGGTAGTTATAGCAGTATTCAAATCGAGTTCTCGATTGTAATTTTTTACCGAATCGAAATCGTTGGTTTGATAACAAAGATTGCCTACCGGGGCCAGAAACATACCCTGACTGTTTTTTGATAAGAAATGATTTGTAATTAATTCCTCGGCTTCTTTGAATTTCTTTTCAAACTGAAGTTTACGGACTTTATCAATATAAAAACCAGCACTATCGTTCACATTATTGTATGGCGAACCCGACCAGAAAGTCCCTTCGTTCAACTGTATTTTTTCTTCGAGTGGCATGCCATATACCATGGCGGCCATACGGCCATTACCCAAAGGTAAAGCTTCACTCCAGTTGGTAGCCGGAGTTTTGTAGGTCATTTTGAGTACATTCTGAGCCGAAGCTGTTATCATTAGAGTCAACATTATCAATAGAAACCCTATTTTTCTAAAACTAGTCATATTCTTTATTTTAATTTATAATTAATTCCAATGGCTGATTGATTGTTATTTTTACGGGGATTTGATTCCGAACAATCGTAAAAATATGCTTTTTAGCACCTGTCTTATTTGTCGAAATATAATCTTTTAACTGTTGAATAGTTTTGACTTTAATGTTATTCACACCTTGTAGGAGGTCACCGGTACGAAAGCCCATTTTAGCAGCAAAACTGTTTTCTGCAATCATGGAAAACAGCACACCTCCATCGTCGAATCCCACACCAAATGCCGACATTTCGTCACC
>JACCDS010272378.1_pt1 | contig 28792 bp, 23 predicted proteins | sample 7446441 | NCBI WGS metagenome assembly JACCDS01 (sample SAMN15323445, study PRJNA562643) | freshwater metagenome | isolation source: river surface water | place: USA:Blue River Watershed | collected 2017-08-17 | reverse complement strand
GCTTTCAGTGGGCTGGATGGGGACAATGGCTGATCGCTTAACACCAAATCCAGCTTGTTCAACGCCAGATCAGCCAGCAATTGGTTTTGATCACCTTCAACACAAATCAGCCGCAGTTGTTCTGGCAAGGCAAACACCGGCCGCAACATCTCGTAAATAAAGGCTTTGGGTAACACGTCAGTGACCCCAACGGTAAATGTCTGCCACTGCACACCATGGTGGCCTTTGAGCACAGTTCTGAGTTCATCTCCCAGCCGGAAAATATCCTCGGCATAACGATAAGTGACCCGGCCGAGTTCGGTCAGCGCCCATTTTTTCCCACTGCGGACAAATAAGGCGGTACCCGTACTGTGCTCCAGCGCGGCCAGCTGACCGCTGATCGTTTGTGCCGTCACATGTAGTTGTTCACTGACTCTGGCAATACTGCCTTCTTTTGCAACCAGATAAAAATAATACAGCTGATTAAAATTGACCGGCGTCATGCATTCACCATGTAAGTTATAAACTGATTTGCAATTAGGTATATTCGATTTTACCGAATAGCACAATCTTTGTTTTAATGTAGAGAGTTTAAATCGGCTGGCAACAGCTTTATTCAATCCGGAGTGCATATGACGACATATCATCAACAGGCCTATAGCGGCGCTCTCGGCGTCGAACAGGCCAACAAAGTTCTTCGCAACACTTACTCCTTGCTGGCAATGACACTGGCGTTCAGCGCAGTGATGGCCGGCATCAGCGCCAGCATGAATCTGCCGCATCCCGGCATTCTGATCACACTGGTCGGTTACTTCGGTTTGTTATTTTTCACTACCAAATTCCGCAACAGCGCCATGGGGCTGGTCGGTGTATTTGGTCTGACTGGCTTTATGGGTTACACCCTCGGCCCGATCATCAACCGTTATCTGTCGCTGCCTAACGGTGGTGAAATTGTTATGTTAGCGATGGCGGGCACTGCAGCCATATTCTTTGCATTGTCAGCGTACGCTTTGATCAAAAAGACCAATTTTAGTTTTATGGGCAGTTTCCTAACCGTTGGCATCCTGGTCGCTTTCCTGGCCGGCCTGGGTGCCGTCTTTTTTGAAATTGCGGCTCTGAGCCTTGCAGTGTCAGCCATGTTTGTCCTGCTGATGTCTGGCATGATCTTGTATCAAACCAGTGAAATCGTCCACGGCGGCGAGACCAACTACATCATGGCAACAGTCAGCTTGTTTGTATCAATCTTTAATCTGTTCACCAGCTTGCTGCAACTGCTGGGATTTATGAACAGCGATGAGTAACTGTGTTTTATTGTTAGACGTGTTCCATTTCATGTTCCGTTAGTAAGACCCTTGAGCAACTCGACACCCGCTCTTTGCCCCCGTATTTCGGGGGCTTTTTTTTATGTACAGGATGTACGGTACTGTGAAGCAGGGATTTCGAGACGCCAACAGTTTGGCGTCTCGCCTGATGAACGCCAGTCGCTCTGCGAATGGCAAATGCAGGAGCAATTTTTGCGGGGACCGGACACCGCAATCGCCTGCCTCCTCAATCCACAGGTTGTAATTGTCCGACAACTCTTGTTACAAAGCCTTGCCGGACCATCTGGTTACTTTCGGACCCAGAGCTGATAGCTTAGCTCCGCTATTTTCTTCGATCAGATTGGGGTTTTGTCATGCTGAATCAGTTTCTGCTGGGCCGCCTGCTGCTGTTGAGTTGTGCGCTGCTGTTTTCTGTTGCCGCCAAAGCTGACACACTGCCAGGCAGTTCCGGCATGGCACAAGGCATCTATTACCAAACCTTTGGCGCTGGTCAGCCAGTCCTGATCATCAATGGCGGACCCGGCCTCGACAGCGCCGGCTTTGAACCGGTTGCCAAAGCAATTGCAGCACAAGGCTTCCAGTCAATCCTGTTTGATCAACGCGGTACAGGACGTTCGGTTTTGGCAAACATCAATGCTGACAACATCCGGTTGGCGCTGATGGTGCAAGACATCGAACATCTGCGTCAGCATTTGCAGCATGACAAACTGATCATTTTGGGTCATTCGTTTGGCGGCATGTTGGGCGCCGCCTATGCAGCGAAGTATCCGCAGCATATCCAAAAACTGATTTTCTCTTCATCCGGTGGTTTGGATCTGCAATTCCGCGATCAAATCGCCGAGCGGTTACTGCAAAACCTCAGCCTGGAGGAACAGATTAAGCTGCAGATGTATCAGCTGCGCCAACGTAGTGGGGATGAGTCGGAGTCCACAAGGGATAAGCTGGCGCAGCTTCGCGCCAACGCCTATGTCATCGATAAAACGAAAGCGTCACTGATTGCTGCCCGGCTTAAAGTCGTGAATATGACTATCAATAGCCTGGTATTCGCTGATCTCGACAGCCTACATTTTGATTTGAAACAACAATTTAAGACCTTTGAGGCGCCGGTCCTGGTGCTGCAGGGGGAAAAGGATATTATCAGCGTCGATACGGCAAAAACCATCGCCGGCAGTTTCAGCAATGCCCGGCTGGTGCTGATGCCAAACTGTGCGCACTATGGCTGGCTTGATCAACCACAGCTGTATTACAACGCTTTATTTGCCTTTTTGCGCGCATCACCTGAACAGAACAGCTAATGCCGGTTTTCCGGCGGCTGCGCTGCGGTAAACAGCATAGAAAAAAGCATTGACCCACCGGTGAAATTCTATACACTGCGCCGCTGTTTTCCCTGCGCCGAGTGACTGATGAATCCAACTGCAATAACCCTGAAAACCGAACTGCAACAAAACCTGAATGACCTCGGTTTTACAGAACTGACGCCGGTACAACAAGCCAGTTTACCGCTGATCCTGGCCAAACGGGATCTGATCGCGCAGGCGCAGACCGGCTCAGGCAAAACCGCAGCCTTTGCCCTTGGCATGCTGCAGTTACTCGATGTTAAACGCTTTCGTATTCAAAGTCTGGTGTTATGTCCGACCCGTGAGCTGGCCGACCAGGTCGCCACAGAGATCCGCAAATTAGGCCGTGCCATTCACAATATCAAAGTGCTGACCCTGTGCGGCGGTGTGCCCTTTGGCCCGCAGCTGGGCAGTCTGGAACATGGTGCTCACATCATTGTCGGCACGCCTGGCCGTATTGAAGAACACTTACAAAAAGGCTCATTGCAGCTGCAAGATTTGAATCTGCTGGTATTGGATGAAGCCGACCGGATGCTGGAAATGGGTTTTGCCCCAAGCCTCGATGCCATCGTGCAACAAACGCCGAAGAACCGTCAGACGCTGCTATTTAGCGCCACCTTCCCGCGACAAATTGAACAGTTGGCAAGCCGCTATTTAACTGAGCCGGCACGCGTGCAGATCGAAACAGCCGACAACAAACCGGCCATCGACCAACAATTTCACGCTATTAGTAATAACGACCGTTTTATGGCGGTCGAACTGCTGCTCAAACAACACCAACCGGTTTCTGCGGTGTTGTTCTGTAACCAAAAACGCGAATGTCATGATTTGTGGCAGTACCTGGTCGATCAGGGCTTTAGCGCCCTAGCTTTGCATGGCGATCTGGAACAACGCGACCGCGATCTGACGCTGATCCGGTTCAGTAACCAAAGCTGTAACGTATTGGTGGCAACCGATGTTGCAGCGCGGGGTCTGGATATTCAGGGATTGGATCTGGTGATTAACGTGCAACTGGCGCACGACACCGAAACTCACGTGCACCGTATCGGGCGTACCGGTCGTGCCGGCGCCTCTGGCCTGGCCGTCAGTCTGGTGACGCCAGCCGATGATTACAAACGCGCTTTGCTGGCCGACCTGTATCCGGCAGCCGAACAACTGTTACCATTGCCTGATGCGAGCTTGTTACAACGTGCGCCGCGCACACCAGCGATGGCCGCGATCTGGATTGATGGCGGGAAAAAACACAAAGTCCGCGCCGGTGATATCGTTGGCGCGCTGACAGTTGATCAGCAAATCGAAGGCAATCAGATTGGTAAAATCCAGGTAACGGAGTTCCATTCTTATGTCGCAGTGCCCGCCCATCAGGCCAAACATGCACTGAAGCTGATCAGTGCTGGTATCAAAGGCCGCAATTTCCGCTGCAGGATCTGCTAATCAAACGCTAAAGTGTTCTCTCAGACGCTGCATCGCAGCGTCTGCTTTCCTCCTTCCTCTTGCACTGGGCACTCCGGCAAATTCAGGCTAAGCTCGGACATCGATTCAGCGACACAGGGAATTTGTTATGTCTGGTCTGGACATGCTCGATGCTTTTATCGGGCTGGTTGGCATCTATCTGACGCTTAGTTTATTAGTGACAGCTATTGGGGAAGGCATTAGTCAAGCGTTGGGGCTACGAGGGCGCAACTTGTACCGGGTGATAACCGGCCTGGTCGGCGCTGACAGTACTAAAGAATTCTACCAACATCCACGCATTCGTCAGTTGATGCAATATGACAACTCCATGTCGCTTTATCAAAAAGCGAAATTCCAACTCGGTTTCGCCTGGCCTTCTTATATTCCCGCAGATATCGCTGCTGAAGTCCTGCTGGAGCAGCAACTGAAGACACCCCTGATACAGCTGCGTCAGTCGCCGCTGGAGATCCAACAGCGTCTGAAAAATCTGCCTGAATCTGACATTAAAGTGGCACTTTTACAGTTCTGGTATCAGGCAGACGCCGACAGTCAGAAATTTCAGCTTTTGGTGCAGGACTGGTTTAATGATCGGGGTGATCGCGCGGTTGGTTGGTTCAAACGCCAGTTAGGCGCCTGGCAGCTGGGTATTGGTTTTATCGTTGCGGTGGGTATGAATGTTGATTCTATCGACCTGTACAAAAAATTGTATTCAGACCCGGTCGCCCGGCAGCAAGCATTACAACTGGCGGAGCGTCTGGCAAAAGAGCCAGGTTTAGAAGAAGAGCTGTGCCCGAAAGATGCTGGAACATGTCTGCCAATAGAAACTATGAAAACACAATTGAGCACTATTGCCCCCATTATTGGCCGTTCGAAAGAAATTAAAAATCAATGCACAAACCCTGAGCGATGGTCTCAAAAACTCCTCATCGATGTCATTGGCAATTGTCCTGATCCTTTGCAATGGATTGGCTATCTGCTGACCGCTTTTGCCTTGTCCTTAGGCGCGCCGTTCTGGTTTGATATGCTGCAAAAGCTGATGGCAGTAAAACAAAAATTCCGGCCAAGCACTCCTTCAACTGGCGAGCCCGATGTTGCTGCCACCGTCACCAATACAATTCCGGCCGCACAAACTACTGAACGTGGTACTACCACGGTTTTACCCGCCCAAACCAACCCCGTGATAGCGATGGACCTGCAGCTAGCGCGCTTGTCGGAGTTAGTCTATCTGGATGAACCGCAACTTGAACTGCAACTGCCTGCTTTTTTATTGAGTGGCAGTTTGCGCTCAGTCGGTACGGATACTCAGTACCTGTACGCCCGTGGCGCTGAATATGACGTGCTGGTCTGCCGGGGTACTGAAGGCAAGCTCGCGGATATCCAGACTGATGTGCAATACCGGCTGCGGCGATGGCCCGCAGACAGCCAAAACAACGCGCACCAGGGATTCAGCACTCAGGCAGAGCTGATTCTGGCCGACCTTAAAGTACAACAACCAAACGCCGGGCTGGAAAGACCCGTGTGGATAACTGGCCACAGTTTAGGTGGCGCACTGGCCGTGTTATTGGCGCTGCCACTGAGCAAAATCAGCGGTTTCAGACTGGCAGGATTAGTCACTTTTGGCCAACCAAAAGTGGGTGATGCCCAACTGACTCAGGCGATCACGCAGCAACTGTTGCCGTTTTACCGGCGCTATGTGAACCAACGCGATATTGTGCCGAAATTACCGCCTCTGCGGGAGTATCGGCATAGCGGCCAGTTATATTATTTCGATGATTTGGATCGGCTGCAGATCAATCCACCAGGCTGGCTGATGTTATTGGATCAGGTGTTATGCCGGCCGGAGCAGGTAGAGGAAGCACTGCGCCAACACGTCGATGACCATAAGATGAAGGCATACATTGGCTTATTAGCCAAACAGCACTGACACAAAAAAGCCGCGCCAGACGCGGTCGCAACCGATCGCAGCGTCTGGCTGCAGCTTACCTTGAATGCATAGTGTCGATGCTTAGCGGTATCATCGCCCTTGTTATGTAGTTAGCTGCAGCTGTTTTTTATACTGCGCTGGCGTGATACCAGCGTGATGTTTAAACACTTTGTAAAAGCTGTTTCGGTTATTAAAGCCGGCGCGAAAAGCAATATCGGCAATACTCAACTCGTGTCCGGCCTGCCTGAGGATCCGCAGCGATTCTTCATATCGCTGGCCATTTAAAAACTCGTAGAAACTACTGTGCATATGAATGTTCAATAGCTCAGACAATTGATGCGGCGTCACCGCTAATAATGCTGCGAGCTTCGCTAATGACATCGTTTCATCCAGATGCGGTTGATGGCTATGAACTAATGCTATCAACTGCTGTTCCAGCACTGCAGCACTGTCCCGCGACAGTTCAACCTGACGCGCGGCCGGCGACAAACGCGGGTTTAACTGGTCATCAGACTGATGCGCCGGGCTGATGCTCTGCACGTCCGCTTCGGTTGATTGATTAAAAATATCAGGCTGATACAAGGCAAATAAGGCGATGACGTCCACATACAGCGCTAACACAGCCGCCACAGCCATCAGTAAATTGATTGCCGGGGTTGCACCAGACAAGATGGACAGGTACACCACAATGTCGATACCAGTCGCCAGCAGCAACCCCGCCACCAGATAGAGCAGCCAGTAATAGCTGGTGTTTTTATGTTGCAGCGCGAGATGAGTCAGTTTCGGCCAGCGGCCATACAGTAACTGTGCGGTCCACACCAGATAGCCCACCAGCTGCACCAACAGCACACAGATCAGCAGTGGAACCGGCACCCATTCCAGCAGCAGTGCTACAGTTGCCAGCACGCCCGGTAAAAAATGCCAGACCAGCAATCGCGAGGCGGGTCGCTGCAATAAAATGGTCTGCACTAAACTCAATAACAGTGGGCCATACATCCAGCTAATTTGATGACTCAGGGTCTGTAGCCATGCCAGTGGTTCACCCAACACTAAACTGACATAACCATTAAGTGGTGGCAGTAGCAGTAAGGCTATAAATCCCAACATCTGCCATTTCACCGCAGGATCTCCTTTGCGGCTAAAGATCAGACTCAGGCAGGTCCAGCAACCCACACAAACCGAACTCAAATAAACCGCTTTTGCAAACTCAACCTGCATCGGAGACATGACGGCATACATTCTTATTGTGGAAATAAGTTAAAAGTACCAGAAAATAAAATGAGGCCGTTACCAAAATTCTGAAACCAGGTACCGGAGGTCGGAGTTAAAAAGGTATAAACCATCGTATAGGGATAGCTAAAGTGCTGACTGACCTGGGCAACTTCTTCGACGGCGGTATTGGCCGACAATTTTTTGTAAGTGTAAGTTCCTGTCGAATCGACTGTGCCCGGCCCAAAACCTTTTAGCAACACGCCACCGGTTTTGTTATAAGTTTGCAGCACTAACCCCCGCTGCGGAAAGCTGCCTGGCGGAAATTTTGTCGATATCGCCTGCTCAATAATCAGTGCCACATGATTACCGGCAATAGTTGTCGGTGCCAATTCCTGTGCTGCTGCCGTATTCACCAGACTAAACCGGCCACTGAATACAATCTGCTGTTGATTCCAGTCCATCTCCCAGCTGCCTTGCTGAGGCGTTTCGAAATGAAACCTGGTGGTCGAAGCCACACCACCAAACGTCGGGTTGACTGAACGTTCCTCCGCCGTATCTGGCCCGGTCGGCTGATAGGTATAACTGCCGGACGCCGGCAGATGATCCGGCCCCCCTGCGCCAACTTCAGTCCACTGGCCGTTCGTTGCATAGGTCCGGGCAACGGCCCCTTGTGTGGCAAAACCTTCTGGCAAACCAGATTTTGTTTTTTCAATTTGCAGATTGATCGTCACTCCCGCCAGTGAAGGCGCAGCGATTTGTGGCGGCCGCGGTGCAGTCCCGGCATAACAAAACAGCCCCGCAAGACTGAGCGCGCAAGCCACCAGCCAGGTGGTTAATTTTACAAAGCAGACAGGCAATCGCATTGATGACTCCAGTTTAAATATTTGATGTTTGAGACAACGGTTTAACTCTGCAGCCAACTTGCATCAGACCCCTGCCGGATTTGTGTATTTCCAACGAAAATGACAACACTATCGCGATTTATCCCCTTCAGAGGTACCTTGCATACCTGGTCGAGTCAGCAAAAAAGCCCGCAGCAATGCCTGAAAATCCGGAGGGACCGCCGCTTGCACCGAAGCACCTGAAGACAAAGCAGCACGCTAGGCCAGGACTGTTGGCATCCCGGTAAAAAAGTGTTCATCGACGCATGAGCTGAGCTACTCAAACTGCTCGAAATAACGGAAGATTGGCGTGTAAGTGACAGTCATGTTGCCATCCTAGCGCAGCAGCACAAAACGGCTGCTGCGACGAACCGCCAACGCACCATCACCAAGCAACCAGAGCGCTATGGACGCCATCAGCAGAAACAATGGATATTCCCAGCCGCCATTCGGACTGGTGTGGACCCAACCATTTGGTAAATGCACCCAGGTCGCAACAATAAGTACCGGCACCAGCAGCAAGGAGACCTGGCGGGCATAGTAGCCAAGGATCAGCGCTATCCCGCCCAGCACTTCGACTGCGAACACCGGATAAGCGAACACCCCCGGCAATCCGATACTGCTAAAAAACTGCGCGGTACCAGACAGCGTGAACACCAGCAGTTTCAACATTGCATGCGCACACCACATAACTCCCAAGCTAATACGCAGCAGTGTGATGCCATATGGCAAAGTTAGTTGTTGGTTATTTTCCGACATAATGTTCTCCATTGAGTTGACGACGGCAACACCTTACTATTGCAATATCGCAAACTAAATAAGCAGTTATGCAAGCTATGAATGCACAAACGCAATTCAAACTGAGCGCCCCTGATCTGGAAATTGTGTTAACTCTGGTGCGTTGCGGCACTTTGGCTAATGCCGGCGAACGTCTCGGCGTCGATGCATCGACGGTGTTTCGTTCTTTACAACGGATTGAAAGGGGGATTGGCCAAATGCTCTTTAGTCGCTCCCGCGCGGGCTACCAGGCTTCAGAACTGGCACTGGTGATGGCCGGTCATGCCGAGCTGCTTGAAACCGCCCTGGAATCTGCCAGATCAGCGGCACAAATACGCAGTGACGACGTGTCAGGCAATGTGCGGATCACGACTACTGATACGATCCTGCACGGTTTGGTCGCCCCTGCATTGCAGACACTCAAGGCGAGCCATCCGTTACTCAGTTTCGAATTACACACCGGGAATGCATTGGCCAGTCTGACTCAACGTGATGCAGATATTGCGATCCGCGCCACCACGCGTCCACCGCAGCACCTGATTGGCAAACAAATCGGTCCTATCCGGGTCGCTTTATTCGGCAACAAAAATGGCATTGTTCAAAGCACTGCAGATCTGAAGTCCGGTAAAGCGGTTTGGATCGCCCCTGATGACGCCTTGCCGGATCATCCGTCAGTCTTGTGGCGCAAGCGACATTTCCCCAAAGTTCAGCCAACCTATCGGGTCAATAGTATTCTGACGGTGATGGAACTGATCAATCAGGGGCTTGGTATCGGTGTCGTGCCGATGTTTCTGGCAAAGAAGCAGCCAGAATTGCTGCAGTTAACAGAAGTGATTGACGAATGTCAGACAGAACTGTGGTTGTTGACCCACGCTGAATCCAGACATCTCAGACGGGTATCGGCGGTGTATGGCTATCTGGCCCAGACGTTGAAATTGAGCTGATCCAAGCCGCAGTACCGCGTACCGGACCATTCAATTTACGATCGCTGTAACGCCTGACCCAGCAGCTGAAAATACTGCAGCCAATGATTGGCCAGCTGGCGGCTTTCCGTCGCATCCGGATAAACAGCGGCGCGCATTTGCTGTTCAGCACTGAGCCGGCGCGCCGGCCAGACAGTGCCGCTGACCAGAAAACTGTTTTGCAGACTCTGGCGCTGCAGCATATTTTCAAAAGCGCGGGCGCACAGTTCCTCCGGCAAGGCGTAATACAACATATTACGCGCACTGTCGGCGGCGGCGGCACGCTGAAATAATGCCGAAGGTTCCCGCCCGTCCGCGGCAACTAGGCAATGGGCATAACCCGCCGCCAGCAACTGATTCAGCCGATGTGGTTGTACCGGCGCGCCATACAGCCAGCTGCGGCTGGCGAAATCGTCAGGTTTCACGTCGCTACATAACCGGCTGGCAATATAGTGGTCAAAGGCATGAAACCATTCGTGGGCTAAGGAGCCGCCACCGGCATTTTTGGCCAACGCCAGCAACCGGCCATGCGGCTGATAAAACGCGCAGCTGCCGGGTTCTCCGCCAGTACCAAAACTGAGCGCCAGCGAGCCATTCAGTGAAATCACCTGGGCCGGTACCTGCAATAACAGCTGCAAATCGGCCAGTGCATCAAAAAACAGATTCGCCGCCAGCTGGGTTTCTGCCGGCGTGACCCAACGACCGATTTTAATCCGCCTGAAATCAAAGATTTTAACGATATCGCCGAAACTGACATCGGCGCCGGCACGATGTGCCGGGCCATTGCGAAAATAAGGCCGCTGAATGCGCGGCAAGCGGGCCTGAGACTGCATCCAGCGGCTACGGTAGCTTCAGGTGGCGGCCACCGTCCAAGGCCAGCACCCGGCCTGTGATATAACGACTTTGCAGCAGATACAGAATACTTTGCAGCACTTCAGCAGGCCCCGGTTCGATTTCCATCAGTGACTTTTTCAGCGTGTAGGCTTTGTATTCTGCGCTATCACCTTCGTTGAACATCAACAAAGCCGGCGCTATCGCATTGACTTTCACTTGCGGCGCCAGCTGACGCGCCAGCGACAACACCAAATTTTCCAGTGCGGCTTTGGACGCGGCATAAGCCATATGATTACAACTGCCGGTGGTCACGGCGAAATCACTAATCGCAATAATATCAGCTGCTTGTGGTTGCGCAGTAGCGAGCAGCGGCGCCAGAGCACGGCTAAGCAGATAAGGTAACTTGGTGTGAATACGGAACATGTCATCAAACACCGCCGCATCGGCTCTTAACTGGTCCAGCAGGTTTTCACCTGCTCGAGACTCGCCAGCCCAACTGGAGGCATTGTGGATTAACGCACGCAGTGGCAGTTGATGTTGCTGACATAAAGCACTGACGGTATGAGCCAGCTCACTGACCTGCAATGCCAAATCTGTATCAGGTTGAATATCCAGCGGCAAACAAATCGCACCAGCCTGACGTAACTGCTCAACACCCGCTTTTGGCTGACGATAAGTGGCGATCACCTGATAGCCAGCCTGTTGCAAACCCAGTGCACAATGTAATCCCACGCGCTGCGCCGCACCGGTGATCAAAACCATTCCCGTCATACATACTCCCGAGCAGATTTTCACTGAATTATGCCAGATATTGGCTGCTGCCGGCGAGGTCGGCGACAAGCAACAGCGCGGCATATACGCAGTATGTCGCCGGATTGATCAAACCTGATCAGCGCCTTACTGCACTGATTGCAGTTTCTGTACAAATAACAGGCAGAAAAAAAGCGCCAGTGGCGCTTTTTCTATCAGTGAGTGGCTCGCTGCGATTAGGCAGCTTTCATCCAGCCAGCACACCAGCCACCTTTCGCAACAAGTTTGCCACTGAAGATGGCACAGCCGCCGCTGTCGCCTTTTGCATCTTTTGCATAATGCATACAGTTGCCGCAGGTCTGGTCGGCAGTGGTAGATTTTGCGACATATTTCATCGCAACGGCCATCGGGTCATCCGCTTTCACGGCTTCTTGCGCCACTGCATTCAGGCTGACGCCGCCCATGGTGACGCCAATCAAAGTGGCTGAGGATAATTTTAAAAAGGAACGACGATCTAGTTGAGACATTTCTTGCTCCTGTTGCACGGTAGATATCAGGTCTTATTCGTGTTTGCTGTCGATTGATAGTTGGCAGAAACTGCAGTCGAAATCTGGTTTGCGCCCAGATCCACAACACATACGGTCCGAGCTGCAGTATGGATGATTTTGCCAGCTCTGCTCGTCGCAAATGTTGATCCGGCGCAGATTTTGACAAAAAAAAGCGCGGATTCAACAAGATCCGCGCTGATTCAGCACCAATACGCTGTGACAATCCGCAGGCAAGACGTCAAAGTACAGGCTCGGTAAATTCCTGTTGATGTAACCAGGCTGCCAATTTCGGTGCACGTTTGGTTTGCGACCATTCCTCCAGCATCTGCCATTTGACCGCATCCAACTGGCTCAACATTGACGGTGTCGCCGTGACACAGGTCAGTTCGATGCGATGGCCATTCGGGTCGAAGAAATATATCGAGCGGATAATCTCGTGATTGGTCGGCCCGACGACGGCAATACCGTGCTGTTCCAGTTCCGCTTTTGCCGCCAACAACGCGGTTTCATCCTCGACTTGCAGCGCGATATGTTGCACCCAGTCCGGCGTATGCGGATCTTTACCCATCCGCGGCGAGTTCGGTAGTTCAAAAAATGCCAGAATATTGCCCTGCCCGGCATCTAAAAATACATGCATGTAGGGATCCGGTGCTTTCGTTGACGGTACCCGATCCTCAGCGATCGCCAGCATAAAGTTCATACCCAGTACGTCATGGTAAAACTGCACCGTTTCGCGGGCATCATGGCAACGATACGCCACATGATGGATCTGCCGGATCTGGATAGTGCTGGTCGTTGGCGCGCTCATAACAGCCCCCGTTTTTGTTGGTCCCGCTCAATCGATTCAAACAGTGCCTGGAAATTACCTTCGCCAAAACCGCGATTATCGACGCGCTGGATGATCTCGACAAAAATAGGCCCAAACAGATTCTTGGTGAAGATTTGCAACAGATACCCATCATCATCCCCATCCACTAACACCTGATGCTGCTGAATACGTTGCTTGTCTTCGCGGACCTGAGGAACCCGGGCAAAAGCCTCGGCGTAATAGTCGTCGTGAATGTCGAGCGTATCGATCACCTGATGATCCAGTTTATCCAATGAATCTAAAATGTTGTCGGTCAGAAAAGCGATATGCTGCACACCCGGACCGTTGTATTCGCGCAGGAACTCATCGATCTGATTGCGATCATCGCCTTTGCCTTCATTGATTGGAATACAGAAACTGCCATCCGGTGAACGCAGTGCATAAGACAACAATGCCGTTTGCTGACCTTTGATGTCGAAGTAACGCACTTCAGTGAACCCAAACACCTTTTTGTAGAAATCAGCCCAATAGTGCATTGTGCCTTTTGCCACATTGTTGGTCAGATGATCGATACAGCTAAAGCCTAAATCCGCGACTATGGCCGGTTCATCATGCGGCTCAAAATCACGTTGATAAATAGAATCCGTCACACTGTAGCGATCGATAAAATAGATCAGGCTATCGCCGATGCCATAAATAGCCGGATAAGGCAGATCAGTCGTAGCAGGATCTGCGCCGCGGGCGCCGCGTTCAATGGCGATGCGCCGGGCAGAGACTGCATCATCGACCCGCCAGCCCATCGCACAAATTGCCGGACCATGACTACGGCTGAAATCCGCCGAAAAGCCACTACGCTCACGGTTCAGTAAAATATGAATGTCATTTTGCTGATAATAATCAATGGCTTTTCCTTTAAACTGCCTGGTTCTGGAAAAGCCAAAAGCTTGGAACACCTGATGTAAGTAATAGCTGTCGGCTGCGGCGAACTCGGTAAATTCGATCCCGCGTAAGCTAAGTGGATTGTGCTGCATGTGCGCCTCAAAAGTGAATATATTGTAAAATCAATAACCACTTCACGATAACGACCAAGCACAGCTAATTTGTTGATGCAGATCAAAGTTGGCTGAGGACAAGCAAAAACGGTCGTTTTTACTCTGTCAGCAATCCGTGACAGAAACTGTCAGCAATTAAAATATTTTGATTTAAAATCATGCACTTGAATTATTTTTTGACATTGTTTGCCCGCACATCCGGCATCGCCTCAACAAAAAGCCGGGCGACAATCCGTTGATATTCGCCACTGCGTTTCATCTCATCCAGCGCTGATTGTAACGCTTTTACATGTTCCGGCGGGACAGCCAGATTTAACGCCAGATAGTTGTCGCCTTTGGTTTCCAGTTCAATCACTGGCTCCACCTGTTCTATAGTGGCTTTATGTGCCGCCAGCCAGGCCGGCATGACCAGCTCAGAGCCAATGATCAGATCCACTTTACCTTGCAGAAATAAACCGATTGGTGCCGATTTTGACGGGAAATCCAGTAAGTTTTTTCCTCTGACAAATCCAGCCTTTAGCAAAAACTCTTCATAAACATCACCACGAGCCACCGCAATGCCGAATTGCTGAGCCTGAACTAAGTCTTGCGGATTGACTTCCGGTCGATTTTTCAGCCGGTACAAGAAAGCCCGGGACGAGGCTAGAGGTCCTACCCACTGAAATTTTGCTTGCCGCTCTGGCGTACGGGATGTGGTAAACAAACCGGCTTTTGGGTCTTGCAGGGCGTACTCATAAGCACGTAACCAAGGATATAGCTGCATGCTGCATTCGGTATTCGCGATCTCACAGAGGCGATGCACAATTTCAGCATTAATGCCGGTAATGCGGTTACCATCCTGATAGTTATAAGGCGGGAAATGCTCGGTCAACAGATGCAGCGTGGTGGCGGCATACAGAGGGCTGGTGATGAAAAACAGGACAGTGCAGAAAAAACGACGCATCGGCGGTCACCGTGACAACTGCGGATCTAATCTCCACTATGGCAGACTTCCTGAGCAAAAACCATGCAGACCAAGGCACCGATACTAAGTTTTGAGCTTGATCCGCAGTAAATACTGACTGGCAGTGATATAGAGATACTGCCGATCGCTGCTGAGCGCGACATTCGCCGCGGCAACACCGGTGTTGATCCGTCCGAGCACTTTGCGATCCGCGTTGATCACCCAGACCCCACCAGGTCCGGTTGCCAGTAAAATGCCATTCGGCAGGACTTTTAAACCATCCGGTAGCCCTGAAGCTTTGGCCACTTCGGCCGTGACATCCAGCCACAGCTGGCCATCCTGATATTGGCCCTGAGCATCGCGGCGAAAACGCCACCACTGCGCAGCGGCTGGATCTGAATTGGCCACATACAAATATTGTTCATCCGGCGACACTGCAAGACCATTGGGCCGGGTTAATCCAGCGCTGATTAAGCTCACCACACCATCAACTTTCAGCTGATAGACGCCGTTATGCGGTTGTTGTTTGTCAGGAGATCGATCGCCGTCTTTTAAACCATATGGCGGGTCGGTAAATAAATAACGGCCATCTTGTAGTTCAATCAGGTCATTTGGACTATTAAAAGCTTTGCCTTGATATTGCTCAGTCAGGGTGCGGAACGTCGCTTGTTGCCCTTGCTGGGCGGAGCGGATGGCCAACCGGCGATCACCATGCTGTGCCAGCACCAGCTCCGATTTTTTATTAAAAATCAAACCGTTGCTGCCTTCTCCCAATGCAGAATTTTTGTGACCTGTGGCGCCGGAAGGCGTCAGATACAAAGTTGAGCCTGTCGCTGCTGACCAGCGCCAGATTTGATTTTTCGGTACATCGGAAAACAACACGGCGCCGGTGCCCGGCTCTGCGACTGGTCCTTCTGCCCACAGATGACCGGTCGACAGGATCTCCAGTTTCGCATTGGCACTAATCACTTGCAGCATTGCCGCATCCCGTACTTCCACCGGTTGCTGTGGCAGCTCGGCCGGCCACACTGCAGCTGCTTGCACAGCAGACATTCCGGCGACCTGCAGCAACAGGACAGTGAGCAGACGCGGGGAACACAAGCGATAAAGGGACATCAGTGTTAGCTCCGGAAATTATTCAATTTACTGCGCGAATGGCTGAGCCGCGAACGACCAGTTCAGGTTCAAATACGTTATTGACCAAAGTCTGGTCATCAGCATAGACATGGCGTAACACCCACAAAGCCGCCATCTTGCCCATCTCATGGATTGGGTTATTGACTGTCGTCAGCTTGGGTGAAATGTATTTTGCAAAAGGAACATTGTCATAACCGATCACTGACAAGTCGCGCGGGATCACCAAACCACGTTGCAAACAAACGGCAATAGCACCGGATGCCATCTGATCATTGGCGCAAACGACGGCACTGAATGACTTGCCGGTTTGTAACAACGCCAGCATGCCGGCTTCGCCGCCCTCTTCTTTATAATCGCCTTCGATATATAGCGCGGGGTCAAATACCAGACCACCTTCTGCTAAAGCCCGTTGATGGCCGACCAGTCGTTCCATCGCGTCGTGTTTGTTTTTCGGGCCTGAGATATAAGCGATGCTACGATGGCCTAAGTCGACCATATGCCGCGTTGCCAAATAGCCACCGAGTTCGTTATTGAGGTAAATGCAGCAAGGTTCCATCGCCTGAATGTAGCGGTTGATCAACACGATAGGCACCGAGCGTTGACTGAGCTTTACCAGATAGTCATCGGATACCGCTTCAACGTCGAGGATCAGTGCATCGCAACCGCGGCTGAGCAGAAACTCCACACTGTCCTGTTCCACGGCAGCATCACTGTGACCCACTGCGATAATCACGTGCTTGTTTTGCGCACGCAGCGCCGCTTCAATTTCAGCCATCATCGGGCCGTAGTACGGACCATCGAGCTGCGACACCAACACACCAACACTATTCGATACATTCGACGCCAGCGACTGAGCAATGGTATTGGGCCGGTAATCCAGCTCTGCCATAGCCTCCAGCACTTTTTGCCGGGTTTTATCGCTGACATTGTTGTTTTTGTTAATCACCCGCGACACTGTCGCCAGCGACACGCCGGCGCGCAGTGAGACATCGTAAATCGTAGCCATCTGTGTGATTAATCCCCAAGCTATTAGTGCATAACCCGAATAGTATCAGCTTTTTGGCGACTGCTGCCCGGCAATTTCAACTGGCACTTTGCTTCAATTGCAACTGGATCTCAGTCATTTTGGCACTGTCCAGCAGGTAGCGGCGCATCACAATCGCGACAATGACCGAGCCAATGGCCGGGAACAACGTGAATGACAATAAAATACCATTTTTGGCTTCATCAGTTTGCGCCGTATCGGCCTGGTAACCATACCCGGCCAATAACCAGCCGGCTGCTGCGCCACCCAGCGCTAAACCAAGCTTGATAAAGAAAATAATTGATGAATACACCATGCCGGTGGTGCGAATGCCGGTTTTCCATTCGCCGTAATCGACCGTATCGGCCATCTTCGCCCACAACAATGGAGTGGCCGCATTGAAGCAGAAGTTCCAGGCGATAAACACGACAAAAGCCATTGTCAGCTGGTCGGCGGCGACCCAATAACTCAGCGCACAGAAAAGCGCAGCAGCCAGCTGTAAGCCAATGTAAGCCTTCACTTTTTCGACTTTCTTCGCCAGCGGATTGGCAAACATACAACCGGCCATACTGCCGAGCATGCCCAAGGTGATAAACAACGTAATGTCATCCGGCGCACCGAGGTAATATTTGACGTAATAGATGGCCATGGTGTTTTTCAACACATTGCCGGTCAGCAGGAACAGCGCCGCCACAGACAACACCCGCCACTGGTCGTTTTGCCATAAGGCTTTGAAATCCTGGCGGAAGTTAGTTTTGCGCTCGACTACAGTCTGCACCCGCTCTTTGGTACCGGCAAAACAGAGTAAAAACATCACGACCCCGGCCACGCTCATCAGCAAAATAGTCAGCTGATAACCTTTGGCTTTGTCACCGGCGCCAAAATAATCAACCAATGGCAAGGTCAATGCGGAAACTAATAAGCCGCCGATAAAAGCACAGACAAAACGGTACGACTGCACTGACACCCGCTCCTGCGGATCTGCCGTTAACACGCCACCTAAAGCGCAATATGGAATGTTGACGGCGGTATAAACCAGCATCAACAAGGTGTAAGTCACGAAGGCGTAAATCATTTTGCCCTGATCGGACAAATCCGGCGTGGTAAAAGCAAGCACGCTTAAAATGCCAAAAGGAATGGCACCCCACAGGATATAAGGCCGGAACTTGCCGTGTTTACTGTTTGTCCGATCGGCGATGGCACCCATAATCGGATCTGTCACCGCATCGATGATCCGCACCGCCAGGAACATAAAACCGATATAAGCCGGCGCTAAGCCAAAAATATCCGTATAAAAGTATGTCAGGAACATCATGACCGTCTGGAACACGATATTACTGGCGGTATCGCCAAGACCGTATGCGATCTTCTCCCGCTTGCTGAGCATAAGCCACCCTGTCAAAGTTGTTGATTTGTTTTATTTGCTAACGGCGCATCGTTGGCGCCGTTTTTTTTTATAATATGATGCGCTTAGCCTTTGCGGCTTAAACTCAGGTCGCGAAACGCCAGTCCGCTTTGTTTAATCACCCGTTGTTGTGTCGCGTAATCGACATAGACGATACCAAAGCGTTTCAGGTAGCCTTCGGCCCATTCGAAGTTATCCATCAGGCTCCAGGCAAAATAGCCCCGCACGTCTACACCTTGCCGGATCGCGCTGTCCAGTGCCAGCAAATGTTGTTGATAATAACCAAGCCGCATGTCGTCCTGCACCACCCCATCAACCAGCGTATCTGCACCGGCTGCACCATTTTCCATGATGTACAGCGGTGGTAACGGGTAGCGGCGATTTAAATCCAGCAACAGATCAGTAAAAGCCTGTGGGTAAATTTCCCAGCCAATATCGGTTTTAGGTGCACCCGCTTGATCGACCACAACAAAACCTTCTGTTTCATCAGCACGATAGACATGACGGGTATAGAAGTTGATACCGAGGTAATCCAGTGGCGCCGCGATAATATCAAAATCACCGGGTAGGATCTGTGGCTGCTCATCAGCAGTTAAAGTGTTGATGCACTCTGGATAAGCTTTATCAAACAATGGCTTGATATACCATTGATTAAAATACTGGTCGGCAAAATCAGCAGCAGCTTTATCCGCCGGCGTATCGGTCTCAGCATAACAAGGCGTGAAATTGAGTACGATGCCATGCTGTGCCTGAGGTGCATTTTTGCGCAGTTTTGGCATCGCCAAACCATGTGCTAATAACAAATGATGCGCACTCTGCCGGCCCCAGCCTTTGTTCTTCAGGCCTGGCGCATGCACACCAATTTCATAACCAAGGTATGAACTACAGAACGGCTCGTTCAGCGTCGCCCAGGCGTCGACCAGATCAGCCAGTGCTGCGGAGACTTTGTCGGCATAGTCGGCAAAGGCATAAGCGGTGTCGCGGTTGCGCCAACCACCCTGATCTTCGAGATACTGAGGCAGATCCCAGTGATACAAGGTGACAAAAGTGCGGATGCCTTCGGCTTTTAATGCCGTCAGTAAATCACGATAAAACGCTACACCCGCCGGATCCAAATCACCGTTTTGCTGCATCACGCGTGGCCAGGCAATAGACAAGCGGTATGCATCGACGCCCAGCGACTTGATCAGCTGTACATCTTGCGGCCACAAGCGAATATGGTCACAAGCGACAGCACCATGACTACCATCGCGGATGGCTCCCGGTGTTGCGCAAAAGGTATCCCAGATACAAGGTAAACGGCTATCTTGGCCGCCTTCAATCTGGAATGAAGAAGTGGCAACACCAAACACAAAATCGGTGTTTAAAATGCGGGAATCCGCCGGCAGTTGTAATGTCATTGTCGTCTCTTGGCTATCCACTTGTCTGATCCCCTGTACGGGGTATTCCATCACGCTGCTCAACAAGAGCAGGCGATAGATTTGATTTTGTAAGCGCTTTCAAATGAATGTAACAACTGCTTGCCGGATGGTCAAGCACCCAAAGAAAGTAGATTGAAATTTCGCTGCTTTTAGCCACAAACCGACTGAATAATCGCGCATTGTTAGCGCTTTCAATAAAAACCTAAACATCAGGTTAAACTGACGATTAGCGCTTGGGCTGAAATTGTACAAACAAGTTCGCGGTTAGCCTGCCGTGCCGAGGATCTGCCGATAAGTCAGTGTCCGGTTCCACCAACGCCGAGTGCAGCAAATGCCCCGGATAAATCAACAGCCGGTTCGGTTTATAAGCAAGCTGCTGGTACAAAGTGAAATGTGGCGTTTGTGCTGCAGGAAAACCAGCCGCGGCGCCGCCCTGCGCTGCGAGTTGCTGCTGCAACTGGCTGAAATAAGCCTGTTGCTGCGCCGGCGTAATTTTTTCCAGACCAGAAGCATCGTGGCGGAAAAAACCGGTGCCGCCGTGCGGTCCATCCGCCAGATAATGCAAAATCGCCAGATGTAGCGGTTCGGCTTTATCAAAATGTGGTAAACGCTGCAGGGGCAATAACTGAGCTGCCGGTGTTGTCAGCAACGACAAGTACCATTGCTGTGGGATTAAGCGGTATTCCGGCGGTGGCTGCACCAGTTGCAGCAACAACGGATACAGCGCTTCGAGCAGACAACGGGCATAAGCTTGCGGCAATTCTGCCCGAACACCGGGATAATACGACCCCTGATCTTGGCGAAACGTGGCACTCATCGCCTCCTGACGGATCAGGCTCAGATCCGTCAGCGCATCATCAATCAATAAAGCGCGGGTACGGCTTTGGCCTAATTCCAGCCACTGCACCTGCGCTTTTGGGTTGAAGGCATACACCTCACATCATCCGGCTTTTACAGTAGTGCTGGACGAAATCATAGTGCGGCGGCCAAGCCTGAACCTGCCGTGCCACATTGGTTTTGATATTGCCAAGGAACTGCGCCAGCTCCGACTGCGGCATCAAATCAACAATCGGGTGGTGTTGTTTCGGCGTCAGGCCCTGCCCCAGCATCACCTGGATCCAGGAACTTTCGCCAAACAGTTCCTGCGCAAATTTGTAGACTTTACCGGCCTCACCAAACATTTCGATGCGGTGCGCCAGTGATGGCGGGATCTCCATCGCCGCGCAGTGGCGCCAAAACGCACTGTCGTTACGCTCCGTCACTTTGTAGTGCAGGATAATAAAATCGCGGATGTTCTCCATCTCGATTTTGGTCTGCAAGTTGTATTCATCGACATCAGCCTGTACCACAGCGCCGGCCGGCATCATCTGCAGCAGCCGGATAATACTGCGCTGAATGAGGTGAATACTGGTTGATTCCAGCGGCTCGAGAAAGCCGCTCGACAGACCAATGGCAATACAGTTTTTATTCCAGTGTTTGCGCCTCGTGCCGGTGCGGAATTTAATCAACCGGGGTTCGGTCAGCATCTCGCCCTGCACATTGGCTTTGAGCAGTGCTTTGGCATCCATATCGGACAGATATTTACTGCAATACACCAGACCATTGCCGACGCGGCTTTGCAGCGGGATGCGCCATTGCCAGCCAGCCGGATGAGAAATGGACCGGGTATAAGGCACCGGCGTGCCGGTTGACACCGTCTGCACCGCGACGGCGCTGTCGCAGGGTAACCAATGCGTCCAGTCGTCATAACCGGTCATTAAAGTCTGTTCAATCAGCAAGCCACGAAAGCCGGTGCAATCGATAAACAAGTCGCCTTCGAGCAGCTGACCGGACTCCAGCAACAGTGCTTTGATAAAACCGTTCTGCGGATGTTGCTGATCAAAAACATGCTGTTGCACCTCGGCAATTTTGCCTTCGATGCGTTTGACGCCATGCGTTTCAGCAATGCCGCGCAGAAATTTGGCATAGAGGCTGGCATCAAAATGGTACGCATGATTCTGATCCTGACCGGCCAGTGCAGCAAAACGCCCTTCCCGCGCCGCCAGATGCTCTGCGCAATAATCGCCAATGTCAGAAGCCAGGCCCATTTCGCGGCCTTTGAGCCAGAAATGCTGGAAACCACAGGCCCAGCAGTCTTTGCCCAAAAAACCAAAGGAGTGCAGATAGTCTTTACCGACATCACGCCAGTTTTCAAACATGATACCGAGTTTAAAAGTAGCGTTCGTCGCGGCCATCATATCCGCTTCATTGATATTGAGCAGACGATGATACAGATGCAAAGTGGGAATAGTCGCCTCGCCGACACCGACGGTGCCGATCTCGTCGGATTCAATCAGGGTTACATCCAGCTGTTTGCCCATCAGCTTGCCAAGGGCCGCTGCGGTCATCCAGCCTGCAGTGCCGCCACCGGCGATCACCACCCGTTGTTTGTTGTTTTGCATCTGCCAATCCTGTTTATGTTTCTGTACCAGTGACGGGCCCCGTCACTATGTTGGTTATCGTTGTAATTTCTGAATAATCAGGCTTCTGAGCGCCCGCGCTGTCGCTTCATCGAGTGGTTGGCGCAACAAGCCCTGCGCCGCAGGTGGTAACTCCGCACCGCCAGCGGGTTCATCGGCAAAAATGTAATAGTCAAACAACGCCTGCCAGGCTTTGCGCTGGGCTTTGGGTAAATGCCGGATACTGAGCATGGCATTTAACAAGGCGTTATTGGGACGCCCCAGATAGGCTGGCGTGTCGCGCCACCAGTGGGTCAGCAGTAAATTCAGCTCGTCGAGCGCTTCAACATGGTGCCACCACATGGACGGCATAAAGAGCACGTCGCCGGGTTCCAGCGTGACCTGAAAACCTGCGGCCAGCGCCTGCGAGAAACGTGGGAAACGCGAATAATCCGGCGCGGCAAAATCGACCAGACTGACATCCTGCCCACCCGGTGCAAACTCCATCGGTCCCGGATACAGGTTCACCACCTGCTCCGGCGGAAATAAGGTAAAGCGGCGCTGCCCAACCAGATTGCAGGCCAGGTTATGCGGGAAATCATAATGTGCGGCGATGCGGCTTTTGCTGCCGAGCCAGATACTGACCAACGCCTGTGCAGCGCCCGGTAACAAATCAAGCGGCAGCTGATGTTGTTCGCGGATCCCCGGAAAATATTGGCCAATTTCGGTCGAGCCCATGTAAATCGAGGCGCCACTTTGCCTCAGCGCCGGGTCCAGCAGACGTTTACATAAATCAGCAAACGGTAACGGCCCACCCTGATAGTTAAATCCGGAAAAATCGGCGTTGTAAAACACCCGGCCGCGCGTTTCGGGCGGCAGATAACAAGCGGTTACCGGTAAACCAGCACTGTAGCCCTGCAGCAAAGCCAGCGCTGCAGCCGGGCTTTGCAAGCCGGCTTGCGTTAAAGGCCAGTGCCGGCACAGCCCACGCAGCACAATCGGCGTGTCGGCATTGGCTAAAATCGCCGCCAGCGCCGTCGCATCGGGCATTGTACTCAGTGTAAGTTCGGCAACCGGCTGCATGTTTTACAGACCCAGCTGTTGGTTTTTCAGCGCGACCAACTGACGGATCTGCGCCTGCGACGCGATCATCAGATAAATCGCCTGCAAATAGCCCTGCTGATGCAATTGTGCCAATGCCGCGCCATCGAGTTTTGCCAGTTGCTCTTCAGCAATAGTCAAAAAACCAACAAGCTGATGGCTGCTGCTGTCTTTCAGTGTGACATTAACAGTCACCGGCTCCAGTAACTGATATTGCTCCAGCAAGGCAACAAAGTTGTTGGCGTCCTGCATGCCAAGATGCAATGTTTCCAGTAAACCGGCCATGTCCTGCAGGAACGGCGTCTGACCACCATATGGCAGGAACAAAGGCTCACCGGCATTTTGACTGTCACCACCGCTGACGCGCGGATGGTCCAAATCGATGTGCAGCACCCGTTGTTCCCGCACCATGCCGTCTTCACGCACTTGCTGCCGGCCAATTAAAAACGGTTGGCGACGCACTGACAGCGGCAAATACTGATCCTGCCAGCCGGCCCGCAGAAACAGGTTTTCGCCATGCTGAAAGCCAAACAGTGCGACCGGATAGATTTGCTGGCTTTGCGTGTCTTTGAAGAAAAACAATGGATAACAGGCGGCACAACTGCGCATTTCCAGTGGAAACGTGGTGGCGAACCACTGATTGTCACCATATTCAGCGCCACGAGCCGTGATCACTCGCACATCAGCGTGGTCGGCGGCATTTAATAACACAGGCTGGGTCATGCTTTATCCTTCTCTCTTTGTTTTCGTTTTAGTTTGAATGTTTCAACTTGAATGTTTTAGGGCCAGCTGTTGCAGCAATTGCCGGTTATCCGGCAGCAGTTGCTGCAGCTTGGTTAAATCCTGATAATTTTGCGCAAACAGCGCACGGGCTCGGGCCTGTTGCGACGGTTTCGCCGCCAGCGTCTGCGTCAGCGCGCCCATGCCATAGAGGACATATTGATAGCTGGCTGCCGGAAACAGCAAATCCTGATAAGCAAAATCCAGCGGTTGTGGCACTTGCTGTTGCCAAAGCTGCAGCTGGTCTTGCAAAGTCTGTGGGATCGAAGCTGTCTCACGATGTGCCCGCCAATACGGCGTATCGCGTTCTGACAGCACATAATGCAGCTTCAGAAACTCGATAATTTGTTGCCAGTGGCGCAGAAAAGTCCGGTTCATTTTTGCCGCAGCCAGGCCGTACAGCGCGGGCTCCAGCGGTAAAGCTGCTGCCAGCGTTTTGGCACTCCACTCCACCAACGCCAGTGCCGAGGCTTCCAGCGGTTCAATAAAACCTGCCGCCATCCCGACCGCAACACAGTTTTGCTGCCAGCAGCCGTCTCGGTAGCCGGGTTTAAATTGCAGCTGACGGGGTTCGGCCGCTGCGGCCAGTTCCGCACCGGCGGATTGCTTTAAATAGCTGCGCAGGCACGCATCGGCTTCGTCGTCGCTGCAATAGTCGCTGGCGTAGACAAACCCGACGCCCCGCCGGGTCGGCAAGCCGATATCCCAGACCCAGCCAGTGTCTTGTGCCGTCGATATAGTATTACTGGCGATCGGCGTTTGCGCATCTGGGTATGGCACCTGCACCGCCAATGCGCGGTCGTTAAACAGGATATGTTTGACGCTGTGCAGCGGCGTTTGCAGCGCCTGGCCCAATAACAGCGATTGCATACCGGTGCAGTCGACATACAAATCCGCCTGATAGGTACACAGATCATTGCGGCCTGCCGGCATCGCCAGCAGCTTGTCGATAGCGCCATCACCGCGCAGCACGACTTCTTTCAGGTGCGCCGGAATATACCGTACGCCGAGTTTGTCCTGACAATGTTGCTGCAACAGCGCAGTAAATTTACCGGCGTTTAAGTGATAGCCATAATTGAGCACCGGCTGATAATCCGGCGCCTGCGGCAACCGCGGCGCAAAACCGGCACGGCTTAACTGGTATTGGGTAGTGACGGCATCGGCAAAAGCGATATCACCGGCAAAAGGCAACCAGCAACTGGCCAAATTAAACTCGGGCCAGCCAGACGGTAATGTGAATGGGTGTAAATAGCTGCTGCCCGGTTTTAACCAGTCGACAAACATTGAGCCTTGTTTGGCGCTGACATCACAGCAGCGGAAGAATTCAGTTTCAGCTAAACCAATCAGTTTTAAGGTCTGACGCATCGAAGGCCAGGTGCCTTCACCAACACCAATGGTTGGTACGTCCGGTGATTCCAGCACAGTCACCTGGACACGAGGTTGCTGCGCCAGCACACCTTCATCAAGATTGTGGCTTGCACTCAGCACCGCAGCCGTCAGCCAGCCGGCGGCTCCGCCACCAACAATCAGCACTTCAGTTTTCGCAGGAGGACAGCTTGGCATCGGCATGACCTTTTACAGCTTGATTTAGAATAACAATGGCGTATTGCGCGCAATACAGCCGAAAAAAAAAGCGCTCTGCAGCATGCAACAAACCGCGGTTGCAAACAAGAGAGCGCTTACAATTCAGCAGGGCAAATCCTATGCACCTGCTGTCTCACTTCACCAGTGACAACTTCGGTTAGAAGCTGTAACGGGCACCGATGCTGTAACGTGAACCGGCTTCGATCAGGCTCAGCACCTGCTCTTTAGCACGGCCGTGCACACGGATGTACTCGTCAGTGATGTTCAGCGCTTCAAGATACACAGTTAAGCCTTTGACTTGTGGCAGGTCATAGCTGACCGACGCATCAATTTGTGAATAAGCTTCGGTGTATTGTGGGTTTGCACCTGTACCCTGACCGCGTGAGTTCAGGAACTCATCACGCCAGTTATATGCAACACGCGCCTGCAGACCATTGTTCTCATAGAACAGGATGGCGTTGGCCGTGTCACTCAAACCAACCAGCGCCGGCTGGTCTTTCAGGATAAAGTTGTCATATTCCACACCTGAATCCACCATGGTGTAGTTCAGGATTGTGCCGAAACCAGTCTCACCAAAGGCGTGCTGGACAGCGAATTCCCAACCGTCAATCGTTTCTTCTTCAGCACCGTTGGACGGGGTGTCGATTTTGAAGATCATCGTATTGTCTTCACCGGCTTTACCGCTGATGACCTTACCAGCCACGTTGACGCTGGCGTCATTCGGGTAATTCGCAAAAATCCAGTTGCGGATCGCAGCCGCATCAGCACCAACTGCAGCTAAAGCTTCGCGATACTTTTTACCATCTGCCGGGTTCGCCAGGTTGTAAATGGTTGAGTCGACTTTGACGTTGGTAATAAAGTTAGACACGTTTTTGCGGAAATAACCGGCGGACAGGTAACTGGCTTCGGCATAATACCACTCTGCAGAGAAGTCATAGTTCTGCGACTCTAATGGCAACAAACCCGGATTCCCTGAAGAACCACTGCCGCCTGAACGGTTTGCCAAGGTACCAACCACAGTACCGCCCTGAATAGACACATAATCCGGACGACCAATGGTTTCGCTGTAGGCAGCCCGTAACATCACATCTTCAACGATTTCGATGTTGAAGTTGATGCTAGGTAATACGTAATCGTAATCACCGGTTTGGGTCTGGAATTCGCGCTGACCGCTTGCGACTAATGCAATTTCAGTATCTGCGATCCAATCTGCCCGGTTGTAGGCTGCGACGGCAGACGTTGAAGTCACATCGGTCTGTTCATAGCGTAAGCCAACATGCAGGTCATATGGCTTGCCTTTCCAGTCATTGCGGTAGTTGTACTGCACATAAGCCGATTGTGATTCTTCTTCGGTGTAACGGTCAGTATCGCTGGCGTAGTCTGTCGACGGGCAGAAATCATTGCCACAATCGCCTTTGCCTTTGTAACCGGCTGGTGTGTACAGCTTGGCAGCCTGGGCACGGACTTTCTCAAAGTCCCACATGAAGATTTTGTTCAGTACGTCAAAATTACGGCCGGTGAACGATGAGAAATTGCCACCATTGGCGGTGAATTTGTCATGGATAGTTTCTGCCGGGAACCAGCTTGGATCTAAATCGCCAGCTTTACCCACACCACCCCAGTCGTTGCGTTGTACGTTGACTGATTGTGAATGGTTATCCACTGTCGTCAGCGCAATACCAAAATCGATAGTGGATTCGTCGTTCAGACTGTAATCACCATCAAATTGCACTTGTTCAATTTCTGACTTGTTACGGGCATTGCCGAACACAGAACCTGTTACACGCATATCTTGTGGGGTGACCGCATTGCCACCGCCGACTGCCAGCACTGGCAAATCACCGCTGAAGTCGGTTGCCGCATAAGTACGGACAAAACCTGCGGTACTTAAGGTACTGTTGGAACCATTCGGGCTGTTTGGTTTGTTTTCGGCTTCAGATTTGTGCAAGTCAAACGTCAGATTCAGTTTGTCGTTGACTTCCCACTCCAGGTTAAAGCCCAACGAACCACTTTCGTTACGCACACCGTGGTCACCGGCACCCATCGACAAGTCTTGTTTCGCATCATAAGTTTCGGAATAAACCAGTGGCGATGAAACAGGACCATCAGTCCAGACGCTGGAAGAAGGCGCGAAAGTAAACCAGGCCGACACGTCGTTATACTGCGTGTCGATGTCGTTACGCATGTAGGTGTAATCCAGCGTTGCTTTGATATCATCGCGCGGGCTGTATTGCAGCACTAACTGACCATTGGTCCGTTTACGTTGCTGCTCTTCAAATTTGTAGATGGTGGTTTGTGGTACTGAGTAGACTTCATCAGCACTTGGACGGTTGACCTGATTGCCTTGCGGTACACCACCCCATTCAGCGGTACCAGCCCCCCAGTTATCGTCCACTTTGCCTAAGAAGCTGCGCCAGCCAGTGCCCACGTTGGCTTGCTGGTTACCGCTTTCACGTTCCTGATAAGAACCAGACAGCAAAATACCGAATTTGTTGTCGTTAAACGTATTGGAATACAGTGCCGACACTTCAGGTGTGGTACTGCCTTTATCAGTAGAGCGGTCATCGACAGCCGCAATGCTGGCGGTGGCTTTTTGGCCCGGAGAATCTAATGGACGCAGGGTCTGCACATTGATCGTTGAACCGATACCACCGGTTGAATTCGATGCCAATGCCGTTTTGTGTACTTCGACGCCACTGATGGAGTCAGAAGAAATGTTGGCGAAATCAAAAGAGCGTGAGCCTGTGGTCACTGGCATCTGACGACCGTTTAATGTCACCAGGTTAAAGTCAGGGCCAAAACCACGCACAGTGACTTTACTGCCTTCACCGTTGACGCGGTCAATCGACACACCGGTGATCCGCTGCAGAGATTCTGCCAGGTTGGTATCCGGGAACTTACCGATATCTTCGGCGGAAATTGCATCCAGGATGCCTTCAGATTCGCGTTTGGTGTCCATCGATTTGATCAGACTGCCGCGAATACCGGTGACCGTAATCACCTCAATTTTGTCTTCTTTGGCCGCTGCAGCGTCATCCGCCGCGGCATAACCTGGCATCGCAACACCAAGCACCAGCGCGATACTGGTGGCGAGTCTGCTTTTGTGAAATGTAGTTGGATT
>JACCDS011811069.1_pt1 | contig 28802 bp, 30 predicted proteins | sample 7446441 | NCBI WGS metagenome assembly JACCDS01 (sample SAMN15323445, study PRJNA562643) | freshwater metagenome | isolation source: river surface water | place: USA:Blue River Watershed | collected 2017-08-17 | reverse complement strand
TGTTGATGGTAGCCCTGTGCATACGACTCGGTATATAACTCAATGCGATCGGTGCCGGTTGTTTTGGCAGCTTCTACCATTTCCTCAATAGGGTCTACAAAAATACTTACACGAATGCCCTTACTTTTAAACAAAGCAATGGTTTCTTGTAAATAAGATTGGTGTTTTATGGTGTCCCAACCATGGTTAGAAGTAAGTTGATTCTCGGCATCAGGCACAAGGGTTACTTGCGTAGGTTGAGTAGCTAATACTAAATCAATAAATTTTTGTTCGGTAGGGTTTCCTTCGATGTTAAATTCCGTTTGAACACAATCCTTTAATTCATACACATCAGCATATCGGATGTGTCGCTCATCCGGACGAGGATGCACCGTAATGCCTTGTGCGCCGAAGCGTTCACAATCTTTTGCAAATTGAATGACATCGGGGTTGTTTCCACCACGTGCATTTCTGAGTGTTGCTACTTTGTTAATGTTAACCGAAAGTTTTGCCATGCTGTAAAAATACGAAATCTACTTATAAGGAATTAAAAAAGGGATTCATTTCTGAATCCCCTTAATTTATTTTCTTTCTAATTAATTAACAATTGACAATTAACAATTGACAATTAACAATTGTATTAGTATCTGTAAGCGTCGTTTTTAAACGGACCATTCTTAGGAACACCAATGTAGTTTGCTTGTTCTTCAGAAAGTTCTTCTAACTCAACACCAATTTTAGCTAAGTGTAAACGAGCTACTTTTTCATCTAAGTGTTTAGGTAATGTATACACTTTGTTTTCGTAGTTCGCTGAATTAGCCCATAACTCTAATTGAGCTAAAGTTTGGTTTGTGAATGAGTTCGACATTACAAATGATGGGTGACCAGTTGCACAACCTAAGTTTACTAAACGACCTTCAGCCAATACAATGATATCATTTCCATCAATAGTATATTTATCAACTTGTGGTTTAATTTCAACTTTCGTGTTGCCATAGTTCTTGTTTAACCAAGCCATGTCGATTTCGTTATCGAAGTGACCGATGTTACAAACAATCGCTTTGTCTTTCATCATTTTGAAGTGCTCTCCACGAACGATGTTAAAGTTACCTGTAGCTGTTACGATGATATCAGCTTCTGCAATAGCAGTCGATAATTTTTTCACTTCGTAACCTTCCATAGCTGCTTGTAATGCGCAGATTGGATCGATTTCAGTAACAATTACACGTACACCTGCGTTCGATAATGAATCTGCAGAACCTTTACCCACATCACCAAAACCACAAACAACAGCCACTTTACCTGCCATCATTACGTCGGTAGCTCTACGAATAGCATCTACTAACGACTCACGGCAACCGTATTTGTTGTCGAATTTAGATTTAGTAACTGAATCGTTTACGTTAATTGCTGGCATTACTAAAGTACCGTTTTTCATACGGTCGTATAAACGTAATACACCAGTTGTAGTTTCTTCCGATAAACCTTTAATACCACTTACTAATTGAGGATATTTATCGAATACCATGTTAGTTAAGTCACCACCATCATCTAAAATCATGTTTAATGGTTGGCGATCTTCACCGAAATACAAAGTTTGCTCAATGCACCAATCGAATTCTTGTTCGTTCATTCCTTTCCAAGCATAAACTGAAATACCTGCTGCTGCGATTGCTGCTGCAGCGTGATCTTGTGTTGAGAAGATATTACATGATGACCATGTAACGTCTGCCCCAAGTTCAACTAAGGTTTCGATTAACACAGCTGTTTGGATTGTCATGTGTAAACAACCCGCAATGCGAGCGCCTTTTAATGGTTTTGAAGCACCGTATTCGGCTCTTAATGCCATTAATCCCGGCATTTCTGCTTCAGCTAATTGAATTTCTTTACGACCCCATTCTGCTAATGAGATGTCTTTTACTTTGTACTTTACGTAGGTATCTACCATCTTTTTATTGTTTTTTTCTATTAGGAAACGCAAAATTAGCCTATAAGTTTGTAAATCACAAAAAAATACTTGTGTTGTGCAGCTCTTTACAAACAAAATGTGTACTAAATGAGTTAAAACACTAAATTTGCATCAATTTAAATTAATTATAAATAAAATTATGTATCCAGAATATATGGTAGCGCCTATGCGCGAAGAACTTACAAGCGTAGGTTTCGAACAATTAACCACTCCAGAACAAGTAGATTCGGCAATTAGCACAGAAGGTACTGTATTAGTGATGGTAAACTCTGTTTGCGGTTGTGCTGCAGCAAATGCTCGTCCGGGCGTTAAAATGTCGATCGAAGGCGATAAAAAACCTTCAAAATTAGTAACCGTATTTGCAGGAATGGAAAAAGAAGCGGTAGATAAAGCACGTGCTTACATGTTGCCTTACCCTCCATCTTCTCCAGCAATTGCGCTATTTAAAGATGGTAAATTGGTTCACATGATCGAACGTCGCCACATTGAAGGCCGCCCAGCTCAGTTAATCGCTGAAAACTTAAAGGCTGCTTACGAAGAATATTGTTAATAGCCTGGAGCTTGGAGCAAGGAGCTAATTCGCTAGTTCGCTAATTCGCTAGTTCGCTAATTCGCTTTACCAATTTCCAAACTTACGAATGCTTCGGTCGAGTTCCTCGGAATTTACATTCGTTTTCACTTTGCCTCTACTGGCAATAGATATAAATCCAGTTTCTTCGGAAATAATAATAGCTATGGCATCACTCTGTTCGGTAATACCTACCGCAGCGCGGTGCCTTAAGCCTAATTGATCGGGTAACTCGGTATTATCTGTTAAAGGCAAAATACAACTCGCTGCTTTTATCATACCATCTGCTATCACAACTGCACCATCATGCAATGGACTCGTTTTTGAGAAAATAGACTCTAATAGTCGCTTAGAAATTTTACCATTAATAATTTCACCATTGTTCTGGTATACCTGTTCTTCATAGGTTCTTGCAAAAACTATAAGTGCTCCGGTTTTGCTAATCGACATACTTTTGCAAGCTTCTATAATTGGGTATAAATTTAATTGGTCGGCATCGCTGATAACGGTATTACCCAACAATACTTTTCTCCAAAAGCTATTTTTCCGTGATACTGTATTTCTTCCAATTAATAATAAAAATCGTCGAATCTCCTGCTGGAAAACGATAATCAATGCAATAACTCCCACTCCAATTACTTTGTCAAGTATGCCTGAGAGCAATTGCATATTCAAGGCTTTCACACCAATCCACAATAAATAAATCAGCAATAAACCAATAAAAATATTTACCGCAATGGTTCCTCTAATGAGGTTATAAATTTGGAAAATGATAAAACCCACCAGGATAATATCAATCACATCAAAAATTCCAATTTTAAATAATCCTAAGTCGAATGGTTCCATAGTTAAAGATACTATTTATTTAATTGTTGCCAGAGGGTGATGCATTCTTTCGCCTCTTTTACATCGTGTACACGAAGGATACTAGCACCTTTCTGTAAAGCAATCATGTTTAATGCAGTAGTGCCGTTTAAAGCTTCTTCGGGTCCTACATTCAATGTTTTATAAATCATCGATTTTCTCGAAATTCCAATCAATAGTGGATGGTTCAAGCTTAACAATTCATTACTTTTATTTAATAGTTCGAAATTTTGTTGGATGTTTTTTGCAAAGCCAAAACCTGGGTCAATGATGATGTTCTGAACACCTAGTCTATTTAAGGTGTTGATTTTTTCTTCGAAATAAGTATTCAATTCATCCATCATGTTTACATAGCTCGTTAAACTCTGCATGGTTTGAGGAGTACCTCGCATATGCATCATCACGTAAGTGCAGGGATATTTTGATATAACCGAAAACATTCGTTCATCTAAATTACCTGCAGAAATATCATTAATAATGTCGACACCTGCCTCTAAAGCCTTTTCTGCAATGTTAGCTCTAAAAGTATCGACTGATAAAATTAAGTTTGGGTACATTTTTTTTATTATTAAAATGACCCACGACATTCGATTCCATTCCTCTTCTTCCGAAATATGTTCAGCATTTGGTCGAGATGAATACGCGCCTAAATCAAGGATGTCGACGCCATCTTGCACCATCTTTTGAACGGTGATAAGAATCTCATTTTCAGTTTGATTTCTGCTTCCTTCATAAAAGGAATCGGGCGTAAGGTTTACAATACCCATCACTAAGGGCACTGGGCCTCCGAGAAGCTTGCCTTTTATTTCAATGGTTTTTTGGTAAAAAAGCTTATTTTTATGCACTTGGTAAAATTATAAAAAAATTGCAAACGAACACATCCATAGAATACGATCAGGTAATACAGGCTTGTAAAGACTTGTTTATTAAAAAAACAAAAGATTATGGTACCGCTTGGAGAATTCTCCGATTACCTTCTATTACCGATCAAATATTTATTAAAGCACAAAGAATTCGTACCCTCGAAGAGAAAAAAGTAAGTAAAGTCGATGAAGGTATTATACCAGAATACGTAGGCATTATTAACTATTGCATCATTGCTATGATTCAACTCGATTTACACAGTACGGAAGAGTTAGAATTAGAAGCATCAAGAGTAAGCTCTTTATTCGATCAAAAAGTAACGGAGACAAAAAATTTGATGATGGATAAAAATCACGATTATGGTGAAGCTTGGAGAGAGATGCGATTAGAATCCTTAACCGATTTGATACTGATGAAACTGATGCGTGTAAAACAAATAGAAGATAACAAAGGTTCAACATTGGTATCGGAAGGTGTAATTGCAAACTATCAAGACATGATGAACTATTCAATCTTTGCGCTCATCAAATTAAATTATAATCAACAATAATTATACATAATAAGAAAATTAAGATGGTAAAATTTAGTCGATTTTTTGTAGGTATATTATTTATCATTTCAGGATTAATAAAACTGAACGACCCCATTGGTTTCTCTATAAAATTAGAGGAATATTTTGTTGTATTTGGCATGGATTGGTTAAGTGCTTATGCCTTGTCGTTATCAGTTATTATTTGTGCAGTTGAGGTTGTACTTGGTATTGCCTTGTTGCTTGGAATCATGCAAAAACAATTATCGTGGGTATTGTTATTAATGATTTTGTTTTTCACATGGCTTACAGGTTACTCTGCAGTTACGGGTAAAGTTACCGATTGTGGTTGCTTTGGCGATGCTATTAAATTAACACCTTGGCAATCGTTCACAAAAGATGTAGTATTATTAGTATTTATTCTTATTATATTCTTGGCACGAAATAAAATTACATCAAGTTTAAGTGCAAGTAAACAACTAATAGCTGTATTGGCAGCATATGTAATTTCCATGGTTGTTGGAATTTATTCTGTAATGTATTTACCAATGGTCGATTTCTTGCCATATAAGGTTGGTAATAATATCCCTAAACTGATGGAAATACCTGAAGGTGCCCCATTAGATTCGGTAGAAACAAAAATGATTTATGTGAAAGATGGAAAAGAACAGGCCTTCACTTTAAAAGATTATCCTTGGCAAGACAGTACTTGGAAATGGGTTCGTACAGAAAATATTTTAATCAAAGAAGGCTTCCGACCAAAAATCAAAGACTTACGTATTGCCGATGCCGATGGTAACGATTATTCGGAAGACATTATCAAACATCCTGATTATGCAATTTGGGTGGTGTCTTATGATTTAGAACATACCAATAAAGCTGCTTTCGAAAAAATAAGAACCTTAGCAGAAACATTTGATAAGGAGTATAAAATTAGAACCATTGGTTTAACTTCTTCTAATGATTTATTAACGGAAACATTCCGTCATGATTATAATTTACCCTTTACTTATTACTACTGCGACGCTACAACATTAAAAACAATGGTTCGTGCTAACCCAGGAATTTTATTAGTGAAAAATGGTATCATAGAAGGGAAGTGGTCGCACAGAGGACTACCAAGTGTTGATGATATGAAAAAACTATTGAAGAACTAAAATGCTTCAGTACTTCATTCGAAAAAGTTTATACGGATTGCTTGTCATGTTAGGCGTGGTAAGCATTGTATCTGCTTTGTTTGCTTTATTGCCAGCCGATGCAGCACGAATGACGCAAGGTCAACGAACTGATGTCGCATCTTTAGAAGCAGTACGAAAAGAGTTTGGATTAGATAAACCTAAACACATCCAATTTGCTTTGTATTTGAATGATGTTTCACCTATTTCAATTCATGAAAACGATTCTGCGAATCAAGCTAAGTACAATTATTTAATACTAGCATCTTTTAACAAAAATGCACTTGTAATTAAATATCCATACCTCAGAAGATCTTATCAAACACAAAAGAAAGTAAGTGATATTTTAATAGATACCATTCCGAACACAGCAGTATTAGCTATTACAAGTATGATTTTTGCAAGTATCCTTGGAATCGGATTAGGACTATTGGCTGCATTGTACAAAGATACTTGGGTCGATAGATTATCGATGTCGTTTGCAATTTTAGGTGTTTCCATGCCTTCTTTTTTCGCAGGTATTTTAATTGCTTGGTTGTTCGCTTTTATACTTGGTCCATATACTGGCTTAAATATGTCGGGGAGTTTGTACGATTATAATCCTTTTAATGGTGAAGAATTACAAATAAAAAATTTAATCTTACCCATGCTCACATTAGGCTTACGACCGCTTGCCATCATTGTTCAATTAACGAGAAGTTCAATGCTTGATGTGATGCAAATGGATTATATAAGAACTGCGAAGGCAAAAGGTTTAACAGCTTTTCAAGTAGTATGGCGTCATGCATTAAAAAATGCCCTTAACCCTGTAGTTACTGCTGTTTCAGGCTGGTTTGCATCCTTAATGGCAGGTGCCTTTTTTGTTGAATATATTTTTAGTTGGAACGGATTAGGAAAAGTTACCGTAGATGCCCTGGAGTTATCGGATTTACCAGTTGTAATGGGTGCGGTATTGTTTATCGCTTTTCTATTTGTAATCGTAAATCTTATTGTTGATGTAAGTTATAGTTTACTTGATCCAAGAATTAAATTAGAGTAGAACGTACATTTAAAATTTCAGCAATTCCATTACTTTTTTCACATCTACATTTAGTCCATTTACTTTAAAGTTTGCTTGTTCGTAAATGTGTTTTCTTTTATCGAAGGTCTCTTCAATAAATTTCATAAGTTCATCTTCTTTTTTTCCTTTGATAGTAGGACGAATGTTTTTTGCATTCGATAAACGGTTGTAAATACTTTTACTGTCGAGCTCAATATAAATGCTTATTCCTTGTGAATGTATGTATTCTAAATTGTCGAAATAACAAGGGGTTCCGCCGCCAGTTGCCATTACATAACTTTGTTCTTGCTCAAAGGATTTTAAGGTTTCCGATTCCATTTTTCTGAAGGTATCTTCACCTAAATATTTAAAAATATCACTAACGCTACATTTTGCTTTTTTTTCAATTTCTTTATCTAGGTCGATGAATGGTAAATGCATTGTTTTGGCTAATTTTTTGCCAAAGGTACTTTTACCTGAACCCATAAAGCCAATTAAAAAAATCTTACGCATCATTGTTATGATAGATATACGGCTTCTTCCGACTTTTTAGATGAGAATACCACAGAAACGTGCTCCTGTGAAACGGTAGAAATTGTATAACCTGAGAAATCTGTAGATACAGGGAAAAGTTTGTGACTACGATCTACTAATACGGCTGTTCTGATTTTTTTTGTAGGGATGTTTAAGAAAACGGCTAATCCATAAACTAAGGTTCTGCCAGAGTTTAACACGTCATCCACTAAAATAATGGTTTTGTTTTTACAAATTTTAATATCAATATCAACTTCCGATTCTAAATGGTCGCTGTCTTTATTTAAGCTGATTTTTATCAAATCAATTTTGATGGATGATATTTTCTCCAATACTTTTTTTAGACGTTGAGCTAGAACATAACCTCTGCTTGCAATTCCGGCTATAACAATTTGTTTTTCTTCAAAACAATCTTCCAAAATTTGATAAGCCATTCGGTCTATCTTCTGTTGAATTTGAACACTGTTCAATATTAATATTTCTTTCTTTGCCATATATATTAGCTAAAATTCTAACTACTAAAGACTAACTACTAACTACTAAAGACTAACTACTATTTATACGGATAAAACACAAAATTGGCGCCTTCTGGAACCATCACAAAAACACATATAAATTTACGAGGATCTTTGTATTGTTGTTTAAAAAATTCTTGTTTTTCTGAATTTATAATTCCTTTTTCTACAAATTCTTCAAGTGTAGAAGCATGAATGTTCCAGTCTGTTGAAAGTTCATCCTTATCAATAATAAGCTCGCCTATGTGTGCTTCATGTTGATGAGCAATAAATATTGGGTATTTAGAAAGTTCTTCTAATATATCCAATGCAATTTCATTTATAGAATCACTATATAATACTAAATCTGTTTCTAGGCTTTTTAAAGGGCTCACATTCTTTTTATCTGAATCGTTATTCCCTAATAATTCTTCTGGTTGCATTTACTTTAATTTTAATAATACTACATTTTCAACATGTTCTGTATGTGGGAACATATCTACTGGTTGTACTTCTATTACTTTATATTTTTCATCTAAAATTGCTAAATCTCGTGCCTGAGTAGCTGGATTACAACTTACATACACAATTTTTTCTGCTTCCAATTTCAGCAATTGTTTACACACATTTTCGTGCATTCCTGCTCTAGGTGGATCGGTAATGATTACATCTGGTTTACCATTAACCAATGTGAATTCATCATCTAATAAATCTTTCATATCGCCGGCATAAAAAACGGTGTTATGAATATTGTTTATTTCAGAATTAATCTTGGCATCTTCTATAGCATCAGGAACATATTCAACCCCTACAACTTTTTTCGCTTTTGATGCAATAAAATTTGCAATGGTTCCCGTACCAGTATATAAATCATAAACTATTTCATCACCTTTTAATCCAGCTAAGTTTCCTGCTATATGATACAATACTTCAGCTTGTTTAGCATTGGTTTGATAAAATGATTTAGCACTAATTCTAAAGGTTATAGCTTGTTGGTTCAAGTCTAACATTTGCTCATGAATAAAGGCTTTTCCATGATAACAAATAATTTCTTGATCGAAAATGGTATCGTTTTTTTTCTGATTGATGATATATTGTAAAGAATTAATGAAAGGGAATTTATTTTTAAGATGTTCCATTAACAATTCAATCTTTTCCATTTCTGGCTCAGCAAATACAAGCACCACCATCCATTCATCAAGACTAGTATTTCTAATGATAATGTTTCGCATCAAGCCCGTATTCATTCTTATATCATAGAAACTATATTGATTCGACTTGCAGAAAGTTCTTATTTCATTTCTAATATCATCGGAACGGGTATCTTGTAAGTAACATTGATGGATGTCGATTATTTTATCGAAACGTTTTGGAACATGAAAGCCTAAAGCATCCATATCGAATTGTTCTTCAGAAGCAATTTCTTCTTTTTCTAACCAACGTTTATTGGAGAAGGTAAATTCTAATTTATTGCGATAGTGTTTAGTGTTTTCAGAGCCTTTTATGGGTAGAATTTCAGGTAATTCTATTTTCGCTAATCGATGGAGGGCATCACTTACAATTTTTTGTTTAAAGCTTAGCTGAGCTTCATATTTCATGTTTTGCCATTTACAGCCTCCACAAGTTCCAAAATGCGAGCAAAATGCGTCAGCACGATCTGGTGAATATGTATGGAATAAAACTGGACTAGCTTCCGCTAAATTCTTTTTCTTTTTATGAATTTGTATGTCTACAACATCTCCGGGTACAACCTTCTCTACAAAAATTACCAAATCCTCGTGTTTCGCTATTCCCTTACCTTCATTGGCAATGTCAATTATTTCAGCCTTTTCAATTATTGGCAATGTATTTGTTCTTCTCATATTTTTTTCAAAGTTAAGGTATAATATGTTATTTTTAATGAAATGATACGCTTAGGCCTACTTTTCTTATTGTTGTTGTTTGAAAATGCTTTGTTTGCCTCTCACATGGTAGGTGGTGGTTTTCGATATGCGTACATTTCAGAAAATAAATATGTTATTCAGCTCGACTATTATAAAGATTGTTCGGCCAATGCTGTAGATTATCCTCCAGGAGCTGTTCGTATCGGAATTTATAGAAAAGTAGATAATTCGTTGGTTCAAAGCCTTGACCTCTATCCTGGTCCAATAACTACTGTCAATTTTATTGTTGATACCTGCGTAAAAACAGAAGTTACGTGTGTGCAAAAACGCCTTTACGAAGACACATTGTTTTTAAATACAACTATTTTTAATGATACGACTGGATACTACTTAAGCTACGAGCAATGTTGTAGAAACTTTGGTATAAAAAATGTTCAAGATCCTGATAAAAGCGGAATGGCATTTTATGCAGAATTTCAACCTTTTATCAGTTCAAATCAAGCATTTAGGAATTCGAGTCCTTATTTAATTGATGATCCAAATGTTTATTTATGTGTTCAAGAAAATTTCAATGCTAATTATGCACATTTCGACCCTGATGGTGATTCATTAGCTTATAAAGTGATAGAACCTTTGATGGGTAATACGGATCCAGTCTTTAATAATTCAAATGGAATTTCCGTCTTAAATCCAAAGCCCTATCCACAGATTGTTTGGAGTAGTGGGTATGGTATTATCGCAAATAATATTATGGACGGACAGCCAGATCTTAGCATAGATGCAAAAACCGGGATGTTAACCATTAAACCTATGCAAGCTGGTATGTACTCTTTTGCTTACCAAGTTGAGGAATATAGAAATGGTAAGTTATTGGCTGTTTATAATAGAGAGGTTCAATATTACTCGGTTTTTTGTGCACAAAGATCAAAACCTGAAATAACATTTCTAAATCCTAATGATACTATTATAGATGCCGATTCTACCAGATGTTTAGAGTTTATAGTGAACGACTTGAATATTCAAGATTCCTTAAGCTTAATTAATGTTTTTTATACTCCAGATTTATCTTCTCAGGATATCAACATCGATTTAAAATACAATTCAAATAATGAGTTATTAATTACGGCATGTATCAAAGTTGATTGTAATTTGTCTGAAAACTATGATGAAAAGTTAAAACTAATAGTTGCCGACGGGTCTTGTCCTTTTGAACTTTACGATACGATAGAGGTTAACATCAGATTATTGAAAAATATAAATAATCGACCGATTGTTCAATGGGTTAATCAATCGGATAGTATACTTATAGCAAATAAAAGAACTTGCCTAAATTTCATTTCAGAAGATATAGATGCATTTGATAGTATAAAAGTAAAAATAGCTGAGTTGACTACCATACTCAGCAATATTCCATATGAGGTTCTAATCGATAGTACTATCCCGAATAAAGTTTTATTTAACATTTGTTTTGCTCCAGATTGTAGTTTGCCTGTGAGTAATAATGAAATGTTTAAAGTGTATGCCAATGATAAATCGTGTTTTGAGTCTTTTGATTCCATAATTATTCTACTAAAAACACAAAATGATGAGATTAAAGATCCATTAAGCAATATTCCGAATGCATTCAGTCCTAATAAAGATGGTATAAATGATTTTTTCAGTATTCACAACAATCAGAAGTCATTGTGTGTTAATGATTTTAACATAGATATTTATAACCGATGGGGCGAAAAAGTTTATAAAAGTGATAATTTCTTTTTTGAATGGTCGGGGACAGGGCTATCTTCGGGTGTCTACTTTTATGTAATACAATTTGGTAATCAACAAAAACTTGGACATATAACTATAATCTACTAGTAATTAATTATATTTGATGATGCGTGCATTAAAAATACCTGCTTTATTTATATGTTTTGTCCTCTTATTTATGGGCAAAATTTATGCTGCACACATCGTTGGTGGTGATTTCAGTTATAGACACATAGCTGGCGACAGGTATCAATTAAAAATGAAAATGTACCGCGATTGCGGTGGGGGCGGTGCTCAATTTGAACAAACATTACGTGTTGGTATTTACGATAAAGAAACGGATAAATTAATAAAAACCGTTAACATGCCACGCGCTACTATTTATCCTATTAAATTTAATACAGGTTGTACGAGTCCTCAATTACGTTGTGTAGAAACAGGAGTATTTACGGCAGAGTTTACCATGCCAAAGGAAAATTTCCAAAATACCCAAGGTTATTATGTTCAATGGGAGCGTTGCTGTAGAAATGATATCATTAAAAATATTATAGATCCAGGTGCTACACCAATGGCCTTTTATATGGAATTTCCTTCACCTTATCCAGGTGGAGGTGCTCAACAAATTAATAACTCACCAGAATTTCTTCGCGACCCATTAAATTATTTGTGCGTGGGTGAACCGTTCAAATATGATTTTAAAATATTTGATTCTGATGGTGATGAATTGAGAATGAAAATTGGAGTTCCAAATGCTGGTGGATATACAAGCCAATTTAGTCCTGGTCAAAACTCTGGTCCTGCTCCATATGATCAAGTAAACTGGGCGCCAGGTTACGGAGTTGGAAGTTCACAAAATATTATGGATGGTGCTCCTGATTTATATGTAGATAACGATACCGCATTTATTTATTTAGTTCCAACTCAAATTGGAGTTTATGTTATTTCGGTAATTTGTGAAGAGTTTAGAAATAATGTAAAAATTGGAGAAGTTGTTAGAGAACTACAATTAGAAGTACTTATTTGTCCGCCTCGCTTTAAACCAAATATTACAGCAAATTTACCCAACGGACAGTCGTATGTAGATGTAGTGGTAGGTCAACAAACTTGCATAGATATTAATGCCACCGATGGTAATAACTTAGAAATATTAAAATTTAGGATTGATACAGGAGGTTTGTACAACATTATTGGGAATGGTGCTACGCTTGATCCTTCAGATGCTTCGGGTGTGCAAAACTTAACTACTCGTTTCTGTTGGACTCCTACTTGTCCAATCGATACGTCTAAAGGAGCTTATCTCGACATCATTGCATACGATAATTCATGTCCTTTTTCACAAGACGATACTATTAGAATAAAATTTAGAATTGAACAAAAACCGAATGAGCTTCCAGTTTTAATATCAAGCTTAACAAATAATACGCTTAATATTAGAACTGAGGAAACGGGTTGCTTTCAATTTCAAGCAAGTGATTTAAATCCTACAGATGAAATTGTAGTTGAAACAAAAACAAATTCTGTAGATGTTTTCGCATTGGGTGCAAGCATCACTCCAGAGGTACTTGTTGGTTCAAGTAATGTTAGTGGTGAATTCTGCTGGACACCACCATGTGGATTGAAAATTGATAGTCCTATATATTTGACTTTTATTGTAAGCGACAATGCTTGTCCGATACCAGCATACGATACGATTAATGTTACCATTAATGTGTTACCTATTGCAAACGAGAATCCATTTATAGAAGCTCAAGGAATTAATATAGGTGCAAATAATACGATATCTGTGAAGTTAGAACAACAGAATTGTTTTACAATTTATGCTGAAGATGCCGACAATGATGAGATAGATGTTTATGCAAAAGCTGTGAACTACGATTTTTTCAATAATGGTGCAACTTTCACAACACAAATCGACGACCCTAATATTAAGAGTAAACAGTTTTGTTGGACTCCAACATGTGATAATTTTTATGGTGAGGAAGTTTTATTCATGGATTTCTTTACGAGAGATAACAAATGTGAAAACGAAAAATACGATTCCGTACGAGTTAAATTTGTTTATCAATTACCAGAGAATGAAAATCCATTATTATTAAAACCCGATTCTATTTTATATAATATCAATGCAGGATATAGCAGAGTTATTGATGTAGAAGGCAGCGATGTAGATAACGATGATTTATTAGTACTTGGTGCTCGACCTTTGTATGATAATAACATTCCACTTCGTGTAGAAATGTTAGGCACACAAGGATTTGGTACAGTTAATTCACAATTATTTGTTTATCCTGATTGTGGTTTAGATGGTAATATGAATTACCCAGTAGAACTAACATTGTTGAGCAATAAATATTGCAGAGAAAACGATACTATTAAAAAAGTAATCTACTTTAAAGCAGCTCCGCTTTTAGACATCGATCGTCCATTAGTTCCAGATGTTTTTAGTCCGAACGGTGATGGTATAAATGATGAGTATAAAATTTATTTAGCGAACAGAACAGTTTGCCCTGATGAATTTGAATTTATTATCTACGACCGCTGGGGACAAAAGATGTTGGAAACACAAAATCCTGAGTTTGTGTGGAAAGGGGAGAACTGCACTGCAGGTGCGTACGTGTATTACCTCCGTATTGGAGAAACTAAATTTACAGGTACAATCGCACTAGTGAAATAATTCAATTTCAAAAGCCTAACAATTTTAATAAAAACGCAAACCAAGACATTGATTTGTCGTCACCAAAATCGAAATCCCTGTCAATTCTATCCGAAAAGTCCATTAATTCCATTTTCATTGTATTGATGTTTATCATATTGATACAAATATAAGCATTTTTATACTAAAAACCAAATTGGTATTTAGTAGTTAGTCATTAGTAGTTAGTCATTAGACTAGCGACTAAAGACTAGAGACTAGAGACTGTCTAAAGAACTGCCTGAATTAAATAAGGGAGAATCTCTTTTTCGAAACTGATGAAGTTTTTGCGAACGTCGGATACGGTTACAGAGGTAAAAGCAAAGGAGAATACGATGGCTTTACTTGATTTCATAAGGTATTTTACTCGTTCATAACTAACCTCTTTAAAATCGGGGAGACTAATAAAGGTTTTTATAAGTAGCTCTTCGAGCTCGTTTGAAAGGTTTTTTAAAAATTCTTGAGAGTTTACACTTTCGCGAATAAAATCCCAGCCAATAAATTCAGAACAAACAGTATAAGATAATCGGCTGGTTTTAAGAATGAGTGCCGAAACTTTTTCTTCTTTAGAAATATTAGGATGTAATTTTTGAGTAAGGTCTTGAATGGAGTATTGCAAATGCTCCATAATGATAGCATTAAGAATGACTTCTTTGCTTTCGAAATATTTATAAATAGTAGCTTTGGCCACTCTCGATTTTTTGGCAATTTCGTTCACACTGGTTTTGTGGTAACCAAATTTTCGAAAGAGCTCTTTAGAAGCTTCCTTGATGGATTGTTGTATCTTATCGGCGTCCATTAATTGTAAATATACAAATATCTATCTACTAAATTTGTTTGGTATCGTCTTAAGCTTGCATTGGCTGGTCCTTTTATTGGAGCACCATCAATTAATTGAAAACGTGAACTACAACAATTACATCCAACACTTGAAATAGTTGAGTCGAGACTCACATACGCACAAGTATCCGTTGATTGATAAGAACAAGTTCTTTCAAAAGCCAAGAATTCTGAAATACCTCTTCTATATACAATAATTCCACGGTAGCCTCCATCAACATAAACAGAACCACCAACGGTGTTTAAATTATTATACCCTGGATTGTCGAGATTAATACGAACATTTACAGGCACATTGGGCACAGTACTTTCTTGGTCTTTTGAACAAGCAAAAAACAAGGTACATAAGCCAAATAGTACTGTAATAAATCTCATTATATTAATTCAGCATTAAATTGTGATAATAACCTCACATCGTTTTCGAAAAACATTCGGATGTCTTTAATTTTGAATTTGTTCATCGCTAATCGTTCTATACCTACACCAAATGCAAAACCAGAATATTCATTAGGGTCGATGCCACAGTTTTGTAAAACGTTTGGATCTACCATTCCGCAACCCAATATTTCTACCCAACCCGAGTATTTACATATATTACAGCCCTTACCACCACAGTTTTTACATTGTATATCCATTTCTGCCGATGGTTCGGTAAAAGGGAAATAAGAAGGGCGGAAGCGAACTTCTGTCCCTACTCCAAAAAGTTCTTGTACGAAGTAATATAAAGTCTGTTTTAAATCGGCAAAGGATACATCCTTATCAACGTATAAACCTTCTACTTGGTGGAAGATACAATGTGATCTTGCTGAAATGGCTTCGTTTCTAAATACTCTACCTGGCATGATAGAACGGAAAGGAGCTTTGCCATTTTCCATTAATCTAATTTGTACCGATGAAGTATGGGTTCTTAAAGCTAAATCGTCTTCAGGTTTAGAGGCATCTTTACGCACAAAAAATGTGTCTTGCATATCACGTGCAGGATGCTCCATGGGGAAATTTAGCGAACTGAAATTATGCCAATCATCTTCTATTTCTGGACCTTTCGCAATACTGAAACCCATGCGTTGGAAAATGTCGCAGATTTCTTTTAATACTAATGATACAGGGTGACGAGAACCAGTATTAAATGGTTCGCCAGGTAATGAATAATCGATGCCAGAACTTTCTGAAACTTCTACCTCTTCGAGTTTTTCTTTAAAGCTATTATATGTTTGCTCAGCAAGACTTTTGAATTCATTCATAACTTTGCCAAACTGCTTTTTCTCTTCAGGTGGCATCGCTTTAAAACTTTCAAATAGCTCGTTTACTATTCCTTTTCTACTTAAAAATTTCAAACGAAAATCCTCTAACTCATCATTAGATTTCGCTACAAAATTTTGAATCTCCTCTGTATATTTTTTTATTTCTTCAATCATCCTATTTAATATTATTAGCACACTTGCATACTATCACACTAGCATACTAACTAATTACCTTTAATTCTTTACCTACTTTTATAAATGCAGCGATTGCTTTATCTAAATGATGTTTATCGTGTGCAGCCGACATTTGTACTCTAATTCTTGCTTTACCTTGTGGTACTACTGGATAATAAAATCCGATAACATATATGCCTTCTTCCAACATTTTAGCAGCAAACTCTTGTGAAAGTTTTGCATCATACAACATCACTGGAACGATAGGGTGAACACCTGGTTTTATATCGAACCCAGCTTCCGTCATTTTTTCTCTAAAATATTTTGTATTGTTTTCGAGTTTATCTCTTAACTCAGTCGTTTCACTTAACATGTTAAGTACTTCGATTGATGCACCAACAATAGAAGGAGCCAATGTGTTTGAGAAAAGATAAGGTCTAGAACGTTGACGTAACATATCGATGATTTCTTTTCTACCCGAAGTAAATCCACCAGATGCACCACCTAATGCTTTACCTAAAGTACCTGTGATGATATCAATTTTACCCATAACCTGATGATGTTCGTGTGTACCTCTTCCCGTTTTACCCATGAAACCAGAACAATGGCATTCGTCGATCATAATTAAGGCATTATATTTTTCAGATAACTCAACAATTTTATCAAGCTGAGCTACGGTACCGTCCATTGAAAAAGCTCCATCAGTAACAATGATACGATGACGTAGATGTGCAGTTTCTTTCAACTTTTCTTCTAAATCCTCCATGTTATCATGTTTGTATCGATAACGTTGTGCCTTACACAAACGCACACCATCGATAATAGATGCATGGTTTAATTCATCGGAAATAATAGCATCCTGTTCATTGAACAATGGTTCAAATACTCCACCATTCGCGTCGAATGCTGCAGCATATAAAATAGTATCTTCTGTACCTAAAAATTCAGAGATTTTAGCTTCTAATTCTTTGTGTATATCTTGAGTACCACAAATAAAACGTACCGATGACATACCAAATCCATGTGTATCGATTGCTCTTTTTGCAGCTTCAATTACTCTTGGATGTGATGATAGGCCTAAATAATTGTTAGCACAGAAGTTAATTACTTCTTTACCATCGTTCACTTTGATATCTGCTCCTTGAGGAGTAATAATTATGCGTTCGCGTTTATATAAACCAGCTTTTTCTATTTCAGTTAATTCTGCCTCTAAAACGGGCTTTAAAGTGTTGTACATGGTATAAAATGCTTGAATTTAGACTCCAAAGTTACTAAATTTTTAGCAGATAGTCATTAGTCTCTAGTCGTTAGTCATTAGAAATTACTATCTTTGATGCGCATTTAACGCCGTTTGCAGCGGTATTAATGATTATGAACACTTATCAAACATTACTCTATTATTGCTATTCACGCATTGAGAATGCGGAGCAATACACTCAAGAACACCTACAATTTTGTAAATCTATTGGCTTAGTAGGTCGTATTATCATTGCCGAAGAAGGTTTAAATGGAACGGTTTCTGGAACCAAAGAACAATGTGCTCAATACATGGAGTACGTTCTCAGCGACCCTCGTTTTGCAAAAACTGACTTTAAAATTGATGATGTTGACGAACCCTCTTTTGTTAAAATGCACGTTCGATACAAATCGGAAATTGTGCATTCTGGTTTAAGAGACCCTAATTACATCGACCCTAATAAAGAAACAGGCAAACATTTAGAACCTGTTGAATTCATGGAAATGCTCGACCGTGATGATGTGGTAGTGTTGGATGTACGTTCAAATTATGAACATAATGTTGGTCATTTCAAAAACGCTATCACCTTAGATATCGAAAATTTTAGAGATTTCCCCTCAAAAATAAATGAGCTTGCTCAATACAAAGACAAAAAAATATTAACCTATTGCACTGGTGGTATAAAATGTGAAAAGGCAAGTGCTCTTTTATTAAAAGAAGGGTTTAAAGATGTTTATCAATTACACGGTGGTATTATCAAATACGGTAAAGAAGCTGGTGGTAAAGACTTTGAAGGTAAATGTTATGTATTTGATAACAGATTAACAGTTGATGTAAATTCTGTGAATCCGAAAGTAGTTTCTAAATGTTTCAATTGTGGTAAAGAAACTACCAAAATGATTAACTGTGCTAATCCAGAGTGTAATGAACACTTTACTCAATGTGATGAATGCGGATGGGAAATGGATGGATGTTGTTCTACTACGTGTATGGAACATCCTCGTAAACGTGTCTACGATGGTACTGGCTATTATGTAAAAGTTCCACAGCCAGTTCTTAAATGAAAAGTTTTTACACTTTATTGTTTCTTACTATTTCAAATGTGTTCATGACTTTTGCATGGTACGGACATCTAAAGTTTAAGGAAATGGAATGGTCGAAAAGTTTAGGATTAATCAGCATCATTCTCATTTCTTGGGGCATTGCTTTGTTTGAGTACATGTTTCAAGTTCCTGCTAATAAAATTGGATACAAATCTAATGGTGGTCCATTTACATTGTTGCAACTAAAGATTATCCAAGAAGCGCTTTCAATCACAGTATTTATGGTTTTTACTTTGTTTTTGTTTAAAACTGAAAAACTAGCATGGAACCATTTACTTGGCTTTGTTTTATTAATATTATCGGTTTATTTCTTTTTTAAGAACAAATAAAAAGAGGGCTTGTTAATAATAAGTTCATCTATTAGAATTAAATTTACAACATGAAAATAGGCATTGTATGCTATCCGACCTTTGGTGGGAGTGGAGTAGTAGCAACAGAATTAGGGAAGGCACTTGCAGACCACGGACATCAAGTACATTTTATTACCTACAGTCAACCTGCACGATTAGATTTTTTCTCTGAAAATCTATTTTATCACGAGGTTACAGTATCTAAATATCCTTTATTCGATTATCCTCCATATGAACTTGCATTGGCAAGTAGGTTAGTAGACGTTGTTCAATACGAACAACTTGATATTTTGCACGTACATTATGCCATTCCACATGCATCGGCAGCCTACATGGCCAAGCAAATATTAGCAGCAAATGGAATTCACATTCCAGTGGTTACAACTTTGCATGGTACGGATATAACCTTGGTTGGAAAAGATAGAACGTATAAACCAGTAGTAACCTTTTCAATTAATCAGTCAGATGGAGTTACTGCGGTTTCAGAAAACTTAAAGAAAGATACCTTCGAGCATTTTGAAATTACAAACGACATCAAAGTTATTCCAAACTTTATTGATTTAGATCGATTCAGTCATAAATCAAAAAACCATTTTAAAAAAGCTATTGCTCCTAATGATGAAAAGATAATCGTGCATACATCAAACTTTAGAAAAGTTAAACGTGTACAAGATGTGGTTAAGATTTTTGCGAAAGTAGTTGAAACACTTCCTGCAAAATTATTACTCGCAGGCGATGGTCCGGAGCGTGTGGAAGTAGAACAATTGTGTAGAGAGCTAAACCTAAAAGATGATGTACGTTTCTTAGGAAAACTCGATGCTGTTGAAGAAATATTATCTGTATCAGATTTATTTATTTTACCATCGGAAACAGAGAGTTTCGGTTTAGCTGCATTGGAAGCTATGGCTTGTAAATTGCCAGTAATTTCTTCTAATGCTGGAGGTATTCCTGAATTAAATATTGATGGTGTAACGGGATTCCTCGATGAAGTTGGTGATATTGATTCTATGGCGGCTCATGCCATCTATATTTTAGAAGATGAAGCGCGATTGCAAAAATTCAAAGAGAATGCATTAGCTCATGCTAAAACTTTTGATATAAAATACATCATGCCGATTTACGAAAAGTATTACGAAGAAGTAATTCTAAAATCGAGAGCTACTATTGCTCGCTAAAACGAGTATCGTGTATAAATGTATCGTCGGTAAGTGTTTTCAAGAAAGCAATAATTTTTGATTTATCATCATTGCTTAAAGTAATGCCACCTCTTAAACCTTCATCAATAGTACCTGTCGACTCAATGTTACTTGCGTAATGGTTGAGTACTTGTTCAAGTGTACTTGTTCTACCATCGTGAAAATAAGGCATACTCTTTTCTATATTTCTTAATGATGGAGTTTTAAATTTATACAAATCGCTATCCATTAATGTAATGGTAAATCTACCTTTATCACTTAATCGTGCGATACCATTGTTATGAAATTTATTATCGGTGAATAAAGGTGCTGTATGGCATCTATTACAATGCTGCATAAACAAATTCATTCCTTCTATTTCTGTAGTATTCATTACGCTTACATCACCCTTAATGTATTGATCGTAACGTGAATTATTACTCACCAACATATTCATGAACTGAGAGAGTGCATACATCATATGTGTGCTGGTAATTGAGTCGGTGCCGAATGCTTTTTTAAACAAACCAGGGTAGGTAGGGTGCATTTTAAGTTTAGAAATAACATTGGGCACATGTTCATCCATCTCTACCGGATTTTGAATTGGCGCGAAAGGGAATAAATCTAAATCAAATACGCCACCATCCCAAAAGAAGCTCGGCGACCAGGCTAGGTTTTGTAAAACTGGAGAGTTCCTGTTCCCCATTCTATCATCTATACCGTGAGAAATAGCATGATCAAAATGGGCAAATGCTGCTGTTTGTTGATGACAACTTCCACATGATACACTTCCATCTCGCGATAATATGCCGTCGTAAAATAATTTGCGACCCAGTTTAAATCCTTCTTCGGTTACTTCATTGTATTGAAATCTGTACAATGGCTCTGGGAAATTCGATGGTTTCTGAAAGCCTACAAATGCAGTGTTAGGAGTAACCTTTACACTCTCCTCTTTTTTACAAGAAGATGTTAATACAACGAGTATCGACAGAAAAATGAATGTAAATTTGGTTTTCATGGTATTCAAAATTATTCTATACTGGTAATACTAAACATATTTACATAATTATCGGCAACTTTAGCTGAAAATGGAGTAAGCATAACAGTTGGATTTTCTTCAAATTTTATTGGATTTGGTCCTGTTACTACTTTTAACAAATCAGCCTTGATTTTGATTTTACTTTTTTGAGAAGAATTTGCCTGAAGTGTGCCAGGGAAATCAAGTTCTATGGTTCTGATATTGTTAATCGTAGGTGTGTTATACCCACCAAAACCACCAATATGGTATACATAAGGGATGTTTGAACTACCACCTTTTGGTTGATACTTATATGCTTCTAATTTTAAAAATATATAACCTTGGTTCCATACCCAATACATATCGGCAGCATACCCGCCTTGATCTAAAACACCAGTTTGCATTTCTTTTGGCATCGTGCTTCTTAAGCTATCCACTCCAAGAATAAAGCGTATTCCTGTGTATTCCCCTTCATTTAATAAATTAATATTTGCAGTGTGAGAAAATGCATCTATTTCTTTTATTAGAAAATAACTGCTGTCTTGCGGAATACCAACATAAGTTCCATCAGCTTTTTTGAATTCTATGTTACTGATGAAATAATTAAATTTCTTTACGGTAAACTCCTCTTCAAAATCATTAACGTACGATTGTGAATCTAGTACTAGATCGCTCGAACCTACAACATTATCAAATATCAATTGTACACTCGCTAACTTGCCAATGGGTGTAATGATTTGATCCTTATCTTTAGTACAAGCACTAACTATAATGGCAATAAAAAATAAAATACTATAGATTTTTTTCATGTTAGACTTTTACTCTAAAAAAATTACTCATCCATGATTTTGAAAATGGTTGAACTCCATTTTCATTCCAATCTTGGAGCTGTGTTGTTAATGTATTTATTACTTTACTGTCTGCTTGAATAGTGTTATATTCCAGCAATTGCTCGAATTCTTTTTTGTTGTATGTCTTAATCTCTTCCTGATCATTTACAACATTAAATAACATTCGGTCAAATAAACTGATATTAAATTTCTTTTCCATTTCTTCGAGGAAATGTACCGACTTATCGATGGAACAACCACTAGCAGGATTCAGATGCTCATCTACCCCTAGAATTAAAATGCTATGATCTATGATTTTATAGAAGGCTTTTAATTCTTTGTTATGAGCGGTCCAATGTTCGCAGAATTGATGAAGTTCATTCGAGAAATCTACCTCTTGAAGGGCTGTTAATTTGGGAGCTATAGTATAAATCCAAATCTTAGCACTCTGATCAATATCTGTAATCTTCCAAGTATTCATTTTTGTTAACTTAATCCGTTTGCTTTTGCTGTTATCTCAGCAATGTCTAATACTTCTACTACATTTTCTTTTTCAAAATGTTTTACTCCATCGCGTAACATCGTCATACAGAATGGGCAAGAGGCTGCAATAATATCAGGATTAACTGAAAGAGCTTCCTCTACACGTTCTACGTTAATGTCTTTATTCCCTTTTTCTGGCTCTTTAAACATTTGGGCTCCACCAGCACCACAACATAAGCCATTCGATTTACATCTTTTTAATTCAACTAAGTCGGAATCTAATTGTGCTAATACTTCACGAGGTGCTTCGTAAACGCCATTAGCTCTGCCTAAATAACAAGGGTCGTGGTAAGTAATTCTTTTGCCTTTAAATGATTCACCATTTGTAGCTTTTAACTTACCTTGGTTAATTAAATCCTGAATTAATTGAGTATGATGTATGACCTCATAATTTCCTCCCAATTCAGGGTATTCATTTTTTAAGGTATTAAAACAATGTGGACAAGCTGTAACTATTTTTTTTACTTCATAAGCATTAAGCAATTGTATATTACTCATTGCTTGCATTTGAAATAAAAATTCGTTTCCCGCTCTCTTTGCAGGATCTCCAGTGCAACTTTCTTCTGTACCTAAAATGGCAAACTTCATTCCTACATGATGAAGTATTTTAGCAATATCGCGAGTTATTTTTTGTGCTCGCTCATCAAAACTACCTGCACAACCTACCCAAAATAAAATGTCGGGTTGTTCTCCTTTGGCAATCATTTCTGCCATGCTTGGTACTTTAAATTCCATATATTTTATTTTCTAAATACTTACTACTAAAGACTAACTACTAACGACTAACTACTGTCGACTAATCCTTAAACACCTGAATCTTCGCGTTCGCTGTTGTTAACTCTGTAAACTTCCCTTCATATCTTGTTGCACGTACAATGTGATTGTCGATCCAATGATAATTTCCTCCACGAGGTTTACCAAACAATATACCATGGTATCTAAAATTATGTTTAGCTAACCATCGCTCCGTCACTTCCCTATGTGCTTCCGTCCTAGATGTGAAAAAAGTAATTATATGTCCATCATCAAACCATTTATTAATCGTTTCTAATGCACCATCAAAAAGTTTTGCATCTTCCATTCTTTCTGGTTCTTCGTTCGGAATGTCTTCACAAATCGTACCATCAATATCAATCAAAAAATTTTTTACCTCCTCCGGCAAAATAGGACTTAATAAATGTCCTTGCTCATCTTTTACTTCTTGTAAGTCCAATTTGTTTATGTATTAGGTTATTAAGTTATTAAGTTATTAATTCGTAATTCGTAATTCATAATTCGTAATTAATTCGCCCAATTCGCTCTATCGCTTGGTGAAAATTTCCAAGGTGCACCATTGGTTTCAATGTTTGTTTGCATTGCATTTAAACTACTTGGTGCAGCCGATTCTTCCATCACTAAATATCTTCTTAAATCGATAATGATAGATAATGGATCGATGTTTACCGGACAAGCTTCTGTACAAGCATTACATGATGTACATGCCCAAATTTCTTCTCTACTGATATAAGAATCTAACAATGACTTTTCATCTTTTGCATCTTTACCGTTGGTATCAATATAGTTCCCTACTTCAGTTAATCGATCTCTGGTATCCATCATAATTTTACGAGGAGAAAGTAATTTGCCTGTTTGGTTTGCAGGACATACTGATGTACATCTTCCACATTCAGTACAGGTATAAGCATCCATAAGCTGTTTCCAAGTTAGATCTTGAACATCTTTTGCACCGAAACGTGCTGGTGCATCACTTACTGCTGGAACAAAACTAGGATCCAACATTGCTTTAACTTCGTTGCTCACATTTTCCATGTTATTAAACTTTCCCTTCGCATCTAAATTTGAAAAATATGTATTCGGGAAGGCCATGAAAATATGGAAGTGCTTAGAATAAGGAACATAATTTAGGAAGGCTAATATGCCAATGATATGAAACCACCAACAAGCTCTTTCGATTCCAATTAACATGCTCATATCATTTGGCAGTAAGCCAGTTAATAATGAAGATACTGGAAATGAACCTGCTTGAATGTAATGCTCTGCTGCCATTTGTTGTAATTGATAGTCGGCTGCATTCATTATTAGAAATGCCGACATCAATAATATTTCAACAATCAAAATATAATTTGCATCCGATTTTGGCCATGAAGTCATTTCAGTACCTGAAAATCTTTTTAGTCGTACGATGTTTCTTCGTGCTAAAAATACCACACATGCTAACCAAACTCCCAAAGCTAAAAACTCAAAAGATCCTATGAGGAAGTCGTACAAGCTCCCTAAAAATGGTGCGAAAACACGGTGTGTGCCGAAAACACCATCAATAATAATTTCTAAAACTTCTATATTAATGATGATAAATCCAGCATAGATTAAGAAATGAAATATAAACGGAACTGGTCTTGCCGCCATTTTTGTCTGTCCAAAGGCCACTTTTAACATGGTCATCCATCGCTCCGATGAATTATCGGAACGTTCTAAATCTCTGCCTAATAAGATGTTTCTACGTATTTTGGCTACGTTTTTGGAAAATAAATAAACAGCTGCAGCTGTAAGTATGATAAATAATGCCTGTAATACCATATGATTTTTACACTTCCTGCGAATTTAAGCTTTTGTATACTTATTTTTTACTCTAGGATGCTTTTTTAATTATATAGACTGATTTTAAATGCTTTTCATTATTTTTTAAAAAAGATTTTTTAAAATGCAGAAAGATGCTACATTTGCAGTCCCAAAACGGTGATATAGCTCAGTTGGTAGAGCAAAGGACTGAAAATCCTTGTGTCCTTGGTTCGAATCCGAGTATCACCACATAAGCCCTCTGATTATCAGAGGGCTTTTTTTTTGTTATTGGGTTATTGGTTGTTGAGTTATTGGGTTAATGGGTTATTGGGTTATTGAGTTATTGGTTATTGAGTTATTAAGTTATTGGGTTATTAAGTTATTGAGTTATTGAGTTATTGAGTTATTAAGTTATTGACTTTTTTACTATTTTACTATTTTACCTAAATAACCTATTAACCTATTAACCTAATAACCTAATAACCCATTAACCCATTAACCTAATAACCTAATAACCTATTAACCTACTAACCCTTATGAGAATAATCAGCCTTGCATTTCTTTTCCTTTTCCTTTCTCCCTTTGTATACTCTCAACATAAACGTTGCTCTACAATGGAGTTACGTGAGCAAAGAATTATTAAGAATCCTGCATTACTTAATGCGATTCAGAATGCTGAACAATTAATGAATAGTTCAGAACAATCAACAAATTCTAGTGCCAGCGTAATATCAATACCTGTAGTTGTACATGTTGTATGGAATCTAACATCACAAAATATTAGTGATGCTCAAATACTATCACAATTAACAATTCTAAATGAAGATTTTAGATTACTTAATAAAGATTCACTGAAATCGAATCATCCCTTTTGGCCATTTACATCCGATACTCAAATAGAATTTTGTTTAGCAAAAAAAGACCCCAATGGTAATACTACAACCGGTATTACACGTACACAAACTAGTGTTGTAGAGTGGGACGATTTTAATTCTGATGATTTGAAATATACCTCATTAGGGGGTAAAGATAACTGGGACCCAACTAAATATTTGAATATCTATGTTGCGAATTTACAAGATGGACTCTTGGGTTTTGCAACTTTTCCAGATGAGTTAAGTACCAACCCTGATTTAGATGGTGTAGTAATAAGACCTGAAGCTTTTGGTAATACAGGTACTGCAGGCACTGGTGGATATAGTTCAAATAACCTAGGAAGAACAGCCACTCATGAAGTAGGTCATTGGTTGTTTTTATATCATATCTGGGGCGATGAACCTTGTGGAAATGATTTTGTTAACGATACTCCAGTTGCTCAATCTGAAAATTATAATTGCCCAAATTTTCCGAGGAATGCTAATAATTCTTGTGGTGCAGGGGCCAACGGTGAAATGTACATGAATTACATGGATTATGTTGATGATAATTGTATGAAAATGTTTACCGATGGTCAAAAAGTTAGGATGCGAAATGCAATTAATCAATTTCGTCCTGGATTGTTAACATCAACAGCATGTGGTACATCTATAGGTATCAATTCTGAAAACAATATTCATTCTTATCAAATGTATCCAAACCCTTTGTCTATTGGTCAAACCATAACTTTTGATTTTAATTATTCATTACCAACTAATCTTGTTATCTCCGACATTTTAGGTAGAGAAGTATTGTCGATAAAAGATGGAATTCAGCAAAAGATGCATGTAGAAACAAGCCTATTAACTAAAGGAATATATTTTGTACGTGTTGATTTTGGAAATAACAATAGTGTAAATAATAAATTAATTATTGAGTAATATGTTGCGAATTAAAAATAGTATCAAATATGTTTTAGTTTTTTCTTTGATGTTGCTTGCATTCGCATGCAAATCAAAGAAAAAAGAACAAGCTTTTATAGCACCCAATTATATCAAAGTATCCTTTATTAGCATAGGTAGTGGAACCGATGGCCTTACAAGGAAACAATTCTTAGAATATTTAGATAGCTACCAAGCCGAACAAAAAATAACACTAGAAATTAATTCATGGAACTGGGGTAGAGAAGGGGAGAAGGATTATTGTATTGCTACAGCAAAGCTTAGTAAAGAGAAGTATAATACATTGCAAGATCAAATAAAAAAAATAACCGAAAACAAGGAACTTATTCGCGTTTCTTACCCCGAAACTTGTTCGAAAAATGAACAAGGGAATCAATGATAATGTATTATAAATTAGTTTTTAATGATATTTAAGCATTGAATTGAAACATTTTTTCTGTTATTTTATTATATGTCAATTAATTACTATCTTGTGTAATGAGTAGAAACCAGACCCTAACTTCTATTGTATTTGTAAGCTTGCTATGTTGCACGACTTTACTATACAATGCCTGCTGCTCTAAAAAAAGCTCAACAACTAACACAACTAATCTAATTCAAGCATGTCCCGATGAGTGGATACAAAATAACATGCCTGGTCCCGAAAGTAAAGAAGTAAAAGAGTATTTTATTTACGAAGGGCAGCGAAGAGAGTTAAAAGAATTTGACCTCGATTGGATTAAAAAAAATTGCAATATTAAACCTCAAATAGTACAATAAATTTATCTCAATAAACCCAAAATGAAAAAATCAATTTTAAAAGTAATTACACTTTCTGTATTGAGTGCTATTGCTTTCTCAAACCTAGTATTTGCAGGCAACCCAATGTCGAATAATACGAAGAAAAAAAATACATTCGAATTAGCTAAAAATGTTACTTCGAAAGATTATATGGCTAAAACTGTAGTCGTAAAAATCGATCCATCAAAACGTTCGAGTTTAGGAAAACAGAGTATTGGTATTCCAGAATTACAAACTGTTTTTTCAAAAATTGGAGCACAACAAATTCAAATGATGTTCCCAAATTCTGTGAAAGCGCAAAACAGAATGCCTGATGGTTCGGAAAGTCCTGATCTTTCTACAATTTATAAGATACATTACACTGCAGATATTTCTGTGGTTGATGTTATTAATGAAATTTTAAAAAGTGATGCTGTTGTATATGCAGAGCCATCATATATTTATTATTTAGATTATCGTCCGAATGACCCTGATACGGTTAATCCTCGTAACTATTATCAAAAGATAATTAAAGCGTACGAAGCTTGGGATGTTTCTAAAGGTGATACAAATGTTGTTATTGGTATTATTGATACAGGTGGCGATTTAGACCATCCAGATTTAGCAGCTAACGTAAAGCGTAATTTTACCGATCCAATAAATGGTTTAGACGATGATGCCGATGGTTATGTTGATAATTATTGGGGTTGGGATTTCGTTGGTCCAGTTTCATCAACGTTCAGTCCTGATGGAAATCCAAGTGTGATGTCGGGTGGTAACGATCACGGTGTACACGTAGGTGGAGATGCATCTGCAG
>JACCDS010220322.1_pt1 | contig 28816 bp, 24 predicted proteins | sample 7446441 | NCBI WGS metagenome assembly JACCDS01 (sample SAMN15323445, study PRJNA562643) | freshwater metagenome | isolation source: river surface water | place: USA:Blue River Watershed | collected 2017-08-17 | reverse complement strand
TTTTACCGATTGCTTGGTTCAATAATACCGCTGCTACCGTTGAATCAACTCCTCCAGAAAGACCTAATACTACTTTATCGTCTTTCAATTTTTCTTTTAACTCTGCTACCATATCGGTAACAAAAGCATTAGGAGTAAAATTTTGAGGTACTTCGGCTATGTTAACCAAGAAGTTCTCTAACATTTTCGTTCCTTCTGTCGAATGGAACACCTCTGGATGGTATTGAATAGCATAAGTTGTCTCACCTTCAATTCGGTAGGCAGCAAATTCTACATCGTGTGTACTTGCTAATTTTATACCATTCGTTGGTAACGCTTTAATACTATCACTATGACTCATCCAAACTTGGCTGTTTGGAGAAATTCCTTGGAAGAAAACTTCGTCTTCTTTTATGAAAGACAAATTGGCTCTTCCGTATTCTCTTGTGTTAGACGACGCTACTTCTCCACCACTAAAGTGAGCTAAATATTGTGCTCCGTAGCAAACCGCTAGCATAGGTAATTTACCTCTAATTTGAGATAAATCAGGATGAGGCGCATCTTCTGAACGAACAGAAAATGGACTTCCACCTAAAATTACGGCTTTGTACGGTGATAAATCTGTTGGAAAATTGTTGTAAGGAAAAATTTCGCAGAATATATTTAATTCGCGAACTCTACGCGCAATAAGCTGTGTGTATTGCGACCCGAAATCTAAAATAAGTACGTTATGTTGCATGCGCAAAAATACTTTTAAAATTCGGAATTGAAAAATGGATTTTGAAAAAAATATTTTTTTATTCTTTGACCAATAAAATCGTTGCTTTGAAGCCTGTGCCTAGGTTCCATTGACTCGCATTAATCAGAACCCCTTTATCGTCATACACCCTAAATTCAGCAGTGTTTGGACCTGAAGTTCCTTGGTTTAATGCCTCAAAATCAATTTTATTGAATCCTTTTTCTAATACAATTTCGAAACCCTTAAAAGCACCTTCAAGAGTTACTTGACTTTGAATTACTTTGTCATTCAAATAGACCCGAATAACATCACCATCCACATACTCAGCATCGCGGTACATCACTCGTGCTTTTTCGGCTTTGGTTTTAAAATCACCTAAATTTTGATTTCTTCGATACACAATAGCACCAGGATCTTCGTCTTTTTTATTCAAGCGTGCTTCTACTTCGGCACCTGGTCTGATAAATTCATTTTTTTGAATCATCGAAAAAGTATTCGCTTGCCCTAATTGATAGTTTTTTACTGGAGCTGGCTTAGTAAACTGGGCATCTGGACTATTAAAAACATTAGGCGCTTTAATTGTTGGTATATCCGAATTAGAAGGAACTACTTTTTTCAATTCGGTAGACTTTTTGGGTGCAATTGGAAATTTTGCAGCGGGTATCGGTTTAAACTTAGAGCTAAACTCGCTTTGAGCTTGCCCTTGCCATATCCATCCAATAATTACCATAAATACTAGCACTTGTTTCATTACACACCACACTCTTGAAGATTATACTTTACAAAAGTAGTATAAATAGTTTTCTAGACTATCACATTAAAAATTTCTTAACAATTTCTAATAATCTAACAAAACAGTAAAAAACACAGTGTAATATCACCACTTTTTCAGAAAATTTTCTCTTTAATTATGGTGATTATTGTAAATTGCACCACTTAAAAATAAGCTTAAAATTATTATAATGAAAAGAGAAAATATCTTAACTGGATCACCATGGGAGGACAAAATGGGCTACTGTCGTGCTGTTCGGATTGGGAACATAATTGAAGTTTCAGGAACAGTTGCTATCGTAGATGGTGAAAAAGTCAAAGCTGATGATGCACATGCACAAACCTTAAATATTTTAGAGCGCGTTGAGAAGGTTCTAGAAGATCTAAACGTTAGCATGAAAGACGTAATACGTACAAGAATATTCACTACTGAAATCACTACTTTTGAAGCTGTAGCTGCTGCTCATGCTACTTTTTTTAAAGACATCAAACCTACTACAGGTTTCTATGAAGTAAGTAAATTAGTAGCTCCTGAGTATTTAGTAGAAATTGAATTTACAGCAGTAGTTGCTTAATATACCTATACCCTATTTAAAAAAGCTGTAAACGAATAGTTACAGCTTTTTTTATTCCTTAATAATTAATGATTCACGAATTTAATCTATTTTTGACCCACTTATAATTTGCTATACTTGAGTATGAACCTACAAAAAGCACTTCGCCTTTTCCTACAATGGTTAGCCATTTGTGCTTTAATAGGGGTATTTACAGGTACAGCATCTGGTTTCTTTTTAGTCGCTTTAAAATGGGTTACTCAAATACGAGAATGCTACAACTGGATTATTTGGCTATTACCAATCGGAGGTTTAATTATTGGTTTGTTATACCATTACTACGGCTCTTCGATAGTCAAAGGTAATAATTTACTTTTAGAAGAATACGAAAATCCACAGCAACCCATCCCTTTCAAAATGGCACCTTTGGTACTTATTGGCACTTTAATTACACACCTGTTTGGAGGGTCTGCAGGACGCGAAGGTACGGCAGTGCAAATGGGAGGGGCTATTGCCGACCAATTTTCGAAGCTATTTCAGTTGAGTAACAGCGACCGAAAAACAATTCTTATTTTAGGTATCAGTGCTGGATTTGCTTCCGTTTTTGGAACACCACTTGCGGGTGCTTTATTTGCTTTAGAAGTAGTGTATTTTAGTAAAATCAATCTAAAAAGTGTGATTTTATCTTTTGCTGTTGCCTATGTAGCTTACTTTACGGTTGAGTTATGGCAGGTTAAACATACTCAATACAGCATCCCTACTATTCCCGAAATAAATTGGAATACACTTTTTTGGACTATTGGAGTTGGTATTCTCTTTGGGCTAGCTGCAATGGTATTTTCTAAAACCACTCATTTTTGGAATCGTTTATTTGCAAACCATATAAAATACGCTCCCCTTCGTCCTGTAATTGGTGGAAGTATTTTGGCTTTAAGTATTTATCTCATAGGAACAACTCAATATGTTGGTTTAGGGGTATCTGAAATTGTCAAAGCATTTTCAACACCCAACGAATCGTATGATTTTCTAGTAAAAATTCTCTTTACTGGATTTACTTTAGGTGCCGGTTTTAAAGGCGGGGAAGTAACTCCTCTTTTCTTTGTGGGAGCTACTTTAGGAAGTGCATTGTCAGTAGTTATTCCGTTACCAATTGCACTATTAGCAGGAATGGGATTTGTAGCCGTTTTTTCTGGAGCAACTCACACCCCTATTGCATGTACCGTTATGGGGATAGAACTTTTCGGAATTCAAAGTGGTGTCTTTATTGGTGTAGCTTGTTGGGTAGCCTATTTTGCTTCAGGTTCTGTTGGGATTTACCATTCGCAGATTGTAAAAGGTCCTAAATACCTTTTGTACCAAAAAATCAATCCTTCTAAACAAGATCTTTTCTAAACATGTGAAAATTAGGTTAATTATTTAAATGATTTTTCGTTTAAATTAAAAAAATGTAATTTCGCAATCTATGAAAACACAAGATATTCAAGCGATTCAGGAGCTATTATCAACTCCTAAGAAGATTGCAATTATTCCTCATCGTGGACCTGATGGAGATGCCATGGGTTCTACATTAGGTTTATACCATTTTTTACTTAAAAATAATCACCTGCCAACTGTAATTTCGCCTAACGAAATGCCTCATTTTTTAGAATGGCTTCCGGGAGCAAATACAGTAAAAATATACGAAAAAGATACCCCAAATTGCACCAAAATACTAGAAGAAGCCGAAATCATTTTCACTTTAGATTTCAATGCTTTACACCGAACTGGCGAAATGGAAACTGTTTTGAGCAGACTCAAAGTGCCTTTTATCATGATTGATCATCATCAATTCCCACATGATTATGCTACCTATACTTATTCGGATACGAATTTTGGTTCTACTTGCGAAATGTTATACAACTTTATCTGTTTTTTGGGTAAAAAAGCTGATATTGACGAAAACATTGGAACTTGCATTTACACAGGTATTTTAACCGATTCTGGCTCTTTCCGGTTCCCAAAAACAACTGGAACTACCCACCGAATCATCGCTGAATTAATTGATCTTGGGGTACGAAATACGGATATCCCAACTTTATTATTTGACAACAGTTCCTTTGGGCGTTTGCAAATTTTAGGACGTGCATTGCAAAACATGAAAGTATATCCTGAGCACAAAACAGCTTATACCTATTTAACTCAAGATGAATTAGATTCTTTTGACCATATTAAAGGTGACACCGAAGGCATTGTCAATTACGGTTTGAGTATTAAGGGCATTATTTTTACAGCTATTTTTATTGAGAATAAAGACGAAAAAATCATTAAAATATCGTTCCGCTCTCAAGGAGATTTTGATGTCAATCAATTTGCCAGAAATCATTTCAACGGCGGAGGACATATCAATGCAGCCGGAGGAAAATCAGAAGATACTATGGAAAGTACTATCCAAAAATTTGAAGAGTTAGTCAAAAATTTACCCATCTAAATCATGAAACATTTAAAAAACACATTAGTTGCGGCTATTCTGTTACTTGCTCTCTTTAGCAGTTGTCAAAAGAATCAAGAAGCACGAAGACCTATTTCGCATGCATCGGGAACATTCATGAAACAATCTATTAATCGTAATAAAAAATTAATTGCGAGTGAAGAAGCGGAAATCGCAAGGGTAATCAGGCAAAACAAAAAGATCAAATTCATCGCTTCAACCAAAGGTTTTTGGTACTCGTACGCAACAGTCAATATCCAAGATACTTTAACCCCAAAAAAAGGAGACGTAGCATTGTTTGATTACGAGGTAAAAGACCTAAAAGGACATGTAATCTATTCCAAAAGTGAATTAGGCCCTCAAACGTATTTTGTTGACAAACAAAACATCATGTCTGGTTTACGTGAAGGAATCAAATTAATGCATCGTAAAGAAAAAGTGAACTTTCTTTTTACCTCAACTATGGCTTACGGCTACCACGGCGATACTAAAAAAATTGGCACAAACAAACCTCTTTTATGTATCGTGACACTTCGTGATTTCATGTCTGAAGCCAATTACGAGCAAAAAATGAAAGGTAACACCACTACTGTTTCAGAAACAAAAAAGGATTCCCTAACTAATTAATATACAATGAAAAAAACTATTTTATTTGTCTTAGCTACTATAGCTTGTTTGTACTCCTGCAAAGAAGAAGACAACAATTTACCCGACGGTTTATATGCAAAAATCGAAACTAATAAAGGAGAAATTATTGTCCAATTGGATTATGAAAAAGCACCAATCACTGTTGCTAATTTTGTGACTTTAGCCGAAGGTAAAAACGAATTTGTTACCAATGACAACATCAAAAACAGACCTTTCTACGATGGTTTAAAATTCCATCGAGTAATTGAAAATTTCATGATTCAAGGTGGTGATCCTCTAGGAACGGGTTCTGGCGATGCAGGTTATCGATTTAAAGACGAGATTACCGATTTGCGTTTTGACAAAGGTGGTATTTTGGCTATGGCCAATAATGGTCCTGCAACCAATAGTAGTCAATTTTTCATCACTCATATTGAAACTCCTTGGCTAAATGGCAAACACACTATTTTTGGTCATGTAGTAGGCAACGGAATGGAAGCCGTAAACAAAATTTTACAAGATGATTATATGAGTAAAGTAACCATCATTAGAAACGGTGATGCTGCTAAGAAATTTGATGCTGTAAAAGTTTTCCATGATTATTTTACTACAGAAGCTGAAAATCAAAAAAAACAAGCCGCTATTGAGGCTGAAAAAAGACGTGTTTTTAATGAAAAATACAAAACTGTCATTGAAGCTAAGATAAAGTACTTTACAGCATTGAAAGCTAAAGCTACCAAGACAAAATCAGGATTAGAATACATTATCACTAAAAAAAGTGGTGGTGCAAAACCAAAAGTTGGAACAGGTATTTTTATTCATTATGCTGGTTTTCTAGAAGACGGAACACTATTTGACAGTAGCATTGAAAGCGTATGCAAAACTTTTGGAACGTTTGATCCTAATAGAGCCGCACAAAATGGGTACCAACCTATTCCTTTTCAAGCGGGTAAAAAAGATGGTATGATTCCAGGATTTATTGAGGGAATAGAAAAACTATCTTTTGGAGACAAAGCTGTACTTTTTATCCCATCAAAATTAGGATATGGAGAAGCCGGTGCTGGTGGAGTGATTCCTCCTAATGCTACCATTATATTTGAAGTCGAATTAGTAAATGCACAATAATTAAAATAAAATTCATGAAATCAAAATTTTTAGTATTCCTATTCTTAGGAATCTTAAGTGTACAAGCACAAACATTAAAAAAAGGACTTCCTGCTAAAAAACCAGTTATTTCACAAATAGCTAAAACTAACGCTATTGAAGGAATTTTTGCCAATATTGTAACCAATAAAGGAACTATTGTTGTGCAACTAGAATTTCAAAAAACACCTGTTACTGTAGCTAACTTCATCAGTTTGGCCGAAGGAAAAAACCCTTTTGTAACTGATGAGAAATTAAAAGGAAAACCTTTCTATGATGGTCTGAAATTCCACCGAGTGATTAAAGATTTTATGATTCAAGGTGGTGATCCTGCAGGTAATGGTTCTGGAGGGCCTGGCTATTCATTTAAAGATGAATTTACCGACTTAAAACACAACAAAGGAGGTATTCTTTCTATGGCAAATTCTGGTCCAGCTACTAATGGAAGTCAATTTTTCATTACTCATAAAGACACTCCTTGGTTGGATGGGAAACATACTGTTTTTGGACAAGTAACTCAAGGAATGGATATCGTTAATAAAATTGAACAAAACGATGTCATTAGAAAAGTGACTATTAGTAGAAAAGGGGCTTTAGCCACTAAATTTAATTCCGTTAAAGTTTTCTCAGATTATTATACTGAAAAAAAGGAAGAGGCTAAAAAACAAGCTGCTATCCAGGCGGAAAATAAACGAATTTATCTAGAGAAATATGGAACCGTTATCAAGGAAAAAGAGACCTATTTAGCTACTACAAAAGCTACAGCAGCAGCTACCCCTTCAGGATTAAAATATGTTCTGTTACAAAAGGGTACTGATGTTAAACCTACTGACGGAAGTACCATCTATTTTTACTATGCCGGTTATTTTGAAAATGGAAATTTATTTGATAGCAATTACGTAGATGTAGCGAGGGCTTTCGGACAATTCAATCAAGCTCGAGAGGACCAAAATGGCTACCAACCTTTTCCTTTTCAAGCAGGACGAAAGGATGGAATGATTCCTGGTTTCTTAGAAGGCTTGAGTTTGATGAATATTGGAGATAAAATGCTATTCTTCTTACCTTCTAAGTTAGCGTATGGTGAACGAGGAGCTGGAGGAGTAATCCCTCCAAATACTGATTTAGTTTTTGAAGTAGAAATTTCAGACAAGGCACCAACACCTAAACAATAAATAACTACCACGAATAAAAAACCTCAACAATTGTTGAGGTTTTTTATGTTTTTATCACATAGAACATAGATTTAATTTTATCAAAAGAAAAGAAAGAGAAACACCTGAGTTTTTCACATAACATACTACTAGAAAAGTGAAACGTCTATCTATACTTGTCAGTACGAATACCCCCCCCTATATTTCTATGTGGTTCAAATAATTTTTAATTATTTATTTTAAGATCCAAAATATTACTTTCCAAACTTCCAATCAAACTCATCTTTTGCATTAATAATAGCACCTATTTCAAATTTTACCACTTCGTTAAACTCAGTCTGAAAAATTATCCAATTTTCTTCGTTAAAATAATTTTCATACGTATCAAATGCTTCTTGAGTAAATTTAGTAATAGTAGAAGGAATCAAATCTCTTTTAACCTCGTCAATTGTTTTACCAATTATTTTATTCCCAAACAATTCTAAATCAGGACTAGCTCCTACAATATAACCCAATCTATAGTCCTCATCTTCATAAAAAGTCAAACGCGCTTTTAGTTGGTTATACACTACAATTTGATTATCATCCTCATCTTTATAATTGCGGTCTGGTTTTCCATAAATCGCTTCTACATCTTTTGGTTTCATCCCAAAAAGTAGTTTGTCGATGCCACTTTTTAAATTAATTTTCATACTCCCTTATTTACTACAAAGTTCGGTAAGTTTTATAAATTAAACGCATTTTTCACAAAAATTAAATTAATCATAAAATACTGATTATCAATTGCAAAGTTAAAAATCAATTCGTATCTTAGGTTTCAGTTTCCTCCTGAAAGAGGAAAAACCACCCCTAAATTATTCTCATTCATTTGCAGAAAAACCTACCAAGGTGTATAACTAAAAGTTATATACTTTAAAGTTTTAAATCATTTTTTTAAAAGGATATCTATGTGTTTTTCAGCCAATGTAAGTTTTGGAGCTGGTATTGTTCTAGCCACTATTGGAGTAACTTCTGTACATAAAGTACAAAAGGCAAATCAAATTTATTTTGCTACAATTCCGCTAATCTTTTCTATTCAACAAATTAGCGAAGGCTTTGTATGGCTTTCGCTAACCCAACTTGATTTTCATTTTCTACAAAATCCGGCCACCTATCTATTCTTATTTATAGCACAAGTCATTTGGCCTATTTGGGTTCCTTTTTCTATAATGAAATTAGAACCCTTTCAAAGCAAACGTGGTTTGCATGTATTATTTATGAGTATAGGTATTTTAATCGCTTTTTATTTAGGATTCTGTCTTTTTGTATTTCCTATAGAAGCCAGAATAACTGAATTTCATATAACTTACATCCAAAACTTTCCTGTAAAGATTAAAAATATCGGGGAATTAATGTATGGTATGGCAACAATAATCCCACCTTTTCTTTCCCAAATAAAAAAAATGTGGATTGTAGGCACTACTATTATGGCATCGTATATATTGACTGCTTTTTTTTATCAAGAATTCATCGTATCAATTTGGTGTTTCTTTGCTTCCATAATCAGTGTTACTGTGTACTTTATCTTAAAAGATAGTAAGAGAAAAAATGAAGGTTGGAACGGATACATCAATCCTCAAAATCAAATTAATCATCATAATAACAACTAAATTACATATGAAAATTACTTTTGAAAATAAAATACTATTCGGTTTCATCATCAATCTATTAGTCATATTAAGTTTAGCTTGGACCGTCATTATCCGAATTAAAAACCAAAATACCACAATTTCCAATATACCATTCAATTGGATTATTGGATCATTATTTCTACTTTCTGTAATACTACTAACCGTAGTTTACTTTATCATAAGAGCACAGCTTCAAGCCAAAAACAATTCGCAAAAACTACTGTTGGAAAACCAACAATTATTACAATCTATTATTGATAATGCCTCTAGTCTTATTTCTATAAAAAAAATAAATGGAGAATACCTTTTAATTAACAAACGATACGCTTCTATATACCAAGTAAATGGCACCAAAATAATTGGAAAAACAGATGCTGATTTTTTAGAATCAGAACTAGCATACGCTAATAGGAATTACGATATGGAGGTAGTTAAAGCATTAAATGAGATTCAAATTGAAGAAACAATAACCCAGGCAAACGAAAAACATACTTATCTAGCTTTAAAATTCCCTTTGTATGATGTTTCTGGAAGAATTTATGCTATTGGAAGTATTGCTACTGATATTACTGAACGAAAAAAATTAGAAGAATCACTGGCTTCTTCTGACAAATTATTCAATATGTCTACAGAAATGATGGTCATTGCCTCCTCAGAAAAATTTATAAAAGTAAATCCTGCTACTTTCAAAATATTAGGCTATACCGAAAAAGAATTATTGAGCCAGCCTTTCCTAAATTTTGTACATCCTGAAGATACGAAAAAAACGGAAGACGAAGTTACTAAACTCCTACAAGGCAATAGCACTACGCAATTTAAAAACCGCTATATCTGCAAGGACGGATCAATAAAATGGTTGCAATGGGCCACTTCTCCTGATACTTCCACTGGGCTATTATATGCTGTAGCACAAGATATCTCCACATTAATTGAATTAGAAGAGGAACAAAAAGATACTATTGGCCAACTGTATGAAAACGAAGAAAAATTACGCATCATTCTTGAAAACATAAATGATGGAATACTTGTTGCCAATACTAATAACAAAACCATTTTAGCCAATTCAATGGTAAATGAATTATTGAATATCGAAGATGATGAAAAAATATCTCCAAATTTTGCAAACCACTTTGAACTATTCTACCCCGATGGAAAAACAATTTTCCCATCTCAAAACTTACCTATGGAGAGAGCGTTATTAGGAGAAGAAACAAATGATATTGACCTGATGCTTTGGAATCCTAACAACCAAGAGAAAACAAGGGTATTAATGAGCGGTAAACCATTGATTGACCAAAACAATACTGTTGTAGCGGGAATTATTACTATTAAAAATATCAGCGAATATATAAAACTTGAAGAGGAGTTAAGAGAAACCGAACTAAAATACAGACAATTAATCGGTTATAAAAAAGAAAAGAAATAAATATCCCTAAATCTACTCATTCATTTCATCAAAACGTACTGGCACTTGAGGATCATAACACGGACATTTGAATTCTTCCAAAGTAGTAGCCAATAGTTCCATCGTTTTTCCTTCGGTTCCATAGCAATCAATCTGAATACTTTGAGGAGTTGTTTTTACTTGAAAAGCACCTTTCCCGTTCGGATTTTTCCAACTGTTGTCATCTACTTTTTCCCAAGTTGAAAAAACACTAGCTATACGATTTAGAATTACGGTTACAGGCAATTCTTCTAGTCCTTCCACTATCTCTTGTTCTACTAATGATTCGTATACCAATTGATGATTCAAATAAATCCCTTCCTGATACTGCCAAAATACTAATTCGTACATCTAAAAAAATTGAAAAATTAAATTGTATTAGTACTCAAAAGTACCATACTCACTTGAAATTGTTAATTTCTTAGTATCCGAAGCTTCTACTCTACCCACAATTTGGGCATCTACATTAAACGATTTTGAAATCGCAATAATATCTTGAGCTACCGCTTCTGGAACATACAATTCCATACGGTGACCGCAGTTGAAAACTTGGTACATTTCTTTCCAATCTGTTTTAGATTGCTCTTGAATCAATTGAAATAAAGGCGGAACTGGAAATAAATTGTCTTTTATAATGTGAAGATTATTTACAAAATGCAAAATTTTAGTTTGCGCTCCTCCACTACAATGCACCATTCCGTGAATTTCTTTTGAAGAATAGGTGTCTAAAATTTTCTTGATAATAGGCGCATACGTTCTTGTTGGCGAAAGCACTAATTGACCTGCATCAATTGGCGAATTTTCCACTGAATCAGTTAAATTCACCTGACCTGAATAGATCAATTCTGCGGGAACAGCAGCATCAAAACTCTCTGGATATTTTGTAGCTAAATAATTTCCAAATACATCATGACGTGCCGAAGTCAACCCATTACTTCCCATACCGCCATTATACCCTTTTTCATAAGTAGCCTGGCCAAATGAGGCTAAACCAACAATCACATCACCCGCTTGAATATTAGCATTATCTATTACTTTAGCACGTGGCATTCTAGCCGTAACTGTAGAGTCTACAATAATTGTTCGAACCAAATCGCCTACATCGGCTGTTTCTCCACCTGTAGAATGAATAGTTACTCCAAAGGAATACAATTCCTGAATCAATTCTTCTGTACCATTAATAATTGCCGAAATTACCTCTCCAGGTATTAGATTTTTATTTCTTCCGATAGTAGAAGAAAGCAAAATATTATCTGTTGCTCCTACACACAACAAATCATCAATATTCATTATCAAAGCATCTTGCGCTATCCCTTTCCATACCGAAATATCGCCTGTTTCTTTCCAATACATATAGGCCAAAGACGATTTAGTCCCTGCGCCATCAGCATGCATAATTAAACAATAAGCATCGTCTTGGGTTAAATAATCAGGAACAATTTTACAAAATGCTTGTGGAAATAATCCTTTGTCTATATTTTTAATGGCATTATGTACATCTTCTTTGGATGCCGAAACACCACGTTGTGCATATCTTTTTGAAGTATCTGAACTCATGTAGTTAGTTGTGTGTCGTCTGCCTTGAGGCAAATTGTATTTTGTGCAAATATAATTATTTTTTTGGCTTTTGCCTAAGCAGAACACCCTGCTAATTGATCTATTTTTCATTCCACAAAAAAAGTCGCTTCAAAGAAGCGACTTTTCGTAAAAATTACTACCTAATTATTATTTAGTAAATAATAATTCTCTGTATTTAGTCAATGTCCACAATTCATTATCCACTAATAATTCCAATTTGTCACAGTGGTTTCTGATTACATCAAAATACGGTTTTACGTTATTACAATACGCTTCAGCCATTGCTTGAGCATCCGTTAAACCGTTTGCTTTTTTTCGTTCTTCAGTCATTTCTTCCACCTTAGTGTTAATTCCCTCAATATGAGCAGAAATTTGTTTGATAATCGAAATTTGCTCTTTAGAAACACTTTCAAAATCTTTTCCAAAAACTTCCTTCAAGCCACGTACATTTTCAATCAAAGTATTTTGGTAGCGAATTGCTGTTGGAATAACATGGTTACGAGCAATATCGCCTAATACACGTCCTTCTATCTGAATTTTTTTTGTGTATTCTTCCAATTCAATTTCATAACGTGCTTCTACTTCAACATGATTCATAATTCCCAATTCAGAAAACAAATCCAAAGCTTGTTTAGAAGCTCTTGCTCTTAGGGCTTCAGGTGTTGTTTTGAAATTACTCAAGCCTCTTTTTGCTGCTTCTTTTTCCCAAGCCTCACTATAACCATCCCCTTCAAACAAGATTTTTTTAGATTGTTTGATATACTCTCTTAAAACATTGAAGATGGCATCGTCCTTCTTCATCCCTTTCCCATCAATCAAGTCATCAACTTCTTGTTTAAAATTACGCAATTGTTTGGCTACAATAGCATTCAAAGTAGTCATAGCATTGGAACAGTTTGCCGATGAACCTACTGCTCTAAATTCAAACTTATTTCCTGTAAATGCAAAAGGTGAAGTTCTATTTCTATCCGTATTATCTAACATTAAATCTGGAATTTTACCTACCACATTCAATTTTAAATCTGTCTTTTCTTCTGGAGATAATTTACCTGTGGTAACTCCCTCTAATTCAGCCAACACTTTAGTCAACGAATCTCCAATAAATACGGAAATAATAGCTGGAGGCGCTTCATTGGCCCCCAATCGGTGATCATTACTTGCTGAGGCAATAGAAGCTCTTAATAAAGATTCGTTGTCATTAACCGCTTTAATTGTATTGATAAAGAAAGTCAAAAACTGCAAATTACTCATTGGAGTTTTACTAGGACTCAACAAATTAACACCAGTATCTGTAGCCAAAGACCAGTTATTGTGTTTTCCCGAACCATTTACTCCTTTAAAAGGTTTTTCATGAAGTAAGACTTTTAAATCATGGCGTTCAGCTACTTTTTCCATAACATCCATCAACAAACAATTATGGTCAACCGCCAAATTGGTTTCCTCAAAAATAGGAGCCACTTCAAATTGATTTGGAGCCACTTCGTTATGACGCGTTTTAACAGGAATTCCTAACAACATACATTCTTGTTCTAAATCCCTCATATACGTCAATGCACGTGTAGGAATAGAACCAAAATAATGATCATCTAATTGTTGGCCTTTGGCCGAAGTATGCCCTAATAATGTTCTTCCAGTCATCATCAAATCAGGACGAGACTTAGCTAAAGAACGATCTATTAAAAAATATTCTTGTTCCCAGCCCAAAGTAGCAGTTACCTTTTTAACATTTTTATCAAAATACCTGCAAACTTCAGTCGCAGCATCATCCATAACGGTTAGTGCGCGCAACAAAGGTGTTTTGTAATCCAAGGCTTCTCCTGTATACGATATAAATACAGTAGGAATACATAACGTAGTTCCAAAAATAAAAGCTGGAGAAGTTGGATCCCAAGCAGTATAACCTCTTGCTTCAAAGGTATTTCTAATCCCACCATTTGGAAAACTAGAAGCATCTGGTTCCTGTTGCACTAATTGTGCTCCTCCAAATTTTTCGACAGGATCAGATCCATCAAATGAAGTTTCAAAAAAAGCATCGTGCTTTTCAGCAGTAGTACCCGTTAAAGGCTGAAACCAGTGTGTGTAGTGAGTAACACCTTTAGATAAAGCCCACTCTTTCATACCCATGGCTACGTAATCCGCAATTTTCCGATCTATCTTAGTCCCATGTTGAACCGCTCCTTGTACTGCTTTATAGGCTTCTGAAGTCAAATAATGCTTCATCGCCTTTTGATTAAATACATTAAAGCCAAAAATGACTGATTTTTTTTCAGTTTCTTCAAAATGAATTGGTTTTCTGCTAGACGCTTCTCTCAAAGCTTGAAAACGTAATGTTGGCATGGTAGGTTTTTTTTATTATTAAATACTCATTATCACTAAGAAAGCAAATATAATCAATATTAAATCTAGGAATACAATTGCGAAATTATTTTTTTATCCCTGTAAAAATTATTTTTTTTAAAATATACCCCCTCAAAAAATACACTTATGAGAAAAGTAACCTATAACAAATAAAAAACACCCCTATTTTTTCATGATTTAGAAAAATAATTTAAATTTGTATCAAAATTAAGAATCACAAAATTAATATATTATTATGGCTAAAATTAAATTAGAATACATTTGGTTAGATGGTTATGAGCCAACTCAAAACCTTAGAAGTAAAACTAAAGTAGAAGAACATGAAAATTTCCAAGGAACTTTGGCAGAAATTGGGAACTGGTCGTTTGATGGATCTTCAACGAGACAAGCTGAGGGAGGTTCTTCTGATTGTTTATTAGTACCGGTTGCTATTTATCCTGATCCAGAACGCAAAAATGGTTACTTAGTAATGAGTGAAGTTATGTATGCAGATGGAACTCCACACCCTTCTAATGGTAGAGCAACTATCGACGATGAAGATGATGATTTCTGGTTTGGTTTTGAGCAAGAATACTTCATCATGGACACAAAAACACAATTACCTTTAGGATTCCCTGTAGGAGGATACCCTGCACCACAAGGTATGTACTATTGTTCTGTTGGAGGAAAAAACACTCACGGAAGAAAATTAGTAGAAGAGCATGCTGATTTGTGTATTGCTGCTGGAATCAACTTTGAAGGTATTAACCAAGAAGTAGCTTGTGGACAATGGGAATTCCAATTGTTTGCTAAAGGAGCTAAAAAAGCAGGAGACGAAATCTGGGTTGCTAGATACTTATTAGATCGTTTGACTGAAAAATATGGCTACTACATTGAATACCACCCAAAACCACTTGGCGATACTGATTGGAATGGTTCTGGTATGCACGCTAACTTCTCTAACTCCGTGTTAAGAAATTGTGGTTCAAAAGAAACATACGAAAAAATTTGTGAAGCCTTCCGTCCTGTTACTAAAGAGCATATTGCTGTTTATGGAGCATACAACGAACAACGTTTAACTGGTAAACATGAGACTGCATCAATCAATGACTTCTCTTACGGAGTTTCTGATAGAGGTTGTTCAATCCGTATTCCTTTGATGACTGTTCAAAAAGGATGGAAAGGTTGGTTGGAAGACAGAAGACCAGCTTCAAATGGAGACCCATACAAAATTGCTGCTAGAATTATCAAAACTGTAAAATCAGCTTTATAATTTAAATAGTAATACACTATATAAAAGTGCCCTTCAATACGGAGGGCACTTTTTTATTTCTAATTCCTAAAATACTGTATTTTTGTTCTATGACACAAAATTTAAAATTATATATGATCCTATTAGGCTGTACACCTGAAGGCAGACATACCGAACAACATGATATTTTCTTTGGCATAGGAAACTCACTAAAAGAATTAATTCCACATATGAATGCTTTTTGGCCTGAGGCTAAAGGAAAATTACATATCGATGCTTGGCGTGAAGTAAGAGTTGTAGACGGTTTTTCGGTTTCGATTATAGACAACAAAAAAACAGAACCCAAAAACAAATTATTCTTCATCAACTTGGGCGGATATAAAGAAAATGAATTTGAAGAATACCATTACAAAACCTTGGCTGTAGCCGAAAGCCTAGGATTAGCAGCCAAGACAGCCAAAAAAACTACTTTTTACAAACATTTTAGTTTTGATGGTGCTACCTCCCATATTGACGACAAATATGGAATTGATGTAGATGACATTTTTAATGTAAACGATATTTTAGCTCCTATTTTTAAAGAAAAATATTCGATTCAAATTACACCTATTGAAATACCTTTAAAAAAAGACCAACTTCACATTGGTTATATAAAAATTGACAAAATCTAAACTATTTTTCTGAACAATTCTATTTCAGATTGTTTTAAAAATGGGGCAACTAAATTGAAAAATAAGTTTAGTTTTGAAACAAGATTAAAAACAAAAAACTAGTTCCAAAAAACAAAATATATGCAACGAATCACAATACTTATTCACTGCAAAGACCAAAAATCAATTATCGCAACGGTGACTAACTATATTGCTTCGATTGATGGAAATATCACCTACCTTGACCAACATGTAGATGCCGATGAAAATGTATTTTTCATGCGTTTGGAATGTGAATTTAGCACCAAAGATTGGAATTTAAAATCGATAAAATCGCATTTCGAAACTCATTTAGCAAACCCTTTCAATATGAATTGGGAAATATATCCTCATGAACAGAAACCAAGAATGGCGTTATTCATTTCTAAATACGACCATTGTTTGTATGATATTTTAGGTCGATATAGCGCCGGCGAATTGAATCTTGAAATTCCACTAATCGTGAGTAATCACCAAGACTTAAAATCAGTTGCTGATCGTTTTGGAATTCCATTCGAATATGTGCCTTTTACCAAAGAAATTAAAGCACAAGGAGAACAGCAGCAATTGGATTTATTAGCTAAATACAAAATCGATTTTGTAGTATTGGCGCGTTATATGCAAATTATTACACCTCGCCTAATTGCAGCTTATAAAAATAAGATTATAAATATTCACCATTCATTTTTACCTGCATTTCCAGGAGCAAAGCCCTATCATTCCGCTTTTAAACGTGGTGTAAAAATCATAGGAGCAACAAGTCATTACGTAACCGAAGAATTAGATGAAGGTCCTATCATCGAACAAGACATTACTCGAGTTTCGCACAGCCACTCTATTGAAGATCTCATTATGAAAGGGCGCGATTTGGAGCGCATGGTATTGGCAAGAGCCGTAAAACTGCATTCCGAAAGAAAAACAATCGTGTACAACAACAAAACCGTAGTTTTTTCATAAATCTTAAAAACTTAACTAATATTCAACAAACTAATAACAAAACCTTAACACCTATTCAAACATTCATTATTGATATTTGCAGTGATGATAAATTGGTTATTCATTATTTTGGTTTTGGTTAGTGATAAAAATGCCGATAACTTAAAGAAGCTATCGGCATTTTTTATTGATTTTTTTTAATAAAGGTAAGTACCTCGGAATTAAATACAATAGGTTGTTCTACATTCACCACATGTCCTGAATTTTGAATTACACACAACTTAGAACTTCGATAATGACTCTGTACCACTTGGCGAACAGAAGGTAAAAACATGTAATCCTCTTCTCCCATAATATATAGAGTAGGAATGTTTAATTCAACCTGACGAAACCATCTTAATACTGGATTGATTTCAGCAGTTAATTTAAACCATTTAATAAATTCTTTTTGGTACATTTTTTTAGCTTCATTTATAAACAATATTCGTGACTGCTTATGGTTTTTATTGGGCATAATTACAAACGCAAAGAAGCGATATAATACTAAATAAGGCAGAACGTATTTAAACACATTTCCAAGAATCATTAAGATTTGTGAACGAAAATTCATTTTTAGGATTGCACCTCCCATAGCCATACTCTGCACTCTTTGCGGATGCATTTCCGCTAACTGACGGATTAAAATTGTCCCCAAAGAAATGCCTACAAAATGTGTTTTTTGAATTTGCAAATAATCCAACACTTCCAATATGTCATTAGCTAAAGCTGAAAAAGTATATTTCTGTTTGAACGCTTTTTTAAGATTAGTTTTAGATTCACCATGCCCTCGCAAATCCAATAAAAGTACATTGTACTCCTTTTGAAAATCACGAATTTGCTTAAACCAAATAGATGAACTACCACCCGCTCCATGAACAAAAGTCACCCATTGGTTACTGTCTTTATTTTCGTAAATACTATAATTTATCAAGTGGTCTTTTTTGGTAAATATATAAATTTAAAGTAGCTAACCCAAAATAGCTCTCATTTCGGCTTGCATCTTTAATGCTTCCTCTCTTGCTTTTTCAGCAAAATCAGTCCCATTAGAAGCATAAATAATAGCCCTAGACGAATTGATTAACAAGCCTACATTAGCATTCATACCGTATTTACAAACTTCCGACAAACTTCCGCCTTGCGCTCCTACTCCTGGAACTAACAAGAAACTATCGGGTACTATTTTGCGAATCTCTGTAAAATATTCTGCTTTGGTAGCCCCTACAACATACATTAGATTCTGACTGTTTTTCCAAGTTTTAGAGGTTTCTACTACTTGTTTGTACAATTCTTTGTCACCAACTTGTAAGGTTTGAAAATCGAATGCGCCTTCGTTAGAAGTCAGTGCTAACATAATGGTATGTTTATCTTCAAAAGCTAAAAAGGGTTCTACTGAATCTTTTCCCATGTAAGGTGCAACCGTTACCGAATCAAAATTCAAATCTTCAAAAAAAGCTTTGGCATACATGGAAGACGTATTGCCAATATCGCCTCTTTTAGCATCGGCAATAGTAAAAATATCAGGATAATTTTCGTTGATATATCGAATCGTTTTTTCTAAAGACAACCAACCTTTAATTCCGTAGGCTTCATAAAAAGCGGTATTCGGTTTATAAGCCACCGCAACATCGTGTGTAGTGTCAATAATGGCTTTATTAAATTCAAAAATGGGATCTTCGGTTGCCAATACATGTTTCGGAATTTTATTCAAATCCACATCTAAACCTACGCATAGGAATGATTTCTTCAATTGGATTTGGTCAATTAATTGTTGTGTTGTCATTATTGTGTGTTTATTTATTTTAAAAAAAATACCCACACTATTTTTATTAGGAGGGCATTTTTCTTCTATCCTTTCATCAGAATTAAATTAAAAAACTTCGCTAGCTTTTAATTTCTCTGTATTATTTACGAGTTGTAATTCGTCAATAATTTTCTGAATATCACCATTCATAATATTACCCAAATCATATAAGGTTAAACCTATTCGATGATCAGTTACACGACCTTGTGCATAATTATAGGTACGAATTTTAGCAGAACGGTCACCAGAACTTACTTGCGAAGATCGTTTTGACGCATCTTCCTCTTGTTTCTTAGCCAACTCCATTTCGTACAAACGAGAACGCAAAACCGTTAACGCTTTATCTTTATTTTTGTGTTGGGACTTCTCGTCTTGACATTGTGCTACCAAGCCTGTTGGAATGTGAGTCAATCGCACTGCTGATTTAGTAGTATTCACAGACTGTCCTCCAGGTCCTGATGAACAGAAGAAATCCACACGAACGTCATTCATATCAATTTGCACATCAAATTCTTCTGCTTCTGGCAATACCATTACTGTAGCGGCCGATGTATGAACACGTCCTTGTGTTTCGGTTTGTGGCACACGTTGCACACGGTGAACTCCTGCTTCAAACTTTAAGGTCCCATATACATCTTCTCCAGTCACTTCAAAAATAATTTCTTTAAATCCGCCCGAAGTTCCTTCATTCATATCCACCACCGAAGTTCTCCAACCTCTACTCTCGCAATATTTAGTGTACATACGGAATAAATCTCCTGCAAAAATACTTGCTTCATCTCCACCCGTTCCAGCACGCACCTCCACCATTACATTCTTAGCATCTTCTGGATCTTTAGGAATCAACAAGAACTTGATTTCTTCCTCTAGTTCAGGCAAACGCTCTTTTGCTTCGTCCAATTGCATTTTAGCCATCTCCACCATTTCAGCATCCGAACCGTCTGCAATAATTTCATTAGCCTCATCAATATTAGCCATTAACAAAACATACTCATCACGCTTGTCTGCTAAGGCTTTCAACCCTTTATATTCTTGATTCAATTGCACATAACGCTTTTGATCAGCAATTACATCAGGCTGAATGATCAAATCCGAAATCTCATCGAAACGTTGTTTCACTATTTGAAGTCTATCTAACATCTTATTTCTTTCCTTTATTTGGACGGCAAAAATACAAAAAAGATTGCAGAATTAATTTCCGAAAATCAGATTTTTTAGGAGCTCCTTCCAGCTGTTCGCTATATCTGTATCGGCGAACCCCGCCGCCACAGGATGCCGCTACCATCTGGGCTATGAGTTTAGGTTTTCAGTATATAAATATTCCTTATTCACACACTTTCTGAGGTTAGTATAGAATTTTTGTATATTTGAAAATAACAACTCAAAATAGTGATCAATTATGAAATTAAGACTTATTATACTAATACTATCTACTTCGCAATTATTATTTAGTCAAAAAACAAAATTGAATATTACTATTGACAACAAAATTGAAACATTATATTCTATTGCCTATTTTGATAATTACTTTTTAGTAAATAAACACGCTACTATTTATAAAAATAAACTTAACAAAATTGCAACTCCACTAAAAAATCATCGAGCTGTTGTATTATTTGATTCCATTTCAAAAAAACATCATTTTTCTTATAATAGACCTACAGAATGGATTTTACAATTTTCAGATTTTCCCGAATTAAAAAAAATAAAAAATAAAAAAAACACCAATAGTGAATCTATAGAAAAAGGGAAAGAAAACTTACTTGAAGAATTTAAAAGAGAACTCATCAAATTTAATCGAGATAGTCTATTCCAAAAGTATTTGAAAGATATTAATCCAATAAATGAAATCGTTATTAATAAAGTTCTAGAGTCAAAGACTATTTTAGAATTGCCAAATTATTTAGAAGAATATTACGGAACAAAATTATCCTCATATAACTTAATTCTTTCTCCATTAGTTCATTCAGGAGGCTTTAATTCTGAAATTATAAACCAAAAAGGAGAAACCGAAGTTTATGCAATAATTGGTCCAAATGGTGAAATTGATTTTTATCCTCATTTTGAAAAGGAATATTTAGAAACAGATATGATTTTACACGAATTTGGTCATTCTTTTGTAAATCCAATGTTAACGAAATTTGATAATCAAGTAGAAGATTTAAAAATTAAATACTACGATAATAAACTCATCAATAATGGAAAAGAACAAGGTTATAATGAATGGAAATATGTATTTAATGAAATTTTACTTCGTTCTATTGTAATAAATATAACACGATTACAATATGGGGATGAAGCTGCTAATAAATTACTTGAGTACGAAAAAAGTATTGGATTTGATTTAGTAGAAAAAATCTCAGAGAAATTAAAATCGTACGAAGAAAATAGAGCAACGTTTAAGAAATTCGAAGACTTTTATCCAATATTACTTAACAACCTAAAATAAAAAATCGATATACAATTATCTAGAAGCTCAATTAATATCTTTTTACTACTATTGTATTCGTTTCAACAACCCTTTTAAATTTAACAAAATGCGTCAATTCTTTCTATTTTCATTATTAGGTATTCTTTTTTTTTCATGTACGAATATATCTAAAAACAAGAAAATTAAATCTGCAGAATGGTTGATTGGGGAATGGAAAAACCAATCTAAAGAAGGAGTTTTAACGGAAACTTGGTCAAAGCCCAATGACAGTACCTTAATTGCAGGTTCATTTTTTATTAACGAAAAAGACACCTTGCATTTTGAAAATAGTACTTTAAAAGAAAAAGAGGGCGAACTCATTTATGAAACCATTATAAAAGGACAAAATAATGACAAACCTATTCTATTTCCATTGCTATCCGAAACAGAAAACGAATTGGTTTTTGAAAACCTTCAAAACGACTATCCTCAAAAAATAAAATACCACCGCAATTCTAAAACAGCAATTACAATTTCTATCTCTGGAAAACAATCTAAAAAAGTCATTTCAGAACAATTTAAAATGACCAAAATGAACTAGCAAAAGGCTATAACTTTAGAGCAGCAAGTCTTCTCCTGCTTTAAATACAAAAAGCCAACTCAAAAACGAGTCGGCTTTTTCATCAACCTTTTTAATCTTATTTTTTTGCTGTAAAAAAATCAAGCATCATCACTTTGTTCCAAGCTGCTACAAAATCATTTACAAATTTGGCTTTTGCATCACTACTCCCGTACACTTCAGCTAGAGCTCTCAATTCAGAGTTAGACCCAAAAATTAAATCGACACGAGTTGCCGTCCATTTTGGAGCACCAGTAGTTCTATCTTTACCCTCAAAAATTTCTTTTTCATCATTAATAGCAGTCCATACTGTACTCATGTCTAAAAGATTAACAAAGAAATCATTGGTCAATTTATCTTTTTGTGTAGTAAAAATTCCATGTTTTGAACCATCATAATTTGCATTCAATGCACGTAAACCTCCCACTAAAACTGTCATCTCTGGCGCTGTTAAAGTTAATAATTGCGCTTTATCTACTAATAACGCTTCAGTAGGAACAGTATATTTTGTTTTTAAGTAGTTGCGGAAACCGTCAGCTATTGGCTCTAAAACCGCCATACCATTGACATCTGTTTGTTCTTGTGTAGCATCCATTCTACCTGGAGTAAACGGAACATTCACAGCATAACCTGCATTTTTTGCAGCAGTTTCAACAGCATACACCCCAGAAAGAACAATCAAATCAGCCATAGAAATTTTTCTAGTAGCACTTTTAGCATTGAAATTTTTCTGAATATTTTCTAAAACTGGTAACACTTTATACAATTGTTTTGGATTATTAGCTGCCCAATGTTTTTGAGGTTCTAAACGAATTCTAGCACCATTAGCACCTCCTCTTCTGTCTGATCCACGATACGTTGAAGCTGAAGCCCATGCAGTAGAAACTAATTCACTGATTGATAATCCTGATTTAGCAATCTCAGCTTTCAATGTTTTAATATCTTTATCATTCACCACTTCGTGATTTAATGCTGGAATTGGATCTTGCCAAATCAAATCTTCTGTTGGTGCTTCTGGTCCTAAATACGTAGTTTTAGGTCCCATATCACGGTGTGTTAATTTAAACCACGCACGAGCAAACGCATCATTAAATGCTTGTTGATTTTCTAAGAAACGTCTAGAAATTTTTTCATAAATAGGATCATAACGCAACGATAAATCAGTGGTTAACATGTATGGTTTGTGCATTTTATTTTTGTCAAATGCATCTGGGATAATTTTATCGTTAGTTTTTGCAATCCATTGTTTAGCCCCAGCTGGACTTGTGGTCAATTCCCAATCATATTTAAATAAAAAGGTGAGGTAATCATGGCTCCATTTTGCAGGTGTAGAGGTCCAAGTAACTTCTAAACCAGAAGTAATAGCATCCGTTCCTTTACCCGATTTATAATCACTTTTCCAACCAAAACCTTGTTCTTCAATTCCAGCAGCTTCTGGTGCATTACCGACATGTTTTGCATCACCAGCTCCGTGAGTTTTACCTAAAGTATGTCCTCCGGCAATTAATGCCACTGTTTCTTCGTCATTCATACCCATTCTACCAAATGTTTCTCTGATATCTTTAGCTGCCAAAACTGGATCAGGATTGCCGTTTGGGCCTTCTGGATTCACGTAAATTAATCCCATTTGCACAGCTGCTAATGGAGATTCTAATTTTCTTCCTTCTGAATAGCGTTTGTCATCTAACCATTTTGTTTCAGATCCCCAATAAACATTAGATTCTGGTTCCCAAACATCGGCTCTTCCTCCAGCAAAACCAAAAGTTTTGAAACCCATAGATTCTAAAGCTACATTTCCGGTTAAAATCATTAAATCTGCCCAAGAAATTTTGTTCCCATATTTTTGCTTGATAGGCCATAACAAACGACGAGCTTTATCCAAATTTCCATTATCTGGCCAACTGTTTAATGGTGCAAATCGTTGTTGCCCTGCACGAGATCCTCCCCGCCCATCTCCAGAACGATAGGTCCCAGCACTATGCCAAGCCATTCGAATGAATAATCCTCCATAATGACCAAAATCAGCTGGCCACCAATCTTGAGAATTAGTCATCAAATCACGCAAATCTTTCTTTAATGCAAAATAATCAAGTTTGCTGAATTCTTTAGTGTAATCAAATTCAGCTCCCATTGGATTAGACAAACTTGAATTTTGACGAAGCAAATCTAAATTTAATTGATTTGGCCACCACTCTTTATTTTTATTAGTTTGACTACTTCCATTAGCGGACTGAAAATTATCCATCTTAATCTCTTTTGAGATATGATTATCATATCCATTACCTTCTTTCAAACTGCTAGCCGTTTTCCCTGTAACAGGACATGTAGCCTCTTGAGCAAGTCCGAATACTGCGACAAATAAACTAGTTAATAAAAACATTATTTTCATATTCTAAATATTTAAAAATTAGTTAGTTCAAATTTGACACTATTTTATGTTGAATTTTTAAATGGTTCAATGTTATTTGTTATTCAAGTATAAACTTTTCTTATTAAATTAAAAATATCAATTACATTATTCAATACTTAAAACTTTAAACTTCGCTATATTTTATTTTTTATTTAAACTTAAAAAACTGATTTTGAGCAAGTCAAAAATTAATCTAATGCAGTTATTAAGATTTAATCTAAATAAGTTTTGTTTATTGAGTTGTTGTTTTATATTTGCACCATTATTTTTATTTATTCCAAATAAATTGTTATGAAGAACTATTTCAGCATCTTATTTACTATGCTCATTACCTCTGTTTTTTGCTATGCACAAGAAACAGGTGCTATTGAAGGAAAAATAATTTCTAACGATGGTTATCCTATTTCGGGAGTTACCATCAAATTAGGTAAGAAAATCACTAGCGCCAAAACCGATGGTAAAGGTTTATTTCATTTCGAAAATTTTCCCGTTGGCTTGCATACTATAACCATAGATGCAGAAGGACTCAAAAGACAAAGCCAAGAAATAAAAGTAGAGGTCAACGAAATAACAAGAGTAACTTTTACTTTAGAGAAACAAATAGAAACACTCAAAGAAATTGTTATTGTCATCAAAGAAACCCCAAACAAAAGAAAAGTAAGTGCGGTTCGATCTGGTTTGAAACCTATGGATCTACCTCAAAGCATACAAGTTATTGACAACGAAATCATTGTTCAGCAACAAGCTATTCGTTTAAGTGAAGTTATTAAAAATGCTAACGGTGTGTACGTAGGTTCGGCTCGTGGTGGAGCGCAAGAATCATTTTGGTCTCGAGGCTATGACATGACTGCAAACAATATGTTTAAAAACGGATTTCGATATAATGCAGGTTCTATTCCAGAAGTGGCATCCTTAGAAAAAGTAGAATTTTTAAAAGGAGGTTCGGCATTACTGTACGGAAATGTAGCACCAGGCGGAATTTTAAATTTGGTTACCAAAACTCCTTCTTTTAAAAAGGGTGGTGAAATCGCTATGCAAATGGGTAGCTATGCTTTTTATAAACCTTCGATTGATTTTTATGGTCCAATCAATACATCTATAGCATATAGAATTAATGGTTCTTACGAAAATTCTGAAAGTTTTAGAGATGTGGTAAAAAGAGAACGGTATTACATTAATCCCTCTTTACTATTTAACATAAGTTCTAAAACACAAATTACACTTCAGGGAGATTTTATGAATGATAATTGGACTCCCGATTTTGGAACTATATTGATTGGAAAACAAATTTACAATTTAGGTAGAAGTAATTATTATGGTGCATTATGGTCTAATGGAAATACCAAAACCGCTAGTGTATCTGCTTTAGTGAATCATTCATTTAATAAAAATTGGAAATTGAATTTTAATTCTTCTTTTCAAAATTATGACCGAGAATGGAAAGGTACGGAACGTATTCAAATTACTGAGCCTAATGGAACTTGGAGCCGACCTTTAGGCCAAAATAAGAATCTTGAAGCCATTTTGGGAGAACAATTAAGTGTACAAGGTGAGTTCAATACTGGAAAAATCAAACACCAAACTTTTTCAGGAATTGACTTTGAAAATTCAGTAGCCACTGCTAATACATTTGTATTCTCACCTGCCAATTACGACACAATTAATGTTTTCACATTTAATCCCAATAACCAAACTTCGACCGAACCCAATGCAACCAATACTCAAAAAGTAATTACAACCACGAACCGATTTGGAATTTACACACAGGACTTAATATCTTTTACTAACCAATTCAAAATACTGGTAGGAATCCGTTGGTCTTGGCAAGAAGCTCAAGCCGAAACCTATAAATTAACTGTTAATCCAGTTACTATAACAAAAGGTGCAAAATTAAAAGATGAAGCCTTTTCTCCAAAAATTGGATTCATTTACCAACCCGATAAAAATACGTCAGTATTTGCCAGTTACTCCAACTCGTTTACTCCTAACACCGGAACAACAGTAGATCTAAAACCAATCAAAGCCTCTATTATTGATCAATATGAAGCTGGAATTAAAAAAGACTTTTGGAACGGCATTTTGAGTACTAATGTAACGGTGTACCAAATCACAAACAGCAATTTAGCACAAACCGCCGAATTTAAAGCTGATGGGGTTACTCCAAATACCGATACGACTATCAAAGTATTAAATGGAGCAACCAAAAGTAAGGGGATAGAAATTGATATTACATCCAGACCTATTGAAGGAGTGAACATCAATGCTGGATATAGCTATAATGATAGTCGCTATACTAAAACATCCGGTGGAAACGGGAGTTTTATTGAAGGAGATAGACTGGTTAGAACACCCGCTAATACCGCTAACCTAAGTTTCTTTTATACTATTCCAACAGGAAAATATAAAGGACTTTCTTTTGGTGCTATTGGAAATTATATTGGTGAGCGTTTTGGTGGTTGGAACGATCAATATGTGATAAATGCTACCACCGGTGCCGTAACTATTAATGATCGAGATATTCCTCTTACAGGCTATACTACAGTTGATGTTTCAGCGGGCTATTCTTGGAAAAAATGGAATATACTATGCAAATTATCGAATGTTACTAACGAATTAAATTACACCGTTCACGAGAATTACAGCGTAAATCCTATTGCACCTCGCCAAATTCTAACCAGTATAAAATACAAATTCTAATTAAACCTTTTTATATTCGCCAAGTCTATATAAAAACCAAAACTAAACAAATTATGAAAAAAATCAATTGGAGGGACCTACACCGTGACCTAGGCTATTTTTATATTGGATTAATAATTTCTTTTGCCTTTTCCGGACTATTAATGAATCATCGTGAAATATGGCATCCTGAAAAATACACTATTGAAACTAAAGCTATTGACGTTAAACTACCAGCAGAGAGTGAAATCAATGAAAAATACGCTGAAAACCTAGGAAAAGAATTAGGTATAGAAGGAAAAATGAGACGCCATATGATTAAAAAAGGCGAATTCAGAATGTCGTTTGAAAACCAAGATGTAGAAATTGACTTACAAACGGGAAAAGGTGAAATTATTTCATTTTTGAAAACACCAATTATTAGTCAAACCATGAAGTTACATAAAAATACATCCATCTTCTGGATTTATTATTCTGATATTTTTGCAATAAGCTTAATTACAATTGCTCTAACTGGAACTATTATGATCAGAGCGGGTAAATTCAGTTGGAAACAACGCGGTTGGAAACTAGCCGTTGCTGGAATTATTTTCCCTTTGATATTCTTATTTTTATTGAGTTAGTTTTAAATATAATTCACAAAAAAATCCCGTTCTATATTAGAACGGGATTTTTTTATTTAAAAGTCAGAAGCTATTTCAAGCCAGCCAAACTTTGCTCAATCGTTGCAATTTTTGCCAAAGCATCTGCTTCTTTCTTGCGTTCCATTTCAATTACCTTTTCTGGTGCCCCAGCGACAAATTTCTCATTCGATAATTTACCTTGTACTGATTTCAAGAAACCTTTAATGTAATTAAGCTCTTCGGTCAGTTTGGCAATTTCTTCTTCTACATTAATATTTCCGGTAATTGGGATAAAATACTCGTTAGATTTCACACGGAAAGACAACGCACCTTCCACTTTATCAGACACATAATCCAAACTACTGATATTCCCCAATTTACTCACTACAGCATCAAAATAAGTCGAAGCTTTGTCGTTATTCACCACTTTCAATTCAATCGTATCTTTGAATGGAATATTCTTGTCTTTACGAATGGTTCTAATACCCGAAATCACCTCAATTGTGTTGTCAAAATCTGCAATCAAACTTGCATTAAACGGCTTCATTGTTGGCCAAGTCGAAACAATCAACGCTTCTTCTTTGGTTCTTTCAGCCAATAACTGCCAAATCTCCTCGGTCAAGAACGGCATAAATGGATGCAATAATTTCAAGTTATTTTCCAACATTTCGATGGCTTTCGCCAAAGTAACATTATCAATCGGTTGTTGATACCCTGGTTTAATCATTTCTAAAAACCAAGAGCAGAAATCGTCCCAAACGAGTTTGTAGATTGCCATCAAAGCATCTGAAATTCTATATTTTTCAAAATTATCTTCAATTTCCAAAAGGGTTTGTTGCAATTTGGCTTCATACCATTCAATGGCAACTTTAGACGATTCGGGTTGCGGAATAGCATCCGA
>JACCDS010322896.1_pt1 | contig 28890 bp, 22 predicted proteins | sample 7446441 | NCBI WGS metagenome assembly JACCDS01 (sample SAMN15323445, study PRJNA562643) | freshwater metagenome | isolation source: river surface water | place: USA:Blue River Watershed | collected 2017-08-17 | reverse complement strand
TTCAATCTGGTGAACTGGTTGCGGCTTTTTCTTAAAAAATGTCATGGCGAAAAGTTTGAAAGCCAATATCGAAAGCACCTGGTTCGAGTATAGATCGGGGAGCCAGAATACAGAAAAGCCCAGCCTTCATGAACTGCACCCCAAAAGCGTGGACAGGAGTCCAACTTTTGGGGTGCAGTTCATTCATCGGTTGGGCTTTTTGCTTTTCGGGGTGGTTCGGTATTAGATTTGAACTTCAGTTCTCATTGATTTGGACTAACCGCAAGCTCTCCCCTCTCCTTCCCCACAAAGCCGCGCTTGAGAATCTACCGAACCACTTTGGCTCAGAGTATTTCAGAGCGCCATAGACTGCTGGGGATGCCATCTCATTATTGCCAAAAGTATAGGCTCCACGATTTGCGGGGTCTCGATAGCGATTCACACGGCTGAAGCACGACTTACACATGACAACGAGATACATCCGTAACTCCCATATCGGACACCGCGAAACTTCGGCAAAAAATTAATGGGATCTGACAGGACGAGAAAGCTGCAGTGAGACTTAACCGACCAGGAGTTTTTCCAGTGGATGCGGCGCATGCCGCCAGCCCCAGTGTTCAACTGAGGCCAGGCGACAACGTCATTCAGCAGATTCAGGCGGTACCGGAGACAGCAGTCGCTCGCGATAAGATTTCAAAATGCGATCGAGATGCGCATCGTTTTTTGTAAAAGCCCGGCAACGACCACACATCATCCTGTGCTGCAATGCGAGCAAACGCTCGAAACCGGTCGCGTTCTCGAATTGGCCCGAGGTGAGCTTGAAAATGTATTCGCGGCATTTCATCATTGCGCACCTCCGTCGAACCAATTCTGGTTCAGGCATAGCTGTATCTGTTTTCGGGCGCGGCTCATACACTGCCAATAATCGGCCTTGCTCAAGCTCAGCGTTGCGCAAACTTCATCGGTATCGCAATCAAGTAGCTGCTTCATGCTGAATACGCGGGCGACCTTGGTCGGCAGCTTGTGCATGCAAAGGTCGACCACGGCGAAAAACTGCTCGCTTTCAAGCGCAGCATCCGGCGTGCGCCATGAAGCCGGCGCGGCATCTTTCAGCCAACGCCCTCCCTCACTGAATAACAATTCATCGATATCATCCGAAAAAGCGTCGGCGTAACTTTTTTCAGACCGGTATTTTCGGCGCAGGCGATCCGTAATTTTGTTTTTCAAAATTCCGAACAAATAAAGCTTCGGATCAATCTGGGTCAGCGTTTCATCATCCACCGCCAGAAACGCCGCAAATGCGTCTTGTACGGCGTCCTCTGCGTCCTCAAGGGGCTGTATGTGCAGGCGTGCAAATTTCAGCATGGGTGCGCGCCATTGCACCGCCCAGTCCGAGGCATTCAGGCTGCCGATCATGCTGTTGTCTCACGAGTCACCACAGGACTGCGCCCACTGCGGAGCCGATGCCTCCACGCGTCCACAGAAAATGCACCCGCTCCCTGCGCCAGAATCGCCAGCAACATCACCGTCAGCATTAAAGGCACCTTGAATCCCAATCCCTGGTCAGTTTCTATTTGATTCCACCCATGCCACCCAAGATCAAAATGCACGCTACAGATCGCGATGTAGGTAATGTATAGCAGCCCCAGCGAAGCCAGCCGGCTGCCTGATCCCAAAAGCAGCGCCACAGCCAGCACAGTCTCTCCGATACCCGCGGCGAGCCAGTTCAGATCAGGACTCAGCAACGGATGTGGAAAAGGAAACTCCAACCCGACAAACCAGTCAGGCGCACTTAATCCGCCTTGCAATTTGGTCAGCCCTGCAATCAGGAACTCCTGTCCTACCCAGATACGCAGCAGAAGCAAAGCCACTCCTGTCGTCCATTCAGGCGCTTGCACGCGCCAGAAATTCGGTGAATTCATGAGTTAAGTCTCCGTAATAATTCGAAGTCCAGGCGGATTGGCGAATAAATTCCTCAATCAGGGTCCGCCATGCCTCGTCTCCCAGTTGTTCTCGTAACTGTGGGAACGACGACTGAATCATTTGGCTGGCACCCAGCCAAACAAGATGGCGATAAACTTGCATGCCAGACTCGGTGTAGCCGTCGGGCACAACATCCGTGCACCCTCTCACGTAGTCATAAAAGCGCGCAGACACGCCAGCTCCCGGTTAATGACATCCATCGACGGCACCTCGTTATCCCATTCAAGCAGCACGGGAATCCCCTGCTGCTGACATAATCGTTGTGCGAATTGGGCGGTTGTCTGCTCTACCGGCTGGCTGTGCGTGTCAATGTACATGCCGAAGCGATCGTCGAATTCATGACCGGCCACATGCATATAGATGACGCGATCGAGATCGATTTTCTCCACGAAGCTTTCCAGAGCATCGCCCCCGTGATTTTTGTAGTTGACGGTGATGTTGTTGAGATCAAGAACGATATGGCAATCCGAGCGATCGGCTATCAAGGAGATAAATTCGGGCTCGGTGATATCTCCGATATTCGTATACCAGGTCGTATTCTCGATACCGATGCGCTTGCCCAGGATGTCCTGAACTCTGCTGATTCGGTCCGCAATGCGCCGGACTTCAGCCAAGGTAAATGGGATCGGAAACAGGTCATATAACTGATGCGCATCGCCACTGGCAGCAAGATGATCTGAATAGTGGGCGGCCCCAAGGTCATCGATCACCGCTTTGATGTCCTTGATAAAGGCATCATCGATTTCCGAATAACCGCCGAGATTCAGTGAAACACCATGAAGATGAACAGGCCGGCCCAGGGCAATCAGTTGATGCAAAGCTGATCGGTCGCGTCGTATCCAGTTTTCAGGAACCACTTCAAAAAAATCAGCATTAACTGCCGCCATGTCCCAATCTGCCATCTCGCGTCGGTAGCCCAGTCCGGCCATGTGTGTCTCCCGCCTTATTTCTTACTGCAAGCGGCGTCCTTTTTCCCGCAAGACGCCTCTTTTTTACCGCAGCTTGCTTCCTTCGTAGTACTGCCGCCCTCTCCTGCCACCTCGCACTTTTCATTCTTTTTGCAGCTGCTTTCTTTTTTCCCACAGGTGCCAGCACCACATTTTCGATCGGCATGCGCGTCAGCCCATGCGGAACTTGCAATCAGGGCTGCAGCGACCGTTGCAATAGTTTTGATATTCATAGCTCTCTCCTCAAGATAATCGGTGTACGACATGTACACGGTGACTATGTCGTCCAAGCCGAGGAGATCCTGACAACCGCTGGTAGAAATATTTTGGAAAAACCGACGTTCAAGCGACCCGATGCATAACGCACCCTTCCATCGGTTGGTGGCTGTGCGCCCCGGATTGGCTAGAAAGCCGTCTTGTACTGGTGAGCCGAGCAATTTTGATGGTGAATCGCGGCGCCCAGCAGTTTTCCGTTGTCGGGAATTTTTTGTAGACGGAATGAAGGTAGCGAACGTTTTGGCAGGCGTTTTGCGCGGGCCGCCAGGATTATTCAGCGGATTCCGATAGTTTCAGGCAGCAAGGGCCGGCAGATTGCCATGACCGGAGGAGTCATCCGGACGATTTACTTTGAATACCTGGACAACTTCCGTGAGATGCACAGCCTGAAACCTCAAGCTCTCCGCCGCCGCCGCGCTTTCCTCCACCAAGGCTGCATTGCGCTGCGTCATGCTGTCGAGTGTCGTGATGGCCTGCCCAATCTGCTGAATGCCGGCATTCTGGTTCGTGCTGGCCAGGGCGATGCGGTCGACCAATTGCGCCAGCGTTTGCACCTGCTCGACGATATTTGCCACGCTCTGGCCTGCATGACGCACCAGCTGGCCACCGCTTTCCACGCGTTCTACGCTCTCGCCAATCAATCCCTTGATCTGCCGGGCAGCCGTGGCACTACGCTGCGCCAGCTGCCGAACCTCCGCCGCTACGACCGCAAAGCCACGGCCCTGCTCGCCCGCACGTGCAGCTTCCACGGCCGCATTCAACGCCAGGATATTGGTCTGAAACGCGATACTGTCGATGACGGTCGTGATTTCCGAAATCTGGTGACTGCTCTGGCTAATCTGATTCATCGTGTCCACCACCTGCGACACCAGTTGCCCCCCTTGCATTGCGGCCGTCCGTGTCTGCTGCGACAGCTCTGCAGCCTGTCGGGCAGCGGCGGTATTCAGATTCACGGCACTGCTGAGGTCAGCCATGGAGGCAGAGGTTTGCTGCAGATTGGCGGCCTGCTCCTCCGTCCGTTGAGACAGATCCGCGCTGCCGCTTGCGACTTCTACAGCGCTCAGTGAAATCTGTTGGCTAGCGACCCGCACCTCATTAACGACGGTGGCCAGATCATCATTCATGCGCTTGATGGTTTCCATCAGCTCGCCCGTCTCGTCATGCGAGCGGACTTGAATGTCGGCGGTCAGGTCACCCGATGCCACTTTTTTGGCGACCGCCACGGCGTCCCGCAAGGGGTTAATAATGGATTGGGTAATCGTGTACGACATCAGGGCACCGGCGACCAAAGCAACGAGCGCGAGTGCAATTAATCCCCAATTAACACTTTGCATTTTTACCTGCACCTCTTGATAATCTGTTTCCGCGCGCGCCAGCGACACGGCGAGCAGACGATCCATTTTTTCCTGCACGGGAGGCGCCAGCACACTCAGCTTGTTGAGGTAAAGTTCCTGAGCATCGTCATATCGATTTTCGGCCATGGCGTCGTTGGTGATGACCAAACCACGCTGCATGTATTCGTCATAAGCCGCACGCAATGCCTTGAGCTCCAGCGGGGCGCTGGCTGACATCACGGGGACCACACGCCGCCAGAGATCGTAGAGCTGGGTGGTATTAGCGCGAAACTCTTTAACGCGCTTGTCGACGTTGGCGGTGCCCGGATCGATCAACATATCCATGACCAGCACACGATTGCGCTGTATCAGGTAATTAATCTGCGACAGCCGCTGAATCGGCTGAACGCGCTCTGCATAGAGCGCCCTTGATACATCGCCGATACGATTCACGAACAGCAGTCCAATACTTGCGCTGGCCACCATCAATATCAGCAGCAGCCCGAATGCCCCTGCAAGACGCTGCCCAATTTTGAAATTCGTAAGCACTGGTTATCGAAGCCAAAGTGTTTCCCCATGGCATTCTAAAAATCGATTGTGACAGCGCGACGACGATACGAAGCGTGCGGACAAACTTCGTTCGGAGTTGGATTGAACGGGACCTGATCGCCTTTCGAGGATCCAGGACGCACACGTCAAGGCCGAGGGGTAATGTGAAGCTGCGCAGGCGTTGATATCAATCGCCGGGAAATCCGCGGTGATTGATCAGCCAGGCGATAAGCCCGACGTCCAATCCTACGCCGGCAGGCTGCTGGCGGCATCGGCAGCACCTTGCCTTACGTCTGTGATGTCAGCGGTACTGTCAACGGTACTGGGTGCGGGGCTGACGCCTTGCGATCGATTTAACTGGGTAAGCGTTGAAAGATTCGCGCGTCGGAGTCTGCGGCCGCTCAAACTGATCTGATCACCGCAGGTTTAAGGCTGATTGTCAAAAACACCCGTATCGGTTTCTGCGAGCATTTTCATTCATCGTTGTGGAGGCGACGCCCTCTGCTTGCATAGCAAAGGGCGCCAGATCCGGTATTGCGCTGCCTTATTTTTTCTCTGGCGCGATTGCGGTTGCCACCCAGGTCGACTCAAATTCCCTTGAAGTCATCGGACGCCCATAGAAATACCCCTGACCATAATCGCAACCCATGGATGCCAGTTTTTCCGCGACGGCTTGGCTCTCTACGCCTTCGGCGAGCGTCTTCAATTTCAGGCCTTTCGCCAGCTGGATAATGGCCCCCACCAGAATTTCCGTCTCGGAGTTACCCAGCAGATTAGTAATAAAGGATTTATCGATTTTTATGGTATCAACATTGAAACGCCGCAAATAGGAAAGGCTTGAGTAGCCCGTGCCGAAGTCATCAATTGCAATTTTTAAATTATTCGAGTGCAGCAGTTCGAAGCACGCCTGAACCTCGGCAGTATCATCCAACAGCACGGATTCCGTAATCTCAAATTCAAGCGAGCCCGGGGAAAGGCCGGTTTCATTGTGGACCCGGGAAATCATGGACTGCAAATATTCCAGTCTGAACTGGATTGGCGATATGTTGATTGCCATCATGAAATCGGACAAACCTTGCTGTTGCCACTTCTCAAGGTTTTTGCACGCCTCAACGAGCACGAACTCGCCAATCGATAATATCAGTCCGCTTTCTTCAGCGACATTGATAAAATCACCCGGCAGAATCAAATCATCCGTCGGATGATTCCAGCGGATCAACGCTTCAACCCCAATGAGCGCGCCATTATCCAGTCTGACCTGCGGTTGAAAATACACTTCGAATTCATGACGCGCCAATGCCTGCTGTAACTGATCGCGTGTACGCGTGTATCGATTCAATGAATCCATCATATTCTGGTCAAAGAACTGATACGTATTTCGCCCTTTCCGTTTGGCTTCAAAGAGAGCGACATCGGCCTGTCGCAGCAAAGTATCGATATCGTATCCATCGTCCGGGAATACAGAAATCCCGATCGAGAAAGAGGTTCTGATCTGCAGACCGTCAATATCAAAAGGCTGCGACAAGCTCTTGAGTATCTTTTCGCAAACCGTCGCAATCGCCTGCTGGTTGCTGACCTGGCTGAGAACAATCATGAACTCATCGCCTGATAATCGACTGAGGCTATCGGACTCACGCAGACAAAGCTGCAATCTGTTAGCGACAGCTTTGAGCAATAAATCACCGACGGCATGGCCGTAGTTGTCGTTGATTTGCTTGAACTTGTCGAGATCCATGAACAAGGTCGCACTCATATCATTGGTGCGTGCCGCGAGCTTGATAGCCTGCTCGCCGAGCTCCCGGCCAAGAACTCTGTTCGGAAGTCCGGTCAGAAAGTCAGTATTCGCCTGACGTTTGAGAATCTCGTTCTCTTGAATGTGCAACTCTTCCTGCAATCGAGACTCAAGGATTTGCTCCGAACGATTGGACAACTCCACAATCATTTTATTGAAATTCTTCAAAAGCGCATCAATTTCCAGAATACCAATGCCGCTTATTTTCTCAACATCCTTTTCAATCCCAACATCGCTGGTCAATTTCGTGAGCCGCTGAATCGGATTCGCAATACGCGCCGCCAGCATGCGCGCTTTGGTCAAAAGATAGAAGAAAAATATAATGTAAAAAACAATCATCAGAACAATCGCAGCCCAGCCGATGCGATTACTCAGGACATTCAGCCTTTCAATATCGGCATAAATTGCCTGCTGATCGATCAGCATCATCAGACGCCAATCGGTCTCGGCAATCAATTCACGATGCAGAAGATATTTTTTCTCGTGAATTGTCAACGAAGGCATATCATTTTTTGCCTTATCGCTTAGTGCGTCCACCAGCTGCTCGCGCAATACACCATCCTTGAGCTTGTTGATGTTGTATTCGCTCGGCTTGATAACCGTTGTCGAAATGGTCGTGTTGTAGACGTGATCTTTCAGCTCTTTCAGATCAAGAATTCGCTCGATCTCAGGTGACATTGCGATAATCATGCCGCTGCCATCGACCAGGAAAGCCCCAGTTGCCCAGGATAGTTTCATATCCAGGACATTCTTAATCAGGGCATCAACGGTGACATCTAAGCCGCTAACGCCTTCGAGTACATTTTTGTAATAAATTGGAACGATGGCGGATATCATCCAGCCCTGGCCAGCTGGATCAAGGTAGGCTTCAGTCCATTTTACGTCACGCTCGGGGTTATGCTTCTCGTCTGCCAGATAATAAAAATTATAATCCTTCATCACCAATGTCGGGCCGTACTGGGCTGGCGCATCTACCATAAATGGATACAAGCGATTCATGTTATCGCTGGTATTCAGATAGGCTTGACTGACAATGGGATTCGTGTCGACGATGGACTTCAGGAGGGTATCCAGACTTTCACTACATGCGGCCTTGCGCAATTCCGCAGTACCAATCCGCGTCGCGGATGAATAATACAGGCTGGCACCACCGTTATCGATGAGTTTATGGTAAACACCATTTTCATGTACACCATATTTGGCATTGAAATTCGCCAAATTACAGTCAGGCAATTCTTTGAAAAATCGCTCATGGTCGCGCTGCATGACGCGCGCCAGACGCGACACTTCTTTCATTTGCTGATCGATTTTCCAGGCCTCACCCGACAGAATCTTCTGAGCATTATCTTTGGCAATGCGCAAAAGCGTCTGCTCAATTTCCCCGGCAGCGTATGAATTGATCCCGAAATACAATACCAGCAAAATGATTTCAATAAAAAATATTGGAATCAGAGCGCTTCTGAAAAACTTCTTGAATATCAGGCGATCAAGTTTTACTGGCGGGATTTTAGACACGGTATTAGTATCGTTACGCATTTATTTTAAGCAGGATTTTAGCCAGACGCCCACCCACCCTCAGCAATTATTGGCGCAGCGATTGTTTTTATTTGTTGGCTATTATTTCTTCAGGCCAGCCAGACAACAAGTCCGGCTTTTGCCTTTCCGAAACTTTCGAGCATCGCCGCATTCGCATTCCCTTGTCAAGAATTCTGAGGGCAGAGGCGTTCATATTTCTTGGGAGGTAATTTTTTACCTATGTGCAAGAATAGGCCCATGGTTTGTCGCTGAGGGTTTTTTAACTCTCAAGACGACCTCGCGTCTTTCCTTCATGCGTCAATTCACCACCAACACTATAAAGTGCTCCGGTTATTGTATTGAGTAAACCACTTCCAGCGGACTAGATGAATCGGCCTCATGATTTTCGATGTCCCACGTCAGTGCAAATTCAGGCGTGATGGCGTGAAAACGCGGGCAAAATTCTGGGCCAGATGGCCGCAATCGCCACCCTGCCCATGACTGGATATCGGGCCGTATGCATCGGCGGATGATCACAGCAAATGTACAACGACGATGAATGATTCCTTGATTGCCCAATCGGTATTTTTTGACGAGGCCTATTACCGAGCACAGCTGGCTTCACCGCTGCCGGCTTCGATGAGCGCCGCCGGACATTACCTGCACCATGGCTGGCTCGAGGGATTAGATCCCGGACCGTTGTTCAGCACAGCGCGTTATCTGTGGCGCAATGAAGATGTTCGTCTTTCCGGAATGAACCCCTTGCTCCACTACCTGAAAGAAGGCCTCGCGGACGGGCGGCGCGCTTGGTCATCACCCGAGGTCATGCGCTGGCAGCAGCGCTGGCTCATTCAACCAGAACTCGCATTGGCAGAAACAGAAAAGATAAGGAAGACATGGCCGAAGCTCAAGCGAGGCGACACGGTCATTGTGTATTGCCATTCGCAAGGCCATTTTGTTTTCCGCCAGTTTCAGGAAATGCTCATTCAATCATTCGGCGACCTTGGCGTGACAGCGATTGCTGCCGACGAGACATTCCCGACCGAATACACCGGTGCCGCGCTATCTATGGTTCTTGCGCCGCACGATTTTTTCTATCTCGATGGCGCACCTGATGCATCGGATCTACGATTCGCCAATGCTCTGCTGATCAACACAGAGCAAATGCCATCCCGCTGGTTTGCCCAGATTCTCAAACAGTTGTTCAACGCGCCCTTTGTGCTCGACATGAACGTACAGACCGCGGCATCGCTGTGCCAGCTTGGCATCAATGCGCGTTTCCTGCCCATGGGTTATACGCCAAAGAACATGATTTTCGATGGAAATCTTATTGAGCAAGCCAGGGACATTGATTTGCTTTGGATAGGTTCGAACTCGAAACGCCGGCAAAATTGGGCACAGCAGAACCAGGACACATTCCGGCGGTATCGTAGTTTTGTCAGGCTGGTCGGTGTCGTTGGTGCATTAACCGACGTAAATCCATCGGCGATCAATCCCGTGCAATACACCCAGCTCGCGCGCCGGTCAAAAATCCAGCTCAATATCCATCATTTCAACATGCCTTATTTTGAATGGCAGCGGATTGTGCATTACGGCCTGCTTCAGGGTAATTGTGTCGTCACCGAGACTTCCCCACGGGTACCCGGGCTGCAACCAGGCATCGACTATCTTGAAGCCAGCAAAGACGATATTCCGGCATTACTCGACTGGCTGCTGGCGTCGCCAGCGGGACAAAGAAAGTGCGAGGAAGTCCGGCAGGCAGGTCGCGACCATGCGATGGCCAGCTTCCATCTAGGCCGTACCCTTGCTGAGCTGTTCAGCGTGGAAAGCTGAGCATGAAAATGCAAGGCTACCGGTTTGGCATGCGGCAACCGGCGAACCGCATCCAGTTAACCTTCAAGCTGCAGAAAGCCATTGAATTCAACCAGCTTGATCAGTGGATCCAGGATGCGCTGGAATTCGATGTAAGGCAGTATCAACCGTATTTCGTCGGCCACAAGACCACAGGTCGATCTGCGGAGAAGTATCTGATCCGATGGCTTTGCGTAACAACGATCCTGCTGCAAGACATTCGGATACCCGTCTTTGAATCTGCCGCCATCCTCAGCCTGACAAACGATAACGACCGCCCGCAGCAGTATGTCGCTGACCTCTGGTTCCCGGTCGTGCAACACTTTCCCGCTGAAGTGTTTCATGCATGGCTGTCGATCGCCCATGACCTGATCTCGACGGTGCTGAAGCATTTCAACGATCCGTCCATGCTCGAAAGCCTTTATCAAGACTTTCAGCAAAAGCATGTGCTGCCCTGGTCTGCTCGTGTTCCCGGCGCAAAATCCTCGATACCGATCCTTCAGGCGGCGTTTGAATCTGGAATTCCGTTCGAGCACTTCGGTTTCGGCCGCTATGTCCTGGGATGGGGCGCTCAGTCACGAATATTTGATCGCAGTAGCAATATGCTTGATAGCGCCATCGGCTCGGTGGCCACGCAACGCAAGCATGTGGCCCTTGAATGGATGCGTTCATCCGGCATACCGGTACCGAAGGGTATGGTGTTCAAATCGGGGCGTCCGGTGACCCTTGCATCACTTGCGCACTTAGGGCAGCCCCTGGTCGTAAAGCCCGTTGACCGCGATCGTGGAGAGGGCGTCACACTAGGCCTTCATACCGAAGCAGCGCTTCAGTCAGCGATTGCTAGTGCTGCCGCGCTCTCGGCACAATTTCTCGTCGAAGAACAAATCAAAGGAACTTGTCATCGCATCCTTGTCATCGGCGGCCAGGTTGTTTATGCGGTCAAGCGACATCCCAAATCTGTCGTCGGCGATGGTATCCGGACCATTACCGCGCTGGTTGATCAGCTGAATGGGTCTATTCGACAAAAAATTCCCAACAAGCGTTTGCCGGAATACCAGCTTGATGAGCTTGCACTTGATTGCCTAAAAGCCTCAGATCTGACGCCGGATAGCATTCTCGCGCGGGGAAACAAGGCCTTCCTGCGCCCTGCGCAGTCCACCCTATGGGGCGGCGATCCGGAAGACGTGACGTCCACTCTTCACCCGGACAACGCAGCACTCGCCATCCGGGCTGCTCGATTGTTCGGGCTCCAATGTGCTGGTGTTGATTTTATATCGACCGATATTGCTGTCCCATGGCATCAGAATGGCGCTGTTATCAATGAAGTCAACTATTCACCGGTGATGGGCCGTACTCACCCATTCCAGCGAAAGGCTGCACGGGTTTACATGAAAGGCGTCTTCCCCAGCCAGGGAAAAATTCCAATCGATGTTTTCATCGGATCTGATTTACGGCCAAAGGCCGTGAGTTTCTGGCAGCAGCAGGCGAATCAAAGAAAACGCATAGTGTTCTGCGCCGAGGATGAGATGCTCTCGTCGGACGGAAACCCGCTGCAGCTATCGGGAGCCGACTCCACTTTTGAAAAAATCGCCATGCTGAGAGCCGACACCACCGTCGAGGGACTGGTCGTGCATGCAAACAGCCTCGACCTTCTCGCGGCCAGAGGACTGCCTTTCGAATATGCGTCAATCCATGTGCATGGGGATGCCTGAGCATGATCGAACTGGATGAGCAACGGATCCGGCAAATTGCCGATTACGTATTTTTGCCAGACCGTCCGCTCTTCGCCGATGTCACCATCGTGCTAGGCCAGACCTTGTGGCACCGCCCCTTTCAAAAGTCGATCGAGATTTATAAAAGCGGCGCTGCAGGAAAAATGATCTTCACGGGCGGATTCAATCCGAAACTGGGCGGCGCTGAGGCATTGCGCATGAAGCGTGCCTGGACACGGCTCGGCTACTGCCAGGACGACGTACTGATCGATGTGGCCGCGACCAACACCATGGAAAACATGCAGAACGCCAAAGCGCTGATGGAAAATGAAAACCTGCTCAAAAATGGTATGGTCATTAATATCATTGCCATCAGCTATCACATGCGCCGTGCGATCGAGACACTGAAGCAGGTGCTGGATGACGATTCAATGCAGATCGGCATCATCAATTATCCGAGTAAACACTGTGCGCCTGATACGTGGTTTCACAGCCAGACCGGACGCGCTCTGGTCTTCGGTGAGATCATGAAAATCGAAACATATCTGGCAAAACCGCCAGTCACTATCCCCGCGCTTGCTCCGGCTCACCGCGCCAACCAGCCGATCAGCTGCTCATTCACCCGCAGCGGCTGCTCCCGGTGAAGAAAGTGCCCCGCCCCCTCAATCAGGCGAAATTCATACTCGGCCTCAAAATAGGCCGCCTGATTCAGCATCAGCTCAGCGCGCAGGTCCTGGGCCCCGCATAGGGCCAGCGTCGGAACCCGGATGGGGCGATCCATCGCTTCCCGCAGTGTCAACAGCGCAGGGTCAGCACGCATCGGATCAAACATCGCGCGGTAATAAGCCAGCGTCGCACTCAATACGCCGGGCCGGGCGAGCATTTGTTTGATCGATCGGATGTGCTCAACGTCCTGATAGCCTGCTACGGTCCAGTAGTCCCACAGATAATCGATGAATGCGAAGTCATCGTGTTGTAGTGCTTTTTCTGGCAGCTCAGGCTGCTGGAAAAACCACCAGTGAAACGATCGGTGAACATGCTTCGGATCGAGCAGGCTTTTCGCAACTTCGGCCGGATGCGGCACGGCCATCAGCACCGCCCGTTGAATCAACTCGGGATGTGCCGCGATCAGTCCGTAGCCGATGATGGCTCCCCAGTCCTGCCCAACAAAGTGGCAGGGCTGTCCCGCGCCCAGCACGCGAATGATCTCGGCCATGTCATGCACCAGCGTTGCCTTGTCATAGTAGCCAGCGACCGGCACCTCGGTCGGCGCATAGCCTCGCAAAAACGGCGCGACGATCCGAAATCCGGCAGCGACCAACGCAGGTATCTGATGGCTCCAGGTTCCCGCATGGTCGGGAAACCCGTGCAGCATCAGCACCAGTGGCCCTTGCCCTTCGTCGATATACGCATACTCAAGACCAGAGACGTTGATCGTTTTCATTCTCGTTGTGCCAGCGCGTGCTTATGGAAATTATCGGGGTTGCGCCGGCCATCGTAGCGCGTCATTCAAGGTCGTGAAGCCGACACCGCAGGGTTCAGGTCGATCCGGGATACACCCCACAGCCTCGTCATTAGCGAGCCCAAGCGTTGCCCACGCTGATGCGCTTGCTCAAACTTCTTTCCACACCTTGTAAGACCATCGGGCCAGATCGCAGGCATGCTAACGGTCGTTCACCCGGCGCTGCAACGATTGCATTGCCGCGACCCTGATCATCAACCAGATCGCATGGTTTTGACGCGCCTGCTAACCGGCTCCCCAACACTACGAGCGCAAATGCACTTCCCGCTGCGGCATCGGAATCTCGATGCCCTTGCCGCGGAAAGTCTCCAGCAGCAATCGATTGATGTCACTCGTGGCGGCCATGTAGTCAGGCACATGAACCCAGGGATTCACGCCAATCTCCACACTGAAGTCGCCGAACTGGTTGATGCCATAGACCGGCGTTGGCTCTTGCAGCACCAGCGGATGGCGACGCAGCAGCGCTTCGATCTCGGCAAAGATCGCCTCCATGTCGCTGCCATAGGCAACACCCACTCGCACATCCAGCTGACGGATCTTGCCGTAGTTATGCATGATCTCGCCAACGATTTTCCGGTTGGGGATGATCACTCTTGAACGATCGGGATGACCCAACGTCGTGCTGAAGAGCGTGATCTCCAGCACCTCGCCCTCCTCGTCGCCAATCGACAGATAGTCGCCGACATGAAAAGGCTGCGTGAAGATGATCGTCATGCCGGCGGCGACGTTGCCCAGAATTCCTTGCATGGCCAGCGCCACGCCGGCGCCTGCAACGCCCAGGCCCGCAATCAGCGGCAACAATTCCACACCGAGATTTTGCAGCGCAATAATGGCGAACAGGCTCAGCACAATAAGTTGCACGATCCTGACCAGCAGCAGCTCCACCGGAGGTTCGAGCTTGAAGCGCTCGACGGCCTGACCGGCAATCCGGCTGGTCCAGCGGCTCACCACATAACCACACGCAAAAATCGCAATCGCCACAAACAGCCGTGGGCCAAACATCAGCGCCATGTCCAGTGCTGTCGTACGCATGTGTTCGAGCGTGCGCATCTGCTCGTCCATGAACTGCTCGTTGACGTTCGGGTTCGGCTTCATGGTGTTCAGCGCCTTACTGGATCCATTATTGAAAACCAACTGATATGCGCAGCATACCGAGATGCTGGCAGCCTCGTAAAGCCAGTAGGCCCATCCCTAACCCTGGCTGCCCCTGGCCGGCCGCGCAAAGTCCCCGGGTATTGAAAGCGCTTTGCGTGTTCTATGATGCGCACTTCAGGGGCTGGCTTCGGATTGTTGGCACCCCACCTTGCTACCGACACACGCGACCGCAAGGCTGACCGCGCCACCGGCGACCAATCGCATTCTTTTGGAGAGCTTATGGATTTCATGACGAACCAGTTTCCTCCCCCGCCAGACCGGCTGGTGACGCTCGCAAACTGGCGCAAGCCACCGTTCAACCGCTGGGCATTCAATCATGTGCGCGAACTGATTCCGACGGCCTGCATTCCGGCCGATACCCTTGCCGCTGCACCGGTCGCGTCACTGCAGGATCTGAGCGACTTTCGTCTTGATTACGCCGGTCAGCAATACAGGCTGCACGACTGGCTGACGGGCACCGATACCGATGGCTTCGTCATCCTCAAGCATGGCAAGCTCGTCTTCGAGCACTATGCGGAAGCTCAGTCGCCGACCGTGCCGCACATCTGGATGTCGGTGTCCAAGTCGGTGCTGGGGCTGGTCGCCGGCGTCGTCGCTGCCGAGGCCGGGCTGGACCTTGAGTCGCAGATCACCGATGTGCTGCCCGAGCTCGCCGGCACGGCCTACCAGGGCGCCACGATCCGCGATGCGCTTGATATGCGCGTCGGTATTCTGTTTGACGAAGACTATCTGGCAAAGAACGGCCCCATCATCGAGTACCGCAAATCGCATCTGTGGGATCCGCTGCCGCCGGGCGAGGCACCGTCGGATATGCGCAGTTTTTTTTCATCGCTGACGGCACCCGATGGTGAACACGGCGGCAAATTCCATTACGTGTCCCCCAACACCGATGTTCTTGGCTGGGTGCTCGAACGCGCCAGCGGCACGCGCTACGCCGACCTCGTCAGCCAATACCTGTGGCAGCCGATTCAGGCCGAACGCGATGCCTACATCACGGTCGACCGCTTCGGTGCGCCGCGCTGTGCCGGCGGGCTCTGCGCCGGACCACGCGACATGGCGAAGCTGGGCCGGTTATTTGTCACCGGCGGTCGCGTCGGCGACAAGCAAGTGATTCCCGCGCGCTGGATCGATGACATTTTGCAGTTTGACGGCCGGTCCGCATGGCAGGCCGGTGACTTCCATGCGCTGTTCAATGGCGCTGACATGCATTACCGAAGCCAGTGGTATGTGCGGCGCAGCGCGCAGCCGCTGGTCTTTGGCGTCGGCATCTTCGGCCAGCATGTCTTCATTGACCCGGCCGCCGACCTCGTCATCGCCAAATGCTCGTCGCAACCCTTGCCGCTGGATGCAGACTTCCTCGGTATAACGCTGGCCGGCGTCGACACCCTGCGTGCGCTACTGGCCTGAACGGCCCCTCGCTCAGCTGGCCGACGCTAGTCCGCTTCGGCGCTGAGTATGCTCGCCGCGTGTTGGCGCGGCGAATTCGCTGCGGGTAACAGAACGAGTTCGCCGCCCCGGTTCATCCATCCCACACTGACGGGCGACGGCTTGCTGAACAAAAAGCCCTGGAATGCGGGACACCCCTGGGCCTTCAGAAAATCAACCTGCGCCTGGGTTTCCACGCCCTCCGCCACCACATCGAGCCTGAGGTTATCAGCTAGCGACAAAATCGTGCTGACCACAGCACCGCCACGCGGGCTGGCGAGCATGTCGGTGACGAAGGATTTGTCGATCTTGATCTGATCCAGCGGCAGGTTCTTCAGATAACTGATCGCCGAATAGCCGGTACCAAAGTCATCCAGTGCAAAACGTATACCTATCGCCTGCAGCGTGGCCATCTTCATGATGGTCTGTGCGACGTCATGCTGCAGCATGCTCTCCGTCAGCTCGAGCCGCAGACAGCGCGGGTTGGCGCCCGTCACCGTCAAGACCTCGCGCACCTTGGCCACGAAGTCATCTTCATACAGCTGACGCGCGCTGACATTCACGGCAATCGTCCAGTCGGCCCGCTCGGGATCGTCAGCCCATCGGCATAACTGCTCGCAGGCAGCGCGCATGACCCAGTCGCCGATCGGCAGAATCAGGTTCGATTGCTCAGCCAGCGGAATGAACACGCCCGGCGATACCATGCCGCGACGCGGATGCTGCCAGCGCAGCAAGGCTTCGGCACCGCGAATCCGGCCCGTGCCATCGACCACGGCCTGATAATGCAAACTCAGCTCGCCGCGACCGGCGGCCAGCCGCAGGTCATCGACCAGCAGCAGGCGCTCCTCGACTTCGCGTTGCAGCGAGGGGTCAAAAAAGCGCAGACGATTGCCCCCATCCTGCTTGGCTCGGTACAGCGCCGTGTCGACCTGCTTGAGCAAATCGCCCGGCCCGTCGTCCGCCTCGCCAAACAGCACGACACCGGCGGTGGGTGTCAACGGAATGTTCAGGCCCGCCACCCGGTACGGAAGACGCAAGGCATCGAGAATGCGATTGGCCTGCGCCTCGGCGACCGGCCTGACCTCTGCCAGTGAGCTGCCGAGCGCGTCGACAATGATGACGAATTCATCGCCACCCACACGCGCCACCGTCGACCGCGTATCCACCGCCGACTGCAGACGCGCCGTCACCTCGAGCAGCACCTCATCGCCCGCCTGATGGCCGAGGGTGTCATTGATGTCCTTGAAGTGATCAATGTCGAGCAGGACCAGCGCGCCATATTGCCGCTCGTCCCGCACCTTATGTACCGCTTCCCCGAGGCGCTCCATCATCAGTCGCCGGTTCGGCAGGCCCGTCAGTCCATCGTGCAGGGCCGAGCGCAACGCGGCCTGTTCGGCCAGCTTGCGCTGCGTGATGTCCGCACGGATCGCAATGTACTGCGCCGGCGTGCCATCGGCGGCAAGAAAAGGCACGATGGTGGTGTACACCCAATAGATCGAGCCATCCTTCGCGCGGTTGCAGACCTCGCCGTTCCAGACCTGCCCCTGCTGGATGGTTTGCCAGAGATCGCGAAAAAAGCTCGCCGGATGATGGCCGGAATTGATGATGCTGTGCGTTTTCCCGATCAGCTCGTCACGGCGATAGCGGGAAATGTCGCAGAACTTGTCATTCACCTGCAGGATGACCCCGTGCGCATCGGTAATGGCCACGATCGCATGCGCATCGAGTGCGGCTTTCAGATCATTCAGCTGACGACGTGATTCGAGAAACTGGTACAAGGCCCGTGTTCGTTCACTCACGTCCGCCAGAATGGTCAGCACGCCTTCCACCTTCCCCTGCGCGTCAAACTCGGGAACCGCGATGCTCGCGAAGTGGGTGGTCGTTCCAGAAGGTGACTCAAAACTGTGCTCAAACTCCACCCGCCTGCCTTGCAGGGCACCGAGCAGTGAAAGACGACACACCGAATTCGTCTCCGGCGGGAAAATCTCCATCAGTGATTTGCCCAGAATCGCCTCGCGCGATTGGCCAATGATGCGTTCATAACCCGGATTCACATAACGGAAATTCAGCTCACGATCGAGACGAACCACCGCCACCGGCAAATTCGACAGCAGCGTCTCCAGTTCATGGCCCTGCCGCGCCAGCGCCTGCTCGGAATGTTTCAGGCGAATGTACGGCTGGCGCAGACCGGTTTCGTAAGCAACGCGAAACACGAAGGTATAGGCCAGTACCTTGTAGAGATGCCCCAGGACGTTGATGAAATCCGAGGTGGCCACATAATTCGTGAATGCCAGTTCGCTCAGGCCAATGATGAAGCAGGCCGCGCCGAGATTCAGGATCTGCCGCCGGGCGCCCTGCCTGGAGCGCAGATAAAACGCGGCACCGACGAGGAAATTGCCGATGCACAGAGCGTATTCAATGCCGGCCTTGAGCGGGGTGACGCCCTGACCGGGAACGAACATCACGGGTAATGCTGACAGATGATAATTGCCGATGTAGGTCAGCACGCCGGCCGTCAACAGCCCCAGCAGCAGCCAGACGGACCGGCGCCCGGGCAAGGCAACGCGCGCAGCCACCAGCACCATCGCCGACAGTTCAAAACAGCGTCCGGACAACCAGAAGAAAATCGCCTTGGCGGTCGAGTTGGGGCTGAATAATTGCGGCATGCCCTCGTACGACATCGCATGCACGAGATCGACAACGGCCACCACCGTGAATCCATAAACCAGCACATTGGCCGCACTGACGTGCTCATTGTCCAGCGTCCGCCACGCAGTGATGACGACCAGCACGCACACCATGATGGAAAACATCTCCAGCACGAGATGCACGGCGGCCATCTTGCCGATGTCGCCACCATACAGGTCGGGTGGCGGCAAGAACATGGCACCGAGCATGAACGCTGCGGCCAGCAGGCACAGGGCAATGACCCCAGCCGATTGCCGCAGTTGGAACACATGCGATGTTTGCCGATCAATCATTCTCTGGTCGAACCCATTCCGTCATTGACATGACCACGATCCTGTTGCTAAGACCTGGCCCTCGCCAGAGGGGACACGCTGCAATAGCGGGCCGCAGTAGCACGCTGCAGAACAGAAGCAGGCTACAGCAGAAAGCCGGTCACGGCGCCGCGAAAGCGGCGCGCCAATCCGGTACATTATGCATAATTAATTTGGCAAAACCAAAAATCACCGTTTCCTGCTGCCAGGCTGATGGGTGCTCAGGGAACAAGCGTCAGGAAAAGGAAGGCGGCAAAGATCACCAGATGCACCGCACCTTGCATCACATTGGTACGACCCGAACCCAGCGTGATCGAGCCGACGATGAAGGACAGCGCCAGCAGCACGACATCCTTGTCGTCGAGGCCAATCAACAGCGGAAGATCCAGCAGCACGGCGGCAGTCACCACAGCAGGAATGGTCAGACCGATGCTGGCCAGGGCTGAGCCCAGGGCCAGGTTCATGCTCGTTTGCAGTCGGTCTGCGCGGGCAGCGCGAACCGCCGCCCAGGTCTCCGGCAGCAGCACCACCATCGCGATGATGATGCCGACGATGGCCTTCGGCGCGTTCGCACTGGCCACGGCCCGCTCCAGGGTAGGCGACAACAGCTTGGCGATGCCCACCACGCACACCAGTGCAATGATCAGCAGGCCGAAGCTGACCCATGCTTCACGGGCACTGGGGGGAGCCGCATGCACATTCTCGTCGGCGGCAGATTCCGGCGGCAGAAAATAATCACGATGGCGGATCGTCTGAATGAACACGAACACCAGCCAGAGCGCCAGCGACGACAGCGCCACGAAAATCAATTGCGAGTGGGTGTACACGCCACCAGCCGAGCTGGTTGTAAAGGTCGGCATCACCAGCACCAGCACCGACAGCGTCGCCAGCGCTGCAAAGGCAGAGCCGGTGCCCTCGATGCGGAAGAACTGCTCGCGATGGCGCATGCCGCCAATCAGCACGCACAGGCCAACGACGCCATTACAGATGATCATCACGGCCGCATACACCGTGTCGCGCGGCACCGTGGCGGACTTGGCCGCATTCGCGAGCATCAGCGACAGGATCAGCGCGACCTCGATCACCGTCACCGCAATCGCCAGCACCAGCGTGCCGTAGGGCTCGCCGACGCGCTGCGCAATCACTTCCGCGTGATGCACGGCAGCGATCACCGCGCCCAGCAGCGCGAGGATGGGCACGATCAGCCAGATACCGTCGAACCCGAGCGTCAGCCCGAGCAACAGCACCAGCGTCGCAAACGCGGGAACGGAGGCGGGCCAGCCGCGGATCAGCATTGAATGAGCGAAATCGGCCATGGGCGTCGTGCGTCCTTGAATGAGGGAAGCGTTCCCTCGCATTAATATAAAAACACGAACAATATACGAAACAGAGCAATTGAACGCGCAGGCGTGTCAGCGGGTTGACAGCGCAGCCTTCTCAGACCATAGTCTCGGCATGTCTCCGATTTCCAACCGTCGCCCCCACCGCGCCGCTCATTGCGGCGCGTGCGTTCGCGCGACCCGAGAAATCCTGACCATGCAGGCCACCGCACCGCTCGCCTGCCCCGCCGCCGCAGACTCCTGAGCCCGGCGACCCCCCTCCCCACTTAACGCGCATTTCTCCCGTCGCCGGGCCTCTCTCACAGGCGCCATGTCTGCCGCACTTCGTGGTGCGCATTCGTTCAGGAGCAATGATGTCTACCGTTTTCTTCAGCGAGCCGGTGCTTACCGAGCTCGATTATGTCCGCTTGTCCGCGCTGGTCCGCCACCATCCTTCTGCGGATCTGAGCGCCGTGCTTGACGAGGCCGAGGTCGTGCCGACACGACTGGTGCCCGACTCAGTCGCCACGATGTACTCACGTCTGCAAGTTCGCGAGCAGCCCGACGGCGCAACCCGCATGCTGACGATCTGTTACCCACAGGATGCCGATCCTGAACGCGGCTATGTGTCCGTCGCGTCACCACTGGGCGCGCGCCTGCTCGGTCGTTCCGCGGGCCACCTCGTTCGCTGGACCGGGCCGGATGGCAAAGAGCGCTCGGTGATCATCGACGGCCTGCTCTTTCAGCCCGAGTCGAGCGGCAATCTGCAGGCCTGAGGCAGACAAGGCCGCGCGCCCCATTCCACGGAAGGGTGCGCGCGGCCGAAGTCACGATCGCGGGTGAACGAGCGCTGTCTGGCCCGCTTAGTGAACCACCTCCTGCGGCCAGTCGAGCGCAACCCAGTTACCGTTCACGTAGCTCACCAGACCCTCCGGGGTAAAGCGCCACAGGTGCATCCAGCCATGCACCAGCAACTGCCGGACGACGTCATGCTGCGCGATGATGCGCTCGATCATCTCGGCCGGCGCATCGATGACCACGGTCAGCCGCAGCGGCTCGTGCACCCACCGTTCGCCATCATGCAGCGACTGACGCGACAGGCCAATCCGCAGGTCGCCGCCATTACCCTCGAACACGCCAATGTGGCCGCCGACCACGTTGTGCAAAAGCTTGTTGCCGCTGCCCAGCCGCTGCGGATCGCAGGTTGATGCGTGGTACTGCCAGTTGATCCAGTTCGTCACCAGCATCGGTGCCGTCATCAGCAACTCCAGCACGCTACCGTCAGCATCATTCGCGACGTCATAGTCATGCAGGAAGCTGCGGCCGCCGAGCACCACGCCCTGCGTGCGATGGCGCGGACCGATCACGAAGGCGGCATTGCCGGCCAGTCCCCATTCCGGCCGCGTCTGCGCGCCATCGCTGGCGCGGCGCTGCAGCTGCTCCAGCAGCTGCGCAGACGGCAGGCGCGGATTCAGCCCGAGGCTGCGCGCACGTTCACGCCGCACCTGGTCGCCCGCCTGCGCGAAGGCGGTCTGCAGCCGCTCCCAGCGAACGCGCGCATCGGCCGGCAGCAGGTCGATGTCCAGGCCTTCAATCTCGTCGGTCGTGGTGTTGTGCAGCGCGGCCACAAAGCAGGTGTCGGCCGGAATCGCGATACCCTGCGCGAGCAATCCCTCACGCACCGCCGGATCGTTCAGCAGTCTTGCCAGCACGCGCGAATTCACTTCGCCGGTCTGGCCGCAGCAGGCGCCGCAGTCGAGGGCTGCCGCCTGCGCATTGTTTTCGCTCTGGCTGCCGTGCCCGACCAGCAGCACCAGCGGCGCGATGGATTTTTCCAGACCCATCGCATGCAGCACCCGCGCTGCCAGCGCCACGCGCGCCTGGCTGTCCAGCCCGGCCAGCGCGGGGCGGCACACGGCACGATAACGTGACGGCAGCCCGGCACCATCATCACGCGCGCGGCTACCGGGCTGCGGACGCAGCCACTGGCCGAGCTTGCCCAGATAACCGATGCCTGCGGCCTCGACGAAAGAAAACGCTGCGCCCGGCCAGCGGCTGACCGCCTGCCACGGCTGCGCGCCGGCAAAGCGGCGCCGCCTTGCCTGTGCTGCGCGTTCCTGCTCGGCGGAATCCGCCACATAGCCGGTTCCCGCAAAAAACTGGTCGGTGACCTCGGCCGCCGGTGCCAGCAGGCCGGGCAATTGCGGGCGCCGCGCCGTGGTGGCCAGTGGCGTGTAGGCCACCGGCAAGCCAAAGAAGCCGGCGAAGCCCAGCGTATGAATGCCCGGCCAGGCGGCTTCCAGTGCGCGCCGCATCGGCTCGCTGCGCACGTCGATGCAGAAGGCGGCCTGTACCTGGATGGCGGGTGCAGCGGACGTCAGTGCGGCGTCAGCGCCGGCGGCCATGCCGAGCTTGCTGGCCAGCCCGCGCTGATAGCCGACCTCCAGCGCCCGCTGCCAGACCTCGTCCACCAGCAGCGCCTGCTCGGCCTGCTTGAGCCGGATGCCCGCCAGCGACCATTCGGCCTGCAGCGCCGAAAACGCCCGCTTTGCCGCGGCATCGTCCTTGCATTCGAGCAGGATCGCGCCCCAGGCCAGACGAATCGCCAGCAGATCGCGCAGATGACTGTCTCGGCTGCCGGCGAGGCCCGCTTCCCAGCCGAGATACGCGCACCACGATGCCCAGCCATTCACCGTCAGCAGCACCGACTCGAGATAATCCGCCCATACCTCCTCGGGCAGGCCGATGCGGTCGAGCACCCACTGTTCGGCATCTTCGCGGGTCAGCGGCAGCGCCGCCACGCAGCGGCCGAGGTCGGGCAAGCCCATCAGCACGCCAATGCCATGGTCATGCGTGAGCGTGTCGCGCCAAAAGGCATACAAACCGAGTTCGCGCTCGGGCTGCCAATCAGCCTGCTGGCGGTCGAAGTAGGCGGCGCAGGTCTGGCTGACCTGATGCGTAATGGCCTGCCGCCACGACAGCCGCGCGTGCTTTGCCGGGTCGTCATCGAGCACGTCGATCAGCAAAGGCAATTGGTGCACCGGCGAGGCCTGTCCGAGCGCGGCAACACACTGCGCCTCAGAGACGCCCACTGCGTTGTCGGCGCCAAGCTCCTTCAGCGCGGTGGCCAGGTCGGCCGGCCGGATGCGACCGGATTCCCATGCCTGCTTCAGATAAGGCCGCGGTGGAAAGACCTGAATGTCGCCCAGCACCGCCATTCGTGCTGCCACCTGCCGGATCGGGCGGCCGATGCGACGCCAGTGCGGATTGACGGCGATGGCGCGATCCAGTGGCCAGGCCGGCGCGATGGCCGCGCAAGCCTGTGCGCAGGCAGCGTCGATGCGGGCGCGCCGTGCCGCCGAGCTGGCCAGCGGAGTCAGCGCGGCAGCGTGCGCTGCGGCGGGGTCTTGCGAACTGAGATCAATGGCATTCATGCGATTCTCCGAGAGGCGACACGTTATTTCGAGGGACTCAGCGAGGCCTGGGCCAGCAGCCGGATGGAGGCCGGGGCCGGCGCCCAGCGACCGGGCCACAGGCGCAGTGCCATGCGGGTGTAAAACTCATCGATGTAGAAGCCGGCATAGCTCCAGCGCCGCCAGCCCGACAAGGTCTGCGGCCGGTGTTGCAGCGTGGCCAGGCACAGATAGAGCACCGCCATGCCCGCCAGCGCGAACCAGCCAGCCAGCGTATTCGGCACATCGGTGACGCCCAGCGGCAGCGCATGCGCCAATACCGCCAGCACCGTCAGGCCGGCCACCAGCGCCACGCCGGCTGTCGCCTGCGTGATGGCCGTGCCGCGCGCCTGTGCCGCTGCAGGCAGCCACAGCAGCGGCGCCCAGGCCAGCGCGAGAATGCCGCTCCACCACACCGGCCAGCCGTGGCCATCCCACAGTGCGGGCAGCAGCGCGTTCACGCCCGCCACAACGATGACGGCCAGCAGCGGTGCCGCGAACAGGCTCAGCGCCGTCGGCTTGAAGGCGCCGCGCATCTCCTGCAGCTTGGTATTGCGCACCGCGGACGACGATGCGAGGAAGGTGTGCGCCTTGTACAGCGAGTGGCCGATCAGGTGCAGCAGCGCCAGCGTGTACAGGCCCAGTCCGCACTCAAGCAGCATGAAGCCCATTTGCGCCACCGTCGACCACGCCAGCCGGACCTTGATGCTCACCCGCGTCAGCATCACCAGGCCAGCCAGCGCGGCGGTCGACAGCCCGAACAGCACCAGCAGACCTCGCGCCAGCGGCGCGCCATCCAGCAGCGGCGCAAAGCGGATCAGCACCAGGCCGCCCAGATTCACCACGCCGGCATGCAGCAGCGCCGACACCGGCGTCGGCGCCTCCATCACCTGAATCAGCCAGCCATGCACGGGCAACAGCGCGGTGCGCAGAATCACGGCCAGCACCAGGCAGACGGCACTCGCCTGCAGCGCGGTCGATACGTCACCGTTGGCGACGTGCGCCTTCAGCACCGACAGCGAACCGCTGTCCACCTCAGCCCAGGCCAATGCAGCCGCAATCAGCAGCAGCAGATCCGCCACCCGGTCGGCAATGCGCTTCTTGTGCGCGGCCAGCAGCGCAAACGGACGGTCGGCATAGAAGCACAGCAGACGCTGCAGCAGCATCCCCACCGCTGACCAGGCCGCGATCAGCACCAGCCAATGGTCCGCCAGCAGCAGCAAGTGCACCGAAGCCAGCACGCCGGCCAGCGCCGCGACATAGCGCGACTGTCCGTGCTCACCGTCGAGGTAGCGCGATGAAAACGCACCAATCACCGTGCCCAGCAACTGCACCAGCAGCGCCATCCACAGGCCCGGCGCACTGGCGGCCAGACCTGGCAGCGCCGCGGCATCGGTGCCCGCCAGCGGCCACAGCGTGGCCGCCGCGCAGGCCAGCAAGGACAGCAGCGACAGGCGGTGGAAGGCTGTCCAGGCCGTGCCTGTGCGGGCAACCCAGTGCGCTACCAGCGCAGCCACCGCCATCAGCACCGGTGCGGCCAGCAGGTTGATCGATGACCAGAAGGTCAGGTGAGTCATGGGAATCTCCCGAAAAATGACGATGACGCGCATGGTGAGGCTTTACAATAATTCTGTAAAATTCAATGATCAGAACAAAATGATCGTTAATAAAGAACGATTAGAATGCGATGAAAGTCGAGCAACTCAATTTCCACCATCTTTTCTACTTCTGGCGCGTCGCGCGGGCGGGCCACCTGACCCAGGTTGCGAAGGAGTTGAACACCTCGCAATCGGCGCTATCGGCGCAGATACGGCAACTGGAAGATCGCCTCGGCGAGCCACTGTTCGTACGTCAGGGGCGACGGCTGGTGCTGACCGAGACCGGCCAGATGGCGCTGGCCTATGCGGAAAACATCTTCGGACTCGGGCAGGAAATGCTGGGCCGGCTGCGCGGCCGCAGTGAGGGACTGGAGAGAGTGCGGGTCGGCAGCGTTGCGACCTTGTCGCGTAATTATCAGGAAAACTGGATCCGGCCCCTGCTGAACGACCCGTCGGTGACGCTGACGCTGGAGTCCGGCACGATCGATGTGCTGCTGGAGCGTTTGCTGCAGCACCAGCTCGACGTGGTGCTGGCCAATGAGGCGGTGGCGGCCGACGCCAGCCGGCCGCTGCATTGCCGGCACCTCGGCAGCCAGTCGATCTCGCTGGTCGGACCGGCCGCGACGTGGGCCGGCCGCAGCCTGCGTGTGCCGGACGATCTGGATGGCGTTGACCTCGCGCTGCCGGGGCTCAGCCACGCATTGCGCGGCCAGTTCGACGCGCTGTGCATGGCCGCCGACGTCAAGCCGCGTGTGCGCGCCGAAGTCGATGACATGGCCATGCTGCGACTGATCGCGCGTGACAGTGGCTGGCTGACCGTGCTACCCGAAGTGGTGGTGCAGGACGAGCTGCGCACCGGCCATCTGGTATCGCTCGGCCAGTCGAGCCAGCTGCAAGAGCATTTCTATGCCATCACGACGCCCCATCGTCACCGCATGGAGCGGCTGGAACGGCTGCTGGCTGGCTCGGCAACGGCGGCTATTCGCAGAGAGGCAGGCACGGCACCGCCGTGAGCTGATGGCTGCCGCTGGTCATGCGAGGTCGGCAGCGAGCAAGATCGCTACAGAATTGATACCGCATTGATGCGGCATTGATGCCGACCCGCGCCGGGCTGGTTCAGGGTCTGGCTCAGGGTCGGGTTCGGGTCAGACGTAGGTCAGACGTAGGTCAGATCCGGCTCGGGCAGACATTCAAGACCCGGACGCGCGAACAGGTAACCCTGGAACAGGTTGACCCCCATCTTGCGCAAGGTGTCGAGCTCTCCGGGGCTCTCGACTCCCTCAGCCACCACCGAGCAGCCAAGTGCCTTGCAGGTGCCGATAATGCCGCTGACGATCGCGCGGCGCGCAAGATCGCTATCGATATCCCGCGTCAGTGCCATGTCGAGCTTGACCAGATGCGGCTGAAAATCCGCCAGCAGGTTCAGGCCTGAGTAGCCCGCACCGAAGTCATCGATCGCCGTCAGGAAGCCGCGCTGCTGGTAATCCTTGATGATCCGCAGTGCGTGTTCAGGACGGCGGATCTTCTCCGATTCGGTTAATTCGAAAATGATTTTTTCAGGTGGAAAATCCACCTTGCGCGCAGCGGCCAGCGTCAGCCGAATGCAGGCTGCCGGCTCGTACACCGCGTTTGGCAGGAAGTTGATTGACAGGTGGCACTGCATGCCAAGGCGCTTGGCCGTATCGATCGCCAGCACGCGGCAGGTCTGGTCGAAGACATACATTTCATCGGGCCCCACCGCCCCCAGCACCTCCGCTGCCGAAGCGCCATTGGCGCCACGCACCAGCGCCTCGTAGGCAAAGACCGTTTTTGTTTCGACGTCGAGAATCGGCTGGAACGCCATCTTCAGCGGAACCTCGAACGGCTTTTCATTCCTGCACCGAATACAGCCAATGACTTCCGGCTCGGCACCGGAAAAAAATTCTGATAAATACAATTGTGTACCTCTTGACTAGCCGTGCAGCGTCGATTTGAAAATCAACCAAACCTCTTCCAGGTCATGCCCAGAATATCATTATGGAAATTTGTCTCATCCATTATAGGCCTGCCGCCCGTGGCGCAGACCAAAAACTGGCGACGTGACTTTTTGGTGCATGAAGATTACACCGCGTAGCGGGATCGTGTCAGGGGACACTGCGGTAGCGGATCGAGGTCACCCGAGTCGCGGCCGGCACCGCGTTCGCGAAAAACACCGGAGCGAAGAGTGCGTTGTTGAATCAAAAATGCGTCCGCCCTTGACCCAGTTGCCTCCCTGATCGCGTCATTGAATTTCGGGGATCTGCACATCAGGCAGTTGAGCAACTTTGCGAACGGTACCGTCAAGGTCGGCGAAATCAACAGAGTGCAGATCGAGCTTTTATCAACACTGATCATGGTGACGTAAGAAGCGCTATCACGAGAGGGGCAACCAGCGACAAGGCCGGCAAGACTGTGAATGTCTTTCGGGTACGGCCTTTCGGGTGACGCCTTTCCAGCTTTGAGAAACAAGCTTGATACCGGCCTAATTGTCGGCTACGTGCACACACAACACGGCGGGTCTTCAGATGGCTGGGTAAAGCCAGCCATCTGTCCTGAAAAGCCTATCACCACGGTGGGGGAGGTCCCGGTGGAGTTTGGCCCGGTTTGCCAACTTTGGGCCCCATCAGGACATCGCGGCTGGCAGGCTTAGCGGCCAGCTTGAAGCCCAGGAGCCGCGCAGAGTTAGGAATCAGCTTGCTATTCACGTCATCACCTCACTAGATATTGGAGCGTTGATTGACTCTCGAACGACCGCAGGCGGCGAGCTGCCGATGCGGCAATCGATTATGCCGCGCATACCCATCTGGTGAAAGCCCCGATTTGCTTACCTGAGGCAGAGGTCTGTGAATTCAAGCGTTTGAACTTGGCTGCGTTATTCGCGACCTCGGCTGGCGGAGGCGAGTCATCCTTAACGAAACCACTGATGCCAAATCAGCGCGCCCCGGACAACAGACCAGCGGCGCATCAAATTGTCGCGTTGCTTGCCCGCCGTGCCAGAGCAAGACATGGGAGTCTGATCACCCAAAAAGAAAGGGAGCCCGAGGACTCCCCTTCTCAATCTGCGCGACGTCGAGTTACAGCACGATGTCGTCAGCCGTCAACGTAACCACGCCTGTCAATTCAATCTGGAACTCAGCCGCCGCGTCATCATCGGTGCTACCGTACAGCATGCCATCCTTGAACCACAGCGCGCCATTGGCTGTGGCACCTGCCACCGTTACCTCCGAGACAAGGACAAAGGCGTCGTTCTTGGCGCCGCCGTGCCGTGCATCGATTGCTGACAGGTCGAGCTTGTCGCCGCTGGCTGCGTCAAAGTCGGTGATCACATCCTGCTTGCCGCCCAGCGCGGATTCGACGATCTTGTTGAACTTGAATACGTCCGCACCGGCACCACCGGTCAACGTATCCTTGCCCAGGCCACCGACCAGCGTGTCATCGCCGCCAGCACCGTTCAACAGGTTACC
>JACCDS010654547.1_pt1 | contig 28892 bp, 20 predicted proteins | sample 7446441 | NCBI WGS metagenome assembly JACCDS01 (sample SAMN15323445, study PRJNA562643) | freshwater metagenome | isolation source: river surface water | place: USA:Blue River Watershed | collected 2017-08-17 | reverse complement strand
GCAAAAAGCCAACGAGCCAACCTTGCCAACGAGCCAACGAGCCAACGAGCCAACCTTGCCAACGAGCCAACCTCGCTGATAAGCCAAGCAACTATTCATTATCTTCGCCCCCATGCGTACCGTATACCTCATTGCCGCCCTGGCCCTTGGTGCTTCAGCTTTTGCACAGCGATCGTTTCACGCCGTAAACCTTCGCGGAGGATTCGGAAGCTCGACTTATGCCGGCGACTTTAATGGGGGCTCGTTTGCAGCCGCAGCCAGTGAAGCGCGCGGACATGGCGCAGCAAGCATTGGATTCCAATTCACCTCAAAGTGGGAATGGAATGTGGGGCTCGCCTACGGAAGCATCTATGCGCTGTCAACCGAAGGCGTGAACGGATTTACGGGGATTGACGTGCGATCCACCTACCTGCAGCCGAGCATTCGGATCCAAAATTACTCAGTGCCCTTTGGTCGGTACTGGAAGAAGAACGCCACCGCACCCTACTGGTTTGCCCAGCTATCGAGTGTGATCAGCCAGTCGAAGTACAGCACGAGTGTTCCGTACCCCGGCGACACCGAGTTTCACGAGGGAAGCAACTACAGCCCAGGTCTAGGTGGCGGAATCGGCGTTGTACACCGCATGAGCGAGCACTGGTCGTGGTTTATTGAGGCCAGCGCCAACGCCGTAACGGGCGACCAACTCGAAGGATTTACGCGCCCCAACCAAGAGGGCGCCGACGCGCTGGTGCAGCTCCGGGTGGGGGCCCACTACTCCATTTACACCTGGGACTGAGCCGCTTCGAGCTCTTCGAGCACGGGCTTTAACGTGTCCTGAGGCAAATCGCTGACGTCCATATACATAAGGGCGTCTACGGTATTGAATTCCGGATCGCGGTTAAACGCGATGACCTTGGCGTTCTGACCCACATACTTTTTGATGAGCACAGGAAAGCGCAGGTTGTGCGGCTCAATATCTGCAATGAGTCGGTCAAAACGCTGCATATCAGCGGGCTCGCTGTGCGCAATCAGTTCGCGGTCGCGTGGCCTGAGTCGAAGGCGGAACCTCTTTTGCGGCAAGATGAAGCGGGCCCAATGGGCATCCCTGAAGTGGTGGTTTAGGAATCCGAGCATCACCGCCTGGCTGTGGCGTGAATAGCTATTGGAGACCGACACGGAACCCACCACATAACGCAACTGGCCGGGATAGCGCAGCAGGACGTGCACGATTCCCTTCCAGAGAAGGTAGAGCGGCATGGGCTTCAGTTGGGCCTCGGGAACAACGAAGGCACGGCCCATTTCAAGCGATTGGGCAAAAAACGGATGGGCCTCGCGGCGAATTCTGAAAAACCGACTGAGGTAAAATGCACGGATTCCGCCCTGGTAGAGTTCAAACCCCAAGCCCAGGCGGTAGGCGCCCCAGATCGCCTGCTCGGACTCGTTCCAAAGGACGAGATGGTAGTACGTCGTATCAAAGCGGTCCAGGTCGCGTGCCAAACCGCTTCCCTCGCCGACGCCCCGAAAGGTGATTTCGCGAAGACGCCCCAGTTCCTGGACCACGGCAGGAATCGCATCGCCCTTTGCGAGGTACACCACGAGGTCGCGGTGCCGAGTGAGCAACGCATCGGCGGGTAGCGCCGCGAGTTCAGCGGTGAGCGCTGGCACAGAACCGGACGGCGCAATTGGCTCGAGGCGCCGCAGGGTGAACAGCTTGAACTTCCAGCGGCGAGCTTTAGTGGGCTTAACCGTGCGCAACTGTCGGCGGCGTTGGCGCACGGCATCGGCGAATTCTTGGGCTGACTGTGCAGGCTCGGGCTTGAGCGGCTTGCCCCAGCGCAAATCGATGCTGAAGAACCAGCGCGGCCGCACCGCTTCGGACGGCAAAAGAACCGTGCGCACCCAGGACCCTAGAAGGCCAAGCACATAGAAGTACCACGAGAGCGAGGCCCGAACGTCGACTGGCATCACGGGTGCGGCGACTTCGCGCAAAAAACGCTGACTCGCGCGGGGCCAAGGGCGGTCGTGCACGCCCCAACGGGCGAGCGACCACGCAGACACTTCGCCGGCGGGAAAAATGATCAGGGCTCCGCCCTCTTCGACCCACTGCTTGGCCTCGAGGAGTCCGCGGCCCGAAGCCACGGGGTTGCGGTGCTCGCCCTCAAACGGAACGACGCCAATCAGATAGGGCTTCAAGGGCTCGATGCGCTCGAGCAACGCGTTGCCCACCAAGCGCACGTCAGGACGAACCGCAGCAATTGTGTGCAGCAGGGCGAGGCCGTCCATGGCCCCGAGGGGGTGGTTGGCGGCGAACACCACGCCTCCCGATCGCGGAATCCGGTCGAGGTCGCTGGGGAAGTAGCGGAGTTTGATTCCGCGCGAAGCCAGCAACGCACGCGCAAATTCAGGGCCCTGGCGGTCGGCGTATCGGGCATAGACACGGTTGAGTCGGTGCCAGCCCAGCACGGCGAACAGCAGCCAGAGCAGCGGGCGCGCCGCAGGCGGCCAGCCCAAAAAGCCGCGTACTTCGTCAATAGAAATCAGCGGCTCATTCTTCATCGGGCAAAGTTAGTTCGGTGCCGTGAGCACCTGGGCAACTTCATGATTTCGTAACACCATGCGCAGCGGACCTCCGGCGAGCAGCGTAGCTACCGCGTCAGCATCGGGCCGGCGCACCGTAGTGAGCCTAAGGCCGTGTTCGGCACTGGCGCGGTAGGGGCCGTTGAGGCGTTCGAGGGCGCGCGGAACCGCTACGCGGTCGTCGTTCACGGCAAACCGAGTAGACAGGGCGGTGTGCTGGGCGGCGCGCACCAAAAGGCCCTCTTCGGCAAAAATTCGGTAGACCTCGCTGAGGTGGCCCTCTGACAAAAAGCTCAGGTCACGGCTCGAAACCTCAATCAACACTTGGCCTTCGTGGCGAATCCAGCACGGAACCTCGGGGGTCAGCGCGGCAAACGGGCCCACTTCGGTTCCCGGGGCCTCGGGGTCGATGAATGACCTGATGCGCAGGGTGGTTCCGCCCTGCTCAAGCGGCTGAATAGTCTTGGGGTGAATGATGCTGGCCCCATAGAAGGCCAACTCGATGGCCTCACGGTACGGAACCTGATCTAGGCGAACCACCGACGGAAAAACTTTGGGGTCGCCGCTGAGCATACCCGGAACGTCCTTCCAAATACTCAGACTGCTCGCCTTGAGCACGTTGGCAAAGATGGCAGCGCTGTAGTCGGACCCCTCTCGGCCCAACGTTGTGGTGGTTCCGTCGGGGGCCGCACCAATGAAGCCTTGAGTGACCGTAACCGCAGCAGGCTGTGCGAGGGCCGCAATGGTCCGTGCGGATGTTTGCTCCCAGTCCACTGTGGCGCGGCGGTAGACCGCGTCGGTGGCAAGCACTTGGCGGGCGTCGAGCCATGCAGCGTCTTGGCCGTCGGCCTTGAGGGCCGCCGTAAGAATTCGCGACGAAGCCAGTTCGCCGAGCGAAACGACCGCATCGTAGCGCGGGTTGTAGGCTTGCAGCGAATCCACGCGCTCTGCAGCGGCCCAGAGGTCGTCGAGCTGGGCCTGCAGGTCGGCGTCAAGCAGCCCTAGGTCACGCGCCATGTGGTCGTGAAAGGCTTTGATGGCGGCCAGCTCAGCCGCAGCACCGGTGGTGTCGCCGAGCTCGCGTGCCTGGATGTAGCGCTCGAGGGCGTTGGTGGTTTTGCCCATTGCCGAAACGACGACGAGCAGCGGATGGGTTCCGTACGCGCGCACCAGGCGCACTGCGTTGTGCAGGGCTTCGGGATCTTTGACCGAGGCACCGCCAAACTTAAAAATAGACCAGTTGCTCACAGCTCAGGGGGATAACGTAGCTCAAAATAGGTCAAGGCATCGCCCGCGAGGCGGCAAGGAATCCAGTCGCGGTTGAGTTCGGCGCCAATCCCCTCATAAAAGTCGATCGCGGGCTGGTTCCAGTCGAGGACCTCCCAGTGGAGGCGCTGGGCCCCAATGGATTGCGCCCAGACCACCGCAACTTCGAGCAGACGGCGGCCGAGTCCCTGGCCGCGGTAGGTTTCGAGCACCACCAGGTCCTCTAGGTGGGCCGTCAAGCCCTTCCAGGTAGAGTAGCGGCGGTGGCACAGCACCAGTCCGACGGCCTCTCCGTGCGGGTTCCAAGCCAACCAGGCCTCAAAGTGACCGGCCTCTAGGTCGGCGACCATCTGCGGTTCCGTCAGGGTGACTTCGTGGGGAGCCCGTTCGAATTCCGCCAAAATGCGCACGAGTCCAAGCACCGCGGGCATGTCAGCCGCAGTGGCTTTGCGAATCATAATTTCCACGGAATGGGCCTCCACTCAGCGAAAGTACAGCGATTCCGCTATCTTTACCGCAACCCCTGATAACCACGCTATGAGTGCAGCACGCGCTATTACGCTGGGCGAGTACTTGGTCGAAAACCAAGAAATGTTTCCCTATGCCAAAGGGGAGCTGACCGCCCTTCTTTCGGCCATTCGCCTGGCCGCCAAAGTCGTCAACCGCGAAATCAATAAGGCCGGCATCGCCGACATCCTCGGAGCCACCGACGACGACAACGTGCAGGGCGAGCGCCAGATGAAGCTCGATGTATACGCCAACGACGTGTTTATCAAAGCCTTGCGCCAACGCGGCGAAGTGGCCGGTGTCGCCTCTGAAGAGCTCGAAGACTTTATCGCCTTTACCGACCCCATTCACGCCAACGCCAAGTACATCGTGGCCATGGACCCGCTGGACGGATCGAGCAACGTCGACGTGAACGTGTCGATCGGAACCATTTTTAGCATTTACCGCCGGGTCACGCCGGTCGGAACCCCGGTGCAGCTCGAGGACTTCCTGCAGCCCGGAAGCGCCCAGGTCGCCGCGGGATACGTGATCTATGGGTCGTCGACGATCTTGGTCTATACAACCGGCCACGGCGTGCACGGATTCACGCTGGACCCGTCACTCGGTACATTTTTGCTGAGCCACGAGTCGATTCGCATGCCCGAACGCGGCGTGATTTACTCGATTAACGAGGGCAACTACGTACACTTCCCCGACGGCGTCAAGCGCTACATCAAGTACTGCCAAGAGCTCGACCCGGCCACCGACCGGCCCTACACTTCGCGCTACATCGGGTCGCTCGTGAGCGACTTTCACCGCAACATGCTCAAGGGCGGAATCTACATCTACCCCACCGGTACCAAAAGTCCGAAGGGCAAGCTGCGCCTATTGTACGAATGCAATCCGCTCGCCTTTATCGCCGAGCAAGCTGGAGGCAGGGCGACCGACGGATTTCAGCGAATTTTAGACATTCAGCCTGAGGAACTTCACCAGCGCGTGCCGTACTTTGCTGGCTCCACCGCGATGGTCCTCGAAGCCGAGGGATTTCTTCGCGGCTGAAGCTATTTGTGCCCGAACCAAGTTCCCTCTTAAGCATCTACCGCAGCGACCGACGGGTTGCGGATTTTTTACGCCGTTGGACCGCCGCCGCGCCCGGAAGCCCCGAAGCCCTGTCAGGGGCCGCTGGGTCACTACCGGCCGTGGTTGCCGCTTCGGCCCTGCTTGAGCTCAAGCGCCCCCTGGTAGTCGTTCGCAGCGACAAAGAAGAGGCGGCCTATTTTTTTAACGACCTCGAGAAGTTGCTGCCCTTGGGCTCGGTACTGTTTTTTCCGGATTCGTACCGCCGACCCTATGCCGACCGCGACCAAACTGACAACGCCAACATCGGCCTGCGCGCCGAGGTGCTGGATCGGCTGCGCGGAACCCAACCCGTCGCGGTAGTCACCTACCCTGAGGCCTTGGCCGAAAAAGTCATTACCCGAAGCCAGCTCGACGCCCGAAGCATGGAAGTGGCCGTAGGTGCGCGCCTTGACGTGAACTTTTTGAACGAATACCTCTTTGAACTGCACTTTGAGCGGGTCGATTTTGTCGAAAAGCCCGGTCAGTTTGCGGTTCGGGGCGGAATCGTCGACGTGTTTTCGTTTGCCCATCCGGAGCCGCACCGGCTGGAGTTTTTTGGTTCCGAGGTAGAGAGCATTCGCACGTTTGACGTGGTCGACCAGCTGACGCTGCAGCACGTGCAGCGAATGACGCTGGTTCCGAACGTCGAAGACAAAACCAGCACCGAACGCCGGGAATCGCTCACGGCCTATGCCGGACCCTCAGCCCTGATTTGGGTCGAACGGCCCGAGGTCGCCCTCGAAAAACTCGAGCGGGTGTACCGATTGGCCGAGGAAGCGTTTGTGGGCTTGCACACTGTGGTGCGCCGCCTGGAACCCCACGAACTCTACGTTCGAAGTTCTGAATGGGAACGGGAACTGAGCACGCGCGGCCATGCGGTGGACGGGCACCCTGGAGATTCCGCCTCATGGAAAACCCTGGCCCAGCCTGCATTTGCCAAAAATTTCAATCTGCTTGTAGAAACGCTTGACGCCCACCGAACGGCGCAGCGCGGACTTTGGATTATGTGCGGCCAAGAGAGCCAACGCGAACGGCTGAAAGCGATTGTGGCCGACGTGCACCGCGGCGAAGAACTGCACATCAACTGGATCGACGGGGCCCTGCACCGCGGCTGGGAAGATTCCGAGGCCGGCCTGGTGGCGTACGTGGACCACGACCTATTTGAACGCTACCAAAGGTTTACCATCAGAGACCAGCACGAACAGGCCCAAGCCCTTACGCTCAAGGAACTGAACGGACTTCAAGTGGGAGACTTTGTCGCCCACATTGACCACGGAATCGGCAAATTTGGCGGCCTTCAAAAAATTGATGTCGGCGGAGTCACGCAAGAAGCCATCAAGCTCGTGTACCGCGACAGCGACGTGCTGTACGTCAGCATTCACAGCCTGCACAAGATTGCGCCCTATGCGACCAAAGAGGGCACGGAACCCTCGCTGAGCAAGTTGGGGTCGCCTGCGTGGCAGAACGCCAAGAGCAAGACCAAGCGCCGCGTCAAAGAGGTGGCATTTGACCTGATCAAGCTGTACGCCAAGCGGCGCGAAGCCAAAGGTTTTGCGTACAGCCCCGACAGCTACCTGCAGCACGAGCTCGAGGCCTCGTTTGCTTACGAGGACACTCCCGACCAAATGAAGGCCAACGCCGACGTCAAGGCCGACATGGAATCGCCGATTCCGATGGACCGACTCATTTGCGGCGACGTGGGCTTCGGAAAAACCGAAATCGCCGTGCGGGCCGCATTCAAGGCCGTAGCAGACAGCAAGCAGGTTGCGGTTTTGGTTCCGACGACCCTGCTGGCCTTTCAGCACTTTCGCACCTTTAGTAAGCGACTGAACGGATTGCCGGCCCGCGTGGACTACCTCAACCGGTCGCGCACCGCCAAAGAAACCAAAGCGGTGCTCGCTGACCTCGAGGCCGGAAGAATCGACGTCCTCATTGGCACCCACCGAATCCTTGGCAAGGACCTAAATTTCAAGAATTTGGGCCTCATGATCATCGACGAAGAGCAGAAGTTCGGCGTCAACGCCAAAGACAAGCTCAAAACCCTCAAGGCAAACGTCGACACCCTGACTTTGTCGGCCACGCCGATTCCGCGCACCCTGCAGTTTTCGCTGATGTCGGCGCGCGACCTGAGCGTCATGACGACTCCGCCACCCAACCGCCAGCCGGTGGACACCTACCTGATTGGCTTCAACGAAGAGCGCCTTCGCGACGCCATCGCCTACGAAATCAGCCGTGGCGGCCAGGTCTACGTCATCAGCAACCGCATTCAAAACCTCAGTGAAGTGGCCGGAATGCTGCAGCGGCTGGTGCCCGACGCCCGAATTGCCACCGGCCACGGCCAAATGAACGGCCACGAGATGGAGGAGCTGATTCTCGGGTTCATGGAAGCGCGGTTCGACGTGCTTGTCAGCACCACCATCGTCGAAAACGGCCTTGACGTGCCCAACGCCAACACCATCATCATCCTCGACGCCCACATGTTTGGCCTGAGCGACCTGCACCAGATGCGCGGACGCGTCGGCCGCAGCAACCGCAAGGCGTTCTGCTACCTGGTTTCGCCTCCCTTGGGCGGATTGCCCGAAGAATCGCGTAAACGTTTGCAAGCGCTGGAGCAGTTCAGCGACCTGGGTTCCGGATTCAAAATCGCCCTGCGCGACCTCGAAATTCGCGGCGCGGGCGACCTTTTGGGTGCCGAACAGAGCGGATTCATCAACGACCTAGGCTTTGAAACCTACCAAAAGCTGCTCGCCGAGGCCGTAGAGGAACTCAAAAAATCGGACTTCAAGGACCTGTACGAAGACCAGCGCGGCGGGTGGTCTGCAACCCGCGAATGCCAGCTCGACACCGACTGGGAACTGCTGCTGCCCGACGCCTACGTGAATTCAGTCGAGGAGCGCCTTCGCATCTACCGCGAGCTCGACGCGCTGCCGGGCCCCGAGGCCCTGGCGGCCTACCGCCTCGGCTTGGTAGACCGCTTTGGCGCGCTGCCCAGGGCTGCTGAAAACCTGCTTCGCTCGCTGCACATTCGTTGGCTGGGCCAGTCGATGGGTATGGAGAAAATCCGCATTAAGTCGGGCAAGCTGATGGCCTACTTTCCCGACGACGCCAACTTCAGCATTCCCGAACACGTACTGGGCCAATTTTTGCAGGCCCTGCAGCGCAACCCTCAACGGTTTCAAATGAAGCAAAAAGACCAGCGAAGCTATCTGGTGGTCGACGCCGTGCGCAACGTCGACGAAGCCATTTCACTTCTCGAATCGTGGTCCACGCCAGCGATCAGCGACCAGCAACCAGCAACTAGTAACGAGTAACGAGCAACCAGCTAATGAACGCACTCACCGCCACCGGCCTGCACAAGCGCTACGCATCGCACCACGCGCTGCGGGGACTGGACATGGAAATTCCCGAGGGAAGCCTGTTTGGCCTGCTTGGCCCAAATGGAGCCGGAAAAACCACCTTTATTCGCATCGCGAACCGCATTTTGGACCCCGACGAAGGCCGAATTGAACTTTTTGGGGCTCCGCTGGGGCCCGACGCCACGAAGCGCATCGGCTACCTTCCCGAAGAGCGCGGCCTCTACAAAGGCATGAAGGTCGGCGAGCAGGCGATGTACTTGGCCCAACTGCGCGGACTCTCAGCCTCAGACGCCAAGCAGCGCCTGCGCACCTGGTTTGAGCGCTGGGAACTCCAGAGCTGGTGGGACAAAAAAGTTAGCGATCTGTCCAAGGGAATGGCCCAAAAGGTTCAGTTCATCACCACCGTGCTGCACGAACCCGAATTGCTCATTTTTGACGAGCCCTTCTCGGGATTTGACCCCATCAACGCACAACTGATTCGCGAAGAAATGCTCCGCCTGAACCGCGAAGGCCGCACACTCATCTTTTCAACCCACCGAATGGAGAGCGTCGAAGAGCTCTGCAGCCACATCGCGCTGGTCAACCACGGACAAAATGTGCTTCACGGTAGCATTCAAGAACTTAAAGACCGCCACCGCTCGGGGCAGTTTGTGCTGCGCTACCGAAGCGAAGGTCCGATAAACCTCAACCTCCCCGAGGGCGCTGAGCTGACCGACCACCGCAGTGAAGCTCAGGGAATCGTGGCGGCTCGGTTCCGCGCCGAAATTAACGACGCGTCGCGCCTGCTTGCCGCGCTGGTTCCGCAGGTCAACGTCTACCAATTTGAAGAGGTGGTGCCCAGCATCCACGATTTATTTGTTCAAACCGTTCAAGGCGCATGAAACCGTTTCTACTCGTAGCCCAGCGCGAAATCACCACGCGCATTCGCAAAAAGAGCTTTTTAGTCATGACCGTGCTCGGTCCGGTACTGTTTGTCGGACTGATGCTGGCCCCCACAGTGATTGCCATGACGAGCGAAACCGAAGACCTCAACCTCATCGTCGTCGACCACAGCTACGTGCTTCCGGGCACACCCAAGGTCGACGGCGCCAACTTGGCGTACTTTGATCCCAAAGAAGTGAGCGAAGAGCAGGCCCTGGAGCTCGTGCGCACCCGCGACGACATTGACGGACTTGTGTACGTGCCGGAATCCGCCAACAGCGACCCCGAATTCAGCCTCAAAAATGCCAAACTCTACACCGAAGGCACGGCTCCGCTCGGAATCTCAAGCGAACTCGAAGGCCTACTCGAGCGCTTTGCCTACGAAGGCAAGCTGCGGCACTTTGGCGTCGACCCTGCCGTGGTGGCCAAAGCCAAGTCCGAGGCTAGTGTTCAGGCGTTTGAACTCAGTGACGAGGGCAGCGAAGCGTCCGGAACCGAGGTCAAAACCGCCGTTGGATTTTTTGCGGGCATCCTGATCTACATGTTCACCTTCTTGTACGCAGCCCAAATCATGCGCGGCGTCATCGAAGAAAAAACCTCACGCATCGTCGAGGTCCTCGTGACCACCGTCAAGCCGGCGCAGCTCATGCTCGGCAAAATTCTGGGTATCGCCACCGTGGGCCTTTTGCAGTTCGGAATCTGGATCACCCTCACCGCCCTCGCCTCGACGGCCATTGGCGCGATGGGGCTGCTTTCGACCGATCCCGAGCAGGTAGCCGCCCTAAGTGCTGCCGGCCAAGCAGCGCCTGAATTGAGTGGAATCCAGTCGGCCCTTGGGACCCTCGAAAGTCTCAATCTGCCCGCCCTGATTGGAATGTTCGTGTTCTACTTTCTCTCGGGCTACCTCTTTTATGGAGCGCTCTTTGCCGCCGTCGGAGCGGCGGTCGACAGTGAAACCGACACGCAGCAGTTCATGCTTCCGCTGACTTTGCCGCTGGTACTGACGTTTATTCTCGCAACGAGCATCATGGAAAACCCGCACGGCCCCTTGGCCGTGGCGCTATCCATGGTTCCGTTTTCGGCGCCGATTGCAATGATGATCCGAATTCCGTTCGGCGTACCCTGGTACGAAATCGCGGCGAGCATGTCGCTCATGGTCCTCGGATTCTTGGGCACGGTCTGGGTCGCCGGGCGCATTTACCGCGTCGGAATCCTGAGCTACGGCAAAAAACCTACCTATGCCGACCTGTGGAAGTGGATCCGAATGAAGCCGTAACTTAGGCAGTCATGACCTTAGAAAACATTTTGGAATTCCAGCTGCTGGCCTACAAAAACTTCGACGTCACTGTCTATGAGGTGGGGCAGGTTCTGCTGATTCTCGCGATCACCCGAACGATCACATTTTTGATTCGAACGGCCCTCAACCGGGCGGTGCTGCGGCGACGAATTGAGCGCGGTTCCGCGTACGCATTAGGTCAAATCATCATGTACGTGGTGTGGACGCTCGCCGTACTGTTCACGCTTGATTTTGTCGGGGTCCAAATCACCGTGATTCTCGCCTCGTCAACCGCACTTTTTGTGGGCCTGGGACTCGGTCTACAGGATACGTTCAAAGATTTTATTTCGGGAATCGTGCTGCTCAGCGACCGGTCCGTGGCCGCGGGAGACATTGTCGAGGTAGACGGAATCGTCGGCAAAGTCCATGAGGTCGGACTTCGAACCACCAAGATCAAAACGCGCGACGACATTTCAGTGATTTTGCCCAACAGCCGTTTGACGACTCAAGGCGTCGTCAACTGGGCCCACCAAGCCACTACCTCGAGGTTTCACGTCGAAGTGGGCGTGGCCTACGGCAGCGATACGCGGCGTGTCGAAAAAGTCCTGCTTGAGTGCGGCCTGGCCAACACTCATGTGCTGAAGGACCCTGAGCCCTCTGTGCAGTTTCGCGATTTTGGATCCAGCGCGCTCGTCTTTCGCCTCTACTTCTATTCGACCCAGCTTTTTCTCATCGAATTAGTGAAGTCCGACCTTCGATTTGCTATTGACGAGGCGTTTCGCAAGCACGGAATCACCATCGCGTTTCAGCAAATGGACGTGTGGATCAAAGAGGCTCCGAAGTCGTGAGTGCCACCGCCATTCTCGACTTGGGCACCAATACATTTAATCTTTTGGTGCGGAACGCCGACGGCGCCCTTGTGTTCAGCGATAAAATTCCCGTGCGCCTCGGGGCAGGCGGACTTCGCGACGGGGTGATTACCCCCGAGGCCGAAGACCGCGCCGTCGCCGCCGTCGCCCAGCATTTAGCGAGCGCGCGCGCCCACGGCGCCGCGCGCAGCTTCGCATTCGCCACCTCGGCCATGCGGTCGACGTCCAACGGACGGGAACTGGCCGCCCGCATCGAACGCGAGACCGGCCAACCCATCAACATTATCGACGGAGACCAAGAGGCAGCCTTTATCGCCGAGGGCACGGCCCAAGCATGGCCCGAGCTCAGCGAGCGCCACCTCATCATGGACATCGGGGGCGGAAGCACCGAGTTCATCATCCGCGAGTCCGGCCGCAACCTCTGGGCCGAGAGTTTTAGCCTCGGAGTGACCCGACTCTTTGAGCGCTTTCTGCCGAGCGACCCGCCCACGGCCGCACAGTGGGCCGAGATCGACGCCCACCTCGTGGCCGAACTGCACCCCCTATGGACTGCACTTGAGGCGAGTCCGTGCCATGTGCTGTTGGGCTCAAGCGGCTCGTTCGACACCCTGTACAACGTCATGGCTCACCGATCAGGCGTCGCTGAACTCAAACTCGGCCAAGCCCGGGCCGAGTTTGATCTGGACCATTGGCCGTCGGCTTCTGCCGCCGTGCAATCCGCCACCACTGAGGCACGAATTTTGATGCCAGGCATGCTCGCTATGCGGGCCGAAACGCTGCACTTAAGTGCGCGGCAAATCGACCTAGTTTTGGCCCGACTTAATGCACGCCGCATGCTCCTTAGCGGCTTCGCCCTCAAAGAGGGTGTGTGGAGCAGCATTCAAGACCCCAAGACCCCATGGCGCGCATACTGCTGGTAGAAGACGAAAAAGCGATTCGCAACGTACTGCGAAACATCCTCTTGAACGAGGACCCCAAGCACGCCATTGACGAGGCCGAAGACGGCGACCAGGCCATCGAAGCCCTCGACGCGTCGAGCTACGATTTGGTGCTCTGCGACATCAAGATGCCCAAGCGCGACGGCCTCGAAGTGCTTGCCCACGCCATGAAGCACTACGGCGATACGCCCTTTGTGATGATCAGCGGCCACGGCGACCTCGATACGGCGGTGGGCTGCATCCGCAGCGGAGCCTACGACTACATCGCCAAGCCCCCTGACCTCAACCGACTTATTACGACCATTCGCCAGGCCCTGGACCGCAAAAAATTGGTGGCCGAAAACCAGCGCCTTCGCAAAAAAGCCGACAAAAAGTTCGAAATGGTCGGCGAATCCGCTGCCCTAGAAACAGTGCGCGAGGTCGTCGAGAAAGTGGCTCCGACCGATGCCCGCGTCCTCATCACCGGGCCCAACGGGAGCGGCAAAGAGATCGTGGCCAACCAAATTCACCAGCTTTCGGCCCGTTCGCGCCAGGCCTTTATCGAGGTGAACTGTGCGGCGATTCCGTCTGAGCTCATTGAATCTGAGCTTTTTGGACACACCAAAGGCTCGTTCACCAGCGCAATCAAGGACCGCAAAGGCCAGTTTGAGCTGGCCGACGGCGGAACCCTTTTTCTCGACGAAATCGGCGACATGAGCCTGTCGGCCCAGGCCAAGGTGCTGCGCGCACTTCAAGAAAACTGCATTACCCCTGTGGGAAGCGGCAAGTCCATTTCGGTGAACGTACGCGTACTGGCCGCAACCAACAAAGACCTCAAGGCTGAGATTGCCGCTGGACGGTTCCGCGAAGATTTGTACCACCGCCTAAGTGTGATTGTCATCGAGGTGCCGCCGTTGAACGACCGCCGCGACGACATTCCCCTGCTCGTGGAACACTTTCTCGGACTTTTGGACGGAGCCGCCAAGCGCATGACCCCCGAAGCCATGGCACACCTACAGCAAATGAACTGGACCGGCAACGTGCGCCAGCTGCGCAACGTGGTCGAGCGCCTGCACATCCTCGGTGGCAACCCGATCAGTGGGGCCGACGCGGAACGCTACGCGTAGGTTCCGTTCACCCTGGCCACGGCGAATCCAGGTCGAGCTGAAGCGAATACCTCGTGCTTCGTCCATTCCCGAAGCTCTTTAAAGCACCCATTTCAGAAAGTTCTAGCAAATGCCGGGTGGCCGTGGCCTTAGATACCTTGGTTAGGCCCACATACTTCGCTGCAGACATTCCTCCTTCAAATCCCTCGGGACCCGCAGCAAACATTCGGGCTATGACCTTCTCGTGAACGGGGTTGAATTGATGCCCGTAGATGGCATAAAACTTAGCCTTCTTGACGGTGAACGCCACCGTGTCGTGCCCCCGAGACTGGGCTTTGCGGACCACGCCCACAAAGTATCGGACCCATTCCAAACGACGGGACGAACGCTGGGCGAGCTCTAGCTGCCGGTAGTACTCTGCTCGATGGCGCTCCAGTTCCGCCGAAATACTCAGAGGCTGTGCAAACCCGGTCGTTTGTGCGAGTGCTTTCTCGGCGAGCATGCGCCCAATGCGGCCGTTGCCGTCCTCGTACGGGTGCAGCGTTTCGAAGTACAGGTGCACTAAAGCGGCCCGCACAGGTGCCGATGGAATCCATTCTGGACCGTAGGGTGCCGTGCGGTTGAACCAATCAATAAATCGCTGCATTTCACATGGAATCTCAGCCGAGGGCGGAGCCTCAAAGTGCACACGGCGCCGACCCATGGGGCCCGAAACTATTTGCATTGGTTCAGGGTGGCTACGCCAGCATCCCTTGGATACCTTGGAATCATGGGCCATCAGCACCGAATGCCATCGGTGCAGCATGACGGCATCCAAGGTTTCAAAGTACGTTGAGCGAATCAAGACCAGCGCTTCAGCGATACCGCGAGCCCTCTGATCGTGCACGGGCGCAGAATCGGTCAAGCCCAAGGTCCGTTGAATCGAAGACGCGACGTCGCTGCGGCGCAGCAGTTCACCTTCGATTTCAGAAGTGCGTACCGCCTCTTCAGTAAGTACGTCGACCAGCGCATCATCTTGAGCAGACCTCGGAAGCGCCTGAATCCCCCCCAGAAGTCGCCCCGCCGTTCGCTCGTAGGCAATGAGCTCCGCGTCCAACGACCTCGTATTCACGCGGAAATTCGGCCAATCGAGGCGCTGCCACAGGTAGTTCATGAGCCGAAAGTACGACTTTTACGGCTCAAAATCATATTGAAAATGAGCCGTAATTGAACGGCAAACTAAGAATTCCGCGCAGCCAGCACTTCCAAGCGCCGGTAAAAGCGCCACGTCATGGCACCGGCCGCTAAAGTGAGGCCGATGGCTAGGGCCACCCACACACCGACGGCGCCCCAATTGAAGTAGGTTCCGATGACCCACTCCAGCGGCAAGGCCACGACGTAGTAGGCCACAAACGTGAAGACAGTAGGAATTTTTACATCCTGAATTCCGCGCAACGCGCCCAAGGCCGTGGCCTGCATTCCATCTGAAATTTGAAAGAGTGTCGCCACGATTAAGAGCTGACCCGCAAGCCGCGCAACCGCCGCATCGTCGGTGTACAAGAAGGGAAAAAGGTTGCGTCCGAACAAGAACAATAGCCCCGTGAAGGTCATAAAGAGCACGGTGAGCCCAAAAAGACTCGTCGCCGCCTCCCGGGCAGCCGTGTGGTCGCGCTGCCCGAGGTACTGGCCGATGCGAATCGTGGCGGCGGCCCCCAAGCCCGTGGCGGCCATGTAGCTTATACTGGCCAAGCTGATGGCCACCTGGTGCGCGGCGAGGGCTTCGGCTCCGTAGGTTCCGATAATCCAGGCCGAAAGAGCAAAGGCCGAAACCTCAAAGATGTACTGAAATCCCGTGGGCACGCCCAGTTTGAGCAGCGCCCACACCCGATGCAGAGTTACTCGAGCTGTAGCCCAAATCTCAGCATCAATGCGCCCTCGAGAGAAGAGTGCAACGTACATGCCAACTGCCATGGCAATACGGGCAACCAAGGTGGCAACACCTGCCCCCATCATGCCCCATTCTGGGAATCCGAACCAACCGTAAATGAGCAGAGCGTTGAGTACGATATTCAAACTATTACCGGCAATGCTCAAACTCATGGGGATTTTAGTTTCGCCCAAGCCCTCGAGGTACTGCTTGCCCGCCATAAAGAGCATGAAGGGCAGGTAGCTCAGCGATACGATAAAAAAGTAGTCCCGGTAGGCGTCAATCACGCGCGGATCCTGGCCCGTCTGCTCGGCGCCCCAGGCCATCGCGTAGGCCATGATCGTCATCAGTACCGCGGCCGCAATATTGACTACCACAGCGTTTTTAAAGAGCTGCTGGCCCTTGGCCTTGCGGCGTTGCCCGTGAGCATGGGCGACCAGGGGTGTGAGGCCGTAGGCCATTCCGATTCCAAATACGAGCGGAACCGAGAGAATGCTGTTCGCCAATGAAACAGCCGCTAAGGGAATGGTTCCGAGCCGGCCCACCATCACCGAGTCGGCCACCGACGCCGCGATGTGGCCCACCTGACCGGCGACCACAGGAAGGGCGAGCGGCGCGTTTTGGCGCCACTGAAGTCGGTTCCAGAAACTCATTGGGGCTTAGTCTTCGAGGTCCTCGTAGCGGTCAACTTCTCGCTGGTAGAAGGCCTGCGCCTCGCCGAGCAACTTGGCCATTTCGTCGGTCAAGTCGCCCTCGTCCTCGCCGTCGACGTCGTCGAGCCACTCAATTTCGTCGGTGTCGAGATCCATGACAAAACGTGGGAACTCAGTGTGAATGAGAAATACGCTGTCGGGGTGGTCGATGTTGTCGCCTACGAGAAACTTTGGAATGGCCATGGCTGCGGGGAGTTCGTTGATTCCCCCGAAGGTACGCCGCGGCCGCAGTACATTTAGCCCGTGAAGCTGCTTTTTTTCGCCCGCAAAAGCCTCTGGGCACTACCCGGAGGGGACACCGTGCAGATCAAGCAGACCGCGGCCGCGTTGGCCCAGCGGGGCCACCGCGTTGAAATTGCCACCGAGGTTGCAGAGTTGCGCGCCCACCTCGACCGCGAGCCCTGGGACGTGCTCCATTCGATCAATTTGGGCCGTTGGGCCGACCAGATTCCGTGCCTCGAGGCGCGCCGGCGCAATCCTGGGATTCGGTGGGTTGTCAGCAGCGTACTGGTGGACTACCGCGCCTACGACGCGCAGCGGGTTTGGGGGGCTTCGCTTATTCCAGGCGGAATTTTAGAGGCCGTCAAAGCGCTAGCCCGTGCCGCCCGGGGCCACGATCGCTGGCCGGGATGGCGCGTGCTTCGCCCTTCGAAGCTGGCCGCAGATCTGGCCTGGAACGCCGACGCGTTGGTGAGCACTACAGAGGCAGAATCAGACCTGTTGCGCACCCGATGGGGCCTTGGGTTCAGCGTGTTCACCGTGGGCCCTGGCGCGGACCACTTACCCCTAGTACCGCGACCCAACGGCCACCTACGCCGCGGATGGTTGCTGCCCGCTCGTGTCGAAGGCCTTAAAAATCAAGTTTTTGCCCTAGAGCTTTGGGAACGCCTCGCCCGAAGAGGGTTTACGCAACCCCTTCGCCTCTACGGCGACGCCGCACCCAACCACGGGCGCTACCGCCGAGCTGTAGAGCGCGCCCTTCGTTCTGCCCGAGCGGCGGGGGCTGACGTGGAATGGCTTCCGCGCCTCGACCCCGCGGAGCTCGCCGCCGCCTACGGCGCGGCGCGCGGAATCCTGGTTCCGTCGCTGTTTGAAACCTACGGCCTCACCCTTGCCGAAGCCCGCCGAGCTGGCTGTCAAGTGGTTGCTGCGCCCGGAGTCGGGGGTGCCGCCGAATGGGGCGACGAAGTCCATGTGGCGCCCCTTGAACTCGAAGCTTGGGAATCCGCCGTGCGCGCCGCCGACGGCAACGCCGACGTTGAGCTTGGTTCTGACCTCGCCCCGCTTCGAACCTGGTACCGCGCTGCTGCCGAGCTCGAATCAATTTATGCGGGACTTCGCGGCCGTGTGGCGGTAACCGGATCCCGCGGGCTTCCCAACCGCTATGGCGGCTACGAAGAACTCGTAGACCACCTGGCGCGCGGCCTTGCCGCGCGGGGCTGGCGCGTCGACGTGGCAACTTCGTCGACCCACCCCGTCACTGACTGGACCCACCCGGGGGTCCGCCGCCGCGTCCACCTTGACCCGGAGCCCTGGATGGGCTCCGCCGGCCAGTTCATATACGACCTGCTGAGCCTGCGCGACGCCGCCCAACAGCACCCCGACGTTCACCTCACCCTCGGAACCACCTCGAGCGCGCCCTGGCTGGCGTTCAAGGGATTGCGCGGAAGCGCTCCGCTCGCCGTACACCTCGACGGCCTGGAGTGGATGCGCGGCAAGTATTCGCCCGCCGTGCAGCGCTACCTCAAGTGGGCCGAGCGCACTGCGGCTGAGGCCGCGGACCTGCTGGTGGCCGACCACCCCGAAATGGCGCGCTACGCCGCGCGCTACGCCAAGCCTTGCGCCGAAATCGCCTACGGCGTGGACGATCCTGCACCGGCCGACCTGACGATCCTGCGCCGTTTTGGGCTGGAGCCCGGCGGTTACGCCTTGATTGTTGCACGTTTGGTACCCGAAAACCACGTTCGCTTGGCCGCCGAAGCGTTGAGCCCGCACTGCCCCGTGGTCGTGGTGGGTCCGTTCGCTAACTCTGAGGGCCGCGCGCTACAGGGCCGCGCCAACGTCCACCTCTTGGGCGCCCAGTTTGATCCTAAGGTGCTGGCTGCGCTCCGCGCCGGGTGCGGACTGTACGTCCACGGGCATTCGGCGGGCGGAACCAATCCCGGCCTCCTTCAAGCCATGGCCGCGGGCTGCGCCATTGCGGCCCACGACAACGCCTTTAACCGCGGAATCCTTGGTGATGCGGCGGCCTACTTCACGGCGACCGACGCGCACAAAGGCCTTTCTGATGCTTGGACAAGTCGAGGCAACCAGGTTCGCAACCACCGCGCGCGGCTCGAACAGGGATTCCGCTGGCCGGCCGTGGTGGACGCGTACGATTTGGCTTTGGCTCGTTTAGCTTCTGACCGTTAGACTACAAAGTCGCTCTAAACTCGCCCTTTTCGATTGGAATTTTACGTACTTTCGGACCAATAATTGGACTCCTATGTTCCGCAAAATCACCCTCGCACTCACTGTATTGGGCACTGGATTATTCCTCAATTTTGAGGCAACCGGTCAATCGATTGTTTCTGTCCTTAGACCGGGTCCTGGCTCCAACCACGACGCAATGGTCGTCGATGCGTTCCCAAACAACAACTACGGGTGGCACGAGGATGCCACAGTATCTAAATGGACCGCAGGTGGCAACCAAACGACCAAGCGCTTTTTTATCAAGTTTGACTATTCGAACATCCCGGTTCAAACCGTGGACAGTGCAAAACTCTACTGGTACTGTAATACCATATCCACTTCGCACGGAGGGATCCACTCCGGAACCAATGACTTTAGCGTTTCACGGATTACCTCAGCATGGAATGCGAGCACGGTAACTTTTGCCAACCAACCTGCCACTACCACACTGAATGCCGTAAATGTGCCGCCCTCGACGTCGAACACTCAAGACTACGTAATCGACGTTACTGCATTGATGAACGATCAATTATCAAGCGGAATCAACTACGGATTTGGCATGAAGCTCAACAACGAAACCATCTACCGATCTGTAGTATGTTCATCAGGCGACCACCCCGACCCCAACAAACGACCCAAACTCATAGTCTACTACAGTTGCACCGTGGGATCTCCTCAGTTCAGCTCCGCAATTGTGGCTCCACTGCAAATCACGTTTACGTCCTCACCTAATTTACCCACTGGAACTACACATGTTTGGGATTTTGGCGACGGATACATGTCTACGTTAGCCAATCCTACTCATCAGTACGCCGCACCAACTACATATGTGGTCTGTCATACGGTTACGGACTCGTGCGGAGCATCCACCGACTGTGATACTGTGGATTTTTGCGTTCCGACAAGTGCAACGTTCCAGCACCAAGCCAATGGCCTTTCGGTGCAGTTTACGAGCCCAACCCAAAATGCCATTTCGTACGACTGGGACTTTGGAGACGGGTACAGTTCATCGCTTGCCAATCCCGTGCACACCTACCTCAATTCTGGATATTATACCGCATGCCTTACCCTTACAGACACCTGTGGCCAAGACACCGCCTGCAGCAACCTTGAATTGAACGGAATAGGCCTAGCTGACTCCGAGGTAGCACGCGTTTTTGCCCGTCCCAATCCGACCGCGGGATGGATCGAATTGGTTGGCATCAATGAACCCAAATCGGTCGAACTTTTAGGAGGGAACGGCCAAGTGCTTCACACCTGGAACGACGGTCGACTCCAATTTGACCTTCAGAATTTTGCCCACGGTTTGTATGTAATGCGAATCATAACGGCTGACCGGACCCACAACCTGCGCGTCGTGCACGCTGACTAAGCCAACAAACTCCGCTCGTTGGTCAATTTCAGTGGGATTTTATACTAAAATCCCATGATTCTAAAGCAAATGACACCTTGCCGCCTGCGGCGTAGCTTGGGTTCGCAGTGCCTATACCCAACCCCGCGCCCGAAGCAGCGTAGCGAGAATGATTTTGAGGTCGAGTGCAACCGACCAGTGCTCGACGTAGTACACATCAGCTTTGACGCGCTCGGCCATGGCCGCTTGGTCGGTGTAGCCGTGCAGGCCGCGGGCCTGGGCCAGGCCTGTGATCCCGGGGCGCACCCAGTGCCGGATTCCGTAGCCCCGAACCGCCTCGGCGTAGCGCTGCGTGTCGCTCTCCATGTGGGGTCGCGGCCCGACAAGGCTCATGTCGCCGCGAAGTACGTTCCATAGTTGGGGCAGCTCGTCGAGGTGGGTTGTGCGAAGCCAAGGGTGCAGCACCCGCGCATCGCCGGGAACCGCTTGAAGGTCCGGGTCGGCGTGGGCTTCCATGCTTCGGAACTTCCAAATCGTAAACTGCTCGCCTTGGTATCCGTAGCGCGGCTGTGAAAAGAGTACGGGTCCGCGGCTGCGAAGGCGCACCCACAGCGCAACTAGGGCCATCAACGGCGCGAGCAGCACCAGCGCTAAGGCGGAACCCAGTACGTCTAAACCCCGCTTCACTGCGGGCGCCCAGCCCGCGGCCAAGGGCTCGCGTCGCCAGTCGAGCAGCAGTACGTTGCCCAGGGCAGACCACTGCGTGCGCGACGCCGGAAGCGCGGCCAAATCGGGAACCACGCGCACGCGCAGCCCTCGGTTTTCGGCCGTATCAAGCTCGGCCAGCGCCCGGTCTGGGGTCAACCACAGTTCTGCCGCAATTGGATCCACGGCGTCCAAGCGGTCCACGGTCCCCATCCAGCGGTATCCGTAGTCGGGTCGTTCGGCCAATTCGCGGGCAATGAGGTCCCACATCGGGGACGCGCCAAGGCCTTGGACGCCGACGAGACCGATTCCGCGCCGAAACCGAGCACGGCCCGCCTGGACAAAAGCGACGCGAAGCAGGGCCCCGAGGCTGAGGTACGAGGTGAAGATTCCGACCAAAAACACGCGGGAGTACACATAGGTCTTAAGGGACACCACCAGCAGCGCGGTCAGGGCCAGCAGAAGGCCAGTTTGGCGCACAAAGCGGGCAAGGACCGTGCGAAGCTCTACGCCCACGGCAAGCTGGTAGGGCTGCCCCACCCAGCCAAGCAACACCCAAAAAATGGTGAGCCACTCTGCCAGACGCAAGTAGTGGTCAAAGTACGCGGGATTTTCGGCCTGAAGGTCGCCAAAGCGCAGGGCGACTCCGCCCCAAAAGAGGACGGCGAGCAGCGCTCCGTCGGCAAGGCGCAGGCCAAGTTCGCGCTGGCGGGCATTTTGGGAACGGTATTCCATAGCGACGGCGGAAGATAGCCCTATTTTTGGGTATGTCCTCGCGCTGGCTCGATACCCCCCTCGCCTACCTGAAAGGAATCGGTCCGCTGCGGGCCGAAGCCCTTGCGGGCGACCTGGGACTGCGCACGTTTGGCGATCTGTTGGCGCACTACCCGTACCGCTACATCGACCGCAGCGTGGTGCTCGGCATTCGCGAGCTGCAGCCTGGCCCCGCCGAGGTGCAGGTCCGGGGCCTGCTGACAGGCGTGCAAACCGTCGGCACAGGACCCAAAAAACGGCTGACCGCCCGACTGGTCGATGGACCAGACGAACTCGAACTGGTGTGGTTCAAGGGGCTGCGCTGGGTTGAGAAGGGGCTTCCTGTGGGCGAAGAGGTCGTGGTATTTGGCCGCGTGAACGCGTTTAAAAACGGGTTGAATATGGCCCATCCCGAGGTTGAGCGCGCCGCGAGCCGGCCGGTGGCTGCGGCCGGGCTCACCCCGATGTACTCATCAACAGAGCGACTTGGATCTATGCAGCTGCACAGCCGGGGGCTCGCGGCCAAAATTGATGCACTGCTCGAGGATCCGGCCCGCGACCGCAGCGACTGGATGCCCGAAGCCTTGCGCGAAACCCAAAAGTGGCCGCGCCGCGAGGTGGCCGTGCGGTCCATGCACCACCCTGAGTCGCCCCAAGCACTATCTGCCGCCCGCAACCGCTTGGCCTTTGAAGAGCTCTTTCTCGACCAACTGCTTTTTGCCTACCAACGCCTGCAGCAAGGCCGCGGCAGGGCTGGCCACCGCTTCGCCAACGTGGGCAGCCATTTGACCACGTTCTATGATGAAATTTTGCCGTTCCCACTGACCGAAGCCCAAAAACGGGTGGTGCGCGAAATCCGCCGGGACATGGGTTCAGGAGGTGCAATGAACCGCCTCATTCAGGGCGACGTGGGGTCGGGCAAGACCCTCGTGGCTTTTATGGCCATGCTCCTTGCGGTTGACAACGGATTTCAGGCGGCGATGATGGCTCCAACCGAAATCTTGGCACAGCAGCACGCTCGGTCGCTCGAAGAGTGGGCTGAGCCCCTCGGATTAAGGGTGGGCCTGCTGACCGGTAGTGTCAAAGGTTCCGCCCGCAAGCAACTGTTGGCTGATCTGGCCGACGGCAGCTTGCACCTTTTGGTCGGAACCCACGCGCTGATTGAAGACCCAGTCGTCTTTCGCAACCTTGGACTCGCGGTGGTCGACGAACAGCACCGCTTTGGGGTGGCGCAGCGCGCGAAGTTGCTGGCCAAGAACCGTCCGGCACCGCACATGCTGGTGATGACTGCCACGCCGATTCCGCGCACACTTGCCATGAGCCTGTACGGCGACCTTGAGCAGTCGGTGATTGACGAGCTTCCGCCGGGCCGCAAACCCATTCAAACGCTGCACCGCACCGACGCCAACCGCCTGGCGCTGTGGGGTTTTCTCAAAAAAGAAATCGCCCTCGGCAGGCAGATTTACATGGTGTATCCGCTCATCGAAGAGTCTGAAAAACTCGACTACAAAGACCTCATGGACGGATACGAGAGCGTGTGCCGCGATTTTCCGCAGCCCGAGTACCAAGTGAGCATCGTTCACGGCCGCATGCGCCCCGAAGACAAAGAATGGGAGATGGGTCGCTTCGCCCGCGGCGAAACCCAGATTATGGTGGCCACGACGGTCATCGAGGTAGGCGTCAACGTGCCAAATGCTTCGGTAATGGTAATCGAGAACGCCGAACGCTTCGGGCTCAGCCAGCTTCACCAGCTGCGCGGACGCGTGGGCCGGGGTGCCGAGCAGTCCTACTGCGTACTGATGACCTCGTCGAAGCTCAGCGACGACGGAGCCACACGCATCGAGACCATGGTGCGCACGAACGACGGATTCGAAATCGCCGACGTCGACCTGCAGCTGCGCGGCCCCGGTGACCTCATGGGCACGCGCCAGTCCGGAGTCATGGAATACAAGCTGGCCAATTTGGTGCACGATGGCCCGTTGGTTGAATGGGCGCGCCGAGCCGCCGCCCGCATTGTGGACGAGGATCCGCAGCTCGAACAGCCTGAACATGCCGCGCTCAGAGCACGCTTTAGCGACTACGCTCGGGGCCGAATGGTCTGGGGACGAATCGCCTAGCTCTGCGACCTGCCGAAAAGTGACTTTGGCCCGATTCCTGCGGTCCGTGTCGGCGTACCTTTAGATCGATGAAGCCTCGACTGCACCTGCCCAAGCCCAAAATTCGCCCCTTCTGGCGGTCGGTTCGACTCACGCACCGCTTTTACATCATTACCGGCGGCTACACCTTTATGAAAGAGGGCCTGCGCAAGATGGGCTGGGCCTTGCTCTTTTTTGGCATCGCACTTTGGGCGCTCAACAAGTACGTATTTAACCTTTCTGCCGCGGCCGAATGGATTACTGGCGAACTGCCCTGGTACCTCGTGGCCCTGACGATGTTTGCCAGCGAAATTGTGGTCGGAATCCTTCCCCCCGACCTCTTTATCATTTGGACCAAGAGCCTCTCGCACCCTTGGCTCATGGTCGGAATCTTGGCCTCACTGAGCTACCTAGCCGGAGTCATCAGCTACGGAATCGGGCAACAGCTTCATCGCCTCCCGAGAATCAAGCGCTGGGTCGACGAAAAATTCGCAGCCCAATTCACCCAAATTCGCCGTTTTGGGGGACTTCTCGTGGTACTCGCAGCAGTTACCCCGTTGCCTTTTCCGCTCGTGTCCACCATCGCAGGCGTCGTAGGATACCGGTTTCAGTGGTATTTGTGGGCGGCTCTGTTTCGATTTGCCCGCTTTGCGCTTTATGCCGCGGTGATTTTCGGCCTCGTCTAGCGCGAAGTACTTTTGCGCCATGCGCATTTCATTGGACTGGCTCTCGGACTACCTTCCGACACACCTCAGCATCGCCGAGATTGGCGAACGCCTTACTGCAACCGGACTCGAGGTCGAAAAGTCCGAGGTGTTCGACGCCCTGCCGGGCGGGCTGCGCGGAATCGTAGTCGGTGAAGTGCGCGAAGTGCGCCAGCACCCAAATGCAGACCGCTTGCGCGTCACTAAGGTCGACGTCGGCGCGCCCGAATGGCTCAATATTGTGTGCGGAGCAAGCAACGTGGCCGAAGGCCAAAAAGTGGCCGTCGCGATGGTCGGAGCCGAACTCTTCCCCACCGGGAGCGACAAGCCCTTGGTGATTAAAAAATCTGCTTTGCGCGGCGAAGCATCTGAAGGCATGATCTGCGCCGAAGACGAACTCGGCCTCAGCGACGACCACGCCGGAATCATGGTGCTGCGCGCCGACGCGCCCGTCGGCCAGCCCATGGCCGAATACCTTGGCCTTGAAAGCGACCATGTGCTCGAAATCGGCCTGACGCCCAACCGAATGGACGCCATGAGCCACTACGGAGTGGCCCGCGATCTGCGCGCCTCGCTGCTGCGCGACGGCCACGACGTGATGTGGACTGAACCGACGACGGTCGACTTGAGTTCCGCCCGGAGCGGCGCAACCGAGGTGCTCGTCCACGATTCCGCCGCATGCCCCCAGTACGGAGCCCTGAAAATCACCGGAGTTGCTGGAGACCAGCCCTCGGCCGAGCCCATTCAGCAGCGACTCAAGGCCATTGGCCTCAACCCCATCAACGCGTTGGTCGACGCCACAAACTACGTGATGCACGCCCTCGGGCATCCGCTGCACTGCTTTGACGCTGCAGTCGTTCGCGAATCGCTCGTCGTTCGCCGTGCCCACGCGGGCGAAACCTTGACTACCCTCGACCGCGTAGTTCGCAACCTGCACGCCGACGACCTGGTCATCGCCAATGCCACCGAGGCCATGTGCCTCGCCGGGGTGTACGGAGGTCAATCCTCAGGGGTTTCAGCGACGACGACGGCCGTGGTGGTAGAATCTGCATGGTTTGACCCCGTCGTAACGCGCGCCATGGCGCGCCGCCACGGACTGCATACCGACGCCAGCTTTCGCTACGAGCGCGGCGTAGACCCTGCCATGGGCCTACCAGCACTTGAGCTGTTTTGGACGCTGATCGAAGCCCAGTTCCCCGAAGCCCGCATTGAGGGACTCGATTGGAACCGCGCCAACGACGCACGTTTTGTAGCCCCCACCCTCGAGGTGTCAATGGACCGCATCGGACGCCTGCTCGGCGAACGCTTGCCCGACGACGTCTGTGAATCGATTTTGGAGTCGCTCGACATCGACGTGGTGGCCCAAAAGGGCGACTTGTGGACGCTGGGGCTGCCCGTGTACCGCTGGGACGTGCGCCGCGAGGCCGACGTCGCCGAAGAGCTGCTGCGCATTTGGGGATTCAACAACCTCGCCGAGCCCGAAGGGCTGCGGGTGCGCAGTCAGCCCGAGCCACGCCGCAATTCTGAGTCGCTTCGCCGTGTGGCCGCCGACTACCTGGTGGCCCAAGGCCTCAACGAGGTCATGAACCTGTCGCTTACCCGCGCCGCGTGGTTTGCCGAGCATCCGACGATTCCGGCCTCAGAAATCGTGCATGTACTGAATCCGCTGAGCCAGGACCTCGGCGTGATGCGTCCCACCCTGCTGTACAGCGGACTCGAAACGATTTCGTACAACCTTAAGCGCCAAGAGGATCGCCTCGCGATTTTTGAGTTCGGCCGCCGCTACGGCCAAACGACCGAGGGCCGCTACGAGTCGGGCGAGCTGGGCATTTGGCTGTGCGGAACCTACCCCGATGCACACTTCAGCCGCCCCAATACGACCGCCTCATTTGGGGTACTCAAGGGGTTGGTTACCGGTCTTTTGCAGCGTCTCGGAATCTCGTTCACCGAACGCCCAGGTGAGGACGTGGCCGGATTTTGGTCCGGTCGCCTCGATCTGATTGGCCCCAAAGGCGAAGCACTTGTCTACATGGGCTGGCCCGACGCGCACGCGTTGGCTGTGACCGACGTCGATAAGCCCGTTCTGGCCGCGCTTGTTCAGTGGGACGCCGTGGTGGCTGCAGCCCAAAATGTACGCCGTGCCTACGCGGAACCTCCCAAGTTTCCCAAAATGGTTCGCGACCTCGCGCTCGTGGTGCCCATGGGCACGGCCTACGGAACCCTGGTCGAGGGCCTCAAATCCGCCCCCGTCAAGACCCTCGAGGGCATTGAGCTCTTTGACGTGTACCAAGGCAAGGGACTGCCCGAAGGCACGATGTCCTACGGGGTGCGCCTGACGTTCCGAGATCCGAGCAAAACACTTCAGGACCAACAGGTCGAGGGAGCCGTACAGCGCATGCTCGACGGCGCCAAGCAGCACTGCGGAGCGACGCTCCGCTAGGCGCAAGCGTTTAGATCCGTTTGGTACCGGCTACGGGGCTTCGGCCGCCGTTGGTTTGCGGTATGGAACATTTCGAAAAAACATACCTTCGCAGTATGAAACCACGACTGCGCTTGAAGAACCGACCGCGCCGCACGTTGCGGACGGTCCCTACACGCAATGCTCGGTTCGTTCGTCGCTGGATAGCGACGGAATCGTTGACGTCCGACCAGGAATTGCTGCTTCCATCTTTGAATGCACGCAACGGGTCGGTATGGGTCGAATAAGCGCGTACCATTACTACTGGGTTGACTTGGGGCCGGTCTACGGAAGCCGCATGGCCAAAATCCGACCCGCTCTAGTGATTTCATCCAATGTGCTTAATCGAATGCTTCGTACCGTGGTGGTCGTTCCGCTCACGACTAAACGTCGAACTTATTCCGGCAGAATTAGCACGAAACTTAGCGGAATCGACGCAGATGTTTGTTTTGATCAAATTCAAACGCTGCCAAACACTGCATTACAGCCATGGGCTATTCGACGGGCCACCGAAAGAGAACGACGCCATTTTAACGCCGCGCTCACGGAACTCTACCTTACTTCTTCGAGCTGAAATTCAGCGCGTTGTCGTACAGCTCGCGGTAGTCTGCCGCAGTACCCCATTCCTCGTCGTCCACGCGAATAGAACCTTTGGTCACGTGGCCGAGCAGGTCAAATTCAACGCCGTTGCGCATCATGATGTCGAGGAAGCGTTCCTCGTCTTCGGGGCGCACACTCACGACGATGCGGCTTTGGGCCTCGCCAAACAAAAAGGCGTCGGGACGAATCTCGGCGTCAGAGGTAAGGTCAAAACCAAGGCCACCGGCCATCGCAGATTCGAGTAGGGTGACAAAGAGTCCGCCCTCAGACACGTCGTGGGCCGAAGCCACCACGCCCTCGCGGATCAACTCGGCAACTTGGCGCTGCACTACGTATTCCTCGTCGAGGTCAAAGTAGGGCGCGGGCGATGCAGTGATTCCGTGCTCGTGCACGAGGTACTGGCTCGAAGCCAGGTCGTTGCGGCTACTGCCAATCATGTAGATCAAGTCGCCCTTGGCTTTAAAGCCGAGGGTGGTTACGTGCTTGATGTCGTCCACCAGGCCAATCATGGCGATGGTCGGGGTCGGGAAGACCGGCTCTACCTTGCTGCCGATGGCGGTTTGGTTGTAGAAGCTGACGTTTCCGCCGGTCACCGGGGTTTCGAACTTCAGGCAGGCCTTGCCCATACCCTTGATGGCGCCGACGAACTGCCAGTACACCTCGGGGTTGTAGGGATTGCCAAAATTGAGGCAGTTGGTGATGGCGCTGGGGGTTCCGCCCGAGCAGGTGATGTTGCGGGCGTTTTCGGCCACCGCGATCATCGCACCCACCTCGGGGTCGGCGTGCACGTATCGGCTGTTGCAGTCCACGGTCATGGCGAGGGCGCGGTCGGTTCCGCGCAGGTTGACGATCGACGCGTCGCTGGCGGCGTTGGTCGAGCGGTTGATGGTTCCGACCATTGAATCGTACTGCTCGTAGATCCAGCGCTTTGAGGCAATGTTGGGCAAGGTCACCATTTTGGTCGCCACGGCCTTAAGGTCGGCAGGAACGGGTACGCTGTCGACGTTGAATTTCTGGTACTCAGCGTAGTAGGCGGGTTCAGACCACTCGCGGTGGTAGACGGGGGCACCGCCGCCCAGCACGAGGTGCTCGGCCGGAAGGTCTCCGATCAGCTCGCCGTGCCAGTAGTACTGCACGTTGGGGCCCGCGGTCACCTCACCGATGAGGGCGCAGTGAATGTCCCACTTGTCAAAAATGGCCTCCACTTCGGCCTCGCGGCCCTTGTCGACGACGACGAGCATGCG